>Ga0172373_10001530_pt1 | contig 37397 bp, 5 predicted proteins | sample Lak10m_2_FD_114546 | JGI IMG/M metagenome (GOLD analysis project Ga0172373, IMG submission 114546) | Freshwater microbial communities from Kabuno Bay, South-Kivu, Congo - kab_092012_10m | ecosystem: Environmental > Aquatic > Freshwater > Lake | place: Democratic Republic of the Congo: South-Kivu... | reverse complement strand
AGATGAATTAATTATACGACCTTTTGTAGAACCATTATATCTGGTTAAACTGCAAACAGTAAAATTTATAGGTAGAGAACCAGAACCAAAATTAACTGTTGATGAAGTTCCGCCAGTTATATAATAAATATTACTATTGGCACCATTACCATTTCCCCAAAAACTATTTATAGTTCCAGTGCAAGTAGCGTTTCGATTATTCGTCCTTATATAATTATAAAGGATGTTTTGAGAAGCGACATAATCTTCGGCAAAATAAATTCCCCATGGTGTTTTCTTTTGAAATATTGAATATAATAAATTATTTTCTGAAATTCTAAAAATTATATCACTATTATAATAATTCCAAAATAAACAATCATTATTTGCATTTTTTCCAATAATTAAACCATTGTTTGAATTAAAACCTGTCGAATCATCTGTAAATCGAATCATTAATTCTTGATTTATCTGAGCATTTGATAAGGTTAATAGAGCATTTGCATTACTTATATTACTGATTCTTATATTTGAAGTATTAGTCACCAATAAATTACTAATATTTGAATTAATTTCATTTATACCAATGATATTACTTATACTTCCAATTTTACCCGTGAATTTATTGTCCTTAAATCCTTTTATGATTAATTTATTATTGGAATCCACATCAAAAATATTACTATCATAAGCAAATATCAGTTTATTATTGGTATTTATAAAAATTGGTGCTTCAGTCTTAATATTCATAACTTTATTCCAATAAATGGTATTGTCAAAAGTATTGTTTGATGTGTAAATATCAGTTATATTAAATGGTTTATTATTTAAAATTAAATTAGAACAATTGATGATTCCATTGACATCTAATTTATATTTGGGGTTACCTGTATTAATACCAATATTTACATTAGTATTATTAAATATTTGAGGTGTATTTATAAAATCAGTATAATCATTATTACTGAAGGAAATAGGCAAATCGGCTAAATTAGAACCTTTAAAAACATTACTATAAAAATTTTGAAAATTCATTAATATTTATAATAATGAATATAATAATAAAGGAATTTAATTTACTGCCATTATAAAATCAATTGATATACCTGTATAAGCATCCCAAGATGAACTAAATTTAGGATTTGCTTTAAATCTGATGACATCATTTTTATTTAACAATCCCGTATAAGAAATGCTATGTTCATTAAAATTATTACCTCTTGTGCTAATTGCTAATAAATTTATTCCATTAACATCTGTATTTGAAGCAGTAGCTAATTGATTTCTATCGAGCCATACAACAGGAGTTGCACTCGTATTAAAATTAAAATTTATTGAATAGATACCTGTTCTATTTATAATAAAATTATCACCATTAAATTGATCAATGTTATAAGCGACAATCGATTTGTCTAAAAATAAATTATAATTATTTAATTTAAGATTCACACAATATAAACCATAACTACTGGCATTTGTAGATGACTGAATTGACGAATATTTAATATTAAAATCAGTCAATGAAATGAAATCATTTATTTCAAATTTAGAAGTTGGATTAGTAGTTCCAATACCAACATTACCTGAATTCTTAATTCTTAATCTTTCTATATTTGAAGTTCCTATTATAATATCTTTATTTTGAGTATTATTGAGAATTACATTTTGATTTGAAGTTTTTGATAAATTAACGACACCGTCAAAATTTATATTAATTGTTTGATTATTGTTATTTGCCAAATGAATTAATGCTTGTGGATTATTATTATCAATTCCAATATAATTATTATAACTATAATAATCATAAAATTCTATTTGACTAAAATTTAAAATTGCGTCACCTTGTGGAACTGCTTTGCGATTAACAGTAATTCCATAAAATTGATAATAAGTTCTGATATTTAAATATCCCTTAAATTTATTATTTGCGTATTGTTCTTGAGTTATAGATTGTTTATCAAGTTCAATAAAAGTATTACCATCTATAGAACCATATAATATAAAATCACCAGGTGCCCTATATAAAACACCGGGTCTTCCATAAATGATATATTCTCTTAATATAATTGGATAAGGCAATTTAAGAATTACCCAATCACCTTTATAATCAGGATTTATATAATTATTTAAATCATATCTATAATAATTATCTTGACTTCTATATTGACTATTTGCAAAATGAGGATCTACATTTGTAGTATTACCATTAAATAATAATCTTGCAGAATTAGCATCAGCACTCCATGTAGATGATGCATAAACAGTATAAGTTCCTAAATCATAAGTATTACCTCTATAATTAGTTATTGTAAATGTTTGCATTAAACAACTTCTTCCACCTAAAATAGTAGTGGTTGATACAGGATTTCCACTTGATATCAAATGAGGTATAGATGGAAATTTTCTAATTAAACAAAGATTATTATTAAAACCGTTTAAATATTCATTTTGATTATTAATTTCATTAATATTAGTATCTGTATAATAATAATCATATAATTCAATTTCACTTAATTGTAAAACGGAATCGCCAGTTATAGGTGAAAGTAAAATTCGACCAAATGTAAAACCAAAATAATTATAATATTTATTATTATTTATTGTTTTTTCAAATTTATGATTTATATAATCATCTTGTTTAATTTTAATTTCATCTAATTCATCAAAATTATTGCCATCAACTGACCCGTAAACTTTCCATTCACTCGCTGCCCGATATAAGACATTAATTCTTGCATAAACAATATATTTCTTAAGTATAATTGCATAAGGTAATTTAAGAATTACCCAATCACCTTTATAATTAGATTTGATGTAATTATTCCATTTGGCTATATAATAACCAGTTGTTGAATCATATTGAGTGTAAGCAAATAAACCATCATTACCATCATTCATATCTGCATCAAAAACAGTTTTAAGAGTATAAACATTATTATCAATGATAGATGATGAATAATAAACATTATAATTACCTTTATCATAAGAATTAGTTGTTACTTGAAATGATTGATAAAGACATTTACGACCATTAAGAATTTCACTTGTTTCAGTTTCAAGTGTTGATGAAAGATGATAACCAGTTGAAGGAAATTTACGCAAAACATAATTAAAACCCGATGAATAATTTAAATAAGGTTTTAATAATTGATTGGTATTAGAATTAATATCAATGATGTTATTGATATTATCAATGGTTAAATTTGAAAACACATTCGAATAATTTAAATTATAATTAGAATCTATATAAAATTGATTTGAATTATAATTTAAATTTATTATATTTGTTTTATCTGCTATTAATGGATAATTAGTATCAATATTTTTAATTTGTTTATAATTTATATTAATATTACTCCAAACATAATTAGGAATCTTTACAATAACTAATCCACTACCACCCATATAACCAGCACCATGACCACCACTACCAAATGAAGGTTTTGAATTTGAAAAATAATTATAATAATTAGCACCAATCCCTTTCTGTCCAATAATTAAATTAGAACCAGTTATATTCTCAATAAATCCATTGGTATTTGGAGTAGATGAAATGATTTCAACTCTTCCTTTATATAATTCTTGAACTTCTTGAGAAGTTAATTCTTGTTCATAAATACGGAAATCATCTATATTACCATTAATAAATGATCCTTTTTGAGAACCATCCGCAAACCAATAACCAATATGACTATTTGTTACATTTGTAACATTAGGTAAGCTATAATCACCAGTTGTTGAACTATCTAATATACCATTAATATAAATTAAACATTTCGTTATAGATGCTATAATTGTTATATAATACCATCTATTAATAATTAAAATTGAATTTGAAATTGCTTCAGTAGCATTATTTTTACTGTGATAATAAATTTTTCCTGCTATTCCTGATGTAAATGTTCCGCCATTATTTGAATAACAACCAATTGATAAAACTGCATAAGTATTATTTCCATTATGTTGTTTAGAAGTTATTATATAAGTTCCTAATGTATTCATATATAACCAAATAGATATAGTGTAAGAATTCATATTATTTAATAATGACGTTGAAGCAACCAAATATCCAGCAGAATTAAAATTTAAAGAACCTGCATTTTTAACAACTTTTAAATTATCTATAATTGTATTTGTATTAGTTAAATTGAAGTTATTCATTTCATCTTTGCCTAAGTTAGTTGAATCATCAAATTTATACCAAACTTTAGGATTTAAAAAAGATACTGTTAAAATTGGATATGATGTATTTCTACTATATAATTCACTAATTTCTGCTTGTGATAATACTTTTTCATAAATTCTAAAATCATCAATTAAACCATTAAAATTTGTTAAATCTAAATCACAACCTCTTGCAAATAAATTAGTGACACTTGAACTTGAATAAACAGAACTTTTAATTTTCAATTGTGAATAAATAAGATTTCCATTTAGATATATTGTCCATACTCCTGTATTAGATATAGACCAAATAATATGATAGAACACATTTAAATTAACAGTTATAATTCTACCTGTATTTGTAGATGTTATACCATTATTTAATTCAAAATAATATTCATTAGTATTGATAAAATTAATTAAAGAAATATAATTATTGTTATTATTTGCTCCATTTGAAAAAAATGAAAAAACTCGTCTATAAGATGTATTATCTATATTTCTTAGTAATATCCATAAACTAAAAGTAATACCTTGATTATCTATGATAGTATGAAATGGAACATAAGGCATTTTAATAAACTTTGAATATGAACCATCAAAACTAATACTACCATTACCTTTAATGAATATTTGTGATTCAAAAATAGCACCATTATTAATGAGTGTATTATTATTACCTGAACTATCTAATAACATTTGAGTAGAAGAATCATCAAATTTATACCAAACAATAGGATTTATAACAGTTTCGTTTTTAACTTTTAAATTTGGATATGATTTATCTATATGACGACTATAATAAAGGTGGCTTACTTGTTCTTGTGTTAATACTTGTAAATAAATTCTAAAATCATCAATATTACCATCTATACACGTTTGCATATCACTTCTTGAACCTATAAAATTTGTATTGGTAGTTGCATCTAAAACAGGAAGTATTCTACCTGAATTCGTCAAAATAGAAATAGCATTTGAATATATTGTCCAAAATCCAGTAGTAGAAATAGTCCAAGTTATAAATTTCCAAGTTCCATCAAAAAAATTTATTCCTGATGTAGAAATATCAACTGTAGTTGTTCCTGTTTTTTCAGAATAAAATCGCAAATTATTTGTTAAAACACTTCTCATTATTAATAAATTTGCATTATTAGTTCCATAACTACTTATTTCAAGAATACTACCATTATTTTCACTCGCATTTGTTAATCTAATCCAAAAACTAAAACTAATACCATACATAGTATTAATTAAATTATAATTTAATCGAGGCATTACAACATATTGATTTAAGGTCGATGATATATTAAGACTACCATCACCTTTTATTAAATTAGTTGAATCAAATGTTGCACCTCCGCTATTAATCAAATGATTATTATTACCTGAACTGTCTAATAACATTTGAGTAGCAGAACCATCAAATTTATACCAAACAATAGGATTTATAGTAGTTCCATCCGGATTCCTAAGAATTGAATAATTATAATCAAAGGCTGGAAAGAAAATTCGAGGATTAACTACTCCTGATTTATAATCATTAATAAGTGAATTTAATAAAACCATTTCAGTATCTGATAATAGTTTATCCCAAATCATAACACATCCAAAAGCCCAATCACTTTCTTGTCCTGAATGTATTAAATTATTATTTATGCCTAAATTCAAATTTCCAGTTCCTCCTGTTGCCGTTGCTGATGGAGTTCCATCAATTAGAATATTATTAATAAAATCAGTTGCTCTTGAATCATTTTTACCTATACAACATAGCCAATCAAATAAATTTCCTATTGAATTAGTGTTTTGTGTTTTCCAATTTTCAAAATAAACAAGACCCCTTTTTTGTAATAAATGACCTAAAAGCCAATTTCCAGATTGTCTTGATTGTAATATTCTTTGGTTATTTCCTCCAATATATCGGGTTAAACCTAAAATAGTGAAATTAGTTGGAATACTACCAGAAGGCCATGTTACAGTCGCTGCAGTTCCGCCGCTTATATAAGTAATTGGAGCACTCGCACCATTACCATTTGCAGTTGTTTTTGTAATAGTTCCTGTGGTAGTTGCGTGTCTATTATTGCCACTGATATCATAAAGAGTTGTTCCTCGCCAATCTTCTGCTAAATAAACTCCCCAAGGTGGATTATTTTCAAAAAGTTTATTATAAATATCAAATTTACTCGAATCATAAGATGTTGTTGTTATTTTACCATTTGTAAAACTTATGTTTCTATTTAAATTATCAGTTGTATAAGTTTTATTAGTATTATTATAAATAATAAGACTATTTTGTGGATTTATATTATTTGTATTATCAGTAATTATAGTTGATTTTAAATTAACAGGCATTTGAATATTACCATCATTACCACTAATATAAGCTCTTGAACTTCCATCAGAATACATAGTATTTTTATTTGAATTCATTATATATGAGTAACCGGCATTACCACCATTATTTAAACAATTTTCTTCAATTACCTTAGATTTATAAATAATAGCTTTTCCATTGAATAATTCAAAAACTTCATCAGCAACAATTATTCTATTATAAATTCTAAAATCAGTTAAATTACCAACAAAATAATTACCACTTATATTTCTACCTATAAAATTCTTATTATATTCATATTTAGTTATTTCTTGCATTATTGAATTACCTTGAAATGATGTTGCTGTAAATGGTCTATCATTATAAACTAAACTTGAATTAATATAAATTTTCCAATAACCCTTATTTGGAATAGTCCAAGTAAAATGCATCCATTCATTCATAGTTATATCGAATTGTGCAGTAAATATTTGTGCTGTTGCTTGATTTTCAAATCCTCCACCTATTTCACAAATCATTTGTGAATTTTGAAGATTTCTTCGAATACCTATATATCGTGCTGGAACTCCTGATAAATCAGTTGTGGTATTAGTGCCAAAATGAATTAGATATCCATTATTTTGAGTAATTGAATTCATACAAAACCAGAAACAAATAGATAATCCACCATTATTAATTATTATATTATTGAAATCTATATTATTTGGAATTAATGCATAATTTGATAAATTAGATGAGAAATGTAATGAACCTTGACCTTTAATTGAGAAATAATTTTCTTTTATAGTTGGATAAGATTTATCATTATGACCATTTAAATATAAATTTTTAACATCATCAGGTGTTAAAATTCTATTTCTATAAAATCTAAAATCATCTAAATAATAACTCTTAGCATTCCCTGATGTAGTAGTACCATATCTACCAATATTAAAATAAGTATCTGCAATAGTTGCGACTTGGCCACTTGCTACTCTCGTTTGCCTAAAAATGCCATTTACATAAACAATTTGTTGTCTGGTAATTGTATTAAAGGTATAACACCAAAAAGTCCATTTATATAAAAATTCATTATTATCAATTCCATAAACATAAATACCATCACTTCCATTATCAAATTGCATTTGTGGTGGTAATGATTGACATCTATAAAAGATATGAAAACTGACACCTGCACCAAATGCAAAAATATTATTTAAGCCTTGACTGTTATCAGTTGGATAATGCCAAAAACAAATACTAAAATTTAAATTTTGAAATAAACTAACATTTGTGTTACCTGAAGGTAATTGTAAATAATCATTTAAACTGCTGTCAAAATAAGCACAACTAACACCTTTAATTGTAAAAGTTGTATCTGTAGTAACAACTCCATTATTAGTCAAATTATAACCTGATAAAGCACCACTATTAAGTCCAAGATTAGTATTATCATCAAATTTATACCATAAATCAGGTAGAATTATTGAATTAAAATCTCTATAAATAGCATTACTATTCCATAAATTATTATTTGAAATTGAATCAATTTGAAAGTTATTGCTATTTTCAAATTTATACCATAAAATAGGTGTTAAATTTGAGATAATAGGATAATTACGAATAGTAGGATAATTAAATCCAATTGTTCCCCTAAAAAACTTGACATAATAATTATTGGGACTTAATATTAAATTATTGCTATAATTAAACTTTACTAATGTATTTGATGATAATTGATATAAATTACTTGAATCCATTAATAAATCACAATTTGAATAAACATGAGTTGAATAATTATATAATTGACTAATTTGATTTTGATTTAATTCTATATTATAAAATTTAAAATCACTAATCAAACTTCCTGATGGTATTTGATGTAAAGTTCCACTTGATGATTCATTAACACCTGCACCTATTCTTAAATTAGTAGTTGTATTTTGATAAAAAACATAATTTCTTGATTTAATAAATAAACCATTTATATAACAACTTACAGTTGCTTGATTTGTTCCAATATTTTTAAATATAATAACTAAATGTTTCCAAATTGCAGTTGCTGTTGATGTATGATTTGCATCAACAAAATTATAATAATAAGTGTCTGTATCCCAACCACCACCTGAATTATTACCAGTCCATATTTCTAAATTTGTGTTATTTACATATAAATTCCATCCACCAGTAACTGGTGATGCTGATCTACAACCCGCAATTGCTTTATAAGTATTATTATAAATCAATTTAATCCACATTGCAATTGAAAATGTAGATGGTGTAAAAATGGCAGGCTGATTTATTTGAAAATAATTAGTTCCATTAAATTCTGCACAAGATTGTTCAATAGAATTTGAAATTACTGTTCCTACATTTGTTAAACTATAAGAATTACTACTACTATCAATTGTCAAATTATTAGAATCAAATTTATACCATGCAATAGGATTAACAATTTCAGCCGAAGTCTTATTGGGGAAAATTTCAACTCTACCTTCATATAACTCCATAACTTGGATAGGTGTTAAAATTAAATTTCTATAAACTCTAAAATCATCAATCTTTCCTTTAAATTTATATTCATTATTCCACCAAGTACCTATTTGTAAAACACCATTTGTATTAAATTGACTATTAAAAATACCATAACCAACTTCACAACCATTTCTATAAATTCTAATTGCTCTCGTTGTCGTATTAAATGTATAAACAATATGTGTCCAAACAAAAACATCTTCATAATAAGAAGAAGTTGAAAGAATTCTTGAATTATAATTATCTATATAAATTTGCCTTCCAGTATTATAACCTGCATAAAAATTCTTATATTGATTTCTATCACTGCCCCAATTAAAAAAAGGTTCATCATAATAATTATAACCTCTTTCAAAAAATACCCATAATGAAATTGACCAATTTATATTATTAATGTTTATTCCAATGTCTCTTGATAAATAATGAGTAGGAACACTAATATTTTCTTGACTATTACCACCACCGTGACCTTGAAAAGAATAATTACCTTTACAACTTTCAGTGCTATAAAAATTATAATTACTATTATAATTATAAATAAATAGTGAATTTGATTGAGGATTATAAGTTTCTTCACCAATATTTAAAGGATTATCAAATTTATACCATAAAGTAGGGTTTATATCATTACCACTTGTATCTTTTAAAATTGGATATGATTTATCTAAATTACTTGTATTAATAAAATCAATATTTCCAGTTTTAAGTAAGAAATTAGTATTATAAGTACCTGCATTTAAAGAGATATTTGATTCATTATTAAATGAAATTATTGCATTTTCATTTAATTTTAATTCAGGTGTGTCTTTATTTAAATAAATGTTTAATTCTCCATTTCCACCTCCTTTTGCTGTAATTATATCTATATTATTTTTACTAATTTTACTTACTTTATTTGTGATATTTAAAGCATTAGAATTATTAGAATTAATTATATAATTTAAATTACTTATATTTGTATCATTTTTATATTTAATAATAACTATTCCAGACCCTCCTTTGCCTCCTAAACCACCACCTTGAGTTCCTCCACCACCTCCAGAACCGGTTCCTGATGCACCATCACCTGATCTTGTTCCAGATGCTGTATTTGTTATACCTGCAATTGTAATACCTCCAGCACTACCAGTAATACCATTAGAATCACCTACACCAAGCCAACCACCACCACCGCCACCTGCACCAAATGGTAAATTTTCACCAGTTATATCTATCAATAATCCAGAACCACCATTACCACCACCGGTTGCATTACCATCATTACCAACACTACCAATTCCACCACCACCAGCACCACTTAAAATATTACCATTATGAAAATCATAACCACTACCACCAGCAAAACCACTACCATTTGTTCCAATATTACAAGTATAACCACCAATTCGCATTGTATTATGTGAAGTAATACTATTCCAACTACCGCCACCGCCACCACAACCACCATTACCACCAAGAATAATTGCAAGATTATTTGTTGCTCCATCATCACCACCACCATAACCACCACCTTTAACAATTAAGATATTACTATTATTGATTGAAATTGATGTATTATCACCACTAATAGAAGTAACTGTTGCAGATGTTCCACCTCTACCACCATCACCAATTGTTATATTATAAGTTCCGGCTGTCAATGTTTGTGTGCCTCTATAATAAGCACCGGCACCACCACCACCTCCATGATTATATCCGCCTCCACCACCTCCACCAATCATAAAAATTTCACAAACAACTGAAGATTTAAAGGTGATTGAACCACTTTGCATAAACATACAATAATTACTTGTGTTATTATTGACAACTTGCTTAACAATTCCATTTACAATTAAGATATCTTCTTCAATTAAAGGTTTTAATACTTTACCACCAACTTGAATATCATAATTACCCGCAGTTAATTTATAATTTGTCAAATATAAAATTTCACCATTACCACCACCACCACTAAGATTATTATAAATATTATTATTTTGAAAGAAATAACCAAATAAGAAAATTTCTTGAATTCCATTATTTGAATGATTACCACCTGGCGAATATGCTCTTTTTAACATAAATGCATAATAAATATATGCCTTTGAATTAGAAAAAAATTTATTACTATAATCTCCACTAAATGCATTCAACACAATTATTAAATCCCAATTAATACCATCATTTGATGCATATAAATATCCAATTGCAGTTGCATGCCTATTCCAAGTATTTGAATATAATAAAACTCTATTTGCAATAAATGGTAAAACAGATTTTACATAAACCCATTCACCTTTAGTATCAAATTCTAAAAATTTAGATCCAACATACATTCCTGAACCACTCCAACCATCATATAAATACCAATTAGTTCCAGCTCCTGTTAATGTTTTTGTAAATGCATTATATAAATTTCCTCCTACGCTTACCAAAGATAATGAATCTAATGATGTATAATGAACATCATAGATACCTGCACCTGTTTTAAAATTTGTTATAAATAATTCTGTTTTATAAGATGAATTATTATCATTATTATTTATATCCATATAAGGTGTGTAATGTGTGCCATTATGACGAAAAAATGTATTTCCTATAGGTGGTATTTCATATAATAAACCATCATTATAATACTCATTATTATATTGGTCATTTCCACCATTACCACCTGCACCAACAACGATGATATCACATATTAAATCTTGAGGTAAGTTAAGATAACCATTTGAAGTAAAAATAATATAATAACTGTTGCTATCACTTAAAATTGAATTGATTGTTCCATTAGTTGAAATATCATATTTATTGATAGATATATTTGATGAAAAGTTTTTAATATTTGAATTATTCAAAATAAAATCACTGCATTCGATATTACCATTAATTGATAAATTATTACTTGTTGTCATAAATAAATTACATGATTGTTTAGACCATTCTTGATTAATAAGATTATCATAATTTTCTATTTTTTTTTCATTAGATATTACTGATGTAATTGGTGGTATATCATTTAAAAAATTTTTAGTAATGGTCGGAACGATTGATGATAAGTTTTGTGGTATTACTTTTACATTACACCATGAAATTATATTCAAATCAATATTAAATAATTTTTGATTTGAATTATAAATATTTGAATTCAAATTCATTTTAAATTTAAATTATAAAAAAAATTGCTTATATAATTCCTGATAATAAAGTAATTGTTAATGTATGATTTATCGAAGTCACTAAATTTGCAATATTTGTTGATTTAATTCTAATTACATCATTTACATTTAAAAGACCTGTATATATAACACTCGAATGGTTATAATATCCTATTGAAGTTGTTGTTAAAATATTGGGAACACTCGTATTTGCACCATAACTATTTGTCGATATTTCATTTTTATCAATCCAAAATAATGACCCACCGCTATAATTATTACCAATTGTTGCATTTATCGAATAAATACCTTTTTTATTAATCGTAAATGAATCACCAGTTACCGTATTTGTAGTATAAGTAATAATTGATGGACTTAAATTATTATTATATAACAATGTTGTATAACAAATTGCATAATTACCAGCGGTAGTTGGTGCAGCCGTTGCAGAACGACGATAATCAAATCTTTTAGTTGTTATAAAATTATTGATTTCAATTGCTGATGAAGGATTTGTTATACCACCTATACCAATATTACCATTACTTGAAATTCGCATAACTTCGCTATTATTGGTATTAAATTGAATATTCATATTTTGATGATTCCATAAAATACCGGCACCACTATTATCTTTCTCAAGTGTCATACCATTATCAACTGTATGACCGGTTATATTATCAGTGAGTTTTATTAAAATATCACTATTTGAATATCCTACATAACCTAAATGTAATTTAGATTGAGGATTAGTAATACCAATACCAACAGAAATATTATTATTAATTAATTTAACTGGGACATTTGAAAATAAATTAGAAATATTATAAATATTATTGGTTATTTTAGCAGTTCCTGTATAAATGATATCACTATTACTTGAAATTAAATTAGGAATTGTTAAATTACTATAAGGATCTAAACTAAAAACATTTGAATCATAATTCAATTTAAAGGCTTTATTTTGATTAACTCCAATAAAATTATTTGATGTTGTATTATTAATATTAGTAATATTATTCCAATCAACATAACCTTTAAATTCCTTCGGTTCTTCTATTGTCTCATTAATCTTAATTATCATCAATCCATTTCCGGCAGTTCCGTTATTACCATCACCACCAGACCCATAATTCATTTTTATTAAAGGTAATGAATTTGAGGTTCCACCAATTCCTACATCACCTAATGTAAGATTAAATTGAGTTGTTGTAGTTGCATTGGCATCATTACCTTTAAATCTTCCAAGATTATTATAATAGATATCAACTTTACCATTATAAAGTTCTTGAATTTGATTTATATTTAAGACAAAATCATAAATTCTAAAATCATCAATAAGAGTTCCAGCTGGTAAATTATAAAGATTGGTACTACTACTACCTAATCTGATTGCAAAATTATCTGTTATAAATCTTCTTAATGAATCAATTGAAAAACCTGAAAGATTAGTATCGATAGAATCAATAAAACATTTTAAAAGATTATTAGAACCATTATAAGTAAAAACTAAATGTTGCCATACTGGAGTAGTTGTTGAAATAAAATTAGATTTTATTAAATAATTACTGGTAGATGATGAAAATTCTAAATTACTATTATTAACATTTATTTCATAACCTGAATTATTAAATAATTTATTCGATTTTGCAGCAAAAACAGTTTTAATATTTGTATTATAAGTTAATTTAATCCATAGAGAAACAGTAAAATTAGTAGGTATAAAATAATTAGGATTTGCAAAAGGAGTTTTAATTATAATTAAACCATTTGTTCCAATATCACCATAGCCATTACCACCATAACCAAACTTTTTATTAATTAATGGAATAATAAAATCTTTGATATCAAATTTTAGTATTACTACACCTGAACCACCTAAACCACCATTACCATCACCGCCATCACCATAATTAGTTTTTATTATTGGTGCTGAATTTGATGTAGCACCACTACCACCTAAACCAACTTCAAGATATTGACCAGTAATAACTTCTTTATATCTTCCAGTTATTAAAGCAGAACCACCATTACCACCATAATTAGAAGTTCCATCATAACCAGCATTTAATTTAGATAAAAGATTAAAAGGAGTTCCTGCAATACCTCCAGATTGATTATAAATTAACGTTCCACCACTGCCACCACTACCACCACTTACATCTTCTATAAATAGCGCTTGTTTTCCATTTATTTCCCATTCATTTATATGAACAATTGATATACTATTAAATCCTATTGTTTGATTTACAACCATGGCATAATAAACGTATGGTGTTGTATTTGCTGAAAGATCTGTATTATTATAAATATATGAGGTATAAGTTGCACCAGTTATAGTTTGTAATACGACCCAATTTATTCCGTCATTAGATGCATAAATTCTAAAATTTTTAGGTGCTCTTACAAGTGAATTTGTATCATTAATTTGATATATTTTATATGATGTTATAGCAATTGGAATAGGCATTTTAATTACTAAAAATTCTCCTTTATATGTGCTTTCAGCAAGATATTGTGTACCAATGTAATCAAAAGGTGCAGTTGTTTTATAACCACCATTTACAGTTGCATATTGTGCAGTTGTCGCTGTTTGATTGTAATTAAATGCTTGTGGCGCACCATAAGTAGGACTATTAGTATATCTACTACTTGTATAAGTTTCATAAATACCATTTCCATATAATCCAGTATTTATAATTAAATCTTGTCTAAAACAAGATTGTCCATTTAACATTGTTGATATTTCATTATTTAAAGAATCATATACTTTACTTGGAAATCTTCTTTCTATATTTTCAATACTTGAATTATTCCAATATCCAATATTATTAATTGCAGGAATTTTGAAAAAAGTTAATCTACCATTATAAAGTTCTAATATTTGAGTAGGTGTTAAAACTATATTATTATATACTCTAAAATCATCCAATTCACCACCAAAATATTCAGCAGTATTATTATAATTCCTGCTACCAATTCTCATTGCTCCAGGTGTAGTCATATTTAAACCTCCAATTGCAATTCTTGATGCAACTTCAACACCGTTTTCATAAAGTTTCTGAACAAAACCTGTAATATTAAAAGTAATTGTAAAAAATACTAATCTATTTGTATAACTTGTAGGACTTGTATAAGTTAAATCATCATTAGTAAAGCGAATTGTAAATTGATTAGATGGAGCAAAATAAACCATTAATCCTTTACTTGTACTAACACCTGTCGTACCTAAATTATATCCAAAAATTGTTCTTGATTGATTAATTGTTACAGTTGCTTTGCACCAAAAAGAAATAGAGAAAGATTTTGCATTTACATTAGGAAATGTAGTTGTTGATAAAAAGTTTGTAGTTCCATTAAAAACAGCTTGAAGAGATCCTTTTAATCCAGTTGTAGTAATTACTGAATTATTATTAGCCATATTAGCAACACCCATAGTATCAAAACCAATATTATCAGTAATATCAAATTTATACCATGCAGTTGGATTTATAATGGTTCCCGTTGTTGTATTTCTTAAAACAGGATATGAATTATCAGTTATAGTTTTTAAATTTATTGTATCAGTTAATGTTATAATTCCATTTGAACTAAATGTTATATTATATGTTGAAGGATTTAATATAAATGATGGTTCTTCATTAAATTTATAATAACTATATTGAGTTGTAATTATTCCTGTTTGGTTTGAATTAAAAATTATATTAAATCCACCATCACCACCACCATTTGCTCTAATTATTTCAGTTGATCCTAATTTTAATTTTGAAATTCTATTTAAGAAACTTGAATCATCTGAACCTACATCAATGGTATATATACCAGACAATAAATTTAAATTAGGATAATAAATAACTTCGCCAGCACCACCGCCACCAGAATAAGCACCTATGCCACCGCGACCACCTGCACCAACAACAAGAGCATCTACTTTACAATTATAGGGAATAGTTATAGAATTATTAAAATTAGATGAAAATATAAAATAATAACTAGAATTTATATTGGATGAAATATAATTACCTGTAATATTTGGTTCTTTAACTATGAGTGAATTAGTTGTATTATTATTAATAACTGGTATAGAAATATCATTAAGATTAAATTTTATTATTACTATACCATTATTACCATCACCACCATTACCATCTCCACCATCACCATAATTAGTTTTTATTATCGGTGTTGAATTTGATGTAGCACCACTGCCCCCACCGCCATAATAACTCAAAGTTCCTGTTATATTAGTTTCAAATCTTCCAGTTATTAAAGCAGAACCACCATTACCACCATAATTAGAAGTTCCATTATAACCAGCATTTAATTTTGAATAATTAGTATTAAAAGGAGTTCCTGTTGAACCACCATTAATAGAATTATTTTTGAGACTATCTAATGTATTTATACCACCGCCACCAGAACCTCCAGAATATGATTGAAAAAAATTTAATCTTCCTTTGTATAATTCATTGATTTCAGTTTGACTTAAAATTTTATTATAAATTCTAAAATCATCAATACTACCAGCAAAATAAGCATTATTTGCTCCAGATTCATATCGTCCTATTCTATAATTTTGATTTGAAGCAACTCCTATAGTTGCTTGTCTTGTTCCTACTTGAACCCCATTTCTAAATGTTGTTTGACGATTACTATCACTTGGATTAAATGTAAAAACCCAAAAATTCCAAATATTCAAATCTAATGCCGATGACATAGGAACTTCAAGATGTTCAGACCATAAACTAAAACGCATAGTGGATGTATTAGATGCATAACCAATATATATATAACCATTTACACCAGTTCCATTACCAAAACAATAGAAAAATCTATTACCTGTAAGAGATGTATAATATAACCAACAACAAATACTAAAACTAATACCTGTTAAATTATAAGCTGTCGTTGTTTGTAAAAATTGAGAAGTTCCATTTAAAACAGCACATAAACTACCTTTTAATCCAGTTGCAGTTGTAGCACCTGTATTAGTCATTGTAGCAAGTTGAGTATCATCAATACCAATATTAGCATTATTATCAAATTTATACCAAGAAACAGGATTTATAATAGCTCCATTAGTATCTTTTAAAATTGGATATGATTTATCAATAATAGAATTAAAAGTAATTGTTCCAATATTAAATGTTGCTGAATATGTCCCTGTAGATATAAATGTATAACTTTCATAATTAAAATTGTAAGAACAATTAGGAATTGTTAGAGATTCAGTTGTATCATTTATTACTCTAAAAAATGAACCATCACCACCACCATTTGCTCTAATAATTTCACTTGATCCTAAAGTTAATTTTGAAATTCTATTTGTAGTATTTGAATTATTAATACCTACATCAATATTATAAGTTCCGGGTAATAATTTTAAATTAGAACAATAAACAACTTCACCAGAGCCACCACCACCAGAATAGGCACCAATACCACCACGACCGCCAGCACCTACAACAAGTATATCTGCTATACAATTATTAGTAATTTTTAATGAATTATTATAACCATTAAGAAACATAACATATAAATTACTAGAATTTATATTTGATGTGATATAATTACCAGTAATAGTTATCTCTTTTTCAATTGGTGAATTAATTGTATAATTATTAAATATTTTACTTATAACTGGTATAGTAAAATCATTAAAATTAAATTTCATTATTACCACACCAGAAACACCTGAACCACCATTACCATCTCCACCATCACCATAATTAGTTTTTATTATTGGTGCTGAATTTGAAGTAGCACCACTACCACCACCACCATAATAACTCAAAGTTCCTGTTATATCAGTTTCAAATCTTCCAGTTATTAAAGCAGAACCACCATCACCACCATAATTAGAAGTTCCATTATAACCAGTATTTAATTTTGAATAATTAGTATTAAAAGGAGTTCCCGTATTAGCTCCTGTTTGAATTAATTGTGATTGATAAGGATTTCCATATCCACCACCACCTAATGTTGGTGATATTAAAATTGCTTGTTTTCCATATAAATACCATTCTGCTACTTGCAAAAGAGTTGAATTTGTATTAGCACCAATAATAGCATTAACAACCATTGCATAATATAAATAAGGGGTTGTATTTCCTGAAAGTGCTGTATTATCATATAATCTTGATGAATATGTAGCACCTGTTATAGTTTGAATTATTGTCCAATTACTTCCATTCATAGAAGCATATATTCTAAAATTCTTAGGCGCTCTACTATCATAACCTCCTCTTGAAACTAATGTATATCTTGTTAAAGCAATTGGAATAGGTAATTTTACAGCAAACCAATCACCTTTATAATCAGTTTCTACTAACCAATAATTTTGTCCTTGCGTTGTTAAAGCACCAGTAGTTGCAGCATAATTATTATTTAAACCTGCAAAATCAACAGTAGAACCAGAAGTAGCAAAATTGAAAATCCAATATCCATTATTTGCTTCAGTTCCATAATAAGAACTCCAATAAATTTCATAAGTTCCTGCTCCATTTGTAATACCTGTATTATCTAAAAATATTGTTTGGTATTGACAAGATATACCATTTAAATTAGATGTCGTTCTTGCTGTTAATGTAGTATAAGTTTTACTTGGAAATTGTCTTTCTGTTATATCAATTGATAAACCATCCCAATATCCACCATCACCACCACCATTTGCTCTAATAATTTCAGTAGCTTCTAATTTTAATTTTGAAATTCTATTTGTAGTATTTGAACTATCAACACCAACATCAATATTATAATTTCCAGATAATAATTGTAAATTAGGATAATAAACAATTTCACCAGCACCACCGCCTCCAGAATAAGCACCAACACCACCACGACCACCAGCACCAACAACAAGAGCATCTACTTTACAATTATTAGGAATTTTCAATGAATTATTATAACCATTTAAAAACATTACATAGAAATTACTTGAATTTATATTAGATGTGATATAATTACCACTAATATAAAATTCTTTATCTACAGTAAAATTTTTTACAGGTGTTAAAGAACCATTATTTCCAAATATAAGATTATTTCCTGTTATTGATTCAATTTTACTTGTATCACTTATCACATTATTTGAAATGAAAGTTAAATCTAAATCTTCAATTCCATATAAACCAATTTCTCTTAATACTAAAACTGCTTCACCAGCAAAAATTTGATTGACAGTAAAACAATAATTATCAAAATAATTTATATTATTTGATAAAATCCTGTTATAATATGGATTATAAACAGTTGATGAACTTAAATTTACTAAATCAATTGTTGTAAATGAATTTATACCAGAATTTGAACCATAAACTTTAAACTTCTTTGGACACCTATTTAATCTATTTATATTTGGATAAATTTCATAAGAAGTTAAAATAATAGGTTTTGGTAATTTAATTGAAATCCAAGAACCTTTAAAACTATTATCAAATAAAAATTCATTTAAATTATTAAGATTTCCTGTATAAATACCGGTAGTTATATCATAATTATTAAATCTAAATACAGCATCTATATCATTTCTAAAATCAAATGCATTTAATGGAGTTTGATTTGATGAAGTAGTTGTATAAGCAACACCATTATAATTAATTTCATAAGTGCCAGAACCATAAGTAATATTACTAGTATCTAAAGTTATATTTGCACCATAAACAGATAAACCATTAAGAGTTCTAATAACTTCATTCGCACCTAAAGTAGTTGTTGTATATGGTTTTGGTGGATATCTGCGTTGATTTGATGTTAAATTATAATTACCATTTGAGCCATTAAGAGTTTTAATTGATGATAATTCTTCAATTCCTTTTAATTCCCATTCCAAGAAATTAAGTAAAGCTCCATTACTCATTATTTGATTAACAGTCAAACAATAATATTGATATTTGTTAATATTTGTATGTAAATATTTTGTATAATTTAGATTTAAATTTTGATAATAATTTAAATCTAAATTTGAAACATTATCTAATGTTACCCAATTAATACCATTTGTAGAACCATAAATCTTATAAGTTTTTGGAACTCTTGTTAAAACATATAATCTACCATAAAAAGTATATGATTTTAATATAATTGGATTTGGTAGTTTAATTAAAATCCAATCTCCATAATAAGTGGGTTCAACTAAATTTGATGTATATAAGAAACTGTTAGGCGTTGAAGTAGAATAATTATTGAGTCTAAAATGAGGGCCTTCAATTGTAGATGGACTATAAATATTATCAAATAATAAAGCAGGATTTCTTCCACTTATTGTTGCTGAATTAATTGAAGAGAAATAAATTTCATAAGTGCCACCACCATAAGAAACATTTAAAGGATTTATATATAAATCAGTTCTGTAACAATTGCAATTATTAAAAAAAGTTTGAACTGGAAGACTTGAAGAAATGGCATCGTAAGTTTTAGGTGGATATCTACGTTCAATTGCGAAAACTCCACCATCACCACCACCAATAGAAGTTATTAAATCATTATAATTATTATTTTTAATTTTAGTTATTCGATTATTTGAATTATCACTATCAATACCTATATTAAAATTATAAGTTCCTGTATTAAATTTATAATTGGGATAATTAATTACTTGACCACCTCCACCACTACTACCTCCAATATCATTTAAATTAGGATAATAAATATTTATTCTACCATTATAAAGTTCTTGAACTTCTTCTAATGATAAGACTTTATTTGTATATATGCGAAAATCATCAATTCTACCAGCGAAATAAGAAATTGAACTATATCCTCTTCCTATATTATAAGATTGAGATGGTGATATTAAACCATTTGTAAGTGTTGTTATCCTTGATGCTACAAATAAATCATTTTTATATAAAGATTGAGTATTTGTAGTAAAATCAAAAGTAGCACACCATAAATTCCAAGTGTTTAAATCATCTGATGTAGTATAATTTAAACTTTCATTAAAAAAGTCGAAAGTAAATGTTGTAGAATTTCTAAATCCAAAATGAAGAGTTTTTTGCGTACCAGCCGAAGCTCCATTGTAAGCATAAATATATCTTTTAGTTGCATCTAAAGTTGTAGCATATACCCAACAAGAAATAGAAAATGATTTTGAATTTATATTTGCACCAGCTGTTGTTGATAAATAATTATTTGTTCCGTTAAAAACAGCACATAAAACTCCTTTTAATCCAGTAGTTGTTGTTACTGACAAATTATTAGTCATATTAGCAATTCCCATAGTATCAAAACCAATATTAGCTGAATTATCAAATTTATACCAAACTAATGGTGAAATTTCAAAATTATTAGAATTACGAATAATAGGATAAGATTTATCACTTATATCATAAAAAGTTTCGCTATCATTATAAAGTTTTTGAATTTGCGTAGAAGTTAATTCTAAATTATAAATTCTGAAATCATCTATATAACCATTTAAATATTTTTGAGTATTATTCAAATAAAAACCGCCTATTCTATAATTATGTGTTGTTGGTATATATCCTGCAGATAATGCATTTCCTTCAATAATAAAATTACCATTTCTATAAATTCTTCTTTTCTTTGTTGTATTATTATATGTAAAAACCCAGTTAATCCATTTATTTGTATCATTTGGAAAATTACCACCGTTTGTATCATCTCCATAAAAACCAAAAAGAATTGTTCCAGTTGCACCACCTCCATATTGACAAAATAGTGCTTGACTTGTTCCTGCTATATTATCTCCTTTCGCAAATAAAGGTGTTTCGCCTGAAGTTTCATAACTTAATAAATATGACCATAGAGAAATTGTAAAACTTAAATTAGTAAAATTTAAATTATTTAAAGTTAAATATTGACTATTTGCTCGTAATATAGAACAACTACCAGTTCCTTTGAGATAAATATTTGTATTATAAGTAGTTCCATTGTTTATCAAATTATAATTACTATTAGTTGAACAATAACCAAGATTTGATGGATCATCAAATTTATACCAAACTAATGGAATAATTTCACTATTATTACTCGAATATCTTAAAATCGGATAATTATTATCAATTTGTTTTTCTATATTAATTATTCCATTATTAAATGAATAATTATAATTTCCCATTGGTAAATTTGAAAATTCGCCATAATTTATACTATAAATTGCTTGTTTATTAATCGTCATATTTGAATAATTGGTTGTCAAAGTCATATTAATATTAGGATTACCGCCACTGCGACCGCCTGCACCTACTACAATTAAATCACAAACAGAATCTTGATTAAAAGTTATCGATCCGTCATTAGTATAAATAAGATAAGTATAATTATTATTATAAGACACAATACCATTATTATAAGTAAAATTTGAATTATAATTTAAATAATTGGTGCTATTAAATAAAATTGATGATTCGCCTTTAATTGCATCATTTGAAGTTAAAGAAGAACCGACATTTGATAAATGAATCTTATTAGAACTACTATCAAATCCTAAATTATTACTTGTATCAAATTTATACCAAACCAATGGATTTAAGGAAATTAAATCATCATTTTTCAAAACTGGATATTTAGAATTAGTGTAAATATTGATACCATTATTATAAATCTCTTGAACTTGATTTGTATTTAAGACAAAATCATAAATCCTGAAATCATCTATATTACCATCTACTCCACCTCCACCTAATAAAAACCCATTTGCAAAAATAGTTTGGGACGAATTAAAACTAATAGTTACATTTGGATTTGAATAAATACCGTTGAAATACCAAGACCATATACCAGTTTTACTAATAGTCCATATAATATGATACCAAATATTATTAAAATAATTTACACCTGATGTTACAAAGGTTGTAACATTACCATTCCAAATTCCAAAATCTAAATTATTTTCAACAAATCGTCTTCTTATATATATATGATTATTAGTATCAGAATAAGCTTGAAATAAATAAGCTAAATTAGCAGTTGAAGATGAAGCTTTAAACCAAAATGAAATAGATAATCCTTTTAAAGTTTGTATATTATAAAAATTAAAAGGATTTACATAATTTACCCCATTACCACTTATAAATTTAATACTACCATTTGCTTTAATATAATTATTCGAATCAAATGTAGCACCATTATTTATGAGATTATAATTATTGCCTGAGCTATCTATAAGAAAATTATTGCTATTTTCAAATTTATACCAAATAATAGGATTTAAGGAAATTAAATCATCATTTTTAAGGATGTGATAAGTGGAACTGAGATTTATATTATTAATCGTAGTAACTCCTTTATTAAAATTAATTGTATAACTATTTGATGTTATAGGGACTATATCTTCATTATTGATTGCAACATAACTTTGAAATGGTATATTAAAATTAGATATATTACTGGTAAAAGAATAATTATAATTAAAATCATTTATAAATTTACCAGCATTATTTTTGGCATTTGTATTTAAAATCTTAATATTACCATTATATAATTCAATAATTTGACTTAAAGATAAGACTTCATCATAAATTCTGAAATCATCCAAATAACCATTAAAAGGATGATTATAATTTTCGATAGATTTACCAATGAAATTATATTGATATAAAGGATTAAAATAAGGAATTATTATATAATTATTGATATTATAAACAAGTATTCCATTTACATAAATAGACCATTCACCAGTGGGAGAAATAGACCATATAAAATGACGCCAAACACCATCAAAATAATTAAAATTCCTTAAATAAATTTCATTGAATGAATAAGAACTGCCAAAAGTGCCAAGATCAGTATTTAAAGGTGCACTACCAATTTTAAAATATAAATTGCCACTTGTTCCTTCTCTTGCTATTTGAATATGATTACCAGAAACAGATGGATTTGCGATATAAGATTGACCAAAGAAAAGAATTCTACCCCAATTTGGAGTTGATGAATTTAATTTTGCCCAAAATGAAAAAGTAATCCCTTTATTTTTATTTATAGCATTGAAATCAATGACATTTGGTATTCTAATATGGGCATTAATTGCCGAATTGAAATATAATGAGCCATTACCTTTAATGAAATCACTTGTATGAAATGAACATAAACTATTATAAAGTTTATTAAAAGGATTATTTAAATAATCATTTTCAAAATCAGTTGAATTTTCAAATTTATACCATAAAACAGGCGTTATATTTAAAATGGGATATGATTTATTAACAGTTGATATATAAGAACCAATCGCAAAATTACCATTTGAACTATAGATATTATAATTATCTTTTAAGATATAATTTTCATTTTCATTGTTAAATTTAACTAAGACATTAGAATCTATTTTATAATTATTACCATTATATAAATAATTTATTTGTGTTGCTGATAATTCAAAATCATAAACTCGCACATCATTAAATTTACCGTCAAAACCTATACCACTATCACCTGATTTTCCAAGATAAACAGTTCCTATTGTTGGGAATTCTGCATCCACACTTCCAGTAGAAGTTGCTATTAAAATACCATTTATATATAATTTAACAATAGTTCCAGTTGATTTTATACCAAAAGTTATACTCACAAAATACCATTTATTTGTAAATAATTGATACGAATAACCTGCTAATTGAACATTCCATCTTGAAGGAAGAGCTGTATAAATATAAAAATAACCAGTAGTACTCGATGGTGCTGTTATATCCGTTTGAAGTGATGAAGAATTTGCATCATTATTATAACTAAAAACACACCAACTGGAAAATGAATTAAATCTGATCCAATAACAGAAACTAATAGGTGGTTGTTTTGTCAAAGCAAATTTAAAATAACAATAATTAGCACTCGTATTATTTAAAGAAGCATTACCTTTAATAAAATTAGTAGTATCTAATGTTACAATAGTTGATGCATTTGTTCCTTGTAATGAACCTGATATATTATTACCACTACTATCATCTAACATACCATTAATAGCAAATTTATACCATCTTATAGGATTTATAACTTTATTATTAATATCTCGTAAAATAACAAATTCATTAGTTATATAAGTATCAGTTAAAGTTGTTGTAATTTGATTTGTATTACTAATGAAATTAATTATTTTACATTCGCCTTTATATAACTTATTAACATCAGCTTGTGTCAAAATCCTATTATAAATTCTAAAATCATCAATATTACCATCGAAATAATCATCTTGTTGTAATGATTTACCTAAATAATAACACTCACTACCGGCAGTTAATGCTGGTATAATATTTTTAGAAGAATTTGATAAAATACAATCACCATTTATATAAATATTCCAAACACCAGTTGTTGAAATAGTCCAAACATAATGACGCCAAATTCCATCTCTATAATTAGCAGTTGATGTATCATAAGTACCAGCAGAACCTTGATTATATATTTGAAATCTTAAACTTCCACCAGTACTATTTATACCAATAAATATAAAATTACTACTAACTGAAGGATTAGCAGGATCAGGAACTCCAAAATCAAAAATTCGAGACCAACTATAAGCACGAGTTGAAAATCTTGCCCATACTGAAAATGAAATACCAGTAGTAGTATTAATTGAATTTAAATTAATATTATTTGGAATTTTTACAAATTGGGAATATTGGGCATTTAAACTCAAAGATCCAGAACCTTTAATATAATTAGTGGTATCAAAAGAACAATTGCTATTCCAAATATTATTACTTGAATAATATTCTTCATTTAAGAAATTTGAGGAATTATTAAATTTAAACCATAAAACAGGCTTTATTATATTACTATTACTATCAATTATATCAGGATATGATCTATTAAAAACATTATTAATTGTTAAACCTCCTTGATTAAAAATGAAATCATAAGTACCAGCAGCAATATATTTATAACCAGTATTATTAATATTATAATAAGTTCCAAATTTAAAAGTTTTGTTATAAATTGAAATAGTTGAAATATCTATATTATTATAAGTGGGTTCTCCATCATCACCACCTTTAGCAATCAAACCATTTAAATTACTATCATAAATATAAGTATCTCTTAAAATTGGCAATGAACTATCTTTTCCAATTTTAATATTATAACTTCCTTTATTAAAGTTATAATTAGGATAATAAATGATATCACCAGCACTTCCACCACCAAAATTATTATTAATAGGTGAAATTATTGTTATTTTGCCTCTGTAAAGTTCTTGCACTTGTGCAGCTGATAATTCAAAATTATAAATTCTAAAGTCATCAATATTACCATTAAAATAAGTATTTACATTATCTGTATTAAATCTTCTACCTATTCTATAAGTATTACCAGAACCAGCTAAACTACCACCTGATGTATTTGATGCAACTGATAATCCATTTTTATAAATTCTTCTTGTTTTTGTTGTATTATTAAATGTAAAACACCATAAATTCCAAATATTTATATCATTTGTATTTGTTTGAGAATAATTAAGAGTATCTCCCCAAAAATCAAAATTTACACTTGTATTTAAATTAAATACTATATGTAATGAAGTTCTATTTCCATTAATAAATAAACTATTTGCAAATATTATTTTATAACTACTATCATCTGTATTAATACTTAAAAGTTTTATCCAACAACAAATACTAAAATTAATATTATCTAAACTTATATTAATATTATCTATATATTGATTAACACCATTAAAGCTACCACTACTATTACCTTTAATAAAATTATTCAAATCATAAATAACACCATTATTAGTTGAATTATTATTATTACCACTACTATCAATTTCAATTAAATTATTATTAAATTTATACCAAGCAATTGGATTTATAGCAGAATCATTTAAATCTTTAAGAATTGGATAAGAATTATCTTTAGAAATAAAATAAGTCGAATAAGTATTTTGATTTATAATTGTAGTGTTATTATTAACATTTTCATATAAACCTTTAATTTCATAATCCCATAATTGCCTTTTATAAATCCTTAAATCATCAATTAAACCAATGAAATTAGAGATACCCGCTTGATTATTTGTTCCAATATAAAAATTATTATCAAAATTGATTGGTGAATTTACTGTGGTATCTTTATAAACACTTGAACCATTTCTATAAATTTCAATTGTGCGATAAGTATAATTATAAGAAAACACCCAATGAATCCAATTATTAGCATCATTTGGATAAGCAATTGTTTGATTATATTTTCCATATAATCCAAATTCTATATAATTTTCAATTGTATATAAGATAATTAGTCTTTGAGCGAGATTAGCGACACTCCCAAATTGAAGGATACTTTCATTACGATTATTATTAAATCTATAGACCCAGAAAGAAATAGTAAAATCAGTATTATTTAACCCAAGATTATTAGTAATAGATAAAGATTGCGAACCATTTAAAAAACAACTATAATCACCAACCAATGAATTTAAAGAAGGTGATGTTAAATTATTATTAGTTAAATTAAAAGTTCCTTGAGAATCTAAACCGAGATTTAATGGATTATCAAATTTATACCATGCAATAGGATTATTATTTTTAATTGATAAATAAGTTTTATTTCTTCGAGTGTAAGTCGGATAAATATTATAAAGTTCTTGCACTTGAGACGCCACTAATTCCTTATTATAAATCCTTAAATCATCAATTAAACCATTGAAATTAGATATACCTCCTTGATTATTTGTTCCAATATAAAAATTATTATCAAAATTGATTGGTGAATTTACAGTAGTATCCATATAAACACTTAAACCATTTCTATAAATTTGAATAGTGCGATTAGTATAATTATAACAGAAAACCCAATGAACCCAATTATTAGCATCATTGGGATAAGAGAGACTTGTTAAATTGTCTTTTCCATATAATCCAAAATTTATATAATTATTGGTTGTATATAAAATAATTAGTCTTTGAGCGAGATTAGCGACACTCCCAAATTGAAGAATGCTTTCTTGACGATTATTATTAAATCTATAGACCCAAAAAGAAATAGTAAAATCAGTGTTATTTAATCCAAGATTATTAGTTAAAGTTAAATTTTGATTAGTCCCATTAAAAGATGCACTATAACTACCAAAAACAGCATTTATTGAAGTTGATGTTAAATTATTATTACTTAAATTAAAAGTTCCTTGGGTATCAAAACCAAGATTTAAGGGATTGTCAAATTTATACCATGCAATAGGATTTAAATTAGCCAAGATTTTATATTTATCATTGCTTATATCATTTAAAATTATTGAACCATTATTAAAAATTACATTATAATTAGCATCATTTATATTTAAAATAGTTTCATTATTAATTTGATATTTACTATTTTTAATAATAGCTAAATTACTCGTGTTATCTCTGATTATATTACTATTATTAATAATAAAACCACCACCGCGACCACCAGCACCTACTAATAAAATACTAGCAGTTGTAGCTTTAGGAAAATTGATAAATCCATCATTACTATAAAAATAATAGTTATTAGATAATAGACCATTTGTTTGAATATTATAAATATCAAGATTTAAATTTGAATTATAAATATCAATTATATTTGAATCATTGATAAATAGTTTTTGGCAATTAATAGTATTTGCAACATCTAGTGAATAAGAGGGATTTAATTTACCAATACCAATATTAGAATAAGTTATAATAGAATTATTAGATGAATTATAATTCCATGGAGTGTTAGATAAAAAGTTATAATCACCTTTGACCTTTAAATAATTGTTAAAACTTAACTTGGATAAATTACAAGTAAATTTAGAGGGATACGATGAAAATTGAATAATATTCATTTAATTAAATATATATAAAAATAAATTAGTGATTTAAATCAATTATTTAATAATTCAAATATAGAAGGGTTTTTTGATATAAAAAACCAATTAATTTTATCTTGATTTGATGATAATAATTCCATAGCATTTTTATTTAAACATAAATTATCCCAATTAATTTTATCTTGATTTGATGATAATAATTCCATAGCATTATTATTTTTAGATAACATTTCCCAATTAATTTTATCTTGATTTGATGATAATAATTCCATAGCATTTTCATTTGCACTTAAATAACTCCAATTAATTTTATCTTGATTTGATGTTAATAATTGAATGCCATTTTCATTTAATGATAAATAATCCCAATTAATTTTATTTTGATGTTGATTAAGGAGTTCAATTGCATTTTTATTTATTGATAATGAAACCCAATTAATTTTATTTTGATTTGATGATAATAAATCAATAGCATTTGTATTATAACTTAAATTATCCCAATTAATTTTATTTTGATTTGATGATAATAATTCAATAGCATTTGTATTATAACTTAAATTATCCCAATTAATTTTATTTTGATTTGATGTTAATAAATCTATTGCATTATTATTTTTAGATAAATTGTCCCAATTAATTTTATCTTGATTTGATGTTAATAAGTCAATTGCATTTTCATTTAAACTTAAATTATTCCAATTTATTTTAAATTTATCCATTGTTAATAAATCAATTGCTTGTATATTTAATGATAAACTATCCCAATTAATATTGTTTGATTGTAGCCAATTTAATAAAATATACATTTATTTTAATAATATTTTATATTTTAATTGTGTGTATTTTTATTGCATCTTCATAGCTTAATATTGATTTATTTAATTTTATATTTATTTTATTATGAAAATTCCAAGACCATTCAAATAAATACATTGATTCATTTAATTTATCAATATCAATATTATTTATTTCTTCATCTAATTCTTTTTGACAATGTTTGCAAGGTAATTTTAATGTTTTTAAACATTCATATATATCTAATCCAAATTTTTTATTAACATTAGAATCATCAAAATTAATAATTGTAATTGAATGAATATAATTCCATAATTGATTTCCCCAATTTTGACTTGGTCTATAATATCTTCCTAACATTTAATATTTATTATCTATAATTAACGACCATATAATTCTATTCTCATTTCTCTGTTATAACCTACTGAACCACAACATCCATAATTATCACCTGCACTTTTTCCAGAATTACCAAATGCACCAAAAGCTCTTGATACACCAATACCATTCCAAGCATCACAAGAATTAAAATCACTACCGCCATTTTCATTCCATACAAAACCCCAACGAACAGTTCCCCAATTATTATTACCTATATGTGAATGATTACCAAATACATGTCTATATGCGGGACCTTGAGTTGAAAATACACCAGTTTTCATACCAGCAAAACTATAAGGATTTGAAGGATTTGCATCTCTTGGAAATGTAAAACCATCTAAACCTTTTACATATCCACCATTATTATACCAATTATTAACCAACCATACCCATCCTTCATTTACATTTGTTAAACTTCCTCCACTATATCCAAAATCAAATTTTGGCCATATAGCCATAACGTCTTTAATTGGAACATAATTATAAACATCATATTTTGCATCACATTCATTTCTATTTAAATCTGTAGAATTATAAGTATTTATACCTGTCCAATATCCTGCTTCATAATTAAATGTGCTTGAACGTGTCGCTTTTATCATCATCATCCAACCACCACCATCATATATTGAATCCATTAAACAATATGTTAATATTGGTTTATTATTACATATAATATAATAACTTGCGTCATAATTAGTATTTGTATTTTGCTTAATTTCAATAGCATTACTTGCTGGATTAGATAACAATAAACCTTTAAAATATTTAGAATTATTATAAGATGCTAAATAAATATTACCTGTTGTTGATATTTGTGGAGACAATTGCATTAAATAAGATAATCTATATTCACTCTTTGAAGTTATTGTATTCGTAATAATTGGAAAAGAATTATCATTTTTAATTAAAAAGAGAGTACTTACTTGATTTGATGTTAAAGTAATATTATAAACTCTAAAATCATTTATTAAGCCTGTCCAATAATATCTATTATCTGTTAATGTTCTTCTTCCAAGTTCAAATACAAAATTAGGTAAATTCCAATTAGTTGTCATAGTTGTAACTGTATGATAAAGAACTCCATTTTTATATATATTTTCTACTTTAGAAACTGAATTAAATGTATATACTATATGATTCCAAGTATTTTGATCTTCAACTTGAGGTGTAGCTGAATTAAATACGTTACCAATACCCCATCTTCCATTAAAATTACCGAATTGTAAATAATTATTATTAGTAATTTGTCCAGTTAAAATTTGACCTATTGAACATACTAAAGTAATATTTGCAATTGTACTTATAGTAGAATAATACCAAAAAGAAATTGAAAAACTACCTCTATTAATATTATAAAAATTTGGAGTTGATAAATATTGTGATGAACCATTAAAGGATACTGAAGCAGTTCCATTAATAAAATTATTAGTATTTAATGTAACACTACCATTATTTGTTAAATTATAATTATTCATTGTATCATAGCCAATATTTAAATTATTATTAAATTTATACCAAACGCTTGGATTTATAATTGTTGAATTATTTAAATTTATTAATTCTGATAAAGAAAATGTATTATTAATATAACTATTACTATCATATAATGAAAATTTAATTATTATTATACCAGAACCACCTGAACCACCTGCACACCATTGCGATGCACCACCACCACCACCACCACCTGTATTATTTAAAGCATTTGCACCAACACCACCATAAGAATTTCCACCTGTTGCTCCTCCACCAGTACCACCCGCACCACCACCTGTTCCATAACCACCACCAGCACCACCTCCACCACCATAATAATTATTATCAATTGGGCATAAATATCCAGAACCACCTGAAACATTATTATTTCCTAATGAATTTGCACCCATATTTAATGCACCACCACCACCTGCACCATTACCAGTCCAAGCTGAATAACCTCCTTGATTCCCAAAATAAGACATAGTTGTAAATAAACCAGTTGATAATGATATTCCTTTAGTTGCATTACCACCATAATGTGCACCAATATAACCACCACCTCCACCACCACTACCACCATTTCCTCCTGTTGTAACTGAACCATTACCACCACCATAAGCAATTTCATTAATTGAATGATAATTTTTAAATCTAATAATAATTATACCCGAACCACCTGAACCAGATGTATTAGTATTACCTTCACCACCTCCTCCACCACTTCCTGTATTTGCAATTCCTGAAGCAGCAGTCCCACCACCTCCTGCATCTCTTCCATTACCACCACCACCTTTACCACCTGAGATATTTAAAGCTGAAATTTGATTTCCACCTCCACCACCTCCACCACCTATGTAAAAATTTCCAGTTCCATCATTAACACCGAAAGTAGTATTTGGACTAAAATAATTTTTCAAATTATAATTGTTTTCTCCTATTGTTACTTGATAAATTCCATCTCCTCCTATACCACATGCAGAAATGGAAGCATTTGCACCAACTGTGCCTATACCACCTCCTCCAGATGCGTTGATGTGTTCATAATTACCTACCCAAGTCCATGCAGGAGTAGTACCTCCATTATTTCCTAAAACTGCATAAGTGCTTGTAATTGAAGGAGCTATATTAGGAATACCATTAACAACATTAGTAGAAACAGCAGAACCACATATACCACCTGCACTAACACCAACACCACCACCACCACAACCACCATCAAGTCCATTATATGAACCACTTTCAGCTCCACCACCTCCACCCCCACCTTTAGCAATATATAATGAACCTATACTTGTATCTCCACCATTAATTCCAATTTTATTTAGTGCTGGAACAGAACCACCAGAACCAATTGTTATATTATAAGTTCCTGCAGGTATATATTGATTAATAGCAATAATTGCTGCTCCAGCACCACCACCACCTGCACAATTATTACCACCAGAACCACCACCACCAATCATAAAAATATCACAAATAACTGAAATATTTAATGTTAAAGTAGTTGATGCAGTAATTGATATATAAGCATCCGAAGTATTACTAATAGGGGTAAGAGAACTTACAGTTCCGCCTGAAGTAGAATAAAAACTTGAAGAAACTATTGATGAATTACCTCCATTTGTATTTTGTCCACCACCTCCACCAATTGTTAATGTATAATTTATATTTGGATAAAATGTTAATTTACCTATACCACAACCACCACCACCACCACCACCACCACCTTCATTTGCTCCAGCTGAACCACCACCACCACCACCACCAACCATAAAAACATTACATATTGTTTTATATTTAAAAGAAATTGTATCAGATGATTTAAATGTTAAATATTTATCAATTGAACAACCAATTGAATTTAATATACCATTACCATAACTATTAAAAGGATTTATATAATTATTATAATAGTCATTCATTATTTTTAAAATAATTATACCAGAACCACCAGAACCGGGTGTATTTGTAATAATTGTTGATACAATTTCACTACCATAAATTTCCCACTCTACAAAATTTATTATATTTCCTCCTGTTTGATAAACGCGATTAACAACAAAACCAAAATAAAAATAACTAGTATTAATTGTTAATGTAGGTGAATTATAAGAATATGTAGTATTTCCAACAACATTATGAAGTATAGTCCAAGTAAATCCATCATTTGAGCCATATATTATCCAATCTTTTGGAAAGCTATATAAAACATTATTACGATAAATAAATTTATAATTATTTAAAAATATTTGAACAGGCATTTTAATTACTAACCAAACACCTTTATAAGAACTTGTTACAAGATAATTAGTTCCTGTATAGTAAAAAGTTGTTGAATCATAACTATCAGAACCTATTATTCCACCACCTCCTACATGACCACCAGTTGCATTTATATCAGTATCTTGATTAAAAAACCAATGTGGCCCCCATGTATAATTTGTTGATAGAGGTATAAAATAAAGTTCATATTTCCCAGCGCCATAGGTAATACCAGTATTATCTAAAACAAAATCATTTCTATAACAAGTTCTATTACCAATTGTTGTATATACATCACCTAAAACTGAATTCCAAGTTTTAGATGGGTATCTTCTAACAGCTGTTTTAGTAGTGCTATTACTTGTATTTAAATAATTAACACCACAACCACCACCGCCACCACCCGTATTATTTGTACCATTTGTTGCATTTGAATATGTATTATTTCCATTGCCTCCACCACCAGAACCACCTATACCTCCTGAAAACCCATAACTAAATCCTTTTCCTCCTCCACCACCTCCACCATATACATTATTAACACCAGATATTGAAGATAAATAACCTATACCACCATTACCACCAGAGTAATCTCCATATTTAACAACACTATTACCTGCTAATCCTGCACCTCCACCACCTCCACCACCTGAGTCTGAACCACCTATACCACCATTATTTCCATAATATTGCATTGATATAAATGTTTCAAATTTATACCATAATATAGGATAAGTAGTTAATCCACCTTTATCAGTTATATTAGTAATAGGATTATATGTATCTAAAGAACTTGTATATATTGTTGTAATTTGTGCTTGTGAGAGTTCAAAATCATAAACTCTTAAATCATCAATATATCCATTATAACCTCTACCATAATTACTAGAATATCCTATATATACAAATCCCCTTTCTGAACCTAATGTTTGTCCTGAATTACCGGTTGCGGATGTTATAAGTGTCCCATTTACATATAATTTTGTCTGAACAGGGTTACTATTATTTAACGTATATGTAATATAATACCAAACATTAATTAACATACCTGTATTACTTGGTGATATTGTCCATCTATTATTTAAAGCTGTATAAACACGAAATGTGCCATCAAAATCAAATTGTATAACAGGAAGTCCAGCATCATTACAATAACTTATCATAGTACTATAAGTATAACTTGAAGCATTAAACCAAAAGGAAAAACTTAAAGGAACATCTTTATTTAAACTATTAATTGTTCTATAATAATTAGCTGTTCCATCAAAATAAGCAGAATTAGTTCCTTTAATATATGATGTTGAACTAATAGTTCCACCAGAACCTACTGAAATCATATCATTTTTATTACCTGAAAAATCATTAAAAAAATATCCTATAGATGATGAAATACCACTTGTTGCTGTTCCACCGCTATATCCATTTCCACCAGAACCACCACCACCAGAACCACCATTAGTTCCTGATTGTGAACTATTTGCTCCCTTACCTCCACCAAATGCTATTTCATTTATTTTATTAAAATTATTAGTATAATTTTTAAATCTGATTATAACTATACCCGAACCACCAGTACCCGCACCATAACCACTATAACCTCCTCCTCCTCCACCTCCTCCTGTATTAGCAGTTCCAGAACTGGCACTACTACTACCTGAATATCCTATACCACCACCATGTGTTGCAGTACCAACTGTTTTTCCTGATATATATGATCCACCACTTCCACCACCACCTACACCAAATGAAGTACCAGTTATATTAATACTTACTCCACTACCACCAGAACCTGTTGATGTTGATGTTGCATCTGTTCCATTTTTTGATGTTCCTGAAATATTTGCACCACCACCACCACCAGAACCAGTCCAACCTGTACTAGTCCCACCTGTACCTCCTCCACTAGTACTTGAAGCACCTGTTTTATCTGCTGTAATACCTCCACTACCACCACCTCCACCACCAACTGCATTTGGTGGTTTAGAAACGTGTACAGATCCTCCACCACCTCCACCACCTGCAGATAATATAATATTATTATTTAAACTTATTGTTGTACTATTACCTGAATTTCCTAATGAACTGACTGTAGTACCTCCTGAACCACCAGAACCAATAGTAATTGTATAAGTTCCATTATTTAAAAGTATTGAATTTCCAGAAATAAATGATGATGTGGTATTATTTGTATAATATAAAACTTGTCCTCCTCCTCCACCACCTGCAGTATCATTACCACCACCACCACCACCACCAACAATAAGAATATCACAAAGAACAGGAATATTTAAAGTTAATGTAGTTGATGCAGTAATTGATATATACATATCATTAGTTCCACTTATAGAAGTTAAAGCACTTACAGTGCCTCCTAATGTAGAATAAAAATATGAAGAAATAGAACTATAAATTCCATTATTATTAGGTAAACCTCCATTACCTACAGTAAAATAATAAGTATTACCTCCAATAAATGGAATAGTTCCATAACCTACACCACCTCCACCACCACCTCCACCACCACCATTACCTAAATTAGAACCACCGCCACCGCCACCACCAACTATTAAAACATTACAAACTGTATTACTATTAAAAGTAATAGAACCATTTGAATTAAATGTTATAACATTATTTAATAAATTTGTATTTATAGATGTATTTATATAAGACATTGAAGTAATTCTAAATATTACAACTCCTGATGTTGCTGAACCTCCATAATATCTAGGATCATATATATGTGATGAACCACCACCACCACCACCTCCACCACCAATTGCAGTTGTACCAGCATTTCCACCACCACCACCTGCACCACTACCAAGACCCCCATTACCACCACTACTATAACCACCACCTCCTCCACCTCCACCATAATAAGTATTTGTTATACTCCATAATTGTCCATTACCTCCATTTCCACCACCACCGCCACCTCCTGCTGAACCTCCATTACCTCCTGTATAATATGTCATTGATGCCATACTTCCTGAAGATAGTGAAGTACCTGAACCACCGCCACCACCAGAACCAGTCCAACCTGGATAAAAACTTCCATTACCTCCGCTATTTGCAATTTCATTTATTTTATCACCAATTATTGATGAATTATTTCCTACTGTTCCTATAGTAATATTATAAACTGTATTTTTTAAAAATGTAATAGTTCCCATTCCAATTGCACCCCCTCCACCACCACTACCTACAGTAGAATCACCGTAACCAGTACCGTACCCACCGCCACCAACTATTAAAACATCAAAAGTTGCATTACTATTTAAAACAAATGTTGATGATGAATTAAATGTTATAATATTTCCATTAATAGTAGGTACAGTATTAACAGATGATATATTCATTATCTATTATTTTTTAATTTAATTATTTCATAATTTAGTTTTTGATTTACTTTTTTTAAATTTTTTAAAATTTTATTATGTTTTTTTAATGCTTCTATTATAACTGGAACTAATCTTTCATATGAAACTGTTAAATAATCATTTCCTGATTTTGATTTTGGTTTATTGTTATCATCTAAAACTGTATCAAATGGTGCTATATTAACTATTTCTGGAAGTACTTTTTGAACTTCTTGAGCACTTAAACCTATTTTTCTTTT
>Ga0172373_10001529_pt1 | contig 37413 bp, 28 predicted proteins | sample Lak10m_2_FD_114546 | JGI IMG/M metagenome (GOLD analysis project Ga0172373, IMG submission 114546) | Freshwater microbial communities from Kabuno Bay, South-Kivu, Congo - kab_092012_10m | ecosystem: Environmental > Aquatic > Freshwater > Lake | place: Democratic Republic of the Congo... | reverse complement strand
CAATGGATACCGTAAAAAAGAGCAAATGCCAAGTAATTTGGGTCAATATGTTGTTCCAATAGGAGTTGCAGAAGTTATCAAGGAAGGCACAGACATTACGGTTGTATCCTATGGTTCAACTTTGCACTTATGCATGCAAGCTGCCGAAGAACTTTCTGCCCTTGGAATACATGCCGAAATTGTTGACGCACAAACCCTTTTGCCTTTTGACACCACGCATGTTTGTGCGAATTCGGTCAAAAAAACCAACCGATTACTCATTGTAGATGAAGATGTGCCCGGCGGAGCTTCTGCTTACCTTTTGGATCATATTCTGAACAAACAAGGAGCCTTCCAACATCTAGACGCTCAACCCGAGACATTAGCATCAAAAGAACATTTACCTGCGTATTCAACAGACGGAGATTATTTCAGCAAACCGTCTGTAGATGATATTGTAGAGAAAGTATACAACATCATGCATGAATGCAAACCGGGTGTATTCCCAAAACTATAATTGGTTCGTTAAACATATGGCCCACTAGCTTGTTTCGTACTCAGTTAGTTAAATTGAATGAATAAAATAGTCTTATTTCTCATGCTGCTCTGCGGTGTGCAAGCCTTTTCACAAAACGGAAGTGTTTCTGGAATTGTAATCGATAAAAAAAATCAACAACCCATTTTTGGAGCTACCGTTCGTTTAGAGAACTCGCAATTCGGATGTATCTCGAATGAAAAAGGAGAGTTTCTAATTACAAAAATTACTCCTGGAACCTACAATATCAAAACAGAGATGATCGGATATGTCTCTGTAACCCTTTTCAATGTTGTTATTACCAACGGAAATGCAAATACATTCACTATTGATCTCACTGAAACAACAAATGAGCAGGGAGTAATCAACATTCAATCTTTCAATTACGGAAAAGAATTGGAATCTCCTCTGTCAGTGCAAAGCTTGTCTGCTGAAGAAATTAAAAGTAATCCAGGAGGAAATTTCGATATTTCCAAAGTCATTCAAGCGCTTCCTGGAGTGGGCGGACTGTCGGGAGCAGGAGAGCGAAATGATCTTATCATTCGAGGTGGTGCTCCGAGTGAAAACGTATATTACCTTGACGGCATTGAGGTTCCTCAAATCAATCACTTCAGCACGCAGGGTTCCTCTGGGGGGCCACAAGGTATCATTAACGTAAGCTTTATTGAAACAGCGACTTTGAATTCAAGTAGCTTCAATGCAAAGTATGACAATGCCTTGTCTTCCGTGCTGCAATTCAAACAACGCAATGGAAACGCCACTCGTATGCAGGGAAACTGGAGGCTTTCAAGTACTGAACTTGCAGGAACATTGGAGGGTCCTATTGGTAAAAAAACTACTTTTCTTGCAAGTGCAAGACGAAGCTATCTCCAATACTTTTTTCAATTGATTGACCTACCTATTCGACCAAACTATTGGGATTTTCAATACAAAGTCAACACCAAAATCAATGAGAAAAATACCATTACAGCTATAGGTCTTGGTGCAATCGATGAGTTTTATTTTGCTGTTCCAAAAAACTCAGACCCCACGAAAGAATATATCATTCGTTCCAACCCGAACATTAACCAATGGAATTACACCATGGGTTTCACCTGGAAAAAAACGTTAGAAAATGGATTCTCCAATTTGAGTTTAAGTCGAAATATGTTCAACAATCGATTGGACCGCTTTGAAGATGCGCAAGAAGGAAACGAAGAAAAAAGAACGTTTAAAAGTGAAAGCCAAGAAATTGAAAATAAACTTCGATATGAAATCAATCAATTCTATGGAAATTGGAAATTCGTTTATGGCGCTTCATTTCAATATGTCAAATACAACAACGCATTCTTTGCAAGAATAGCCCCTTCATACCAAGACCCCAACACCGGAGCCACTATACCAGCAGTGTCCATTGCATTCAACACATCAATTGATTTTATCAAAGGCGGTGCATTTGTATCAATGAATCGACTTTTATGGAATGATAGACTTTCATTAACCGCCGGACTGCGTACGGATATGAATTCATTCACAACGAATGGCACAGATCCGCTACAAGCCATGAGTCCGAGAGCAAATGCGTCTTTCGCTATCAATTCAAAATGGAATCTAAATGTTGCAACTGGTAGATACGCTAAGCTGCCGTCTTATACCATTTTAGGTTACAAAGAAGATGGTATTTCCACCAATAAAAATAGTCCTTACATCTTGTGTGATCACCTTGCACTGGGAACAGAATATTTACCCTCCAACTCAATACGTATTACAGCAGAAGGATTTTATAAATCGTATAACAACTATCCTGTTTCAGTTCGTAATGGCATCTCACTTGCCAACGAAGGAAGTGCCTACGGTGCTATTGGAAACGAAGACGTAGAGAATAAAGGAATAGGGCGTGCTTACGGATTTGAATTGTTCTTCCAAAAGAAATTTACAACCTCTTATTACCTTACTGCTTCATACACATTCTTTAAAAGTGAATTCACTGGTGATGATGGCGTCTATGCTCCATCGGCCTGGGACAATAGACATCTTCTTTCATTAATCTTCGGTAAAAAATTCAAAAGAGGATATGAATTGGGCATTAAATACAGGTTCGCCGGTGGCGCCCCTTACACGCCCTATGATTTAGTGGCATCACAATTAAGTTATTTAACCTTAGGAACCGGAGTACTCGACTATAATCAAATCAACTCGCAACGACTCCCGTTTTTCAATCAATTGGATATTCGAATTGACAAGAAAATTAATTTTAAAAAATCTACACTCGACGTTTTCTTGGATATTCAAAATGTTACCAACGCGAAAAGTTACAGCCCTGATATTTACACCTTTGAGCGAAATGCGGCCAATACGGGATATTCAACAACAGATGGACAGCCCATACAAACCAATGGTAGCAATGCGGTTCCTATCTTTTTGGAAAATATCAACGGAAGTTTAATTCCTGCCTTTGGAATTATTTTCGAGTTTTAACCCCGAACAAAAAGCCATTTTACGCCTTTTCCTATTCCAACAAAAACATAACCCAACACACCTAGTTTGGGCTTCTCATACACATTCACGGTAATGGTGGAATACCGAACGTCATGTTCCATTTTCTTCAATTGTCCTCGCAACTGATCAATCTCAGTATTCAATCTTTCCAGTTCCTTTTCAACTTTCAACGCCGCTTCAACATTCTCTGCCTTGGCAAGCAATTCCAAGTACCTTGTGCGCGCCCTTTCAGCATTATCAAGTCGAATTTGAACATCGGCATATTCATCAGAAACATCACGTGTTGAGATGTTTTTACTGTCGACTTTTCCTTCCTTCATAATGGTTTCCAAAACACCATTCATCTGCTTTGTATCAATTCGAATTACAATTTTATAATTGCTCTTACTCACCACATATCCATCCTCTTTTGTAGCAAGTTTTTCTATCCGGGACATTGTAGAATCTTGGTTTCGAACCGTCAATGAAACTCTTGCATTATATACCAACATTTCTTTATTAAACCGGGGTGAAATTTCAGAACTCGAAATTTTTGATTTTCCTTCATGCCCTATGATGTCTTTCTCTCCCATTAAGCCCGCAGTAACCACCCTTTCCTCGTTTATTTCCATATTCGTATACTCATAGTCATAATCCCCACTATCATACGCTGCAGAAGTGTACTTAGTCGTGCACGAAACCATAGAGGTCATGAAGACAAGTAAGATTGCCGAAGTTCTGATTGAAAAACGCATCATGTTTGTTAGTTTTGTGAAGTTGAAAAACGATGAATGAAAGATTTATTGCATAAATACGAAGAAAAACGACCAGAGGTTGTTTTCGAATGGAAAGATCCTTTTACTGAGGCAGAAGGGTGGGTAGTAATCAACTCGCTTCGCGGCGGCGCCGCTGGGGGTGGAACAAGAATGAGAAAAGGTCTCGACAAACATGAAGTGTTGTCTTTGGCTAAAACCATGGAAATTAAATTCACTGTAAGCGGACCACAAATTGGTGGCGCTAAAAGTGGAATCAATTTCGACCCTGCTGACCCAAGAAAAAAAGAAGTTCTTGAAAGATGGTATGCCGCTGTAACTCCCTTACTCAAACATTACTATGGCACGGGTGGGGATTTAAATGTAGACGAAATTCATGAGGTCATACCAATCACAGAAGATTGCGGCGTTTGGCATCCGCAAGAAGGCGTTTTCAATGGTCACTTCATGCCTACTGAATCGCAAAAAGTACGCAGAATAGGGAACCTCAGAAGAGGTGTTATAGGTATTATTGAAGACCATGCATTTTCACCAGATGTAGAAAAAAAGTACAAAGTTGCAGATATGATCACGGGCTTCGGGGTTGCAGAAAGTGTACGACACTATTATGAAATCTGGAATTCTGAAAAATCATTGCGTGGTAAAAAAGTAATTGTTCAAGGCTGGGGAAATGTTGGTGCGGCCGCCGCTTTCTATATGGCGCAGCATGGAGCACACGTGGTTGGAATCATTGATAGAAACGGTGGGTTAATCAATGAAAACGGATTCAGTTTCGAAGAAATTCGAGAGTTGTTTTTAACCAGAGAGGGAAACACCCTTGTTTCAAACGATTTAATTTCTTTCAATGAAATTAATGAGAGAATATGGACCATTCAGGCAGATATTTTCTTGCCTTGCGCTGCCTCAAGATTGGTAACACAAGAACAAGCTGCAAGCATGTTCAACGCGGGGGTTCGTGTTATAGCGTGCGGTGCCAATGTTCCGTTTGCTGATTCACAAATTTTCTATGGACCCATTTCTGAATGGTGCGACGAACGTTTCAGTGTGATTCCTGATTTCATTTCGAACTGCGGAATGGCAAGGGTTTTTGCCTACCTCATGAGCGAGGCTGATGTTAGTTTATCAGATGCGGCAATTTTCTCAGATACTTCCAAAACAATAAAAGAAGCTCTTAAATCAGTTCATCAAAGCGGAATTGATAAAACAAAAATCAACGCGAGAGCTTTTGAAATTGCTCTGAAAAAATTAATGTAATGAACGTATTTCTTCAAACACCTATACCCGAAGGGCTCACAGCTGAGAAATCATTAAACCTGGTTGAATTACTCATGAAAGGTGGGTGGGTCATGTACCCGCTTTTTGCGCTCTCCGTTTTGGTTATTATCATAGCCATTGAACGCCTGTTGTATTTCGGTAAACAAGGAGTTTCGAATACTTCCGGGTTTCAAGAATTTTTGGAAAACATGACACACGGTAACCATGAACAAGCCATGCGTGTTTGTGAAGAGAATAACTCTGCATGGGCACGTATTTTTCAGTTCGCTACATTGCGGAATAAATCAGCAGATGAAAAAGAAAAGTTGCAAGAGGCTGCTGCGAATGTTGAAGTAACTCGATTAGAAAAACGATTGAACGTACTATCCATGATTGCTTCCATTGCGCCTCTATTGGGTTTTATTGGAACCATAGCCGGAGTAATTGTCATATTCTTTGATATCTCAACCACCACAGACATAAGCATTGGAACCATTTCAGAGGGTCTGTATCAGAAAATGATTTCTTCCGCCACAGGACTTGTTGTTGGTATTTTGGCCTTCTTATCGCACCATTTATTGCAAAATGGAGTGGATAAATTTGTGGCTCAAATAGAAGAATTCGATTTGCAATTGAAAGCAAACACGAATAGAGAATGAAGATAAAGAGAAGACATAAAGAAGGCGCGCATGTGAATACACATGCATTGAATGATATCATGTTCTTTTTACTCTTATTCTTTCTCATACTTTCAACATTAGCCAACCCGAACGTAATTAAAGTGCTATTGCCTCAGGCGGCAGAAACACAACAGAAAGAAGCGAAAAAATCACTTCAATTGGCTGTAGATGCAAACCGGAATTATTTTTTAGACGGTGATGCGGTCACATTGGAACAACTTAACGGAAGGTTAGAACTCATTGCCAAAGAATTTCCTGAGAGCTCGTGCTCCATTTCTATGGATCGATCTTTAAGTGTTCAAGATCTTGTAGATGTCATGCAAATTGGCGCGAAGAATGATATTCGCATGTTCTTAAAAACCACTCACAACTAATAATAATAATGCTTATACTCTCAATTTTCATAGTCTCTTACGCATTCATTATTCTTGAACATAACATCAAGATTGACAAAGCGGCGTCTGCGCTTATTGGCGGGGTGTTGTGTTGGACCGCCCTCACCTTTCAACAGCCAACAGAAATTGTTGCACACTCACTTACTGAGCACGTTGTAGAGATTTCAAGCATATTACTTTTTCTCATGGGAGCAATGACCATTGTGGAAATCATTGATGCACATCACGGCTTTGAAATAATCACCAATCGAATTTCAACTACGAGCAAAGTGAAATTGCTATGGATATTGGCATTTCTTGCTTTTTTCTTATCAGCCGCACTTGACAATTTAACCACGGCCATTGTAATGGTGAGCTTGCTACGGAAAATCATTGCTGATCAAAAAACCAGATGGATTTTTGGAGGGGTAGTCATCATTGCTGCAAATGCCGGTGGGGCCTGGAGTCCAATAGGCGATGTAACAACCACCATGCTTTGGATTGGTGGGCAAATTACTAGTAGTGTTACAATCAAATCACTTTTTATACCTAGTTTAATAAGCATACTTCTACCATTAGTTATCTTGTCTTTTACACAAAAAGGAAGTATTCAACCTACGGAAGAAACACACTATTCTAATTTTCAACTCTCTAAAAAAACGCAGTGGTCTGTTTTTCTAATTGGAGTGGGTGGGCTTTTGTTTGTTCCTGTTTTTAAAACCATTACACATCTGCCTCCATTTATGGGCATGATGCTAAGCGTTGGTATTACATGGTTCATTATTGATTTGGTTCATGGTAGAAAAATTGGTGAAGAAAGGGCTCAATTCAGTGCACTCTCAGCACTCAGAAAGATTGACCTACCCTCTGTACTTTTCTTCCTAGGCATTTTACTTTCTGTTGGTGCTTTACAACAAGCTGGATTCTTACAAGAACTATCCATCTGGCTAAAAGACACCATTCAAAATGGATATGGCATCAATGTAGCCATCGGATTCTTATCTGCGATAATAGATAATGTTCCGTTGGTAGCCGCAAGCAAAAGCATGTATCCAATTGTAGCGAGTGGATCCACTGATGTTTGGTTAAGTCAGTTTGTTCAAGATGGTTCCTTCTGGCAATTCTTAGCCTATACAGCAGGAACCGGCGGCAGCATGCTAATCATAGGATCCGCCGCCGGTGTTGCCGTGATGGGTATTGAAAAAATTCCGTTTTCGTGGTATCTCAAAAACCTATCATGGCTGGCTGTAATCGGTTTCTTGGCCGGTTGTGCCGTATTCATTCTATCTCATACGTAAGTATTTCTTTACCTCTCCGGTTTTAGTCACTCGGAAATAGCAGCCATTTTCATTTGATTCACTTCGAATCATCTGTCCCAACATATTCGAATCGAATGTTACATTCGTTTCAAGCTCCAGACCATTATTTTTCTCTGAATAAACACAAGGATATATAAATATTTCTGATGGCGAAATGACTTGTGATCCAAAAACAACCTCTGTCTCTGTAATGAATTGAAATGAATTATTGAATGACTCATTTATATCTACGCTATTCTGTTCAATTTCTTGATTTGTTAAACACAACCAGTATTCCAAAATGTCTAATTCTAAAGATTCGAGATTGCATTGATTCAAGTTGGAAAGCATGAACAACGCTTGATTCGTTAGGCCCAACGTTCGCAATGCTTTTATTTTTTCCAATTCCCAATAGAACTGATGGTGGAAAGATTGCACATCATATGACTCCGCACTAAAGTGATTTAATACGGCGAAGAATTTAGAAACCACTGGCTCAAAATCACTCTGATTGTTCAAGAAAACAATTTCATTGCGTTGTACCAACTCGTCCAATAACCAACTCATAAAATGCATAGCTCCGTGAATCTTAGGCAGCTCCTCGGCTGTTAATGAATCAAGGGGAACTTGTAATAAAGCTTCGCTCAAAAGCTGCATGCATTGCTTACCCTGATAAACGGTATCAGAAGAGAAATAGAGATCTGAAACAATCGAAAAAACAGAGTCCAATTCAAGTGATAAACCATTCAACGTAACAATCAAATTCTTGTCTTTTAACTGATTCGATTTACCTATTGCAACTTGCCCAACACCAACAGGACAACTTCCCGCAATATTTTCACCCAATGTAAAACCCAAATAACATGGTGCATTCGCAATGGTTGATGTAGCGCTAGATACTGAGAATCTGTTGTAAACATCATTCTCAAAATAGTTTCTACCAAAATGCAACTGAGTCATACACGTGGCGTTTGTTACAGAGCCGGCTAAATACATGATACAAGATTCGAGTCTATTTTCACCATTGAAAAAAGACGGAACCAGCGCATGCTCCAATTGAATCGCATATTCCAAATTTGAAAAGGTATTGAATCCAGCTGCATCATTTAAACCCAAATAAACAAGACATCCCTTTTCAGCTGCAACCCCAATTTCGCTTGATTGAATGAGATTGCAACGCATTCGTAAGCGACCGCCTTTCTTTTTTATACCGGTTGTATGATTCGAGAAATTAGATTGGTATACATACAATTCTGTTAAACTCTCATCCACAACTGGCGCATTCGAATCATAAAAGCCAGATTGTAAAATTCGACTTCGAGATTTTAAATGCTTTGATACAATTGAAGAGGTCAGAAACGTAGAAGCCTCAACACGATAATTTCCAAAGTTGACACTGAACTCATTCAATTCAGCAACAGAGTTCCGAAATACAAACGACGAATAATCATTTTGCACATGAACCTGCAGCACCCTCGATTGATAAAAAGATAAATCGGCCCACTGCACAGTATAATTCGAAGTTGAACTTCCCTCTAACCAAGAATTTATAAAATTATTTTTCCTAAAGGAAACCACATGAGAACCCGAAGCCAATACTACGTGTGCACTATTAAACTCTATCCATCCTCCCTCACCACCATCATTCAACATACAGCCCTCCGCTACCACCAACATGGAATCCAATGCCGAATTACCATTCCAATGCAAAGAAGAGCCTGACTCGAAATCAAAATCGATAAGATCACCACTTCTGCAAACCACATAACCACCTGAGTTGGACTGTTCAATTTCAAAATCGTCAAGAACATGAATCTTTCCTCCCAACAATTCAATTTTCCCTCCATCCAATATCAATTGTCCGTTCTGAAGAATCAATTCAGATCCTTCATTTAAATACAGACTCCCCTTCAATTTTAATGTGCCTCCATTTAGAACCAATGAAGCACCACTTTCTAAAACCATACTACTGTTTTTCTCAATAGTAGTCTGCTGATGTTCACTCAAACGAATAACGCACGAATCTGCAACGGTTGCATGTGCGAATAAATTTCCCGCTTCAAATCCAATTCGCATTTCCATATTCCCACTTAAATTAAACTCAGCATTCTCGCATCCCGATTTGAATTGAACTTGTACTTCATCACCAATATCATTTTGAGCAGGATTCGTAAATAACAATCTTCCGGAATGCACATGCATTGGTCTAAGTACCTCCATTGATTCCACAAGCGAAACTTCCTCAGCATTATTCAAAGCTGTACTCATATTCCATGCATTTACTTCAGATAGTTTATCTAATAAAAAGTCTATGTGACTCCACGATAAATGAGAATGTGGCTCATTCATACCATTTGCGGCTAAACAATAATCAAAAGGACTAGCTGAAACATTCATTGATTCATGTGCAACGAGCTCTCCCTGCAATAACGCTGAAGATAGGGGAACGAAGCAGTGCTTAAAGGCGTATTGATCTGCATTAATTTCACCACATGCATCAGTGAAATCAGACGAAGAGTTAAAGACTTTAACCAATTCATAAATTGAACTTGACCAGCCCCCGTTTGAATAATCAAGGCTTTTGGCTTCAACGGAAACAGACGGCTTACTTGTATAAATGTCTACCGGGCTTAACCAATTGTCCCAACTCATTTGTGTAAACCTTAAATCTGCCAATACATTGGAATAAGTAGTGCTCTCATCATAATTGGCATTTCCAGGTAAAGGAAAAAGTTTAAAAACAATTTCTTCTCCAGGTAGCCAATTCGTTGCATTGCAGTGCTCATTTAGCAATGGGTTTTCTAAAACTGAATATTGTGGTGTTGCGTTCAACGAACCGTTCGATATGGCCATATTCAGGGTGTGTTGTGGTAGTCCCAATTCCGATAAATACGCTTGAAAATCCAGAAACCAATTTGGTTGCAAAACATTAGTGCTTCCCCAATGATAACAAAGCAATTGTTTAGCGGCGTCACGTTCTAATTTTTCAGAAACGAATAATTCCGCCTCAGGAACAAATTCAGACAAAAAATAAATGGTTGCTTGTAGACTAAGTGGAATATTGGCACCTAGATGAGGAGAGTCTAAACAGAGGTAATGCGAGCATTCATGGCACATGCCGTTTATTTCCATTTCACGAAGTGCAACCCGAGATACAATACCACCCATGCTTGCTCCAGCTATTACATTTTCGTTTGTTCCTTCTTTATAGGTATTACATAACTGAATCAAATGCTGTAACAAAGCTGCATTCTTTTTTATATCTGCAGCGCCATCTACAAAATCTAAAAGCACTAAATCATATCCTCTCTCACTTATACTGTCTAAAAAATTGGGCATTAATGAAAGCATGCTGTATGTACCACTTTCATTCCCTGAAACCAATTCATTCCAACCAAAAGTACCGTTGCGCGTTGCAGTTCTATCCGTACCAAAATCAATTCCTTCAACAAACAAAAAGGGCTTGTCAAAAACTCCATCAGCACCTAACTTGACATAGGCGTGACCATAAATCATTTGATTAAATGCATATGTTGAAATTTCATACGGATAATCCCCGTCTACCATTGGCCAAGGAGATGCATCTGGTGAAATTTCAGCAAGTCGCGTTATAGGAACTTCAATTCCCACCTGCCAAAATTCAGAATTAGCAATGCCACGAATAGAGAAGTGTATAAGCGTATCTGTCACGTCTGGCATAAATACCAGTTCAGGGCTCGTCAATGATTGCCAAATTTCATTGCCGAATGAATATTCGGTATTTGAAATCAAATTATTCAATTCAATTTGAAGCGTAACTTCATTTTGATAAGTAACCACTTCCTGATTCGAAGAAATGAAAAACAAGTTGCCAACTTCTTCTGTATTTGCCTTTTGATATGAAAAATGAAGTAGCTCCAGTTGATTATTTAAAGGGTTAGAAGGGCTACATGATAGATCATAAAATTTTAACAAAGACTTGGATTGACTAGCCGTGGAATTATAGTGGTTCAATGAGTCTGCGAGGGCCAGCTGTCTTGAAAAAGGAACAGACGTTTGTGTTCTACCCATCAAGGTTAAAAGACAAAGAATGAATGTTATTCTAATATACATAACTGTATTTTTAAAAGGTTAATGAAATGTGATGAACCTCATTCTTGGCCAATGGAGAAAGGGTGAGGTATTCGTAGGTGCTTGCTCCCGAATCATAAACTCGTTTAAACTCCAGCTCTACGGGTTCGTTTGCAAACACAAAAAGTGAATCGCAGCTTGAATTCGGATAAAGAGTTGATTCTATCAATCTATTCTGAAAGCCCTTTGCAATTCGAATGTCAACATGATTCAAAGAAGAAAGCACATTCAATTCATCTGTTAATGAAAAACTCAATTGCGCTCGTGACTTCACTCGAAAACAGTGTTGAACTCGTCCATTCAAACCACATAGAATATCACTTACATCAAAATAATATGCATCGTCTTGACTAGCGACAGTAACACAATCAACTTCTCCAATTTCAATCAGGGGAAATACACCCAATTGATTGGTCGCTGAACTATCTACAAGTTGAAATGCAGGACCGCCACCAACTGCATTCGTTTTGTAAAATAATAATTTCGCATTGGGAATAGGAGAGTCTGTTCCCGATTCCAAAACTTGAATAGTAAGCCCTCTTGGGGTTACGTCTTCTTGTTTGCATGAAGCAATTCCAAGAAAGATCGATAAACTAAAGATTAATTTTTTCATAGGTCCATTTTTTTATGGACCAAAGATTTATGAATAGAGAAAGAAGGTCTTATTCAATAATCATATAAGATATATGCTGTTTATTCAACCAGTTTTAAAGTATATCTATCCGCAAATGATTGCTGGGCGTTCTCGAAATCACGTTGTACAAATGTTGATTCATTTTGAATTTCCATTCTCAAAACACGCGTTGAGTCTACCAAATCAAAAGTTATATCTGATGAAGGAAGGGTGTGAAATTGAACCAAATCTCTATACTGTGTAGAGAGCAATTTCTGATACACTTCAATGACACGCTTTGCAGGATAAACAATCGTTGTATCCTTCTCATACAAACCAATTTCATTAAGTACCTTTTGACAGGAATCTACTTTCTTCTTGGCGCCCTCAAATCGGCTGTTGATTTCAATTTGATTCAGCAATGATTCATCCAGTTGCTGCATAACCAAACCTGCCTCAGTGAGAACCAATACAATTTCATTGTTATAATTTCTCGCTTTTTCTTGGGGTGTATCACAACCCAGAAGCACCAAGACTAAAACAAATGAAAAAAACAAATTCGCGTTAGACATATCGCGAATTTATTTAAAGAAATCCTAATTCTAGTTGAGCTTCCTGGCTCATCATGCTTTTATCCCAAGTAGGTTCCCATGTAATCTCAACTTTACATGATGTTATACCTTCAACACTGGCCACTTTTTCTTCAACTTCTGGGGGCAGCGTTTCAGCTACCGGACAACTTGGCGAAGTAAGTGTCATGGTTATTTTAACAGAAGCATCATCTGAAATATCAATTCCATAGACCAATCCCAATTCATAAATATCTACCGGAATCTCAGGGTCGTAAATGGTCTTCAATTTTGCAACTACCAAATCTGTGAGTGCGCTCCTATCCATTTTCAAACTTATTTTGTGATGCAAAAACAGTGGCATATAATTTAATTTGCTTCACCATAGCCGCAAATCCATTGCTTCTTGTTTGACTTAAATTCTGTGCTAATCCTATTTCGTCAGCAAAATAAATTCGTGCCGAAACCACGTCTTCCGGTTTTTCATTATTGAAAATTGAAACAACCAAAGACACCAAACCCTTTGTAATTATTGCATCGCTATCTGCCTTTAAACTCATGGTTCCATCTGCGTTCAGAAATGCCTTTAACCAAACCTTCGACTGGCATCCTGAAATCAACAAGTCATCGCTTTTTTCATCTTCGTCGAGAGCTGGAAGTTCTTTGGCTAATTCAATAATGTGCTCATACTTCTGCATCCAATTCTCATAAAAAGAAAAGTCATCGATAATTTCTTTCTGCTTGGTTTCAATCATAGCAACATATTTAAACTTTTCTTCATGGCCTCATGGAAATAAATAACTTCATTCTCTGTATTGTAACAAGCGAACGAAACTCGTGCTGATCCATGAACCTTATATTTATTCCATATGGGTTGAGCGCAATGGTGACCTGTTCGAATAGCAACGCCTTGCTGATCCAGTAATGCACCAAGATCGCTTGAATGAACGCCCTCTATTTGAAATGACAGGACCCCAATTCTATCTGTGTGACTGCCAAAAATACGTGTTTGACCTGGCATCGTTTTCAACGCATCTTCGCATATATCCGTTAGAAATTGCTCATGTTGATGCATTTTCTCTTTACCCACATCATTTATAAAATCAAATGCCTTTTTAAAAGCAATTACCGCTTCAATATTCGGCGTTCCCGTCTCAAATCGGAAAGGTGCATCTTGAAATGTTGTTCCTTCAACACGCACTTCTTTTATCATTTCACCACCGCTTCGATACGGGGGCATTTGATTCAGTAAATCCAGTTTACCATACAACACGCCTAAACCTGTTGGTCCATACATTTTATGGGCTGAAAACGCAAAAAAATCACATCCTAAGTCTTGTACATGAACATCTAAATGTGAAATAGCCTGGGCACCATCAAGTACACTATATGCTCCCAACTTCTTGCACAAATCACACATACGTTTCGCATCATTCACCGTGCCTAGAGCATTAGAAACCCAATTGAAAGCTACAATCTTCGCATTTGTTGTCAAATTTTCTTCTATAAATTTCCAATCCCACTCGCCGTTTTCTGTAATGGGTATTACTCGAAACGTGGCACCAGTTCGTTCAGCTGCCAATTGCCAAGGAACAAAGTTCGCATGATGCTCCATTTCCGTTACCCAAATCTCATCACCAGGTTTCAAAAAAGATCCTAGTGAAAATGCTACCAAATTCAAACTGTCTGTACACCCTTGAGTAAAAATAATTTCATCCGCATGCCTGGCATGAATGTGGTCTTTCACACATTCTCGAGTAGCCTCAAACAAGTCGGTGCTTTTATTCGCCAAGTAATGAGCTCCTCTGTGAATGTTAGCGTTTAACTCTGAGTAATATCGAACTATCTCTTCTATTACACGCTTGGGTTTTTGCGTTGTAGCCGCATTATCAAAATAAACCAAAGGAAATCCATTTACTTGCTGACCCAAGATGGGAAATTGCTCTCGCAATTCAATTATTTCTTTCTGAGTAAATGGACTCTTCATATTCTGAACCGAATAACTATTCGGTAATTAAATCTCTATTTTTCAGCTCGTGCAAAACAAATGCTTTGTGTTGTTCATTCGAAATTCTTGAAACAACATCAGAGGTAAATGCCGAAATCAAAAGCATTTTTGCCGATTCCATGCTGAATCCGCGAGCTCTCAAATAAAATAAGGCCTCTTCATCAAATTGCCCGGTGGTTGTTCCGTGAGAACACTTTACATCGTCTGCATAAATCTCGAGCTCCGGTTTGGTGTTCATTTGAGCCTCATCAGACATGATAATGTTCGCGTTGTTCTGGTACGCATTCGTTTTTTGTGCGTCTTTTCGAACGAAAACTTTTCCATTAAAAACGCCCTTGCCGTTGTCAAAAAGAACTCCCTTGTACAATTCGTTACTGAGGCAATTTGGCACTTTATGATCTACGCACGTGTGGTTATCAATAAATTGTCCCTGTTTCGGAAAGTATGCACCAACTAAATTCGATTCAGCGCCTTCGCCATTCACACGAAATGTTAATTCATTGCGAACCCAATTGGCATTGGTGGTGATAGTGCTTAAAGAACATGTACTATTCGTCTCCTGCAACACCACGGTTCTTGTTAAAATGACCGATTCATCATGGGCATTTTGTAACATGTTGAATGAAAACCGAGCGCCTTCCTTTACATCGAAAATAAAATAGGGTAAATGGAAATTCCCTAAGTTGTCATTCAACCATTTCAATGAAAATTCAACCTGACTATTCGCCTCACATAAAATATAGATTACTGGAACAACCAACGCTCCCGTCTGTTCCGATGCTATATTTATTTCAACATGCTCATTGACATGTTGGTTTTTGTCAATACAAATTGCAGTCAAACTAGTGGCAAACTCTTCACAAAGGTTTGAGAAAACATCGCCCACAGATTCTTCATTCCAAATGGTTGCTATTCTCGATTTTAATTCAACAGTCAGTTCTGAAGAATCCATTACTTCAATCCCCGAAATTTGCTTGTTGACTTGTAAAAAACCGTTGACCAACTGAAGAGGAGAGTCTAATTTTAGATTGGATTTTTCTGAAGATTTCCAATCTTGATTTTCAATTCTTCCAAGGCGGGTATATTTCCAAGACTCTGAACGTGTTGTTGGAAAGGGAGCTCGAGCACTCGACCTGTCTATTATCCCATTCCACACCGTTGTTGGTGAGAGTGAGTTGATCCAATTGGGTAAATTAACTTTCGCCTCCATTTCCATTATGCGTCAACCGTTTCTTTGATCCAATCATACCCTTTTTCTTCCAACTCCAAAGCCAATTCTTTTGTTCCTGACTTCACAATTTTTCCCTTGTACAATACATGAACAAAATCAGGAACAATGTGATCCAACAAACGCTGGTAATGCGTAATAACAACAAATGATCTCTTACCGTCTCGCATCGCATTCACCCCTTGAGAAACGATTCGCAGGGCATCAATGTCAAGCCCGCTATCGGTTTCATCTAAAATGCATAAACTAGGGTCAAGCATCGCCATTTGAAATATTTCATTTCGCTTTTTTTCACCACCACTAAACCCTTCGTTCACTGCTCGATTAGCGAGTTGGCCGTCTAACTCCACAAGTGCAGATTTCACTTTCACCAATTGAAGAAATTCCTTAGCCGTTAAAGCATCTAAGCCTCTATGCTTTCTTACCTCTCCAACAGCCGCTTTTAAAAAGTTCATGTTACTTACTCCAGGAATTTCAACCGGATATTGAAATGCTAAGAATAGTCCCTCACGAGCCCGCTCCTCAGCAGCCATTTCCAACAAATCATTTCCTTGAAAAGTTACCTTTCCTCCGGTGATTTCATAATCTTCTCTTCCCGCTAGAACGGAAGCTAGAGTGCTTTTACCCGATCCATTCGGACCCATAATGGCGTGAACTTCTCCGGGTTTTACCTCGAGGTTCAAACCTTTTAAAATTTCTTTTTCCTCTATTCGAGCCTGTAAATTTTCAATCTTCAACATAAGCATATTTTTTAACCAACACTTCCTTCCAACGATATTGCTAAAAGCTTTTGCGCCTCAACTGCAAACTCCATTGGTAGCTTGTTCAATACCTCCTTCGCATATCCATTCACAATCATTCCAACAGCCTGTTCCTCATCAAGACCTCGCTGCAAACAATAGAAAATTTGATCTTCTCCAATTTTTGAAGTGGTTGCTTCGTGCTCAACTTTTGCTGAACTGTTGTTTGTTTCGATATATGGAAAAGTATGGGCGCCACACTGATCTGTCATGAGCAAAGAATCACACTGCGAAAAGTTTCTCGCGTTCGATGCGTGCTTGCCAATGTGAACCAATCCTCGATAAGAATTCTGACTTTGACCAGCCGAAATTCCTTTCGATATAATGGTACTTTTTGTATTTCTTCCCAAGTGAACCATTTTCGTTCCAGTATCTGCCTGCTGAAAATTATTGGTCACAGCAACAGAATAAAATTCACCAATGCTGTAATCACCCTTTAAAATACAACTTGGATATTTCCACGTAACGGCGCTTCCCGTTTCAACCTGTGTCCACGAAATTTTAGAATGACTTCCTTCACAAATTCCTCGTTTTGTAACGAAATTGAATACTCCACCTTTACCATCTTTATCACCGGGATACCAGTTTTGAACCGTGCTGTATTTGATTTCTGAATCTTTGTGGGCAACCAACTCTACCACGGCAGCGTGCAGTTGATTTTCATCACGTTGGGGAGCTGTGCATCCCTCTAAGTAACTAACATAACTACCTTCATCGGCTATGAGCAGCGTCCGCTCAAATTGCCCGGTACCAGCTTCGTTTATTCTGAAATATGTGCTCAGCTCCATGGGACATCTCACTCCCTGGGGTATATAACAAAATGAGCCGTCTGTAAAGACCGCAGAATTCAGAGCTGCATAATAATTATCTGTTCTTGGAACTACAGAGCCCAAATATTTTTTAACTAGTTCACTGTGATCCTTGATGGCATCACTCATGCTGCAAAAAATAATTCCCAATTCGCCCAACTTCTCTTTGAATGACGTTGCAACAGAAACGGAATCCATAACAAAATCAACAGCCACACCACTTAACCTCTTTTGCTCTTCAATTGAGATTCCCAATTTCTCCATAGTCTTGCGCAACTCCGGATCAATTTCATCTAAACTATTCACTTGTTTTTTTTGCTTCGGTGCGGCGTAGAAAGAAATTTTTTGCAAATCAGGCTTTTCATATTGCACATGCGCCCACTCTGGCTCATTCATTTTTTGAAATATAGCAAATGCCTCCAATCGCCATTGCAACAACCATTCAGGTTCATTTTTTTTGTTGGAAATAAGACGAATAATGTCTTCATTCAAACCCGCAGGAGCTTTATCAGATTCAATGTTGGTTACAAAACCAAACTCATACTCTTTTGAAGTTACATTGTCTAATAGTTCATCGCCTTCGTACGCCATTTTTCTCTTGCTTAAATTGAAAAACTTTCACCACAACCACATGTTCTTGATGCGTTCGGATTGTTAAACACAAAACCTTTTCCGTTTAATCCGCCAGTATATTCCAATTCTGTTCCTACGAGATACAGAAAACTTTTTCTGTCAACAACAACCTTTACACCGTTGTCTTCAAATACCTGATCCCCCTCATTGATAGTGGTATCAAATTCCAATTTGTACATGAGGCCACTGCATCCGCCACCATCTACACCCACTCGTACAAACGCATCAGCCGCATGACCTTCGTCTAAAATCAGTTTAGCTACCTGATCTTTCGCACTTTGAGATACTTTTATCATATTCGTTTCAGTAACAATTCAACTTCATTAATTGTTCTATTTAGAAAAAATCTAAATAGTACGCGAAAATACCACAAATGTGGTATTACAACAAAATATTAATGCGTGATTATGCGCCGAAAAGTCAAATTCACTCGCGGGTTTGAAACCTTCTTTTTGAAAATCGCATGTTGCCAAGAATTCTGAAAATTTTCCATGATCAATACATCTCCATGATGCAATTCCACTCCAAATCTTTCTTTTGTTTGAATATGCCGAAATTCCATTTTTCGCGTAGCTCCAAATGAAACAGATGCAATTATTTGTTGGTCAATTTCTGGTTCATTATCTGCGTGCCAGCCCATACTATCGGCTCCATTTCTATAATAATTACACAACACGGCATTACTGAGAAAACCTACATACTCAAATAATTCATTTCGTATTTGAACAAGCTCTTCAGCGAATTCCCGAGCAGGCCACGAAACCGATGAATACGTGTATTGGGGTCCGAAATAGCATGTTAATCGAGGTTCTAAATATTCCTTTCCAAAAACACGAATTGGATTCTGTTGCCATGGCAAAGAATTGAAATCATCTATTTGATAACTTGTAAATGCTCGCGGAAAATACCATAAAATGGCATTATCCTTTTGATACAGTTTCGTCTTGTTTAATCTCATTTTCACCTGGAATTACATCTTCCTTTGGTGTTGGATTGGGCTTTTGGGGAGGGGGGAAAGCATCGATTTGATCTAAAGGTACCTGTGCCTCTTTCCGAACATCATTTGCAGTCTTCAATATTTCATCTTGAACGTCTCTTGCTGCGTTTCTGAATTGATATACCGCCTTTCCCAAAGTCTGTGCAATGGAAGGAATGCCTTTAGCACCAAACAACAACAAGTAGATGAACAAAATCATCAATATTTCACCCATGCTCATGGCGCAAAAATACAATAAAAAAAGCGCCGATGACTCGGCGCTTTCCATTATTATACAACTGTATTATTCAGCCTTTTTTCCGAACAAACGGCGCATATCTAAAACAATCGGAGTTGCAATAAACAAGGTAGAATAAACCCCACTCAACACCCCAATAATCATAGCAAAGCAGAATCCTTTAATATCATCTGATCCGAAAATAAACATCACCAATAAAGTTAAAAGTACGGTCATGGATGTATTGATTGAACGACCCATTGTGCTATTCAAAGCGTCATTAATTGTTCCTTTCAAGTCGCCGCCTTTGCGTTCACGCAGATTTTCACGAATACGGTCAAAGATTACCACGGTGTCGTTAATTGAATATCCAATTACAGTCAAGATTGCACCAATGAAGTTCTGGTTAACCTCAAGTGTGAAAGGCACTAAACCATTTAACAAAGTGAACGCACATATTACCACTAATGCATCGTGGAACAAAGCCACCACCGCACCAATAGCAAAGTCCAATTTTCTGAATCGGAATACAATGTAAATACCTACAAGCAATAACGCAATGATTGCAGACCAGTATGCTTCGGTTCTAAAGTCATCGCTCATGGATGCATCTACTTTGTAAGAAGAGGTCACCTCATGCTTTCCTAAAGTATTTAAAACTTCATCAACTTTATCTGAAACCTTTTCATCAACGTTTTCTGAGTTATCATTGATAAGGTAATTTGTTGTTAGTTTGAATTCGTTTCCTGTTCCTCCAATAGCTTGAACAGATGTTGCCGCTGAAGATCCATTTTCTACTAAACCGCTGTTAAGCGCACTTCTTACTTGTTCTGCATCTACACTTTGCTCAAACTTCACTTTCATGGAAGTTCCACCCGCAAAGTCTACACCCATATTGAAGCCACGTGTAGTCCAAGACCAAACACCAGCACCAATGATTAAAATTGAGATAACATAGTAGATATAACGTTTAGAAACAAAATCGTAATTGATTTTAGTGAACCAATTCTTGGTGATGTTGCTGTAGAATGTAATCTCCTTCTTGTTGTCCAAACGACGGTACAAAATCAATCGAGAAATGATAATTGCTGTGAACAACGTGGTGAAAATACCAATGATTAATGTAGTTGCGAAACCTTTAATTGGACCAGTACCTACAACAAACAATACCAAACCGGTGATCAACGTGGTTGCGTTACCATCCAAGATGGCGCTGATGGCCTTCAAGAAACCATCTTTCATTGCAGCCGACATTCCTTTACCGCGTCTTAACTCTTCTTTTACACGTTCGTAAATCAATACGTTCGCATCAACAGCCATACCCATGGTTAATACGATACCCGCAATACCAGGTAAAGTCAATGAGCCTCCAATAGAAACCAAGGCACCAATCAAAAAGAACAAGTTGGCTACCAACGCCACGTTAGCTGCCCATCCTGCCCAAGCATAGTAGAACATCATGTAAAGAAGAATCACAATAAAGGCGGCAATGAAAGACCATAAACCAGCCTTGATATTCTCATCTCCTAAACTAGGACCAACAACAACCTTATCTACAATTTTCGCCGGTGCTGGAAGAGATCCTGCTTTCAACAATCCTGCTAGGTCTTGCGCCTCAATCATTTGCTTGTCGCGATCAGCGCCTGTTCCAAATGTGATAACCGAACGACCATTCGGAATTTCTTCGTTCACTGACGGTGCAGAATAAACCAAGCTATCCATAACAACAGCAATCGCTCTTCTATTATCTTGAGCATTTTGCTTGGTCATTTCTCTCCATTCAGCAGCACCATCCAAATCCATTGACATTTCAACAACTACATCTCCTGTAGTTGGATCAAAATCAGGTCTTGCATCTTGAATATTTTTTCCTGTAAGTCTTGGCTTGGCATTTTTGCTATTCGGATCCTCTGTTTTAATGGCATACAGCGCCGCCACACCTTGCTCTGCCTTAGCACCCCAAAGAAGTCTTAAGTCACCTGGAAGGATACTTTTTGCCTCTGTTGAACGCAACATTGCGTTGATTGCATCTTGATTGGAAACACTTGCTTGTCCTACAACTGCTGATAATTGAGTAGCGTCTTTAGGGAAAATTGGTTGCATTAAAGCGAACAACGGATTCTTCTTCCGTTTCTCATCATCTGTCAGCTGATCATCTGGCTTCGCGGTTGAAGCAACTGCTGTAGAATCTTTGCGAGTTGTATCTGCAACTGAGCTGATACCCCAAAGTTCGGGAGCCATTTTCTTACCTAATGCATCATTTAAATTCACCAAAGCCTGTGCAACCTCAGCATTGAAATAGGTATTCCAAAACTCAAGATTCGCAGTTGATTTTAAATTCTTTGAAATACGAGCATCATCCTTAATTCCAGGTAATTCAACAACAATTCTGTTTGATAATGCCTGTTTCTGAACGTTTGGCTGAGCAACACCAAACTGGTCAATACGCTTACGTATAATGTTTTCTGTGTTGTCAATTGCGTCGGAAGCTTCTTTGCGAAGTACTGCAAGAACTTCATCATCTGTCATTTCAAGCTTGAATTTATCAGGGCTTCCAATGCTGAAAATGGCAGATAATTTTTTACCATTTGCAACTTTCTTCCACTCTTCGCTGAATAACGTAATGTAATCTTGTGTGCTGTTGCGCTGTGCGGCCTTCGCGTTATCTATGGCTTGAACAAACTCGGGCGTGTTGTCGAAGTCACTCAATGAAACCAATAAATCAGGTATACTTACTTCGAGCGTAATGCTCATACCACCGCGTAAGTCCAAACCAAGATTCAACTCTTTTTGCTTGATTTGACCGTAGGTGTAACCCATGAATGCTACAGCTTCTGAGCTATCTTGTAAAGCCTTATTCAAGCGAGCTTCAAAACGTGGATCGTCTTCGGGAATAGAATCACCAATCTGCTCTAATACGGCTTGTTTCACCGTTGCTTCATAATCTCGAACAATCCAACTGAACGAAAGCATGTAACCCACAGAAAGGGTTAATAAAAGGATAAATACCCAAAGAAGTGATCTATTTTGCATGTATACAGATTTTGGTCAAATACTATTTAAGGGTTGCAAATATAACCAAATCCGCTTAAAAAGTGTTGATAAGTCACAAAAAAAGGGACAGCATCAGCTGTCCCTTTTCAAATATTCTCTAATTTCTTACATTAATCCTTCTGCCTTAGCTCTTTTCATTGCCTCAGACAAACCGATTTTATTGATTACTTTCATTCCTTTTGGTGTAACACGAAGTTCAACCCAACGGTTTTCTTCTGCTAACCAAAAGCGCTTATATTGAAGGTTTGGGAAGAACTTTCTACGAGTTTTAATATTCGAGTGGGAAACGTGGTTTCCTGTAATAGTCTTCTTTCCTGTGATTTGACAAACACGTGCCATAACAATTGAGTTTTTGTGAATAAAGGGGTGCAAATATAGCACTTTTTTTAATAACTGCAAGTTTTTTAACGAGAAAGGTGCTTAAATGTCATCATTAAGGCATAAAGCGTGGCCATGTCTCGGTTTCGATCTCTGTTTTTTCCCAAACTTAATTTCTGTGCAACCTCTCCCTTTTCGCTTGAAAGAGCAATAAATATGGTTCCCACACCGTGTTTTTCGTCTCCACCAGTAGGGCCAGCCCAACCTGTAGTGGCAAGCGCTAAATCGGTTCCAAACTTCTCTCTACAGCCTTTAGCCATTGCCATTGCCGTTTCTTCACTTACCACCCCATATTCTGCAATTATTGATGGTGCTACACCTAATTCTTTCTCTTTCACTGAGTTCTGATATGCAATGACGCCTCCTTCAAATACTTCGCTTGAACCAGCAACCTCGGTGATTTTCTGAGCCAACAGACCCCCCGTGCAACTTTCAGCGGTTGAAATTGATTTTTTTGTACTTATCAATAATCCCACAACCACATCTACCAAACTCACATTTCCCTCGCCATAAATAAATTCGCCAATAATTGACTTCAAACTCACTACAGCTTCATCAACAATTTGTTGGGCGTCTGCATCATAACAAGACAGCCTCAATCTCACGGAGCCCGGAGAGGGCAGGTAAGCAAGTTCAATACCCCGTTTACGAATTTCGTCTTCCCAGTCCCGAACCGTTTCAGCTAAAAAACTTTCTCCAACTCCTTGGGTTAAAATGGTTCTATGCACAATGGTTGGAAGCTCGAATCTTTGCTTTATTTCACCAAACACATACGTTTCCATTAGAAATTTCATCTCGTATGGAACACCCGGTAGCGATACACAAATTCCACCGTTGTCCATTTGAAAAAGCATGCCATTGGCCGTTCCAACTAAATTTTCCAACACAAGACAGGAGGCTGGAACCATCGCTTGCTGCTTATTTGCTTCTAAAAAAGGTAGTTTACGTTGCTCAAAAAACGCCTTTACTCGTTTCAAAGAAGCCTCATGAAGAACCAACTCGGTCTCAAAATATTTACACAAGGTATGTTTTGTAATATCATCTTTCGTTGGACCTAAACCACCTGTTAATATCACAATCTCTGACCTTTCTTGCGCAGTACGTAGGGCATCTAAAAAGGCTAACTCTTTATCTGAAATACAGGAGGAGTTCGAGACGCGAACACCAATTTTCGCTAATTCCGACCCAAGCCAAGCCGCATTTGTGTTTATTGTTTGCCCTATTAATAGCTCGTCGCCAATTGTAATTATCTCCGCTTTCATTTTGAATTTTATACTTAAACCTTTTTTCTGTAAATTGGTTCGCTTAATCTTAACAATATATGAAACAAATCTACACCATCATCTCAGGCGTGCTCCTCACGTCTACCGTATTGGCTCAAGGTCTCTCATTTGAACTTCGTTCGAACCAGAGAGCAGCTGCCAAACTAAATCCTTTCACAGGGAAAGTCGTTGGTTCCTCCAACACCCCAACAGTAAAAGCACCGTACCTTCCTTCGGAAGCTAAAATGCTCACCCAAGTTGAAGAATACGTAGGAACTTCAATCTACGACTTACAAACCAACAACAGCATTCAAAACAGAATTATCGCAGACGATGCTGGGGTTGCTGCCTGCTTTACTTTCAGCGCAACCAACTCAAACGACACGTATCCCGACCGTGGTACAGGTTACAATTACAGACAAGCCGGTGTTTGGCAAGATGATATTACGCAACGCATTGAAAGCATGAGAACCGGATGGTCTTCCTTGCTTCATTTAGGCAATGGTGGCGAAGTGGTAATGAATCACTCGGGTACAGGAGGAATCAAGGTTTGGTCAAGAGCAGCGATTGGATCAGGAAATTGGACAATGTCTGCCGTTCCAAACGCGTCTGGTTTTACCATGTTTTGGCCAAGAGCAGTAGCGGGAGGTGCTGATGGAAATTCAATCCATATGATTTGCCTTGCAGATCCCAATGCGGGAGCATACACCAATGGCATGACAGGACCAATTCTTTATAACCGCTCCACTGATGGCGGAGCAACCTGGGACTTGTCTGAAATTCTTTTGCCGAATGAAGACACGTCTATTGTGAGCGGCTTTTCTGCTGATACATATGCCATTCACGCAAGAGGAAATCGCATTGCTATTGCATCTTTTGGAGAATTACAAGATTCTTACGTTTGGATTTCAGATGACAACGGAACAACGTGGACACAGCGCATAATTTGGGATTTCCCTATTGACAATTATGAAATTGATCTTGGTACCGACATTGAATTAGACGGTATTCAAGATACAATCCTGTCTTCAGACGGAGCGGGTGCCGTGTTCATTGATGCCACGGGGACCATTCACGCTGCATTTGGAACCATGTTCTACACAGACGATTTGGGAGTAATTGATTCTTCATACAGCTACTTCCCACTTGCAGGAAGTATCGCTTATTGGAATGAAAACATGTTAGATCCTACAGCTGAAGTTTTGGAAATTGGAGCCTCAATTGACATAGACCCGGCAATTCCTGCGGGAATTACAGAAGTAGGTCAATATGGAAATAGTGGAACCGCTTCGCACCCCCAGTTGGCAGAAGCTGCTGATGGCACAATCTTTTGTTCATTTCAAGCAGTGAACGAAGCCTACTACAACGGTGCAGAATACTTAAGGCATATCTACGCAGTAAAATCAGATGATGGTGGAGCAACTTGGACTACCCCATCTGACATTACTCCAGATATTGCGGAAGATGGTTATGAATATGTTTATGCCTCCATGGCCCCAAATGCATACGGAGATAAAATACACTTGATTGTACAGCGTGATTTCGAACCTGGCACTCACGTGCAGCCCGAAGATGCTGCAGATCCTGTGACAGATAATGATCATATTTATGTTTGTGTTTCTCTTGATCTCGTGAATATAGAAGAGGGCGAGTTGAGCAATAACCTTTCAATTTTCCCTAACCCAACAACTGAAAAAGTTCAAATTAACCTACCACAAGAAGCAACTGGAAACCTAAATATCTATAATGTTTATGGTCAGCTTGTTCAATCCGTGTTCATTAACAACATGAATAAATTCTCTTGTGATGTTTCAAACCTAGCAAGCGGTTTGTACCAAGTTTCCTTCGTAACTGAACAGTACGTTTGGAGTTCTCAGCTGATTAAGAAATAAAAGATAATCAAAATAAAAAGGGGGCTCAGGCCCCCTTTTTAATTCTATAATTTTCCAAGCAATGCCGTCTTGAGAGATGAATCTGCGGGCTTGTTTCCCAACCAAATTGAAAACAATGCTTTCTTAAATTCCAAACCGGGAACACTTCCCAACCATTGACCATTTTTTACAGCCAATGTTCCGCTTCCAGGCACATATTCCAAACGAATAACATCACCAACCTTAAATTCATCCTTGAAAACACCCATAAATTGTTTTCTCTCTGCATCTGTTGCTTTTCCGTGGCTTGCATTCTGAAATCCTTCATTTACTGTTTCGGTGAAAATTTGTCTTGTCACTCGATCTGAAATAATATGTATTTCCATACACATTGGGTCATCATCGCCAATAATCTTATTTGCATCAACGCTTGGTCGAGTTAAATACAAAGCCGCTGCATACAAATCAATGGTATATTTCTCTCGCAAACCACAACCATTGAAAACCAAATTGTGCGACTGCATATACGTCTTTGGGGTGAAGGTTACGCCTCCCGCTGTGCGTTGTGAAAAACCAACTGCGGTTAAGACTAAACACATCATTGATAAAATAATTTTTTTCATGTTCTTTTATATTTGTGACTAAATTAGTGGACAAGTTTCAAAACATCAAATATGAAAAGTTTCTTTACCTTATTTTGTTGTCTTTCTATATTGACACTTGCCTCTTGTGGCGGTTGGACAGACGAGAGAAAAAAAACAATTACCGATAAATGCGATGCCGACTTGTATGATTGCAATTGCTTTCTTCAAAAAACAATGGAAACCTTCCCCGAACCCGACCAATACAATACAACACTTGAAAACGAAGGTGCTAACCAACAAAAGGTAGACGCATATTGGAAAAGTCTTGAGGGCTGCATGAAGTAAATCAATCCCGCTTAATAAGCAGGTCGCTTTCTATTGGGCTTTGGTCGCTCTTCAAATCCAAGACATAGTAATATGTTCCGTCAGAAAAACCGCTTCCATTCCACGTGTTAGTATATCCATGAGATTCAAAAATTATATTTCCCCATCGATTAAACACAAGCAAGTGGTTTTCGGGATAAAACTCAATAAAATCAAACGCTAAATAGTCATTTTTCCCATCTCCATTCGGAGTTATAATATTCATGGGCTTTATTGTTGCTGGTACAACAAGCAGTTCTTGGCAGATTTCAGACAAGCAATTAAACTCTGTTGTAATGGTTTCACATACAATGTACACTCCAGGAGTATCAAACACATGCTCACACACAAAGCCTGAAGCCTGCTCTCCATCACCGAAATTCCAATTCACTTCCGATATATTCGAACCAAATCCGACTGACTCATCTGTAAAAATTTCCGATTGACTTACAACTACAGGATTCTGTGACATAGTAAAATTCGCTTGAGGGGTTGGCAGTACCTGCACAACAAAAGAAACCGTGTCGGAATAGCAACCATTCAAATCGGCAAATGCATTATAGGAAACTCCAACTGCTGTTGTATCTGAAACGAAGAATTGATCTGTAAAAGACCCGAAAGAAACATTACCATTACCACCCCACGTAATTGTTGCGTTAGATAAGCAAGAAGAAAGATTAATGTCATAAGACTCATTGTTACAAACAACCAGGTTAAGCGGGTCAACTTGAATATTTGGTGTTGGCTTTCTATTCAACGTGGCCGGCTGCATTCCTGAAATAACGCTTCCACAAGCGTCAACAACCGTGGGTGCGGGTATTGAAAGTGTAGGAGATGTGTTACAAAATTCTGGACAATTTGGAATTGTTAATTCAATTTGCTTCGCTGTATTTCCCAAATCGCATGGCTCAGGTTCTCCAACTACAACACTTCCTTGCATCCATGGATGCGTTATAGTATAAGGTGGAACTCCATATCGCATTCTTACGGTTCCTGTTACGTTGCAATCATTTGTGCACTTCACCGCTGTAGGTACAGTCCATTGAGAACCATAAGATTCTATCGTATGCCCTTCAACATAAGCAACGAAAGGCCATTGAGTAAACATATCATAATAAATATAATTTGTATTGCACCCGTCATTGATATATGACCGACCCAAGTGCATACGCAAATAAAAACTTTGGTCTGCACATGTTGGAGAATAGCAGCACATGAGTGGATTTCGCATATCAAAGTTTTCTAAATATGCCGTTCCGGCCAAGCTTGCATTTGCTCCTGTAACCGTAAACTCTTCTGTTTGGCCACAGCTTGTGCTGAAATACATGGATCCGTCTGACATCCAGGCTGAAGTAAAGGGGTCTGCATAATAACTTGCACCAACCAAGAGACCGGTTACGGTAATTCCTCCTGGTATGGAAACAAGCATACTATCAACATTGTAGTTCGGCATAAAACAAGAGGGCATGTATCCGTTTGACCAAAGAGAAGTTGGGCCGGTAATCAAGGGATCAACCTCAACTGGGAATGTTCTTTCTTCTTGTAATAACCAATCGCGCTGAACCACGGTTGTTACAGTCCAAACATTTTGATCTCTGCCTATGTGATATCCCGCAAGATTAAATTTATTCGCTGCGTCAATGCATATCGCTCCGCCAATTGTACCTATGCATTCACCATTTAAATCTGAAATGATTAAAGCGCCATACCACGTCTCTCCCTCCAATTTTCCTCGCCCTGTTGCATACTCAATTTTAGCACCTTCAGGTAAAAGATATTGCTCCTTTAAAAAAACATCTTCACCAAGATTCTCAGGCGTTTCTGGAATAAAAAAAGAACTCTTCGCCGCATTTTCTTTAATTTGAATCTTTTGGTTTCCCCAGGCAGACTCAAGAATGTACGTGGCTTCGGAGATGTCCTTTAATTCCGCGGTTTTACTCAATGCCGGTATGTATTGAAATGCGTTTTTTGAATCAACATCAAATGTTATTTTTCCTGCTTCATCAATGAATATTGGATGTGTTTGATTCGGATACAAATTACCGTTCTTAATTTTTATTGAATTTAAATTTATTTTTTCCCAGTGACCATTTTTTAAAAAGTGAATGGGGTGTGAACTGTTTTTGATGACAACTTTGCCGTTTTGAAAATGTCTTGTTTCTGTTTTTTCAGTTCTTAGACTTGGAACCTCCTCACCGTCATGGAAATGATTAGCCGCGGAGGAACCAAGGTTAAATGTAGTATAACTCTGCTCTTGAGAATACACGCAAATGTGGAAAAGCAGTGCTAAGATTAGTATGGTGTTTTTCATAGGTTTAGTTGCTGAAAATTAGCGAATTAAATTCGAGCCTCCAAATTTTTTTTGTACATTGTGCTATCTCAATTTTTTATATGCGTTTTTGGATTTTATTGTTATTCGTGTTTTATTTCAATAATGGCAGAGCTCAGTCTGTGAGCGACTGCAACGGTGCTGTTCAACTTTGCGGCGATTTGTACACAGAAACGTTTGCCACATCTTCTACAGGACTTGTCTATGAACCAACTGGGGCGTGCAATAATGGACTAGAAGTTAGCAGCTTGTGGTATACATTCACAGTTGTTGAAACTGGAACTATGGGGTTTGTTCTTTCTCCATCAAATTACAACGATGATTACGATTGGGGTTTATTCAACATAACCCAAAACGGATGTTCAGGAATTTTAAATGGCACCTCGCCCGAAGTGAGTTGCAATTCATACGGACTGTTCACCAACTCTGGACCAACGGGAATTTCTACCGCCAATGGGGGTAGCGGAAATACAAATGGTCCAGGCGATTTAAATGGCCCGCCATTCAACGGAGACCTAAATGTAACTGCAGGTGAAACGTATGCTCTTGTTGTTATGAATTGGTCCAATAGCTTAGGTGGTTATACCGTAGATTTTTCAAATTCCTCAGCATCATTATATGACGATATCGCTCCAACGGTGTTAAACGTGTCGTCAGATTGCACTGCGCCAGGTATTCTTGTTGAATTCTCTGAAAATCTCGTGACGGGTTCTATTCAAGCAGGTGACTTCATTTTAACTGGTCCCAATGGAAATGTAACCATTAACAGCGTGAGCACCGCAAATCCCAATTCACCTGGAAATTCTACAATCACCTTAATTCCTGCAGTTGGAGTACTTCCAGCTGGCTCATACACATTAACCTTTCCCGATTTGGCAGGGTTTGTAAATGACCCCTGCGGAAATACCGTAACGGGGAGTTTTGATTTTAGCATTTCACCCAGTTCGGTATCAATAAATGCTGGCCAAGACGTTGTCATATGTCCCGGAGAAACAACCGTTCTTGAGGCAACGGGCAGTTTTACTACGTTGGTTTGGACAAATGGGCCAACAACAGCGCAATACGAAGTTGGAGCTGCGGGAAATTATCAAGTAACTGCCGAGCTGAATGGGTGCTTTACAAGTGATGTTGTTTCTGTCAGTGTTCAAAGCCTACCGAATTGGTCTTTGGGAAACGATACTACCGTCTGCAGTGTGCCTGCATATTCCGTTGAATCGTCTGTTCCTGTTTTATGGGAAAACACAATTATTTCCAACACATACCCGGTCCAATCAGCCGGTATGATTCACGCTGTATACACGTATATGGGTTGTGATATTTCGGATAGTGTTTATATCAACGTATCTACACAACCCACAATTGATTTAGGAAACGATACAACTCTTTGTCCTAATGAAGTCCTCATTATTTCAACGGCAATTCCATATAGTTGGAACGGCCTAACTATTTCAAATTCATATACAGTTACGGAGCCTCAAGAGCTTATAGCAAGTTTTTCAGACGGTGTTTGCAATACAAGTGATACACTGCTTATTGCCTATGTTGAACCATTAAGCATTCCTATCCTAGACGAATACACCTATTGCTTCGGTGACACAATTGCGCTTTCCGCAATATCAAACGGAGTGCAGAATATTGTTTGGTTTGATGGTGCGGATTCGCCCACACATATTTTTTATGAAACAGGAGTATATGAAGTGACAACCTCAAACTCATGTGAGACCATATCTAAATTTTGGAGTATGGAATTCGTCGACTGCGACAATTATGTTTTTGTTCCCAATAGCTTTACACCCAACGGAGATGGCATTAATGATTATTGGTTTCCTTCATTCAACAACGCAAGTAGCTATGAAGTTGCGGTTTTTTCACGCTGGGGTGATCTTATTTTCGAGACCAAATCAGAAAAACCTTGGGTCGGAAATACAAATAATGGCGATTATTTCTGCTCCGATGGCGTATACGCGTATTCTGTTAAGGTTAAATTTAACAACGGGTCTGCTCAAGAATTAACAGGTCATATTGTTCTTCTTCGTTAACGCAGAAGAATCACCGCTCCAACAAATCTCTCCGCATTTGTCTCTGGTGTTAGTGTCACAACAACCTCATAGATATAAGCATCTGGCTCTGCCCAATGTTCTCCGTCATGCACATTTCCAATCCACACTTTTTTTGGATCGTTCGTTTCAAATATGACATCTCCCCAACGGTCAAAAATTTTAAATGAATAAGGTGCTCCTTCCACATATTTGGTTATTGAGGGTCCAAACACGTCGTTCACACCATCATTGTCTGGAGTAAACGAATTGGGTATATAAATAAACTCTTCCTGATCCAAGGTTACCGTATAACACTGAGCGTCCATGCACCCACCAAGACCAACCACATCTAAACAAACTAAGAAGTTATCTTCAAAATTTGAAGGAACATTAAATATTAAATCTTCCGAATTATACGTAACACCATTGATATCCCACGTATAGGTTACGCCACCTAAAGAAAGGTTTGAAAAGGTCAATATTCCCCCAGGGGCGGGTTGCACAGGTTCCCAAGTAAATGAGGCATTGGGGTTCGTCACTGTACAAACTGCATCTGTTGTTTGAGTATAGGCAGAACAGCCATTGGCGTCTGTAATTAACAACCCAACATCAAAACAAGAATTACCATTAAATGTATAAGACAATGAATTTCCATTCCCAACTGGATTGCCGTCTACAGACCAAACTGCTATTGAACCAAGTGGGTTTGATGTGTTCGTGAAAGAAGTTGTTACTGGTGCGCACCCTCCTGTTGAACCAACTGTAAAACTTGGAACTGGCAGAGGGTTAACTACAACAGTTATGTTATCCGAAGAAAGACACCCATTGTTATCAATGTTGTAATCAAAAGAAAACGTTCCAGCACCAAGCACTGAAGGATCAATAGTGCCATTTGCCGCTATAGGTTGGGTGCCACTCCAAACTCCATTTGGACTTGCTGCCTGAAGGGTGTACGGTGGTTCATCTATACAGAAAGGACCTGCATTGGAGATGGTCGCATCTAAATTGGCAATAACCGTAATGTTGGTTGTAAACGATTGGCTACATTGTCCTGCCGTTGCATAGTTTATTGTATAGTTTCCTGCTGCTGTATTCGCAGATCCAAATGTACCATTAGCTGCGCTGGTTATTCCCGCACCAGACCAAATTCCTCCGGTTGTTGCAGCCGAAAGTGTTTGGGGTAAGTCTGTTTGACAGAAAGGGCCAGCAGGTGTTATTGTACCATCTGGCACATCCAAAACTTCAATGTCTAGTGTCGCCGAAGCTGGACATGGACCCGAAATATCGTAATTCACAGTATAAGGTCCAGGAATCAAACCGCTTGGGTCGAAGGTACCAAGTGTCGCATTTGTAATTCCATTTCCAGACCACGTACCTCCAAGATCTGCCGCTGTTAGGTTAAATGGTGCCGCATTATTACACACGGGATTAACGGCAGTAATTGTTGCATCAAAGTTTTCATTCACTACCACATCGACTGTAAAGTCTCTCGGACAAAGACCGGGTGTTGTATACGTAACAGTATAGGTATTACCAGCCAGAGACAGCGACCCAAAACTACCTGTTGATGCACCCACAACTCCTGTCCCAGACCAAGTTCCACCTGGAGTTGCTGCTGTAAGTGTTTGAGGTAACTCAACTTGACAAAATGGACCCGCTGGGGTAATTGTTCCATCGAAGACTTCGTTCACTATAATATCTGTATCATCTTGACTTGGGCAAAAACCACCTATGCTGTAGGTGACATTGTAGGTATTAGGAGCGAGGCCCGTTGGATCAAATGTTCCAAGAATTGGGTCTACAATACCGATACCCGACCATGTTCCACCAGGATTTGCCGCTGCCAGATTCATTGCTGTATCATCTTGACACAAAGCGTCAATATCTGTTATAGTAGCATTGGATTGTGGAATTACAGTAACCGTTACATCATCAGTGGAAGAGCAGGCACCAGAAACCACGGTTAGCGTGTATGTCTGGCTTGAATTTGCAGTATATGTTGGAGTAAGTGTTAAACTTCCATTTAAATTGGTGGAGGGTGTCCAAAAGAATGTCTCGCTACCTGTATTTGAGTTTGTAAACGACCCTGTCATAAGGGTATCAAGCCCTTCGCAAATATCAAAATCTGGCCCTGCATTTACAATGGGTACGTTCACAACCAAGATTTGTGTACCATCTGCACTTCCGCATTGACCAGGAATACTGTAGTTTATGGTATGAGGGCCTGCCCCAGCGATCAGAGGATCAAATAAGCCGTTTACCGGGTCAATAATCCCGGGGCCACTCCATGTACCGGTAGAATCAACCGCCACCAATGTTTGTATTCCAGCGTCAGAGCATAGCGGGCCAATGTCTGTAATGGTTGCATCACCAACTCCCGCAACGGTTATGGTGTATGAAATGGGGGTTCCAGAGCATGTTCCCAATGTAGGTGTAGCGGTCACTGTAGATACAATCTGATTCAGTTCTGAATTTGTTGCAACGAAGGTTGGAATGTTGGCCGTTCCAGAGGCCGATAACCCCGTATTTGTGTTGTCATTACTCCATGCTACTGTTGCATTCGCCGGATTCACAGTCCAAACCATTGCAGGTACATTCGCTCCATCACAGTAGATGTTTGACACGGGAGTTGACATTCCCGGAGTTGGATTTACAATAACATTGATGTAGCCTGTTGTTCCCGAACAATTGTTAAGCACGGGGGTAACACCAATTACACCTATCAACATGGCATTGGTGTTGTTCGTTGCATTGAATGCTGGTATGTTCCCGGTTCCCGATGCTGGCAGTCCAATCCCAGGTGCGGTGTTGGTCCAGTTAAAAGTGGCACCAGCTGGTGTAGATGTAAAATTCTGGGCAGGAAATTGTTGGCCAGCACACAGGGTGTAGAACCCACTAATATTAGCCGTAGGCGGGGTTACTACCGTTACTGGTAACGTAGCACTCGCCGAACATCCATTCTGTAAAACGGTTACTGTAAAGTTCCCGTTATGCAGTGCGGTAGCAGAGGCAATTGTAGGTGTTGCTCCGAGAGCAGCATAGTTCGATCCGGGCGGACCTTGCCATGCAACTATTCCACCTGTAGTTCCCGAATTCAAAGTGAGTGGAGAGCCCAAACAAACGGGGCTATTTGATGTTGCATTTATGATGGGTGACTGGTTAACCACTACGTTCGTGGTTCCTGTACAAGTTGCCGCTCCAGTTGCTGTAACCGTATATAAGCCGGCATTGGCCGTAGTTGAGCTCGGAATTGTTACCGATTGGCCGGTTGCAGAAAATCCATTTGGACCTGTCCAAGTATATGTGTAATTGGCACCTGCGTTTGAAGCGTTTAATGTAATTGTAGCTCCCGAACAATAAGGCCCGGTGTTAGACGCTGTTACACCACAAAACGGAGCGCAACTCAAACTACCGCCACCGGCAGCCTCAGAAATGGAAACACTTCCTGAACAACCTCCCCAATTTGTTACCAATAAAATGTAAAACTGACCCGTAGTTCCGTTAATGGTAAATGAGTTATTCGCAGCGGTAGTAAAACTACATTGAATTGGCGCACCGAGATTACCACAACCTGCAGCCACCGAAGTAAACGGGCCCCAAAGCGCAAAATCCTGGTCGCACGCACCTGTCTGATTGATCGAAATGTTTCCGGCAGTTCCCACTTGCAAAACGAACCAAGATGGATTAGGCTGACCACCCAAACAACCGTAGTTGTTTCCTGGAGCAGCACTACCAATACCCGTGGGAGGAGTATAGGTAAACGTTGTACCCGAACAAATGGGCACAGCACCAAGGCAATTCGATGATATTTGAGCCTGTACATGTGAGAACACAAACAAAATCATCACAAGAGTACTGCATGATTTAACAAGCGGGCTAAGGTTCTTTTTCATAAATACGACAACAAGACGGAAGACATTCGTAGTAAGTTGCTTTAAGTTACCAAATTTACGGCAGAAGATCCTCTGTATGCATGACCTGTCCGTTCTCATTGTACACAATAACGTGTGCAAGATTTTCAGAGATTTCAACGATCATAAAACCCAACTCAGAACGAGCAAAACTAGTAAAATCAAATGGTGCTTGTATTGGCCTTGCTTGAGCGCCTGCACCCGATACAATGCAACAAACGCCAGAGGGTGGGTGATGAATTTGTAAATCATGTTCATGTCCGCACAAATAAGCCTGAACACCAAGTGTGTCAAATGCTGTTTCAAAAGCCCGCATATACTGCGGCAATTGCTTTCGCATACCACAAGTGTACATGGGATGATGACCAATAACCATTTTCCATTTCGCAACGCTTTGTGCTAATGAACCCGTAATCCACTCTTCTTGCTCCAATGTATCCTGTGCCATTAACATCGGGTGCGTGGTAGTTCCTACTATGTCATCTTGAAAGGGATTGGAGTCCATAAAAAACAGCTCAACTGAAAAACCGTCTCGCACTTCCACATGACTAAAATGTTTTGAGGGCATTTTCCATCTTGTAGAAATTGCAGTGTAATCGAGCTCTGCCGTGGGGTTACCTCTATAATCATGATTGCCTAAAACGGCATACCAAGGGCACTGCAAAGAAGGTTGGTTATATACCGCTTCAAAACAAGATTGCCACAGCGGGTCATCAATACTCGTAACTCCATTCGAATATATGTTATCTCCTGTACTTATAATAAAATCATACGGACAAGCATTGCCAATACCCGCCATTGCAGTAGCTACCTTACGTTGATCCTCTGAACCCCACATTCCCCAATCGCCAATAACAGCAAAACGAACTATGGAATCATTACATGGAAATCGAGGGGTAGAACAGGGCTCAAACTCTGTCCGACACGAAATCAAAGTTGGTCCGAACATCATTAACGCTAACCACAATCCCAACACGTTACACTTGGTCATCTTAATTTTTAATTTATTTCAAAAATAGAACAGGTTAAGAGTATTTTTGACGAAGTATGCTAAAGCAGTCACTTCAATTAAAACTACAACAAAGATTATCTCCCCAGCAGATTCAACTTATGAAAATGCTTCAAATTCCAACCATGGAATTGGAACAACGCATTAAAGATGAAATGGAGGTTAACCCAGCTTTGGAAGAGGGTGGAGAATCTAAAGAGGAAGATGAAAGTTCCGAAGAAAATGATTTCGAAGATGAGGCGAATACAGAGGGTGAAGATTTCGATTTAACAGATTACTTCAGTGATGACGAGGTTCCTGACTATAAGCTGCACGTCAACAACGCTTCTCCTGATCAAGAAGACAGAGACATTCCAATTGGATCTGGAAAATCTTTCCACGAACAATTGTATTCTCAAATCCAACTCAGAGAATTAGACGAACATGAACAATTTTTAGCCGAATATCTTATTGGCAATCTAGATGATAATGGGTATTTAAGAAGAGAACTTCAAGCCGTTGTGAATGATCTTGCGTTCTCATTGAATGTTCAGTCATCTGTTCAAGAATTAGAAAACATTCTTCAAGAAATTCAGGAGCTAGACCCTGCCGGAGTAGGTGCACGCGATTTGCGCGAATGCCTCATTATTCAAATTAAACGAATAGAAAAGAAGGGCGCACACACTGCTCTTGCTCACGAAATTATCGAAAAGCATTTCGAGGAATTCACCAAAAAACACTATGAAAAAATTGCAAAAAAAATTGCAATTTCTGACCAAGAATTAAAACCAGCCATTGATTTAATTCTGCATCTCAACCCAAAACCAGGGGATAGCATGCAAGATTCATCTCGAACAATACAACACATTATTCCCGACTTCATGTTGTTCGTTGAAAATGATGAATTCAAACTTCAATTGAATGGAAGAAATGCCCCTGAATTAAGAATCAGCAAAGAATACAAGGGAATGCTTGAGCATTATTCAAAACTCAAGTCAAAAGATCAAAAATCGAAAGAAGCTGTTCAGTTTGTAAAACAAAAAATTGACAGTGCTAAGTGGTTTATTGATGCCATACAACAGCGAAATAATACACTTATGACCTGCATGGAAACCATTGTAAACTTTCAAAAAGAATTCTTTTTATCTGGAGATGAGACCAAACTCAAACCCATGATTCTCAAGGATATTGCCGACCTTTTGAATATGGATATATCAACCATAAGTCGTGTTGCAAATAGCAAATACATTCAGACTCCCTATGGAACCTATTTGTTAAAGTACTTTTTCGCAGAAAGCCT
>Ga0172373_10001528_pt1 | contig 37455 bp, 41 predicted proteins | sample Lak10m_2_FD_114546 | JGI IMG/M metagenome (GOLD analysis project Ga0172373, IMG submission 114546) | Freshwater microbial communities from Kabuno Bay, South-Kivu, Congo - kab_092012_10m | ecosystem: Environmental > Aquatic > Freshwater > Lake | place: Democratic Republic of the Congo... | reverse complement strand
TTTTCAGCAGGCCCGGCCGGCATGGGACTGGTCGGGGCGGTGGACAAGACAAAACCCCCTGCCGGAGATCCCGGCAGGGGGCGTTTTGGTCATGACCGGCCCCATATGGTGGGGCGTCGCGTTCCCGGTGTCCGGAAAAAGGGTTACTCCGCCGCCAGGCTGTCGGGCAGGATCCGCAGGAAGGTGGCGCCGACCACGGTGATCAGCAAGGTGATGGCAAAGCCGCCCAGGCCCAGCAGAACTTCCGGCAGCGACGGCGCATAGGCCGAAACCTGACCGTCCTGGAAGCTGGAGGAAACCTCCATGCCGGGGAACAGCGTGAGCGGGAAGGCCTGGCCGCCGATCAGGATGACATAAACCTGGGCCAGTCCGCCGATCATCACCAGGATGGCGGCAAAACGGACGCTGCAGCGGGTGGCGCCCTTGGAAAAGACGATGGACATCGGCACCAGCCCGCCCAAAGCGACCTGGACACCCCAGAACAGCACGGTATACAGGCCGCCGCCGGCCAGGATGAAGGCCTCGACGCCGGTACGTTCGGCCATGTACAGCGCGGTCAGGTGCTGGACGGCGACGAAATACAGGTTGGCGGCGCAGAACAGGCCCAGCAGCCGCCCCATGCGGGTGACGAGATCGGGAGCGACCGGACGGCCGGAACCGGCATAGGCGCCCATCACCACCAGGATGAAGGCGGCAAGGCCGAAGGCGAAGGACATGGCGATGAACAGCGGCGCCATCACCGCCGAGTTGTAGGCGTCGCGGGCGACCAGGAAGCCGAAGATCGAGCCGGTGCCGGTGGTCAGGATCAGGCGCCAGACGAAGGCCGCCAGGGCCGCCCCCTTGTAGGCCCCCTTCATTTTCCAATCCATCATTGCCCACAGATAGAACCCGACCACGGCGAAGAAGCCGGAATACAGGATGACGTTCCAGGCGAAGATGGATTTGAAGTTGAAATGGGTCATGGCGACGGCCAGACGGTCGGGCCGGCCCAGATCCAGCACCAGCACGGCCAGGCCGCCGGCCAGCAGGGCCATCGCCAGCAGGCCGGACAGGCGGCCCAGCGGCTGATAGGGCTCGCGGCCGAACACCGAGCCGATCGAGGCGACATTGAGGGCGCCGGAAGCGGCGACGATCAGGAAGATGGCGAAGACATGCGGCATGCCCCACACGACCTGATTGGTCATGCCGGTGACCCAATGGCCTTCATGTTCCATGTACAGGACCGAGCCCAGGGCGACAGCCACCACCGCCAGCAGCGACCCCATCAGGGCCAGCCAGCCGGTGGTCAGGGCCGGAAGTTCGGTATAAGTCACGCGCTTCATGGCTCAGATCCCCTGATAGCGGACGGCCGGCTCGACGCCCAGGTCGGCGCGGATGCGGGTGCTGGCTTCGGCCGCGACGCGGCGGGCCAGTTCCGAGCCCGGATCGTTGAGGTCGCCGAACAGCATGGCGGCATGGCCGGCGGCGGCGCAGGCCTCGACACAGGCCGGGGACTGTCCGGCATCGACGCGGTGGGCACACAGGGTGCAGGCCTCGACGCAGCCCTTGCCGCGCGGATTGGCCTCGCGCTGGTTGGTCTGTTCCTCGTGGGCGAAGGACCGCGCCTTGTAGGGGCAGGCCATCATGCAATAGCGGCAGCCGATGCAGATGTGGCGGTCGACCAGGACGATGCCGTCGGCCCGCTTCATGCTGGCCCCGGTCGGACAGACGTCGACGCAGGGCGGCTTGGCGCAATGCTGGCACATCACCGGCACCGAATGGGCCTTGCCGCTGGCCGGGTCCTTGACGTTGACCTTGCGCAGATACTGGGCGTCGGTCAGCGGGCGGTGGTGGCCGGTCAGCCCCATTTCGGTCTTGCAGGCGTCGACGCAGGCGGTACAGCCGGCATCGCACTTCCTGGTGTCGATCAGCAGGCCCCAGCGATTGGCGGGGGTGGCGGGCATGCCCGGGGCGCGGGCGTCCGCCGGAGCGGCGATCAGGGTCAGGCCCGGAGCCAGGGCGACGGCCCCGGCGGCGCCCTTCAGCACTTCGCGGCGAGAGGTCTCGGTCATTGCGTCACTCCGGGCGTCACTCCGGCCGTTTTCGGCCCCTTCTCAGGCACCGTGGCATGGCAGGTGAAGCAGTCGATGGAAACCGCGGCATAAGCGTGGCAGGACTGGCAGAACTGGCCTTCGGCATTGACCGGAACCGGCTTGCCGTCGGCCCCCTTGCCGGCATGGCAGGACACGCATTCCTTGAGGGAATGGCGGGCGCCGCGGATGCCCGAGCGCAGGGTGTCGTCGCGCTGGTGCTTGAGAAAGTCGAAATGATGGCGCCGCATCGCCTGCGGCTCATCGACGCAAGCCCCCTGGGCCTTGGGGATGGCGGGCGACAGATCGCCCGCCACCGCCGGTCCGGCCAGAAGGGCCAACCCCATCAACAAAGACAGCACCAGCGCGCGCATGGCCGTTGATCCTTACTCGCCCAGGCCCATCTGAATGTACCCGGTGGGGCACACGTCGAAGCAGATATGGCAGCCGATGCACTTGGAATAGTCGGTCTGCACATAGCGGCCGGTGGTCCGCTCCTTCTTCGGGGTCCGGCTGACGGCGCCCTGCGGGCAGAACACCACGCAATTGTCGCATTCGAAGCACAGGCCGCACGACATGCAACGCTTGGCCTCGTCGACGACGTCCTTGTCCGACAGCGGCAGCAGCCGCTCCTGGAAGTTGCCGATGACTTCGTCGGCGCCGATATGGACCTCGTCGCGGTGCTTGCGCGGCACGTTGGTGAAATGGCCCAGGAACAGCTCGTCGTGCGGAATGATCTCGGCGCTGGCGCGATCCTCGAAATTGTGCACGGCGAACTTGGCCGACGCGGTGCCGCGGGTGGCGACGCCGTCGAAAGCCTCGGGCTCCAGGTTGGTTTCACGCAGCTTGTTCAGCAGGTTCCAGTGATGGACATCGACCTTCGGGCGCTTGTTGATCTCGCCGTCGGCCAGGAATTCCTCGATGCTGGCGGCGGCGATGCGGCCGTGGCCGATGGCGGTGGTCAGCAGGTGCGGACGGACGACGTCGCCACCGACGAAGTGCTTGGGCTTGCCCGGCACCCGCATGGTCTTGTCGGCGTTGATGAAGCCGTTGCCGTTGTCCATTTCCGGCAGGTCGGCAAGGTCGCCCCGCTGGCCGATGGCGGCGACGATCAGGTCGCCCTCGATGATGAACTCGGTGCCGGCGACGGGCTCGGGCACCATGCCGTTCATGGTGCACTTGCACATCTTGAGGCCGGTGGCGCGGCCGTCGGCGCTCTTCAGCACTTCCAGCGGCATCACCCCGCCCTTGATGTCGATGCCTTCGCGCTTGGCGTCTTCCACCTCGCGCTCGGCGGCCATCATCTTTTCCACCGGGAACAGCGAGGTCAGCGTGGTCTCGCAGCCCTCGCGGCTGGCGCTGGCGGCGACGTCATGGGCGGTCTGGCCCAGGATGACGTGCTCGATGCGGTCCTGCGCCGACACTTCCTTGATGTGGCCCAGGCGGCGGGCCACCGAGGCGACGTCGATGGAGGTGTCGCCACCGCCGACGACGATGATGCGGCCGGTGACCGCCTGCAGACGGCCTTCGTTGAAGGCCTTCAGGAAGGCCACGCCCGAAACGCAATTGGGGGTGTCGGCCCAGCCGGGGATCGGCAGGCCGCGGCCGGAATGGGTGCCGACGCCCCAGAAGATGGCGTCGAAATCCTTTTCAAGATCGGCGATCTTGACGTCGCGGCCGACGCGGCAGTTGGTCTTGACCGTCACGCCCATGTCGACGATGCGGGCGATCTCGACGTCCAGCTTGTCGCGCGGGGTGCGGTAGCCGGGGATGCCGTAGCGCATGAAGCCGCCCAGGTCGGGCTTGTCTTCGAAGATGGTGACGGCATGGCCCTTGCGGCGCAGCTGGTAGGCCGCCGACAGACCGGCGGGGCCACCGCCGATGACGGCGATCTTGCGGCCGCTTTCCTGTTCGGGCCTTGCGAAGGTCAGCTTGTTCTCGATGGCCCAGTCGCCGACGAAATGCTCGACCGAATTGATGCCGACATGCTCTTCAACCATGTTGCGGTTGCAGCCCTGTTCGCACGGGGCGGGGCAGACGCGGCCCATCACCGACGGGAAAGGGTTGGCTTCGGTCATGCGGCGGAAGGCGTATTCCTGCCAGCTCTGGCCTTCGGCGGGCTTTTCGATGCCGCGGACGATGTCCAGCCAGCCCCGGATGTCGTGGCCCGACGGGCACGATCCCGAACAGGGCGGCGTGCGCAGGACATAGGTCGGGCACTTGTGCGACCATCCGGCCTTGAAGATCTCGTCCTGCCACGACGAAGGCTGGCTGTCACCGTCCTTGTAACGGCGGAAATTCTTGCCCTCGGTAATGGCCTTGGCGTTGGTCTTAGCCATGTTGGTCTCCCTCGAACTTTCTTAATCGTTGTTGCCGAGAACGATGGCGTTGCTCACCAGCTGGTGAACCGACACCACCATCTCTCTGTCGTAGCCGTAAATGGGCAGGATCTTGGTGAACTGGGCCTTGCAGATGGCGCACATGGCGGCCATGTGGGTCACGCCCTCGCGGTCGATGACATCCTTCAGGGCCTCCATGCGGGGCTTGGACCCCTTGACGCGCAGGTCCATCAGTTCGTCGGTCAGCAGGCCGCCGCCGCCGCCACAGCAGAACGTCTTCTCGTGGGTGGTGTCGGGATGCATGTCGACGAACTTCGGGACCGAGGCCCTGATGACGTCGCGCGGGATGGTGAACTGGCCGCCGGGGCAGTCGCCCATGCGGCTGGCGCGGGCGACGTTGCACGAATCGTGCACCGTCAGCACCATGCCGTCATTGCCCGACTTGTCCAGCTTGATGCCCTGGCGCTGGATCAGGCCGTTGGTGACTTCCAGGATGTGCTGCGGCACCGGATAGCGCGGATCGAGGAAATCCCACGGACCGGCCAGGGTGTTCAGGAAGGAATAGGCGACGCGCCAGGCATGGCCGCATTCGCCGAAGACGATGCGCTTGACCTTCAGTTCCTGGGCCGCTTCGCGGATGCGCATGGAAATCTTGCGCATCTGTTCGTAGTTGCCGATGAACATGCCGAAATTGCCGGCTTCCGAGGCCTTCGAGGACAGCGTCCAGGAAATGCCGGCGGCGTGGAACACCTTGGCATAGCCGATCAGACCCAGCACGTGCGGCTCGGCGAAGAAGTCGGCCGACGGCGTCACCAGCAGGACCTCGGCCCCCTCGACGTCGATGGGGAAGCGGACGTCCTGGCCGGTCTCGTCCTTGACGTCCTCTTCCAGGCCTTCCAGCGTGTCGATCAGCGCCGGCCCGGGCAGGCCCAGATTGTTGCCGATCTTGTGGACCTTGCCGATGATTTCGTTGGCGTACTTATGCCCCATGCCGATGTGGTTCATCACGTCGCGGGCGGCCATCGACACTTCCGCGGTATCGATGCCGTAGGGGCAGAACACCGAGCAGCGGCGGCATTGCGAGCACTGATGGAAATAATTGAACCACTCGTCCAGCAGCTCGCGGGTGAATTCCTTGGCCCCGACCAGCGATCCCAGGCCGACGGCGCCCAGCGCCCTGCCGGCAGGAGTGAAGTAACGGCGGTAGACCGAGCGGAACAGATCCTGGCGGGCCACCGGCATGTTCTTGGGATCGCCGGTGCCGATGAAATAATGGCACTTGTCGGTGCAGGCGCCGCACTTGACGCAGATGTCCATGAACACCTGCAGCGAGCGGTATTTGCCCAGCAGTTCGCCCATGCGGCCCAGGGCCTTGGCCTGCCAGTCCTCGGGCAGTTCGCCGGCGAAGCCCAGCGGCTGCTGGTGGACGGCCTGCGCGACATAGGGCTTCGAGCCGCTCATGGCGCCGGGGGTCAGGGCGGGGGTCGCACGCTCGGCGGGATCGCCCAGGACGGGAACTTGGATATCGGCCATGCGTCAGTTCCTTCCCGATTCCAGCTTGCCCATTTCCAGCTTGGCGGCCCAGGCGGACAGGTGGCGGCGCTCGCGCGGGTTGTCGGTCTGATTGCGGGTCGGGCTGAAGAATACGCCGGGCGCATGCAGCAGCTTCGAGAACGGGAAGACGATCATCAGCACCGCCACCAGGGCCAGATGCACCAGCAGGGCCGGATCGCCGGGCAGCGGCTGCGGGTCGAAGCGCAGCAGGCCCAGGAAGAACGCCTTGACGGCGATGATGTCGGTATGGGCCAGCGTGGTCATGCCCAGGCCGGTGACGCCGATACCCAGCAGCAGGGCCAGCATCAGAAAATCCGAAGGGGCGGTGATATAGGCGATGCGGGCCAGGACCACCCGGCGCAGGGCCAGCAGCGCCAGACCGCCGACCATCGCCAGGCCGCCATACAGGCCGAACGGCTGGATCAGCGCGACCGGGAACCACACCGGCTCCTGGAAATAGCGCAGGTGGCGGGCCAGCACGACGAACAGGCCCAGATGGAAGAGGACGGCGAAGATCCACAGCGGCTTGTTCGACTTGAAAAGGCTTTCGAACAGCACCACTTCCCGTCCCATGCGGAACGCCACCCCCGATGCGGTCAGCGGTGCCGGAGTGGTGGGAATCTTCAACGGCGCCGGCGTGCGGGCATATTGGGCGATCTTGATGCCCAGCCCGGCCAGCAGCACGGCGAAGGCCGTGTAGAACAGGATGGCGAATAGGGTCGTCACGTCTTCCTCGCTCCCGCCGAAGCAGTCCCTTTACGCAAAAGAAATCCCGTCATGCCCGCTTGGCGCGGGCATCCAGTCACTTCGGTCTGGCCCCCCGCTTTCGCGGGGGAGACGCATACGAAACCTTAGACGCAGCCGGTCGGCTTGGGCAGGCCGGCGATCTTGCACGCCTGCTTGCCGGGGCCATAGGGGAACAGCTCGTACAGGTACTTGTTGCTGCCCTTTTCCGGTCCCATCTTCTTGGCGATGGCCTTGGTGAGCACGCGCACGGCCGGAGCAATCTGATACTCGGCATAGTAATCGCGCAGGAAGTTGACGACTTCCCAGTGCTCGGGGCTCATGGTGATGCCCTCGTCCTTGGCGATCAGGTCGGCCAGTTCTTCATTCCACTGGTTGATGTCGACCAGATATCCCTCTTCGTCGGCGTCGATGGTCTTGCCAGCCACAGAATAAGCCATGTCTCCACTCTCCCTTTTTTTGACTACCCCGAAATTATAACCAGGCCTGGACCGCGTTGTTCGCGGCGGCCAGATCGACGAAGCCGGCATAATCGACGACGGTGACGCCGTCGACAACCTTGGCCGGATCAAGTCCGCGTGCCCTGAGATCGGCCCCCAGGACACACAGCTTCACCTGCTTGGCCGCATCGGCGATGCGGTCGGCATAGGCGGTGCCGGTCATGGCGGCGACCACGGCGTCTTCCATCAGCAGGACCGAGTCGCCGGCAGTGACGTGCGACAGGCAGCTGTTGAGGTTCGACCGCTCGAAGGGCGACTTGTTGACGGTGTGCAGAATGCTCATCGGTTTCGCCCCTTGCTCACGCAGTCAGGATCACGTCCATCTCGCCCATCAGCCTGGCCATGTCGGCGCGGCTGATGACCTCGACGGGAACCAGAAGGTCGGCCTCGGTCAGGCCGCGTTCGTCCAGGCTTTCCTGCTCGACATAGAGCTTCTCGATGTCGTAGCCCTCCAGCGCCCGGTAGGTGGGCGAGAAGTTCTTGTGGCCCAGTTCCTTGGTATCCTGACCCTTTTTGATCTGATAGACGCCGTCATCGAGGAAGGCGACATGGACGTCCTGGTCGAACGCCGCCGAGATCAGCACCATTTCCAGCACTTCCAGCGCATAGACCGTGCCGTAGGGCGGCTTGCGGTTGACGTACATGAACTTCTTGACGGCTCCGCCTTCGAATTCTTCTTCCATCTTTGGTCTCCCTTAATCGCCGAAGGTGACCAGACGGTCACTCTGAATGCCCGCCTCGATCAGCTGGCCCAGGCCGGAAATCCGGAAGCCCGGGGCCAGGCTGCTTTCGACGATGCCGCGGCGCAGGCCGGCGGCGACACAGACGACCAGATCGACCTTGTGATCTTCCGCCAGCTTCTGCCAGTTCTTGATCACGTTGCGGTCGTCCGACGGCGGCTCGGAATGCTTGGTCGCATTGAGAACGCCGTCGTAATAGAAGAAAACCCGAAAAATCTCGTGTCCCTTTTCCAGGGCCGCCTTGGCGAACTGATAGGCGGAATCCGAGGCCTGGTGATTGTAGGGGCCTTCGTTAACCAGGATGCCGAACTTCATTTCCGCTGTACTCCGGCTTTATTGAGCGTCCTGCCGGCCCGCGGAAGCCGGTCTGGCGGCTTCCGCGGGCAAGAGACACTAGAAGTGCAGGTGAGCCGATTGGTTCAGGTTCGAACGGCCACCGCGCCAGTTGTCCACATGGTACTTGGTGAACGGCAGGCCGGTCAGCTCGAAGAAGCGCGGCCAGCCGATCCGTTCGATCCACTCGCCCATGCGCTCCCACGCCCGGGCATCCTGCTTGTAGGCGCCCAGGATCGACTTGACCACCTCGGCGGCTTCCGGCCACCGCGGGGCGTTGTTCGGAATACCGGCGGCCACCAGCTTGTGGAACATCGGCTTGGAACGGGTCGAGGAATGCTTGCCGCCGACCCAGATGGCGATCTTGGAATTGACCGGGTCGTTGATCTGCATGGGCGGGCAGGGCGGGAAACAGGCGCCGCAGCACACGCACTTCTTCTCGTCGACTTCCAGGCTGGGCTTGCCGTTGACCAGCGCCGGCCGGATGGCGGCGACGGGGCAGCGGGCGATGACCGCCGGGCGTTCGCAGACGCCGGCCACCAGATCGTGGTTGATCACCGGCGGCTTGGTGTGCTGGATGTTGATGGCGATGTCACCCTGGCCGCCGCAATTGATCTGGCAGCAGCTGGTGGTGATCTTCACCCGGTTGGGCATCTCTTCGTTCTTGAACTCGTCCGACAGCTGGTCCATCAGCGACTTGACCACGCCCGAGGCGTCGGTGCCGGGGATGTCGCAATGCAGCCAGCCCTGGGTGTGGCTGATGAAGCCCACCGAGTTGCCGGTGCCGCCCACCGGGAAGCCGGCCTTTTCCAGCGCCTCGATCAGCGGCTTGACCTTGGCCTCGTCGGGGGTCATGAACTCGACCGCCGAGCGGATGGTGAAGCGGACATAGCCGTCGCAGAACTGGTCGGCGATGTCGCACAGCGTGCGGATGGTATAGACGTCCATCTGGCGCTGGGTGCCGGCCTTGACGGTGAACACCGCGTCGCCGTTGTTGGCGACGTGGCGCAGAACGCCGGGACGGGGACGGTCGTGGTAGGCCCATTGACCGTAGTTCTTCTTCAGAACCGGATGCATGTACTGGGTGGCCTCGGGCACACCATGTTCTTCGGGACGGCGCAGTTGGCTCATCGTCCTAGCTCCCTAATTCGCTTTTATGGTTGTCCCGATTACTCGGCCGCGGCGGTCTTGCGCTCGTTCCACTTGCGCACTTCGTCGTCCCACCCGTCGGTGCGGATATACGAGTTGGCGCGCGGCTGGGCGATCATGTTGACGTCCAGGTCCAGTCCCAGGCCTTCCAGGAAGTTGACCAGGCCGATGCGCTCGATCATTTCGCCGGTGCGCTCGTGCTCCAGGGCGTTCTCGGCGAAGAAGTCCAGGATGTTGTGGGCCAGTTCGACCAGGCGCTCGTAATCCTCGTCGGTATCGAGCTTCATGAAGGGGATGACGACGCTGCCGAACAGGTCGCCGATCTTCAGGGTGCGCTTGCCGCCGACCAGGATGCAGACGCCGCGGTCCTTGCCGGGCTTCAGGGCCTTGGTGCAGACGTTGATGCAGTGCATGCAGCGCACGCACGACTTGTTGTCGACGTCCAGGGTGTCGTCGTCGTTCAGGGCCAGCGCCTGGGTCGGGCACATGCGGATCACCTGATTGATGAATTCCTTGCGGCCCAGCTGCTTGACCTTGGCCTTCACCTCGTCCTGGTTGACCTGCATGTCGTCACGCCAGGTGCCCAGGATGGCCACGTCGGCGCGCTGGGTGGCGTTGGCGCAGTCGTTGGCGCAGCCCGAGAACTTGAACTTCATCTTGTAGGGCAGGCTGGGCCGGTGAATGTCGTCGGTGAAGTCGTTGATGATCTCGCGATGGGCGCGCAGGGTGTCGTAGCAGGACTGCTCGCAACGGGCCGGACCGATGCACGAGGCGGCGGTGCGCACGCCGGCGCCGGCGCCGCCCATGTCGAAGCCCATTTCGTTGATCTTGTCCCAGGCCGGCTGCACCTGATCGGTGCGCGCGCCCTGCAGCATGATGTCGCCCGACTGGCCGTGCAGGGCGATCAGGCCCGAGCCGTGCTCGGCCCAGATGTCGCACATCTGGCGCAGCGTCTTGGTGTCATAGAAGAAGCCGGGCGCCGGCATGATGCGGATGGTGTGGAATTCCGACGAGTCCGGGAACTGCTCGGCGATTTCCGAGAAGCGGGGAATGACGCCGGCGCCATAGCCGAACACGCCGACGGTGCCGCCCTTCCAATAGCCCTTGCGGGTCTCGTAGCTTTTTTCAAGCTGACCCAGCAGGCTTTTCATGTAGTCGGCATAGGGCTTGCCCTCGTCGGTGGCCAGCCGCTTCAGGCCGGTCACGAAGCTCGGCCACGGGCCGCTTTCCAGCTGATCCAGAAGCGGGGTCTCGGGCATCTTCTTCGACATTGTCCTCTTCTCCCTGACCGTCAGTGTCATGGCGGGTTCGGCGCGGGCGCGCGTCACCAGCCCTGCCCTCGCCGCCGGCCCACCCGGAGCGAGGTCTCGTCTAGCTACATCGAATTTCCAGGAGGCGTTTTCGCCAGCCTTGGAACCATCCCTTTATCCGGGCCATTCTTGTCGGTAGCCCTGTTACATTCATTGATTATAATATTGTGCGGCAGTCCGATCCAAGCGGATTCTTTCGTTCACTGCGGTTTGTTGAAAAGGGATTGATATGACAAGAGAATATGCCTCTGGAGAGGCCCCCGGCAATAGGGTTCCCCCTTATGCTGCGGCGCCACATTTCGATCCTGACGACGAATCGGCTTACGCGGCATGGCGAAAGGCCCGTCTGGCCGGTTATCCGGCCCGGATCGCCGACCTGCTGGTCGAGGTCGACGACATCGCGCAGCCCACGGCCGACGAGCGCCGGCGTCTGATGTTTCTGGTGGCCGCCTGCAACATGGCGGTCTATGTCGAACGCCGTCCGCATCCCGGGCGCGACGACAAGCAGGCCTTGCGGGCCTTGGGGCTGTCGCTGGGCCTGGCCCGGCTGGACGGCAACCATCTGGCCGACGATGACGGCATCACCCCCCTGGCCGTGCATCGCGACGGCACCCGGTCGCGCTACATTCCCTATACCGACCGCCCCATCGCCTGGCACACCGACGGCTATTACAACGAAGCGACGCAACGGGTGCGCGGCCTGTTGCTGCATTGCTCCCGCCCGGCGGCGCAGGGCGGCGAGAACCGGCTGATGGATCCCGAGGCGCTGTATATCGGCCTGCGGGACGAAAATCCCGACTGGATCCGGGCCTTGATGCGGTCCGACGCCATGACCATTCCCGGCAACGACGAGGACGGCATGACCCGCCCGGCGGTGTCGGGGCCGGTTTTCTTCGTCGAGGAGGGGCGGCTGGCGATGCGCTACACCGCCAGGACCCGGTCGATCGAATGGCACGCCGACCCGATGGTGCAAGAGGCTGCGGCCGCCATCCGCCGCCACCTCGACGGTTCCGGTCCGACCCTGTTCCAGGCCCGTCTGGAAGCCGGGTGGGGACTGGTCAGCAACAACGTGCTGCACACCCGCGAACCTTTCGCAGACGATGCCGCCGCGCCCCGGCTCTTGTACCGGGCGCGCTATCACGACAGGATCAGCGCCGAATGACCATCGAGGACACCATGACCGACCAGCCCGAGTTCGCCGCCGAGACCGTCACCCCCGTGGCCGAACTGGAGGCTCCGTGGAGCCGCCATATCAGCCTGTCCGCCATCGATCACGAAAGCGGGCTGCGCATGCTCCGGATGCGCATCAAGGAAGGGCGGGCCCGCTTCACCATCATCGACCTGGACGAGCCGACCGCCCGCGCCCTGGCCGGCCATCTGGGCCAGTGGGCCGGTTCCTGACCCCGGGGCGGCGGCGTCAGCCGCCCAGCACCCGGCCGGCCACGGCGCCCAGCTTGCCGACCAGCGACGCGTCGCGCTTGTCGGGATGGGTGATGACGGCATGCTCCAGGGCGGTGTGGCAGCCCTTGGCGCAGGCGCCCGACCGCTTGCCGATGTGGGGGACGATGGCCTTGACCAGGGCGCGGGCCCGGCCGGCATTTTCCAGCAGCACCTTGACCACCTGCTCGACGGTGACGGCGTCGTGGTCGGGGTGCCAGCAATCGTAATCGGTGACCATCGCCACGGTGGCGTAGCACATCTCGGCCTCGCGGGCCAACTTGGCCTCGGGCATGTTGGTCATGCCGATGACGTCGCAGCCCCATTGCCGGTACAGGTTGCTTTCCGCCACCGTCGAGAATTGCGGCCCTTCCATCACCAGATAGGTGCCGCCGCGCACAGCGACGATTCCTGCGTCGGCGGCGGCGGTCTCGATGACGTCGCCCAGTCGGGAACAGACCGGGTGCGCCATCGACACGTGGGCCACCAGGCCGGTCTCGAAGAAGCTTTTGACGCGGGCGAAGGTGCGGTCGATGAACTGGTCGACGATGACGAAGGTGCCGGGGGGCAGTTCCTCTTTCAGCGAGCCCACCGCCGACACCGAGACGATCTCGGTGACGCCGGCCCGCTTCATGGCGTCGATGTTGGCGCGGAAATTCAGTTCCGAGGGCGGAATGCGATGGCCGCGGCCGTGGCGGGGCAGGAACACCAGCTTCTGTCCGTCCAGTTCGCCGAACAGCAGTTCGTCGGATGGGGGGCCGAACGGGCTGTCGACGCGGCGCCATTCGGTGCCGGTCAGTCCGTCGATGTCGTAGACGCCGGAGCCGCCGATGATGCCGAGAACGGGTTTGGTCATGATCGCTGTCCCCACGGATGGAAGATGGTCCGGCGTTGGTAAAACAAAACGGCCGCCATCGCAAGGATGGCGGCCGTGATGGGATGCGCGGAAGACCGGGCTTAGTGCAGGTTCTTCCAGATCTGGACCTTCAGCGCGTACAGCATGGCGGTGAACACCGCCAGGAAGATCATCACCTTCAGACCCAGGGACTTGCGCTCGTCCAGTTCGGGCTCGGCCGACCAGTTCAGGAAGGCGGTGATGTCCTTGGCCAGCTGTTCGGGCGTGGCCTTGGTGCCGTCGGCATAGGTGACCAGATCCTCCATCAGCTGCGGCGGCATGCTGATGGCGTTGCCGGGGAAGTAGGTGTTGAAATACTTGCCCTCGGGGATCGGGTGCCCGGCCGGCGCTTCGTCCTTGAAGCCCAGCAGCAGCGAGTAGATGTAGTTGGGACCACCCGGACGGGCCTTGGCCATCAGCGACAGGTCGGGCGGCAGCGCCCCACCGTTGGCCGCGGCCGCCGCCTTGTCGTTCTGGAACGGCGAGATGTACTTGTCCGACGGACGGCCCGCCCGCATCGACACGATACCCTCGTCATTGGGGGCGTCGGCGATTTCGCGGGCCGCGGCGACGTCTTTGATCTCTTCGGGCGTCAGGCCGACCGCCGACAGGTTGCGGTAGGCCACCAGACGCAGGCCGTGGCAGTTCGAGCAGATCTGGTTGAAGACCTCGAAGCCGCGCTTCAGCTGGGCCTTGTCGTAATGGCCGAACACGCCGTCCCACGAGAAGCCGGGCTTCATCAGGGGCTCGCCGCCGCCCGAGGCCAGGGCGGCACTGGACAGACCCGCCAGCAGGGCGGCGGTCAGTACCGAAAGCTTGAGCTTACGCATTACGCCTTCTCCTTCAGCACGGGCGCCGAGATGCTGGCCGGCAGAGCCTTGGGCTTCTCGATCTTGCCAAGCAACGGCATGATGATCAGGAAGTGGGCGAAATAGTACGCCGTGCAGACCTGACCGATGGTGACCAGCACGCCTTCCGCCGGCTTGCCGCCGACATAGCCCAGCACGAAGCAGTTGACCAGGAACAGCCAGAAGAACTGCTTGTACAGCGGGCGGAACTTGGCCGAGCGCACCTTCGAGGTGTCCAGCCAGGGCAGGAAGAACAGGATGATGATGGCCGAGAACATCGCCACCACGCCCTGCAGCTTCGCCGGGATGATCCACAGGTCCATCGTGAAGGCGCGCAGGATCGCGTAGAACGGCAGGTAATACCATTCCGGAACGATGTGCGCGGGCGTCACCATCGGGTTGGCCGGGATGTAGTTGTCCGGCTCACCGAAGAAGTTGGGCGCCCAGAACACGAAGCCCATGAAAACCATCAGGAACACGCCGATGCCGAACAGGTCCTTGATGGTGTAGTAGGGATGGAAGGGGATGGTGTCGGCCGGCCCCTGGATTTCGACGCCCAGCGGGTTGTTCGACTTCACCGAATGCAGCGCCCACACATGCAGCACGACCAGGCCCAGGATGACGAAGGGCAGCAGGTAATGCAGCGAGAAGAAGCGGTTCAGCGTCGGGTTGTCGACCGAGAAACCGCCCCACAGCAGGGTGACGATCGGTTCGCCGACGACGGGGAAGGCCGAGAACAGGTTGGTGATCACGGTGGCGCCCCAGAAGGACATCTGGCCCCAGGGCAGCACATAGCCCAGGAAGCCGGTGGCCATCATCGCCAGATAAATGATGATGCCGATCCACCACAACACCTCACGCGGGGACTTGTACGATCCGTAGTACAGGTTCCGGAAGATGTGGATGTACACCAGGATGAAGAACATCGACGCGCCGTTCATGTGCAGGTAGCGGATCAGCCACCCGTAATTCACGTCGCGCATGATGCGTTCGACCGAGTCGAAGGCCAGCGAGGTGTGCGAGGAATAGTTCATGACCAGGAAAATCCCGGTCAGCAGCATCACCACCAGAATGAAGCCGGCCAGCGAACCGAAGTTCCACCAGTAGTTCAGGTTCCGGGGAGTGGGGTACTCGATGGCCGAATGGTGCATCATCGAGAAGATGGGAAGCCGCTGGTCCAGCCAGCTCACCACCTTGTTGTTGGTCTGGAAACCGCTCATGGCCGATCCTTAACCGATGCGGATGGTGGTGTCGGAAGTATACTTGTACTCCGGCACCGGCAGATTGGCGGGGGCCGGACCCTTGCGGATACGTCCCGACGTGTCGTAGTGCGAGCCGTGGCACGGGCAGAACCAGCCGCCGAAATCACCCTTGGGGTCGGCGGGCTTCTGTCCCAGCGGCACGCAGCCCAGATGGGTGCAGACACCGATCAGGACCAGCCATTCCGGCTTCTGGACGCGCGCGGCGTCGGCAGCCTTGTCGCGCAGGTCGGCGGCGTCGTCCTTGGCGGCCTGAGCGATTTCCTCAGGCAGACGGTGGCGCACGAAGACCGGCTTGCCGCGCCAGACGACGGTGATCGCCTGACCGGGCTGGATGGCCGAGATATCCACGTCGGTGGTGGACAGTGCCAGAGTATCGGCGGCCGGGTTCATGCTGTGCACGAACGGCCACAGGGCAAGACCGGTGCCGACAGCGCCGACAGCGGAGGTAGCATACAGCAGGAAATCCCGCCTGGTCTGCCCGTCCGCCGACGAGGGCTGGGCATGCGTTGCCGTATCAGCCATTGACTTAACCTCTTGTTTACCCGCGGAAGCGGCCCTATTAACCACATCGGCGGCCCCTGATCAACAGGGGAGTCACAATAGATCAGTAAAAGCTAATTCATGACTGTGCTGCTGCGGCTTGCTCTTTATCAACCGGACATCCCGCAGAATGCGGGATCGCTGCTGCGGTTGGCCGCTTGCCTGGGCTTTCCCCTGGATGTCATCGAACCCTGCGGTTTTCTGTGGGACGACCGCCGCATGCGCCGGGCGGGCATGGATTACGTCGCCCACGCCGAGGTTTGCCGGCACGCCTCGTGGGGGCGGTTCCGGGAGGCGCTGGCGGCCGGACGGCACCGGCTGGTGCTGCTGACCACCGCCGGCGGCCAGGGGCTGGACGGATTCGCGTTCCGTCCCGGCGACGTGGTCATGGTCGGTCGGGAAAGCGTCGGCGTTCCCGAGGCGGTGGCCGCGGCTGCGGACGTCGCCCTGCGCATTCCCATGCGGCCGCATGTCCGGTCGCTGAACGTTGCCCTGGCGGCCACCCTGGCGATGGGCGAGGGCCTGCGCCAGTTGGGCGCCTATCCCAAGGAGAACGAAGCATGAGCGATACCGCCGGCCGGATATTCGACGCCGAACGGGCCCAGGCCTACGACCGCCGCATCCGCGAGGCCATCCCCGGCTATGACGCCCTGCATCAACTGGCCTGCATGGTCCTGGCCGAGATCACCGGCGGCCACGGCCGCGCCCTGGTGGTGGGGGCCGGGACCGGCGTGGAATGCATCGCCCTGGCCCGGGCCTGCCCCGGGCTGCACCTGCTGGGCCTGGATCCTGCCCGCGAGATGCTGGCCCTGGCCGGGCACAAGGTGGCCGAGGCCGGCCTGGCCGACCGGGTCCGGCTGCAGCCGGCGACGGTGGCCGAACTGCCGGCAGGGCAACCCTTCGACGCCGCGACCTTGCTGCTGGTGCTGCACTTCCTGCCCGACGACGGCGCCAAGGCCGGCCTGCTGGCCGACATCGCCCGCCATCTGAAGCCCGGTGCGCCGCTGATCCTGGCCGACCTGTTCGGGCCGGCCTGGACCGATCCCTGGCAGGCCGAACTGCGCACCTTCTGGCGCCACCTGCAGCAGGCGGCGGGGATCGGGGCCGAGGCCATCGCCAAGGGGTTCCGCCATGTCGACCGCGACATCCACCCGCTTACCGAAACCCGGCTGGCCGCCTTGCTGGGCGAAGCCGGGTTCGATGCGCCGCAGCCCTTTTTCCGCGCCTTGTGCTTCGGCGGCTGGGTGGCGCGGCGGCGCTAGCGTCCCAGCAGCGTCAGGATGGCCCGCACCGCCGCCTCGGCGCCGTCGGCGATCTGGCCGATGCCCGATTCCAGCATGTAGCAGGGGGTGGTGACCAGCTTGTGGGCCTTGTCGACCACCACTTGGCCGTGGCCGGCGGGGCAATGGCGGGCGCCCATCGCTTCCAGTGCGGCGGCGGTGCCGGCGTCCGAGCCGATGGTCAGGTCCACCTTGCCCAGCACGCGGGCCAGCAGGGCCGGGGCGATGCACAGGGCGCCGATGGGCTTGCCGGCGGCATGCATGGTGCGGATGGCGGCCTCGACGGCGGGTTCGGCGGTGCAGCCGGGGCCGTCGACGGCGAAGCTGGACAGGTTCTTGGCGGCGCCGAAGCCGCCGGGGAAGATCAGGGCGTCGAAGTCCGCGGCGGCGAAGGCGTCCAGCGGCCGGATCTGCCCGCGGGCGATGCGGGCGGATTCCACCAGCACGTTGCGGCTTTCGGCGGCGGGCTCTCCGGTCAGGTGGTCGACCACGTGCATCTGGGCGCGGTCGGGGGCGAAGCAGCGATAGGTGCCGCCGGCCCGGTCGATGGCCAGCAAGGTCAGCACCGCCTCGTGGATTTCGGTGCCGTCATAGACGCCGCAGCCGGACAGAACCACGGCGAAGCTCGGTTTGGTCATGGACTTGTCTCCGTGCATTGATTACCTGTGGCCAGTCTATCCTGGGAGCAGCCATGTCCACCACCCCCGCCTATACCCGCCTGGAAGCCCTGTTCGCCAAGGCCGGCACCCTGAACGACGCCCTGGCGGTGCTGTCCTGGGACATGTCGGCGATGATGCCGGACGGCGGGGCCGAGGCCCGCTCGGAACAGGTTGCGCTGCTGAAGACCCTGGCGCACGAGACCATTACCGGCCCCGGCATGTCCGACCTGCTGGACCAGGCCGCCGCCGAGCCGCTGGACGGCTGGGAACGGGCCAATCTGCACGAGATGCGGCGCGACTGGGTGCATGCGGCGGCGGTTCCCGCCGATCTGGTGGAAGCCCTGTCCAAGGCCGAGGCCGCCTGCGAGATGGTCTGGCGCGAGGCCCGCCCGGCCGCCGATTTCGCCCGCGTCCTGCCGACGCTGAAGCCGCTGCTGGCCCTGGTGCGCGAGGCCGGCGCCGCCAAGGCCCAGGCCCTGGGGGTGGGCATCTACGACGCCCTGCTGGACCAGTACGAGCCCGACGGGCGCTCGGCCGACATCGACCGCGTCTTCGCCGATCTGGAAGCCTTCCTGCCCGGCTTCGTCGACGATGCCCTGGCCGCCCAGGCCGCCCGCCCGCCGGCCCGGTCGCTGCTGGGGCCGTTTCCCCGCGCCGTCCAGAAGGAACTGGGGCGGACCATGATGGCGGTGCTGGGCTTCGATTTCGACCACGGCCGCCTGGATGAAAGCCACCATCCTTTCTGCGGCGGCATTCCCGACGACGTCCGCATCACCACCCGCTACGACGAAGACAATTTCACCCGCTCGCTGATGGGGGTGATCCACGAGACCGGCCACGCCCTGTACGAGATGGGCCTGCCCGGCGGGCGCTGGCGCCGCCAGCCGGTGGGCCGGGCGCGCGGCATGCAGTTGCACGAAAGCCAAAGCCTGCTGATGGAGATGCAGGCCTGCCGGTCGCCGGAATTCCTGACCTTCGCGGCGCCGCTGCTGCGCCGGGCCTTCCAGGCCGACGGTCCCGACTGGCAGCCCGACAACCTGGCCCGCCTGTTCACCCGGGTCGAACGCAGCCTGATCCGCGTCGATGCCGACGAGGCCACCTATCCCGCCCACGTCATCATCCGCTATGGCCTGGAAAAGGCCCTGATCGAGGGCCGGATGGAGCCCGACGACCTGCCCGGCGCCTGGAACGACGGCTACCGGCGGCTGCTGGGCATCGCGCCGCCCGACGACCGTCTGGGCTGCCTGCAGGACATTCACTGGTATGGCGGGGCCTGGGGCTATTTCCCCACCTACACCCTGGGGGCGATCAGCGCCGCGCAACTGTTCGACGCCGCCCGCGCCGCGCACCCGGAAATTCCCGTCGCCATCGCCGAGGGCGATTTCACCCCGCTGCTGGGCTGGCTGCGGACCCGCCTGCACAGCCTGGGCTCCAGCCGCTCCACCGGCGACCTGCTGGCCCAAGCCACCGGGCGCGGCCTGGACGCATCGGTGTTCAAGACGCACCTGCGGCGGCGCTATCTGGGATAGCGGCAAGTGTCTCGCGATTTGGGGCTGGTGGAGCCGAGGGGAATCGAACCCCTGACCTCCGCAGTGCGATTGCGGCGCTCTCCCATCTGAGCTACGGCCCCTTCCGAGGGCGCCGAAAATATGGGAACCCCCCGGGACTGTCAAGCGTGGCCTGGAGATCGGGTGATTTCCAGGGTGATCGCCTTTGGACGAGCGTAGCGAGGACCATGCCCGTTGGGCGCCGCAGCGGCCGGAGGGGCGGAGCCCCGGAGGGAAAGCGGGGAAGCCTAAGGGGGCGGATGCCCTCCGCCGGCGATTGAGGCAGACATGAAACAAGCCAGGGTGATCGCCAAATGCGATCGACCTGGGGCGATTTCCGCCTCCTCTTGCGCCGCCGGTCTTGTCCGGCTAGGTTTGGCGCTGGCGCCAATCGGTGGGAATGCCCGTTTCATGAGTATCATTCTGGAGCCGTTGCTGACGGTCATATACTTCGCCCTGGACCTGTACTGGTACGTGGTTCTGGCGACGGTCATCTTCAGCTGGCTGATCGCTTTCGGGGTCATCAATACCTACAACCACGCCGTCCGCACCATTGGCGACGTGCTGTCGCGGCTGACCGAGCCGGCCTTGCGCCCGATCCGCCGGTGGATTCCCGATTTCGGCGCCGTCGACCTGTCGCCGGTGGCGCTGTGGCTGATCCTGCTGTTCCTGAAGATGGTGGTGGAAAGGCTGATCCTGGCGGTGCGCGTCCTGTGACGGGGACGTTCGTCACCCCGGTCGCCGGAGGCGTCCGGGTGACGGTCCGGCTGACGCCCAAGGCGTCGCGCGACCGGGTCGAGCAACTGGTTGCCGATGCCGATGGCGCGGTGATGCTGAAGGCGACGGTCACCGCCGTGCCCGAGGACGGCAAGGCCAACGCCGCCCTGCTGAAGCTGTTGTCCAAGGAATGGAAGGTGCCCCGCTCGACGATGGAAATCGTCCTGGGGGCCGCCGACCGCCGCAAGGTTCTGTTCATCTCCGGCGATCCGGCCGATCTGGCCGCCCGCCTTGACCAATGGATGGCGAAACGATCATGACCCAGGCCAAGCTTATCGACGGCAATGCGTTTTCGGCGGCGTTGCGCGACCAGATCGCCGCCCGCGTCCACGAAATCCGCGACGTCAACCGCGTCGTTCCGGGGCTGGCGGTGGTGCTGGTGGGCGAAGATCCGGCCAGCCAGGTCTATGTCCGCAACAAGAACAAGCGCGCCACCGAATGCGGCATGACCTCGTTCGAGCATGTGCTGCCCATCGACACCACCGAAAAGCACCTGCTGAACCTGATCGAGGGGCTGAACGACGACCCGGCGGTGCATGGCATCCTGGTGCAATTGCCGTTGCCGCGCCATATCGACGCCCAGAAGGTGATCGAGGCCATCCGTCCCGACAAGGACGTCGACGGCTTCCACCCGTGGAATGTCGGCAAGCTGGCGGCCGGGGGCATCGGGCTGATTCCCTGCACGCCGCTGGGTTCGCTGATGCTGCTGCGCGACCAGTTGGGGTCGCTGTCGGGCATGAAGGCCGTCGTGGTCGGGCGCTCGAACATTGTCGGCAAGCCGATGGCGCACCTGCTGATCCGCGAGAACTGCACCGTCACCGTCGCCCATTCGCAGACCCGCGACCTGCCGGGCGAGGTGCGCGGTGCGGACATCGTCATCGCCGCGGTGGGCAAGCCGGGCATGATCCGCGGCGACTGGATCAAGCCGGGGGCGGCGGTGATCGATGTCGGCATCAACCGCGTGACCCTGCCCGACGGCAAGTCCCGGCTGGTCGGCGACGTCGCCTTCGACGAAGCGGTGGCGGTGGCCGGGGCCATCACCCCGGTGCCGGGCGGCGTCGGGCCGATGACCATCGCCTGCCTGTTGCGCAACACCCTGACGGCGGCGGCGCGGCTGCATTGTCTGGACATCCCCGAGGCGCATCCGTGGGCCTAGGGGAGCTGGGGCTGGCGGTCGCCACCTTCCTGTTCTCGCACAGCCTGACCAACCGGCATGGTTTCCGCCGCCGCGCCGAATCGCTGCTGGGCGGCCATCTTGCGTTCATCGTCGCCTATTCCCTGGTGTCGCTGGCCTTGCTGGCCTGGATCGTCGCCGCCTATCGCGCCGCGCCGGTCTGGCTGCTGTGGGGGCAGCAGCCGTGGATGCGTTGGGTGCCGCCGCTGGTCATGCTGCCGGCCTGCATCCTGCTGGCCGGCGGCATGCTGACCGCCAATCCGTTTTCCATCGGTCCCGGCGGCCGGGGCTACGACCCGGCCCGGCCCGGCCTGCTGCGCCTGACCCGGCATCCGGTGCTGTGGGGGCTGGGCCTGTGGGCCGGGGCCCATATCGTGCCCAACGGCGATGTCGGTGCCCTGATGATCTTCGCGCCGCTGCTGGTCATGGCCGTGGCCGGTCCGCGCCTGCTGGACGCCAAGCGGCGCCATCGGCTGGGCGAGGCGGAATGGTCGCGGCTGGCGATCCTGACGGGGCGGCCGAACCCGGCCTTCCTAGCCGAGACGGGGGCGCGGCGCCTGCTGGCCGGTCCGTTTCTGTACGGGCTGCTGCTGGCGGCGCACGAGGTGGCGATCGGGGTCAGCCCGCTGCCCTGACCGGGCCTTGCGGCGGGGTCAGGCCTTCTTGTCCTGGGCGGCGATCAGGCTGCGCATGGTCGGGGCGTCGGCCCGGGTTCCCAGGACCGGCGGCGGCAGGGGCACCGGGAACAGCCGGCCGCTGTCGGCGGTGGCGGTGGCGATGCGGAGCGGCGGCGGGGCGGTGAAGGCCTCGATCAGCGGTTCTGCGGCGGCGGCCTGGACCGGGTCCGGGCGGGCCGGCGGCTTCAGGGCGGCCAGATCGATCTGCGGGCGCACCCGGCGGGCGACCGCCCCGACATCGTTCATCGAATGCTGGAAGCGGGACAGGACGGTCTTGTACAGCCCGGCCAGCGAGCGGGACCGCCCGCTGTCGGGCTCCTGGAACATTTCGGGGTTGGCGTCGGCGGCTTCGGGCAGGTGGTCGGCGGCCTCGGCCTTGGGGGTTTCCTGCATGCCCTTGAGCACCCGCAGGGCGCCGCCGGCCCCCAGGAAATGGGCAAGGTACAGGTCCTGGGCGGATACTTCGCGCCCCAGCTTGCGTTCCAGCCAGGCCCCGTTTTCCTTGGCATACTCGCCGGCCATCAGGGCCGAGGCCTTGGGATCGCGGCGCAGGTCCAGGATCTCCTTCCGCATGGCCTTGTCGGCCACCGTCAGCTTGCCGTCGGCGCCGGTGGTGATGGCGTCGGCGTATCGGTCCATACCGTGTTCGGCGCCGTGCCGCTTGACCATTTCCAGCCAGGTGCCGGCGGTGAACTGGTAAAGCCCCATCGCCGAGGATTTCTGCGAGCGGGCGTCGGGATTCAGGCGGCTTTCCTGGTTGGCCTGGGCCAGCAGATATTCGAAGGGCACGCCGGTGACGTCGGAGGCGTCGCGGATATGGCCGGCGACCCGGCTGTCTCGCGCTTCGGCAATCTCGGTCCTGGGCGCCACGGCAGGAGTTTGCATCGAACGCTCCAGCGTTGCTAAGCCTGTTCTGGCGGAATCATAACACGGAAATGGTTACCGGAAGTCCTAACGCCAAGGCCGGAGGGACGGACAGAGTCCTGTTGCCTCGGCCATCCGCCCCGGCGTAGCATGGCGGCCAGGATTTCGGGTCGGATGATCGCGTTGGGCGAAATCGATACCTCTTCGACGGCGGTGCGGGCAACGGATGCGTTTGCCCGGACGGCGGCGCTCGTCCCCGAGGCGGTGTCGCCGCCGCGGCCCGCCGGGGCGGTTCGGCCCCGCTTCGATGTGGCGGGGCAGGGGGCTTCCGCCGACGCGGCCGTCCGCGCCACGCCCCGTCCGCCGGACGCCGATGGCCGGCCCGATGACCTTTCCTCCGCCGGTGCGGCGGGGCGCCGGTCGCGTGGCGGGCTGATCGGGGCCTTGACCTCGTTCGTCGCCAAGGTGTTGGGGCAGGGCGGCGATGGCGATGCCGCCACGCCTTCCGCGATGCTGGCGGGCATGCGTGCCTATGCCCGCGCCGCCGGTCAGCCGCAATCCCCGCCGACGGAAACTATGGACGTGCTGTCGCCGTCCCTGCCGCGGCTGTCTTCGGGCCGCGTGCTCGACCTGTCGGTCTGATACGAAGCCCGGATGATTCATTCGGGCTTCGTATCCAGCGCCCATTGGGCGCGGCCAAGGCCGCGGATGCGGCCGCCCGGCGAGGGCTTGGGAACCCGAATGAATCATTCTGGTTCCGTATGAGACCGTCTTTCCACCCCGGTTGCATCCATTTTCACGCAATCCCTGCCGACGGCTTGGCCTTCGGCCATCCGCGCAGCCCCTGCTGTTCAGTATAGTTCATATCTCGACCAGAAATAAACGCCACAGGATCATGTGCGCCGGCGCCCCTGCGGCAAAGCGCCCTTAGGTTGCTTTGCCCGTTGTGCAATATAAATTGAGAATATACATGCCTGTTGTTTGATCACAAAGGCGTATGAGTTTAGCTTGTCCTTCCGGGGATCATGAGTATGTTGCCTGAAAAGCGGGGCCGGGCCGTGGGGAACGAAACCCATAGGTGCCGTGCGGGGGGATCATTCCGCAAGCGTGGAGCGACCCGAGTGAAGTCAAGTTCGACGACCATGAAATCCGATTCCAAATCCGGACGGCCGGCCAATCGCGCCAACGACACCGACCGCCATGTCGGCGCCCGTATCCGCGAGCGGCGCATCATGCTGGGCCTGTCCCAGCAGCAGATGGCCGATCTGATCGGGGTGACCTATCAGCAGGCCCACAAGTACGAGCGTGGCATCAACCGTATCTCGGCCGGCCGCCTGCACGAGATCGCCCAGGTTCTGGGCATCCCCGTCGGCTATTTCTTCGAAGGACTGGACAGCCTGCGCGGCACCGACCTGACGGCACGGCAGCGCATGTGCCTGGAACTGGCCCGCAATTTCGCCAACATCCAGAACGAGAAGCACCAGGAAGCCCTGTCGCAGATGGCCCGGGCCCTGGCTTCAGAGGGATAACAGCGCCTGCCGCTTGTCGGGCTGGCGGTATCGGCGCCATTCGGGGCGGACCGCGCCGATGCCGACCTTGCCGGGTTCAAGCGGCGGCCGGACATACACCGACATCAGGTCGAGATAGGGCTTGGCGGGGATCAGGCTGCCGGCGACGGCGGTGATCAGTCCGACCGCCGTGGCCGGCACCGGAATCGACAGGTCGCGGCCCAGCTTGATGCGTCCCTGGGCCAGCCGGAAGACCGGCCCCAGGGCACTGGCGGCGGCGGCGATGATCTGTGCCAGACCGGCCCGGGCCGCCGGGGATTCGGCGCTGAACGGCAGGGGGCCGACATCGCCGGACAGGCGCAGGCGGCCGGTGTCGCCCCCTTCTTCGTAGCGGGCGGAAAAGGGGATGTCGGCATAGGCGAAGTCGAACTGCATGACCCCGCCGGGATTGATCGGCAGGGCTTCGATGGCGGCGACATCAAGCGGCAATGCAATGCCGCCGACACGGATCTGCTTGGAATCGGGCATGAGCGTCACGGCAGTTTCCTTCGGTGGAACAGTATCACGAGGCCGGGCTGGAAAAAAACCGCGAACTCGGGCAATGTGCCGCGGCCGGTTGATCAATGAGGGGGCAAGGGGTCCGTGCAGGCCAAGACACTATCGATGGCGAGCTATGTTTTCGTTCGCATCCACAAGGAAGGCTGGCCCTTCGTCGCTCTGTTCGCCCTGGGCGCCCTGCTGCTGGGGCTGCTGTGGGGGCCGCTGGGCTGGCTGGGGGGCGCAGCCACCTTGTGGTGCGCCTATTTCTTCCGTGATCCGGACCGCGTCACCCCCGAGCGTGCCAATCTGGTGATCAGCCCCGCCGACGGCGTGGTCTGCGCCGTCGATTCGGTGCCGCCGCCGCCCGAGCTGGACATGGGCGACGAGCCGCGCACCCGCGTCTGCGTGTTCATGAGCGTCTTCGACGTCCACATCAACCGGATCCCGGTGGCCGGACGGATCGTCAAGCTGGCCTATCATGCCGGCAAGTTCGTCAACGCCGCCCTGGACAAGGCGGCGCTGGAAAACGAGCGCATGGCCATCCGCCTGGACATGGCCGACGGCCGCCCGGTGGCGTTCGTGCAGATCGCCGGCCTGGTGGCGCGGCGCATCAAGTGCGACGCCCGGGAAGGCCAGGACATGCGGACCGGCGAGCGGTTCGGCCTGATCCGCTTCGGGTCGCGCGTCGACGTGTATCTGCCGCCGGGTGCGGCATCCCTGGTCGCTCCGGGGCAGCGGTGCATCGCCGGGGAAACCGTGCTGTCCGACCTGGATGCCGGCGAGCCCGACCGGACCGGGGCGATCCGCTGATGTTCTCGCCGCGCCCCCCGGGTCGGCGGAAGCGGGGGCCGCGCCTGCGCCCGCCGCGGATTCCGGGGCTGTCGATCAACCGCCTGATCCCGAATATCCTGACCCTGCTGGCTCTGTGCGCCGGTCTGACCTCGATCCGCTTCGGCCTGAACGAGCACTGGCCGCAGGCGGTGACGTCGATCCTGCTGGCCGGGGTCCTCGACGGTCTGGACGGGCGGGTGGCGCGGCTGCTGCAGGGGACGTCGAAGTTCGGCGCCGAACTGGATTCGCTGTCGGATTTCGTCAGTTTCGGCGTCGCCCCGGCCATCTTGCTGTATCTGTGGACCATGCAGGGGGCCGGCGGGCTGGGCTGGGCGGTGGTCCTGCTGTACATCGTCTGCTGCGGTCTGCGGCTGGCCCGGTTCAACACCATGATCGGGCAGGCCGATCTGCCGCCCTATGCCTACAACTTCTTCACCGGCATCCCGGCTCCGGCGGCGGCCGGACTGGTGATGGTGCCGATGGTGGCCAGCTTCGAATTCGGGCCGGCCTTTTTCGCCCGGCCTCTGGTCGCCGCCCTGTTCCTGATGGGGGTGTCGTTCCTGATGGTCAGCACCATCCCGACCTTTTCGTTCAAGAAGGTGCGGGTTCCCAATGCCTGGGTTCTGCCCATGCTGATCGTGGTGGGGGCTTTGGCGGCGTTCCTGGTGACCGAGCCGTGGCTGACGCTGACGGTGGTGGGGCTGGCCTATCTCGGGCTGATTCCGGTCAGCGTCCGGGCGTTCCGCCGCTTGAAGCACGAGGCGGAAAAGGTGGCGGAAGCCCCGCCGGCCGAAGCATCCGGGGCGCCCTGACGGCGGCGATCTGTGCGCATATCCGTTGCACAATGGCAACACTGTGTTGTGAAGCGGGGTGTTACGCCCTATGGCGGCTTGCTACCGGGGGTGAGCTCGGGTACAAGCCGTGCAAAGGTCTTTTGAATTAGCCCCATCGGAAGGAAGGCTTAAGTCCATGCGCACCATGAAGTCGCTTCTCGTCGCCGGCGTGCTGGCCGCTCTGCCGGTCGCCGCCAATGCCCAGTGGTATGTCGGTGCCGACGCCGGCGCCAACTACATGCAGGACCCCGGCTCGGCCACCAGCGCCGATTCCGATTGGGGCTGGGTCGGTCTGGCTCAGGTCGGCTACAATTTCGGCGGCCCGAAGGTCGAGTTCGAGGGCGGCTACCGCGCCAACGATTCCATCGACTCGTGGAGCACGATGGTCAACGGCATCTACGAATTCATGCCCAACAGCGCCTGGCACCCCTTCCTGGGCGCCGGTATCGGCTGGGCCTGGCTGGACGGTGATTTCTCCGGCACCAACGCCCGCAATTCCGACAACCAGTTCGCCTATCAGGGCATCGCCGGCGTGGCCTATGACCTGAACACCAACTGGGCCCTGAAGGCGCAGTACCGCTATTTCGCCACCCTGGACGCCGATGTCGGCACCAACAATTCGGGCGATGCGGATTACCGCAACCACTCGCTGCTGCTCGGCTTCACCTACAAGTTCGCCAAGCCGGTTCCGGTCGTCGCCGCTCCGGCCCCGGCTCCGGTTGCCGCCCCGGCCCCGGCTCCGGTCGCCAAGCCGGCCCCGGCTCCGCAGAAGAACTTCCTGGTGTTCTTCGACTTCAACAAGGCCGACATCACCCCCGAAGCCTCGAAGGTGATCGGCCAGGCCGCCGCCGCCGCCAAGGCCGGCAACGCCACCAAGGTCGACCTGACCGGCCATGCCGACCGCTCGGGTTCGGACAAGTACAACCAGGCCCTGTCCCTGAAGCGCGGCAACGCCGTCAAGGACGCCCTGGTCAAGCAGGGCATCCCGGCCTCGCAGATCTCGGTCGTCGCCAAGGGCGAAAGCCAGCCGCTGGTCAGCACCGCCGACGGCGTCCGCGAGCCGCAGAACCGTCGCGTCGAGATCCTGCTGCCCTAATCGGCACGTCAGGTCCGCATGAAACTCCCCTCCGGCTTCGGCCGGGGGGGATTTTATTTGTCGTGACCCCATGAAAAAGGCCCCGGTTGCGGGGCCTTTTTCATGTCCAAAACAGGTGGGGAATCAGCTTTTTTCGCCGCTTTTCTTCTTGTCGGCGGCAGGCTTGGCCTGGCTTTTGGCCTTGGCCTGCCGGACCTGGGCCGGCTTTTCCGGGGCCGAGCACGACACCGCCGGGGTCGGCTTTTCCACCGAATCGGCGGCCCAGGCGGAAAGTTCCTGCGGCCTCAGCGTCAGGGCCTTGTCGAACATCGCCTCGACGGAGGTGCAGTAATCCTCGATATGGGCGGATCGGATCGAGGCGTCGTTGGACAATTCGGTCATGTAGCGGTCCATACCCTTCTCGCCCTTGCCCTGGCGCTTGAACATGGCCCGCAATTCCTGGGCGTTGGCCGAGATGCCGGCATTGAAGCGATTGACGAACGAGGAATACTTGTCGCGCAGGTTCTGTTCCGGACTTTGGCATTTCAGGGCGCCGACCATCAGTTCCACCTGAAGCTGGCGCACCTGCATGGCCCGGATCTCCTGGGCGGAATAGCAGGGCGGCTTGGCCAAGGCGGGGGTGCTCAGGAATCCGGCCAGCAGGGCCGCGACAGCGGCATGTGTTGTGGTGCGGCGCAAAGGTCCCCCCGCGGTTCAGTGGTGTCGGAAGGGCGCAGTGTGGCCCATTGGATGGTCCGGTTGCAAGACAATGCGAGTCATAGATCGACCAGTTCCACCGCCGGTGCCGCCCCTAAATCGGGAAAAAAGCGGGCGGCGACGCGGGCGAAGCGTTGCGGCGTGTCGGTCGAAAACAGGCGGATGCCGCCGATGGCCCCGGCCGGTGCGGCGCCGACGGCGTGCAGGCGGGAGTCCACCTGTCTGGCGACTTCGTCGGCGCAATCGACCAGTTGGGGGGCGTCGCCCAGAACGCGGCGCAGGGCCGGGCGCAGCAGGGGGAAGTGGGTGCAGCCCAGCACCAGGCAATCGGCGGCCTGGTCCCCCTGAAAGGCGGCGCCAAGATACGAGCGGGCCATGTCCTCGGCGATGGGGCCGTCGGCCAGTCCCTCCTCGGCCAGGGCGACGAACATCGGACAGGCGATCTGATTGACCGTCGCCGTGGGCCTGAGGGCGGCAATGGCGGCGGGATAGGCCCCGGACCGGCAGGTGCCCTCGGTTGCCGCCACCACGATCCGCCCCGAGCGCGACGCCGCCGCCGCCGCTTCGGCGCCGGCTTCGACCATGCCGACGACCGGCATGTCGGGATGGGCCGCCCGCACCGCGGCCAGGGCGTGTGCCGAAGCGGTGTTGCAGGCCAGGACCAGGATCTTGATGCCGCGGCCGCGCAGGAACGCCGCCGCCTGCAACGCATAACGGATGACGGTCTCCGGCGATTTGGTGCCATAGGGCAGGCGGGCGGTGTCCCCCAGATACAGCAGCGATTCGGCCGGGAAGCGGTGATGCAGCGCCGCCGCCACCGTCAGGCCGCCGATGCCGGAATCGAAGATGCCGATGGGGAGATCGTTTTGCGGAGGCTGTAAGGTCATTGCCGTATAGGAAGTTCACTTGTGCGCAGACAGAATGGCGTGCGCGGTTGCATAGCGGATTTTTTAGCGGTTGAGGACTGTTTTTATGGCATTTTACGGTTCGCTTGGCGGATGCTCGTAAATGCCTTATAAACGGATTTGGGGAAAAATGCCGCAGCCTTGTTGTTGTGCGTCGGTTCTGTTCGGGACTCTGGGGGGCGATCATGCAGGGTAATCGTCCGGCCGCGCCGGGTCGTTTCGTCCGACGTTTCTTCGCCAGACGAGGGGAGTGACCGATGTCGTGGTCCCTGGCCCGTAAGGTTTCTGCCGCACTGGTCGCACTGCTGCTGTGCACGGGTCTGCTGACGGCCGTGTTCGGCTATTACAAATTCGAGGATGTGCTGTCGTCGCTGGTCCGCTCGCGCTACAGCTTCGTCGTCTTCACCATCAAGAAGAATGTCGAAGATCGCCTGAATCTGGGTTTCGCCCTGCGTCAGCTGCGGCAAATTCAGGAAGCCATCGAGCTGGAAAAGGTGCGTGACGATCAGGTTCTGGGGATCGAGATATACGATTCCCGTGGCGAGGTGCTGTTCAACACCGATCGCGGCGGGATCGGCACCTCGGTTCCGGCCAAGTGGCTGGAACCGCTGGAGGCGACGACGACGCAGCCCTTCTCGCTGCTGGACGAGGACGCCCAACTGGTCGGGCTGCCGCTGGTCAATACCCTGGGCAAGGTCGAAGGCGCGGTGGTCTTGCGTTTTCCCGCCGCCTTCCTGGAACGCGAACTGGGGCAGCTGCTGGGCCGGCTGGCCTTGGAACTGCTGGCTGCGCTGGCGGGATTTTCCGTCATCGCCGCCGTTGCCTCGTATGCTTTGCTGGGATCCGTCGGCCGCCGTCTGGGCGGCATGGAACGGACCTTGGACAAGGTTTTGGCCGATGGCGGTTTCGCCGAGCCGGACCCGCGCGACGAGGGCGGCTTTGAAACCCGTTTCGCCGAATTCGTCCTGAAAACCCGCGAGGCGGTGGACCACATCAGCGAATCGACCGACGAGGTCGAACGGCTGGATCGCTTGGCATGAGGACCCCATGAGACTGGACAGTTCCCGTCCCCTGCTGATCCGCCTGTTCATCCTGGCCGTTCTGGTCCTGGTGCCGCCGGTGGCCATCGTGTCCTATTGGGCGATGGGCGAGTTCGAGCGGGGAATGATCCCCGAGATGGACAAGAAGGCCGCCGTGGTCGGGCGCGACGTCACCGCCCAGGTCGAGCGGGCGGTCGATCTGGGAATTCCGCTGGATGGCCTGGTCGGGGTCGATGAATTCTTCGCGCCGATCCTGCAGGCCAATCCTGAAATCCGCTATCTGGCCATCACCGGGCCGGGGGGGCGGGTCCTGTTCGCCCGGGGAATCGCCAAAGAGACTTTGGCCGGCCACCTGATGCGGGCCGCTCCGGCCGGCGACGACGGCAAGGCGGCGATCGGTCCCTACCTGGATCTGGCCCTGCCGGTGGGCAGCCGCGCCGGGATCGGCGGTCAGGTTCATGTCGGATTCGACCAGGGCTATATCGGCACCCGCCTCGGCGATATTTTCTACGATATCGTCGTGGTGCTGGCCGCGTCGCTGATCGTCGCCTTCGAAATCCTGATGTTCGTGGTGTTCTTCAACATCACCGGCCCGATGAAGCTGGCCGCCGCGGTCGTCGACCGGGCGCGGCGGGGCGATTTCACCCATGTGCCGGGCGGCGTTTCCGGCGACGAGGTCGGACATTTCATCCGCACCCTGTCCACCACCATCCGCCGCGCCGACGAACAGTTCCGCAGCCTGATGGCCTATATAGACGAGGTGCGGACCGCCCATTTCGACAAGACGGTGGTCGAGCGCGCCGGCGAGATCGCCGAACGTGTCCGGTTTCTCTATCGGTTCTCGGAAACCGGCCGTCCGCTGGTGATCCGCGACCAACTGGCGACCGACATCCGCCTGCCGCTGTTCCTGTTCGTCTTCGCCGAAGAGATGGGCCGTTCGTTCATGCCGCTTTACGCGCGCGAGTTCGGAACCTCCTTCGCCGGGCTGAGCGCGGAAATGCTGATGGCCCTGCCCATCGTCATGTTCATGGTCGGCATCACCGTGGCGTCGACATGGGCCGGTGCGGCCATCGCCCGGCTGGGTACCCGCCGGGTGTTCCTGACCGGCCTGATCCCCGCTGCCGGCGGCTATTTCCTGACCGCGTTCGCCGAATCGGTCGGGCAGCTGATCTGCCTGCGCATCCTGTCGGGTCTGGGCTACGCGCTGGTGACCGTGGCCTGCCAGACCTATATCGCGCGAGCCACGGTCGAGGAAAAGCGGGCGCAAGGTCTGGGCGTCTATGTCGGAGCGGTGCTGACGGCGTCGATCTGCGGAACGGCGATGGGCGGCGTGCTGGCCGAGCGGGTGGGCTTCGACGCCACGTTCGTCATCTCCTCGCTGCTGGCGGCGATATCCGGCTGGCTGGTCCATCGCCTGCTGGATGCCGGCCAGGACGGCGGCGCCGACCGGAACGATGGCGATGGCGACGGCAAGTCGCTGTTGCGGCTGTTCGCCAACTGGCGCTTTTCCGCCCTGCTGCTGTTTGCCGCCGTGCCGGCCAAGATGGCCTTGACCGGCTTTCTGTTCTTTCTGGTGCCGCTGATCCTGTGGAAGGCGGGGTTGACCCTGCCCGAGATCGGGCGGACGGCGGTTCTGTATCCGGTGGTCATGGCCGTGTTGTCGGCGGTGTCGTCGCGGCTGTCCGACCGCATGGGCTGGCGCTCGGGACTGGTGGCGGCCGGCGGCCTGATCGGAGGGCTGGGCCTGCTGACGCCGTTGCTGCCGCTGGGGCTGGATGCGCCGACCGGGGTGGCGCTGGCCATCGTCGCCCTGGGAATTTCGCACGGTCTGTCGGCTTCGCCGCAATTGGCGCTGGTTCCCGACGTCTGCTGGATCGAGTGCCAGTCGTTCGGGCGGACCAAGGTTCTGGCGCTGGTGCGCACGGTCGAGCGGTTCGGGTCGATCATCGGCCCGATCCTGGCGGCGGCGTTCATCCCGGCCTGGGGGCTGGACGGGGCGGTGGTGGTGCTGGGGTCGGTGGTGCTGGCCCTGTCCGTGATCTTCATGCTGTGTTCGTTCGCCTTCGGCAGCGGCCTGCATATCGTTGCCGAGGAGGACGAGGAATGATCCGTCGCGGCTTTCTGGCGGGATTGGCCGGATTGACGGCGCTGGCGGCGGGACGCCGGGCGGCGGCGGCGGACGCGTCCGCCCAGCCCCGCCGCCCCTATCGCATCTACATGGCGCTGTTTCGCGGCTGGGAAGAGGCGGCGCAGGGCTTCAAGGATTATTTCAGCAACCAGGGCATCCCGGTCGAGCTGATCGTGCGCGATTGCGCCCAGGACAAAAGCAAGCTGCCGGAATTCGTGGCCGAGGCCAAGGCGCTGGGGGTGGATCTGGTGTTCACCTGGGGCACCACGGTGACCCAGGAAATGCTGGGAACCATCGGCGCGGTCGATCCGGCCCGGCATATCACCGACATCCCGGCGGTGTTCGCCATCGTCTCGCAGCCGGTGGGGGCCAAGATGGTGCCCAACCTGCAATCGTCGGGGCGCAATATCACCGGAACGTCCTATCTGGTGCCGATGGAGACCCAGGTCAACCTGCTGCGGTCCTATCTGCCGGTTCCGATCCTGGGCATGGTCTACAACCCGCTGGAACGCAATTCCCTGGTGGCCATCGACGAACTGCGCGAACTCGGGGCCGCCCAAGGATTCAGCGTGATCGCCGCTCCGGTCGACGTGGTCGAGGGCAAGCCGGTCGCCGCCGGCATTCCCGGCAAGGTCGCCCAGCTCAAGCAGGCCGGGGCCGGCTTTCTGTACATTCCGCCCGACACCTTCCTGAACGTCAACCGCGACATCCTGACCCAGGCGGCGCTGGACCAGCGCCTGCCCAGTTTCGCCGCGGCGGAGAACCCGGTGGTGACGTCGAAGGCGATGTTCGGCGGCGTGTACCGCTATTACACCGTCGGGCAGCTGACCGCCTACAAGGCCGAGCAGATCCTGGTGCACAAGGTGCCGCCCCGGGATATCGCCATCGACGCCCCCAAGCGCCTGTCGATCATCCTGAACATGCCGGTGGTGCGGGCGCTGGGGGTCTATCCGCCGATGAATTTGCTGGGGCTGGCCGAAGTGATCGACGGGCCGGAGATCCGGCCATGACCGAAGGGGGCGACGGCTTGCGGATCATCGTCTGCACCAAGCGCGACCTGGCGGGGGCGCTGGTGCTCAACCATGTCTTGCCGCGCCTGCGGGGCGACCGGGTGCTGGTTCTGCTTTCGGACAAGACCCGGCCGGTGGAAAACGCCGTGCCGGAACTGGCCGAAATGAAGTTCCTGGAACGGGACCTGCCCATCGACACCCTGTTTCCGCTGATCGACGCCGCCGGCGGTCACGGCGGCCGGCTGGCCACCTTCGACGGGGCGGTCCGGCGGTTCGGCGTCCCCATCGAGACGATCGGCGACGTCAACGGCCCGGCGGGCGAGGCCCGGATCCGCGCCTTCCGCCCCGACATCATCCTGTCGGCGCGGTTCTCGCTGATCTTCAAGCCCAACATCTACGACATTCCGCGCTTCGGCACCTACAACGTCCATCCCGGCGCCCTGCCGCGCTATGCCGGCCTGTTCGCGCCGCTGCGCTGCCTGGTCGGGGGGGACGACAGGATCGGCTGCACCCTGCATCGGGTCGACCAGGGCATCGATACCGGCCCCATCGCCGGCATCGGCTGGCTGCCGGTCGATCGCCGGCGGTCGTTGTTGTGGCACGTGGTGCAGACCTACCATCCCGGCCTGGACCTGTTCTTCGATCTGCTGGACGGCCTGCGCGCCGGGCGCCAGCCCGAGCTGACGGCGCAGGACCGCAGCCGGCGGGTCTATGGCAGCCTGCCCGGCGCCGACCTGTTCGCCGATTTCTCCCGCCAGGGCTTCCGGCTGTTCGATCCGGGCGATTATCTGGATATCTTGCGGGGGTTCGTTCCAGCCGGGGTGATGCTGCCGATGAAGGTGATTGCCGGCGGGGCCGCAGAAGAAGGGGAAGCGCCATGCTGCTGCGCACGCGCGTAACCCTGATCGTGACGTTCAGCTTTTCGGTTCTGGTGGCCGGGCTGACCTTCGCCGGACTGAAAAGCGAGGAACTGGCCGACGAACGCTATGCCCAGGCCACATTGAACGGGCAGGAAATCTTCTGGCGCAAGCTGGTGGAAAACACCGTCCAGGGGCTGGAAACCGATGCCCGGGCCGTGGCCGGCGACGCCGCCCTGATCCAGGCGGTGGAGCGCCGCGACCCGACCCGGATTCTGGCCCTGGCCGGTCCGGTTGCCGACGCCATGCGGGGGCGGGGGCGGGCCAGCCGCTTCGAGGTGATGAACCACGACGGCGAGTTGCTGTACAACTCGCGCGGGTCCTTGCTGGATCCGCCGACCATCGACGCAGGCACCTTGCGCACCATCATCGAAAGCCGGCGCCCGGTGCGCGGCGTGCAGCAGGATGCGTCCCGCACCTTCACCGCCACGCTGGCCATTCCGCTGGAACAGGGCGACGGCGTCGTCGGCGTGGCCGTGCTGGCCGCCGACATGCAGCCGCCCTTGGCCGAGTTCAAGACGTCGACCTCGTCCGACATCTTCCTGGTCGACCGCATCGGACAACTGGCGCTGGGAACCGACGACGCGCTGTGGGCGATCTTCGACGGGCGGATATCGGTCCGCAAGTCGCGCCTGGAGAACTGGCAGCAGGGCGAGACGTTCTATTCGGTGGCGGTGTTGCCGGTCCATGACGGCGCTCATCGGGTCATCGGCGCGCTGGTGACCGCCCGCGACGTCACCGCCACCCAGGCCCGCCAGCGCCAGATCCGGCAGATCGCCATCGGCTCGGTCGGCGCCTTCCTGGTTCTGCTGCTGGGGATGTTCACCGTCTATCTGCGCCGGTCGTTCCATCCGTTGGACGAAGCCATCGCGGTGCTGAACGCGCTGTCGCGGGGCGACACGTCGGTCACGCTGGAGGTGAAGAACGACCAGGATGAAATCGGCCGCATCGCCGGCACGGTCGGCGTGTTCCGCGACAATGTGGTCAAGCTTGAGCTGATGCAGCAGCGCCGCGAGCGCCAGCGCCGTCGCCAGGAACTGTACATCCGGATGCAGATGCTGAAGATGAGCGAGATGCTGGAAGAAGAGGCCCGCGCCGCGGTGCTGGCCGACCTGCGCCAGATCGAGGCCCTGGCCGAGCGCGGCCCGGCCGACGAAGGCGAGGCCCAGTCCGGCAAGGGCGAACTGGAGGTCCTGGGCGTGGCTTTCCAGACCATGTCGGACCGCATCCGCGAACAGCATGTTTCGTTGCAGGAACTGATCGCCCAGCGCACCCGCGAGGCGGACGTCCTGCGCGAGGCCCTGCGCACCCGCGAACAGCTTGATGCCCTGCGCCAGGAACTGGATTTCGCCCGCGAGCTGCAATTGTCGTCGCTGCCGCAGGTCTTCCCGCCCTTCCCCGACCGCGACGAATTCCAGATCCATGCCGGCATGGTTCCCGCCAAGGAGGTGGGGGGCGATTTCTACGACTTCTTCCTGATCGACCGTTACCATATGGGCTTCGTCATCGGCGACGCTTCGGGCAAGGGCGTTCCGGCGGCGATGTTCATCTCGATCGCCCGCTCGCTGATCAAGGCCGTGGCCCCGCTGTCCAGCAGTCCGGGCGAATGCCTGGCCTTCGTCAACACCATGCTGTCGGTGGACAATCCGCAGACGCTGTTCGCCACCTGCTTCTATGCGGTCATCGATACGCGCACCGGCGAGGTCGCCTTCTGCAACGCCGGCCACCCGCCGGCGCTGATCCTGCGCACCTCGGGCGAGGTCGAGGCCATCCGCGAGGTGTCCGGCGTGGCCCTGGGAGTGATGGAGGACCTGGAATATGAAACCGGCACCTTCCTGCTGGCTCCCGGCGACACCATCTTGCTGTACACCGACGGCGTCACCGAGGCCCAGGACATCGTTTCGGCGCTCTATGACGAGCCCAGGCTGATCGCGAAATTCGCCACGCTGGGCGGGCAGGAACCGCAGCAGGTCATCGACGGCGTCCATCGCGCCGTCGAGGAATTCGTCGGCGAGGCGCCGCAGTTCGACGACATCACCATGCTGGTGTTGCGGTTCGACCGCCCCAGCCAGGATATGGGCGATGCGGCGGGAACCGAGCGGCGGCTGATGCTGACCGGCTTCAAGGCCAATCCGGCCGATCCGGCGGTTGCCGCGCCTCCTCCTCCTCCTCCGCCACCGCCGGCTTCGTCCGCCGTGGTGATCCGTCCGGCGGCAAGCGTCCGGCCCAAGTCTCCGGTTGCCGTGGTGGTCAAGTCGCCGGCCGTGGCGCACGCGGCCCCACGTCCGGCCGTCAAGATCGCGCCGAAACCGAAACCAAAGCCGGTCGTGGTGCCACCGCCTGTCGTCCATGATGCGCTGCAGGTGACCATCGGCAACGATCTGGGCGAACTGGAGCGGCTGGCCGGGCTGGTCGACGATTTCATCTCCCGTCATGGCTTGCCCGAACGCATCGCCTTCAACCTGAATCTCTGCCTGGATGAATTGATCACCAACATCATCTCGTATGGGTATTCAGATGATCACCATCACGACATTCATGTGCGTTTCGTGATGGACAAAGGCACGCTGATGACGGAAATCATTGATGACGGAGCGGAGTACAATCCTTTCGTCGAAGCACCGGAGCCCGACCTTGCCCTGGAAGTGGACGATCGTCCCATCGGTGGGTTGGGGGTGTTCCTGGTAAAGGAATTCATGGACCGGACCGACTATCGCCGCGATGACGGCCGCAACATCGTCACCCTATGGAAAGGGTGCGCAGAGCAGGGGAGCTGAGAGAGTTATGGAAATCAGAGAAGAGCGGACGGACGATCTGGCGGTGCTGGTGCCCATCTCCCGTGTCGACAGCGCCACGGCCAAGGCGTTCGAGGCCAGGGTGCTGGCGGTGGTCAATTCCGGGGCGCCGAAGATCGTCATCGATTTTTCCGAACTGGACTACATTTCCAGCGCCGGTCTGCGCGTGGTGCTGGTCGGCGCCAAGATGACGCGGGCGCCGCGGCGTTTCGCCCTGTGCGGCATGAAGCCGCATATCCGGGAAATTTTCGATGTGTCCGGCTTTGCCAAGATCCTGCAGATCCATGCCGATCGCGCCGCCGTCACCGCCGCGTTGTAGGCGGGCGCGTCCCGGTCCAGGGCTCCGAACTCAGGTTACGGAAGGGTAAATTTTTGACGTCATGCCCGCGCAGGCGGGCATCCAACCGACGGGAGCCGTCAGGGAATGTCTTCGCAGAGATCGCGCCACTGGGGGTTCA
>Ga0172373_10001526_pt1 | contig 37457 bp, 32 predicted proteins | sample Lak10m_2_FD_114546 | JGI IMG/M metagenome (GOLD analysis project Ga0172373, IMG submission 114546) | Freshwater microbial communities from Kabuno Bay, South-Kivu, Congo - kab_092012_10m | ecosystem: Environmental > Aquatic > Freshwater > Lake | place: Democratic Republic of the Congo... | reverse complement strand
GTTGTTCCTGCTTGTGTCCTTGCGGTGATCATCATTTTGGGATTGAAATCTTGGAATCATATGACTGGCTCTTCTTCAAAAGAGGCGATTAGAGTAGAATTATTTTCAAAACAATTTGATTGGACAGCACGTTATTCTGGAAATGACAATCAGTTAGGTCGTTTTGATTACAAATTAACTACGGATAAAAACGAATTAGGTTTGTTAACTGCTGCTTCAATTGATAGTGCTATACAATCGATGATGCACGGTCCATCTGGAATTGATTCACTTACGTTCAAGCTGAATAACCGAAAAATCATGATCGTACCAGAAGATCGTGAGAAAATGGAACAAGACCTTTCTAGAAAGGATCGTTTGGTTCGTTTGTTAACACAGATGCAACAAAGACATGATAAACGTGTTGATGCAGCGGCCTATGATGATATCATTCAAAAAGATACATTGTACTTAAAAACAGGAACAGAGTTCGAATTTACATTCCGAGCGAAGGACGTAATTCACTCTGCTTATTTCCCGCATTTTAGAGCACAAATGAATACAGTACCGGGTATGACAACACGTTTTAAGTTTACTCCGGATATTACAACGAAGCAGATGCGTGAAAAAATGAATAATCCTAAGTTCAATTACGTATTGATGTGTAACAAGATTTGTGGTGGCGCGCACTATAAAATGAAAATGATTGTAGTTGTGCTTTCTCCAGCAGAATACAATGCTTGGATGAAGTCTAAAGCAAAAAGTACCTTTAAAGATTCATTCATGGCAGCCCCAGCTGCAGAAGCTGCTCCAGCAGATGCCGCAATGGTTGGTGAGAAAAAAGATACGCTGGCAGCTCCAGCAATGTAAGAGTATAAGTTAGTTAACTAAAATTCAGATAAAATGGCTTCTATAGCACACGAAACACACGGACATCACGACGCACATGGTCATCACGATCATGCTCATCATGAAGAAAGCTTTGTGTCCAAGTATATTTTTAGTCAAGACCACAAAATGATTGGAAAGCAGTTTTTAATTACTGCAGTATTCATGGGTATTGTGGCAATGTTACTTTCAATTTTATTCCGTATTCAGTTGGCGTGGCCAGGAGAAAGCTCTGACTTTTTAAGTTTTTTCTTGGGTGAAACATGGGCGCCGAACGGTGTTTTAAAGGAAGATATGTATTTAGGATTGGTTACAATCCATGGTACAATCATGGTTTTCTTCCTTTTGACAGGTGGTTTGTCTGGTACTTTCTCGAATATTTTAATTCCTCTTCAGTTAGGGGCAAGGGATATGGCCTCAGGTTTCTTGAACATGTTGTCTTTCTGGTTCTTCTGGTTGTCTTCTGTGTTGATGTTGGTTTCATTATTTGTTGAATCTGGTCCTGCAATGGCAGGTTGGACAATTTACCCTCCTTTATCTGCATTACCTCAAGCGGTAAGTGGTTCAGGAACAGGTATGACCTTGTGGTTGTTCTCAATGGCCATTTTCATTGCAGGCTCACTGATTGGGTCTTTGAATTACATTGTGACTGTTTTGAACTTACGTACTAAAGGGATGACCATGACAAGAATGCCGTTAACTATTTGGGCATTTTTCGTAACAGCGATCTTGGGTGTTTTATCCTTCCCAGTTCTTTTATCAGCGGCTTTATTGTTGATTATGGATAGAATGGCTGGTACAAGTTTTTACCTTTCTGATATCATTGTAGGTGGTGAAATGTTGGCAAATCATGGTGGTTCACCTTTATTGTACCAACACTTATTCTGGTTCTTAGGTCACCCAGAGGTTTATATTGTATTACTACCTGCCTTAGGTTTGTCTTCTGAAATTATTTCAACCAATTCAAGAAAACCAATCTTTGGTTATCGTGCTATGATTGGTTCAATTTTAGCTATCGGTTTTTTATCCTTTATTGTTTGGGTGCATCACATGTTTATTACTGGTATGAATCCGTTCTTAGGTTCTGTATTCGTATTTACAACGTTGTTAATTGCCATTCCATCGGCAGTAAAAGTATTTAACTATTTAACAACTCTTTGGAAAGGATCCTTGGTCTTAACTCCGGCAATGTTATTCGCTATTGGATTGGTTTCAACGTTTATTATAGGTGGTGTTACTGGTATTATTTTAGCGGATTCTGCATTGGATATTGCTATTCATGACACATATTTTGTTGTGGCTCACTTCCACATTGTAATGGGAATGTCTGCGGTATTTGGAATGTTTGGTGGTGTATACCACTGGTTCCCTAAAATGTATGGTCGAATGATGAATACGCGGTTGGGTTATGCACATTTCTGGATTACGTTAGTAGGTGCTTATGGAGTATTCTTCCCAATGCACTTTGTAGGGTTAGCTGGTGCTCCTCGTCGTTATTATGATTATTCAGTTTATGGTGAATTTGACACAAATTCATATGAAATGGTAATGGATTTGAATGTTATTGTAACAGTTTTTGCAATCATTGCGGCTTTGGGTCAGATCTTATTTATATTTAATTTCTTCTACAGCATTTATCGAGGACCTAAAGCACCTCAAAACCCATGGAACTCAAACACACTTGAGTGGACGACTCCGGTTGAACATATGCATGGTAACTGGCCAGGAGAATTACCTACTGTGCATAGATGGCCTTATGATTATTCTAAGCCTGGAGCGACAGAAGATTTTATTCCTCAGACTGTTCCGTTAGCAGATGGTGAAGAAGAACATTAATACTTCATTTTAACATATTGAGGGCCGTTTCAACTGAAACGGCCTTTTTATTTTTGTTTAACGTTGATTAACTATACTTTAAAAGAGTTTGTACCTTTATACTAAGTCTATGGAAGATAATTTTGATTACCGTTCTGAGCTTGGTCAAAGTACAGATCAAGAATATGATAAGGTATTACGTCCGCGTGTTTTAGCTGATTTTAGTGGTCAGCCCGCTGTGGTTGAAAACCTAGATATATTTGTTCGCGCTGCAAAGTTACGATCTGAACCACTGGATCATGTGTTATTACATGGACCTCCGGGTTTAGGTAAAACAACCTTAGCAAACATTATAGCAAATGAACTAGGTGTTGGTTTTAAAGTAACAAGTGGTCCTGTTTTAGATAAACCGGGGGATCTTGCAGGCTTATTAACAAATCTCAGTAAAGGGGATGTATTATTTATTGATGAAATACATCGTTTGAGTCCTGTGGTAGAAGAATATTTGTATTCTGCAATGGAAGATTATGTAATTGATATTTTACTTGATACAGGTCCAAATGCACGAAGTGTTCAAATAGCAATTAACCCATTTACATTGATTGGTGCTACAACTCGTAGTGGTTTATTGACCTCACCTTTGCGGGCTCGTTTTGGCATCAACTCCAGATTGGAATATTACGATGCAAAAACCTTAAGCTTAATTGTAGAACGTTCGGCGGGTTTATTAGCTATTCCAATTGATGATGTTGCGGCATTTCACATTGCAAGCAGAAGTAGGGGTACACCTCGGATTGCAAACGCCTTGCTTAGAAGGGTACGTGATTTTGCCCAAATTAAAGGAAATGGAAATATTGATGAAACGATAACCTTGTTTGCATTAAAAGCCTTAAATGTGGATGAGAATGGTCTGGATGAAATGGACATACGCATATTAAAAGCGCTAATTGATAAATTTAATGGTGGACCAGTTGGTATTTCAACCATTGCTACGGCAATAGGTGAAAATGCTGGTACACTGGAAGAAGTTTATGAGCCATATCTGATTCAAGAGGGATTTTTAATGCGCACAACTCGAGGCAGAAAGGTAACTGAAAAAGCTTTTAAATACTTTGGAGAGCCAGGAAATTGGATTCAAGGAGGTTTGTTCAATGAATAGAATTGCAGAGGACGCAACACGATATATTAAAACCAAGTCAAAGGAACTTGGTTTTTTCTATTGTGGTATATCTACCGCAACATTTTTAGAAGACGAAGCGCCAAAACTCGAATATTGGCTCCAAAAGGGTATGCAAGGGAAAATGACTTACATGGAAAATCATTTTGATAAACGCCTTGATCCGAGAAAATTGGTTGATGGTGCTCGTTCAGTAGTTTCTTTGCTGTTCAATTATTATCCTGAAGAAGCGTTATTAAGTGATTACAAACTTTCTAAATATGCTTATGGGGTAGATTATCATCATGTTATTAAAGACAAATTAAAGGAATTTATGTCGGCCATTCAACATGACATTGGTGAGGTTGGTGGTCGTGTATTTGTTGATTCGGCCCCGATCATGGATAAAGCGTGGGCTAAGCGTGCTGGATTGGGCTGGATTGGTAAAAACAGCAATTTAATTAACAAGCAAGCGGGCTCCTTTTTTTTTATTGCTGAATTAATTCTGGATATCGATTTAATACCTGACGGTCCCATTAAAGATTACTGCGGTACGTGTACCCGTTGCATTGACGCTTGTCCTACAGATGCTATAGTGGCACCTTATGTTGTTGATGGTTCTAAATGCATTTCGTACCTAACCATTGAATTGAAAGATCAACTTTTACCAACTGAGTTTAAAGGTAAGATGGACAATTGGTTTTTTGGTTGTGATGTCTGTCAAGATGTCTGTCCGTGGAATCGATTTTCAACACCATCTACCGAGCATCGTTTTAAGCTTTCTGATCAATTAAAGGAATTGGCCGGGTCTAACTGGCAGGATTTAACTCACGAAGTTTTTCAAGAAGTTTTCAGGAATAGTGCTTTGAAACGTGCCAAGTTTGAAGGGATTCAACGAAACCTGAACTTTTTAACCTAAAAAAAGGGGATTGTTACATCCCCATTAATTTTAAGTCGTTTAAGGTTTTTAGTTCAAACCCAGGAGGAACCTCCAGGCTAAATTTGCCGTTCAAATCTTTTACTTTTTCATTGATGGCCGTTGCTGTAAATTTCATGGTAAACCCGTTCGTGTTGGTTTCAAATTCTAATGACATCCCTGGAACTAAACTATATGCACCATTTTGTCCTTTTGTCAGTACCTCGATCTCTGTCGTAAACCAACAAGTGCTTGTATTACCAGATTCATCGGTTATTTCTGCTTTTTTACACAAATAGCCTAAAATGGTTTTGGTTTCATTGCTTAAATTAATCGTATAGTTAGGCATTTTACCTTTACTTTGATCTTCAACATCTTGTAATGAGGCACTTACTGCTATATTTCCCATTACACCTCTCATCAGGATTAAAGCTTTATTTTGAGCCTCATCTGAAATCGCGGTTGTTTTCATCATTGCCCCCATACTCATATCAACACGAGATTTTTTTGGCATAAAGTATAACTCCATAGAAGAGCCCGCAAACATTTGGGCAACTTGTTCCATACCCTCCATGTCTCCCGAAAATGACATCGAGTAGGTGATGTTTCCTTGTTTAATTTGGGCTGATGTGCAGGTTGAAATAAAAATCAATGCACCTAATAACATTTTTTTCATGTGAACGTGTTTAAGCGGTTAACCAGCGGAAAATGTCATTCCCATTGGCATAAATAACAAGTGAAATTAACAATATAAATCCGACATACTGAGCGTACTCCAGTACTTTTTGAGGTGCTTCTTTCCCTGTTATGATTTCATACAATAGGAAAATTACATGTCCTCCATCTAATGCAGGAATGGGCAGTATATTCATAAAAGCCAGAATTATTGAAAGTAACGCTGTTGTGGCCCAAAATGCATGCCAATCCCAAACTGGAGGAAACATATTGCCTATTGCAGCGAAACCACCAATGGAAGAAGCTCCTTTCTTGGTAAAGACGAATTTAAACTGAGCTGCATAGTCAGCCAGTGTATAATAACCTTTTGACACACCTTTTGAAATACTTTCACCGAAAGAATAATAGTGTTTTTTGGCAACCTTTTCATCAATAAATTTCCCTGTTTTAGCATAGAAGCCTAATGTCCCTTCTGGAGTAACCATGACATCAATCGTATCTTGCATGTTGCCACGCTGAACAACAACAGCCGTTTTTTTACCTCTTTTGTTGTAGAGAGAAGAGGTGATATCGTCATAAAAGTTAATGGACTGACCATTGATCTGAATGAGTTTGTCATTTGGTTTCAATCCCGCCTTATCTGCATTAGAACCTGTTGCTATTGAATCGATTGTTGTAGATTGATGACGTAATCCAAATGCAGGAAAAGCACCTACCTGAAAGAGTTCAGTACTAATTGTTTCAGGAAGAGTTATTGTCTCTATGGTTCCGTTTTGGTGCTTCACCTTGAGATTACGGCCACCTCTTAACATGATTCGGTTATTGATGTCATTAAAATGCATCATATGCTCTCCATTTACCGAAAGCACGTTATCACCAGATTGAATGTTATATTTTTTAAGATACGGATGTACCGAAAGTCCTGCCTGTAAGTCTTTCGTTTGAATTTGTTCTTCACCCCAAGCAAATACAATACAGATGTAGATGAAAATCCCAAGTATAAGATTCACTACAACACCACCTATCATGATGATCAAGCGTTGCCAAGCTGGTTTAGATCTAAATTCCCAAGGCTCTGCAGGTTTTGCCAGTTGTTCTGTGTCCATGGATTCATCGACCATTCCAGCAATTTTTACATACCCGCCAAGGGGTAACCAACCGATACCCCATGTTGTTTCACCAACCTTTTTCTTGAAAATGGAAAACCATGGATCAAAAAACAAATAGAATTTTTCTACGCGCGTTCTAAACAGTTTAGCAGGAATGTAATGTCCAAATTCATGTAAGACAACGAGAAGTGATAGTGAGCAGATCAGCTGTGCAGCTTTAATCCAAAAGTCCATGTTAATGTGTTTATTAAGTTGTACAAATATAAAATTTAGGCAATATCTTTTTCCTCCGAGTAATAGTCGTTCTGAACGAAATAATCAATCATTGCCTCTTTCAGTAAATGTTGTTGTTCTCGATCAGATAAAGGTGGAAGTTGTTTAACGAGTGAGAAATGAGGCCAGTTTTCTTTGTCTCGACCCTCAAACGAATAATAACCATAGGGTTCAAGTAAGGTGCAAATTGCAATGTGCAACAAATCTGTTTTTTCGCTTTTAGAAAATTCTTTATAGCCCACTCCAAGTTCATTCACGCCAATTAAGAATAGCAAGGCTTGCATGTCCATTCCTTCACCAAAAGATTGTTCCAAGTGTGCTTTTAGTTGTTGGAAACGTAATTCAATATCAAAGTCCATTTCTACAAATTTAGTAAACCAATACTGAAACGCATTTTTTTTCGAAATATTAACTGCATCTTCCTTTTTTCATTTGTATTTTCGAGAAAAAATAAATCATGAAAATAACTTCGATTGTTGCGCTTCTGATGCTTGTTGTTGGAACTTATTCATGTGGTTCAGGTGACCAGTCCAAAAAACAAACTCAAACATACTCGTTTGATTCATCTGCTGTCATTCTTGAATGGACTGCCTTTAAATTCACGGAAAAAAAGGGTGTCAAGGGTACCTTCAATGAATTTCAAGTGAAGGCAGGAGTGAAAACTGGTACAGACTTGGAGGTAGCAAAATCGTTAAGTTTCACGCTAAATCCTGCCTCTGTCAATACAGATAACCCTGAGCGCGATGCTAAAATTTCAACATTGTTTTTCGGTGCGCTTAAAGGATCTGCGATTTCGGGAAAGGTTTTGGATCTAATTGGTAAGGACCAAGCAAAAATCGAACTTACATTGAATGATCAAAAACAAATCGTTACGGGGAAATATTTATTGGAATCAGGCTCTTTTGTTTTAGAAGCCAAAATTGACGTACTCCAATTTGGTGCCGATTCAGGGTTAAAAGCTTTAAACGAAGCATGTAAAGATTTACACACCGGTTCTGACGGCGTGTCTAAATTGTGGTCTGAAGTTGATTTATTGTTTTCAACTGAATTGAAGCCCACTCCAGTTCACTAGTTGTTGCAGATGAATTACCTGGATTTAATTCTTTTTATTCCGATTGCATATGCCGCTTACAAGGGGTTCAAACATGGGCTAATAATTGAATTATTTACGTTTTTAGCCTTGTTTGTTGGCTTATATGCAGGTATTCATTTTTCAGATTTTTTAGCGATCAAATTGAAATCATCTCTTGGTTGGGATAGTGCCTATTTGCCTGTAATCGCATTTACTTTGATCTTTCTTGCCTTGGGTGCCATGGTTTATTTTGCAGGAAAAGCAATTGAACAAGTGATCAAAGTAGTTCACCTTAATCCATTGAATAAATTAGCAGGAGTGTTTTTTGCAATCCTTAAAATGCTTTACCTAGTAAGTGTTGTCATCGTGGTGCTTGACGGTTACGATCCAAAAGGGAATTTCATTCCAAATACTTTGAAAGCTAAATCAGCCACCTATTATCCCATTAAAAAGGTTTCCACCTATTCTGTTCCCGGAATGGGATCAAGTTTATTAGTACTCCAACAAGCATTACACAAGGATAACGATTCAATCTCTACATCTGTTGATGATGCTATGCGCGCCAAGGTTCTTGCAGATAGTTTAGGTGTTGATCCTGCAGCAGCATTAAAATTGATAGATCATGATCAGAAGTAGCCTACTGACTAGTTTCTTTTTGGTGCTGAGTTGGTTAACTTGTATGAGTCAAGGTTTTCTTGATCGCAAGGAGGGGAAATCACTGAACATTCGAAAGTATGGGCCTTATTTTGGTATACAAAAAGGGGCTTTTACCTTACCCGAGATTGGAGCCACATGTCAATGGAAGCGCGTTGGATTATTGAAATCTGGGCAAACTCATGCACTTCAAATGGGTATGACATATAATTTTTCTGAAAATTGGGTAGGTTATGATCTAGGCTATTGGACAAAATCAGGCTCGTTTGGTCTTACTTATGGATTGCGAAGTGCTTTACGATCAAACTTTACGAACTCAACCTTTGGTTTTACACCTACTGTTGGCTTTAATTTTTTGCAATTTCATCTTGAAACAGGCTATTATGTGTTTTTTAACCAACTAGCTGCTTTGACTCCGAACAAGCTGTTTGTTAGTTTGCGGTTTGTTTTAATACGAGATCGCAAAATTTCATTGGATTGAGTTTAATCGAATAAACTTGTTTGATAACCGGGCAATTGCTCTTCGGATTGTTGAATTTCGATCCTGTTTACTTTTTTCTTAAGCAATAACTTATTTACACGGTGGCCAATCAATTCATCATTTTTTTTGGGTTCAATTAAATCATTTAAAGGCAATTTACCTTGAACCCAAGAGTCATATTGATTTTCTTCAAGTAGAATTGGCATTCTTTTTTTTGAATTATGTATTTCAGCCATGAACGGATTGGCTGAGCAAGTTAATATGCTAAAACTTTCGATGCTTCTTCCGGTTTTGTGATCCTGCCAACTGGCATATATTCCTGCCATCGAAAGTATATCGTTGTTGGGTAGGTGAATGAAATAGGGTGTTTTTTCCTTACCGTGGCTTTGCCATTCAAAAAAACCGGTTGAAGGTACAATGCAACGGCTGTGCACGATGGATTCGCGAAATGATGCTTTTTCGGTAACAGTTTCAATGCGCGCATTTAAAGTTTTTGTCCGGAATGCCAAGAGATCATTACCAGTAAACCAATGTGGAATTAATCCCCAATTTGCTTGCACGATATGTTGGGAAGAGGTAATTATACGCCATATTGGAAAATCAAAACCACTAGCGAAAAAGACCGGTGATGGGTCTGCTACGTTTTCAATGGATCGTTTATAGTGTTTACCTAATTCGACATTGGTTGAAGTGGAGGCATTGCTATAGCACATTTGGCGTGTGATTTAGACACTAATTTACGCACAATAAATTGTTCATTATTCGATAAATTGCCTAAATTTGCCGTCTCAATTCGATTGTTATGTCAGTAGGGGTGAAAATATTTTCTGGAAGAGCTTCAAAATACCTAGCGGAGCGTATTGCTATGAACTATGGTGTTCCGCTTGGAGACGTTAAAGTTTTGGAGTTCAGTGATGGAGAATTTCAGCCTTCATTTGAAGAAACTGTGCGTGGTCAGGATGTTTTTATTGTTCAATCCACCATGCCTCCTAGCGACAATCTTTTCGAGTTGTTGTTACTTGTAGATGCTGCAAAACGTGCATCTGCTCGTAAAATTATCGCTGTGATTCCTTATTTCGGGTTTGCCCGACAAGATCGAAAGGATAAACCACGTGTAGCCATTGGAGCAAAATTAGTTGCAAACATGCTGATGGCAGCTGGTGTAGATCGTTTGATTACGATGGATTTACATGCTGATCAGATTCAAGGATTTTTTGAGGTGCCTGTGGATCACTTGTTTGCTTCAACAATCTTTTTTCCAGAAATGGAGCGCCTAAACACAGGCAATATCATTATGGCTGCACCAGATGCTGGTGGTGCAAAACGTGCAGATAAATATGCAAAGCAGTTAAATTGCGGATTGGCTATTTGTCACAAACAACGTAAAAAAGCAAATGAAGTAGCTGAAATGACCGTTATCGGAGATGTTGAAGGTAAGGATGTATTCTTGATCGACGATATGTGTGATACGGCAGGAACGTTGACTAAAGCAGCTGACTTGTTTATGGAGCGTGGAGCTAAAAGTGTTCGAGCATTTTGTACACATGCCGTACTTTCCGGACCAGCATTCGAACGTATCGAAAAATCGAGCATCACAGAATTGTATGTAACCGATACCATTCCGTTGCACGGCCAGAGTGATAAAATAAAAGTAATTTCGGTTTCAGATTTGTTTTCAGATGTCATTAGACGTTTGGTAAACAACGAATCGATTAGTTCACATTTTGTAATTTCTTAAATCTATATAACAAATGAAAACAGCACAATTGAGCGGTTCGTTAAGAGCGAACGTAGGGAAAAAGGATGCTACTGCATTGCGTAATGCAGAATTAGTTCCTTGTGTGCTTTACGGACAAGGTGAGCAAACTCACTTCGCAGTAAAGAAAATTGACATCGAAAAAATCGTTTTTTCTCCAGATGTATACAAAGTTGAGTTAGATATCGAAGGCAAGAAAGCGAGCGGTATCATCCGTGAGTTGCAACAACACCCAATTAAAGATACTATTCAGCATGTAGATTTTCTTGAAGTATCTGACTCTAAAGAAGTACGTGTTGGTTTGCCTGTACGTTTAACAGGTAGTGCTAAAGGTGTACTTTCTGGGGGTAAATTAATGCAAACTTTCCGTCACTTAAAAGTATCTGGTATCGCTAAGGATCTTCCTGAAGCAATTACTTTGGATGTGACTAAATTGAAAATCGGTAAATCTGTACGTGTAGGTCAAATTGAAATTCCAGGTGTGAAGTTCCTTGATCCTGCAAATGCGGTTGTTGTTTCTGTTAAAATGGCTCGTGGAGCTGTTAAACCAGCTGATGACGATGAGGATGATGATGGTAACTATTTCTCAGTAGTATTGTAAGTAATTCTATACTTTTTAAGGAATCCCGTTGTGAAAGCAGCGGGATTTTTTTTATTCGGTTCTTCGAGAACATGAGGAGCTGCACATACAAAGACTTAGAGAACTAATGACTAGAGAATTTGACGTAAGTTTTCAGGATTACTGTAATACTGGCCGTGAAAAGTACCAATCAAAATATTTTCAAATTATATGGTGATCCATACGTCATCACGAGGATTTTTTACGCAAGTAAGGATTCTGCAGGTATCCCAAATTCCTTATGAAGTTTTTTGATCATGGTTAGTGTTAATTGTCGTTGCCTGTTCAGGATTTCAGAAACCCTTCCACGTGTACCAAAAAATTTCGCCATGTCGACTCTTTTTACACCCATTTGTTCCATTCTGAATTTTATAGCATCAATGGGGTCTGGTGCCTCTATTTTATAGTGTTGTTGTTCGTATAATTCGACAAGAGCTATGAGCAGTTCAACTTCGTTGAATTCTTTACTGTCGGGTGTCACATCAAACAATTCATCAATGCGATGAAGTGCGTTGGTGTATTCTTCCTCTGTTTTGATCAATTTTGCTTCCATAATACGTGTTTCCTTTTTAAATCGTTGTTACATCGATAGCATCGTATTCTTTGTGGGTACCGACAAAACGGATAAAAATCCACTCGGTAACATAATTCACTTTTACCACAAGTCTATATTTATTACCACATATATTGAAAACGATACGATTATTTCCAACAATACTGGCGCTTTTATATTGTGCTTTAACATCATTAGGGTTCTTCCAATTAGCCAACTTGGCTTCTTGATACCAAGATTTTAATGGTCCTTCAGAATCCGATCTACCCGATTTTTCCCAGTGCGTTTTCAAAGTTTTTAATGCAACAATGTTCTTCATCGTAAACAAATATACCCTTTTTTTATCAATGTTCCCAAAATGGGATCAAAAGTAGGTGTTAATGGTGTCGTTGACGTGTATTGCGTGCAGAATTCTTGTTCTGTGCCGATTGAGAATCGAAGTAACGAATCAAGAGCGATCTGTCCGTTACGATCAAAACGCTTATAGCTTCCTATGAAACGTTCGCTCTTGCGGTGAAAGTTCCTGCTCCTTTCTCAACTGTCGTGTTTTTTTGCGCTAGTTCAGTCAAAACGGCAGCAAGTGTGTTATCAACAGAAAATGGATTCGAAATAGTCAATATATTAACTAAAAAAGGCTATAACAATTCCCTGTTTTCGCTCATTTTCAAAAAATCGTATGTTATCCGTGTAAATAGATTAAGCTGTATAAGATGTTTGCAAGTTTAAAGGGCCGCTGACCTATCAATGATGATGAATAGTTATAAATACCAATAGTTTACGTTAATATCAAAAATTAGAAGCGGATATGAAGTCATCGATTGGACAGCTGGTTGTTTTTTTGTTTACGTTACAAAGTTTATTTGCAAATCAGGATTCGATACCTAAAGTTGCGGTATGTATTGTTGGTTCTAACTTGATGTCTGTAAACCAAGATATTGTTGAGTCGGAAAAAATGGCTATTCATTTAGAGCAAAACGGTTATTTAGTTTATCGATTTTTTGCACCAAATGATAAATGGGAAGACATCAAATCAGTAGCGCGTGAAGCATCACTTTTTATCTATCGGGGCCACGGTACACTTATGGGTATTGATGGGGGCTTTGGTGGTTTAGTGCTCGATGAGTTTGTTTCAGCAGCGCGTATTGCCAACGAGTTAAAATTTAAGTATCCAGCATTGGTCGTGTTTACCTCGGTTTGTGGAGGAGCTGGAAGTTCTGCTGAGGATGAGTCCGATATAGGTGTTCATGAGGCCTATAAACGTGTTAAAGGTTCTGCTTTACCATTTTTGTTGGCAGGTGCAAAGGGGTATTACGCTAATAATTATTTTCAAGGCACCTCGAATAGCATGAATCATATCCTAGCAGGGGAAGACTTAGAAACAGTTTTTTTTAAATCGATGAATGCTAGACTGGTACTAGAACGAAATGAATTTCTCTCGGATAATCGTTTGTCTCCTCAACTGAAAATATGTATATCATCAAATCCTGGGGGAGGGGTTGCATCCATTACTACAGAAATCAATGGTAAACGAACGACCAAGGAAATAACAATGCCCAAAGAATATCCAATTGCTTTTGTTGGCGATCCCAGATTTGTATTGAGGTATAAATGAGGAAACATCAGTAAATCTACCTCCTGCTCTTCAATATCCGATTAACCTTTAAGACCAAATAAATACAGGTGCCTGCAATTACAACCATGAGGTAGCCCAAAATATCAAAATGTTCAATTGGACTTTTTGGTGTTTGCTGTTGTATGATAAGTCCCCCGATTGCCGCTGCAATTCCACCAGAAACATATTGCAAAGAGGAATTAATACTCATGAATGCACCACGATCGGGCATGGTTGGTAAGGAGGTAATAAGTGCCATTGCCGGAACCATGCGCGACATCACTCCCATCATGAGTAATACATTGAGTGTAACCACCAACCAAAAGGGCACAGGAATTAAATTCGTATAAACAACAACAATAAACATCAGCCATGTTGTCGCTAACCACATCAAACGAAATTTATCCATCTTATCACTCAGTTTACCAATAAAAGGCATAATCAGTAAGGTACTCACCCCAGAAACCATAAACATGATGGGCAATTGTTCTTTGGTTACATGCAGGTTATTGATCGAAAAAGCTGCTCCCCAAGGCATGATTAAAAAACCACCCAAAGAAAGAAGTGCTGAGGCTAAAAATCCGGTTCTATATTCCGGGTTTCGAAGTGTTTTAAGTAGGTGACTAAGAGCAGAACTAGTTCGTTTTTCTTTTAAATGCGCGTTGATAGGTTGAAGGAAAAGTACAACACATAGCCAAATCACGTGGGCAATTACTACAATCAGAAAGAAGGGCACTTTCCAGTTCCATTTGTAGGCTAAAAACAAACTTATTGGAATACCTAATACTTGGCTTGCTCCGAATCCCATTTGTAAAAATCCCATAACTCTTCCTCGTTGCTGAATTGTGAATAAATCGGCAACTATTGCCATCGATATGGAACCAATTACACCGCCAAAAAGTCCGGTTACGATACGAGCAATGACTAATTGGACATAGGATTGAGAAATACCACAAAATAAAGTGCCTACAATAAACCCTATGTAAAAGAATAGCAATAAACGTTTTCGATCAAAGCTATCTGCGAACCCCGCCGTTAAGAATCCCGCAACACCAGCACTCAAAGAGTATGCAGAAACCACCGTGCCGAATTGACTTGTAGACAAATGAAGTGATTTCATGAGTAAATCACCCAAAGGCGAAAGCACCATAAAATCCAAGACAACAGAAAATTGAGTCAATGCCAAGAGCAGAATGACCAATTTGTGGTATCCTGTGAAAGTTGTTTTTTCTGTCGTCATCTTTTTTTGACGAATGTACGTGAAATGGGAGAATAGTTGAGTTGACCTAGGTTAGTACTTTTTTACTTCGATTTTCTTCTTTTCTCCTCCAGCCATTTCGGAACCCTTTTCTCAGACTTAGTTTGATCTCCAAGTAATTTTTGGACAAGATCCGGTCGATTTGCTTTGGTAAGTCTTTGTTTAATCCAGTCTTGATTTTCTCTCTTGTACCAAAAGAAATAACGATTTTGATTCAATTTTTCTTCCTTAGTCTTTACCGTTTTTATTGGTTTTAATGTGTAAGGATGCACACCTGTGTAATAGATGACCTCTGCAACGGTCATGGGTGTGGGCATAAAATCTTGGACTTGTTCTAGTTGGAAACCCATGTCTTTGGTTTCAGCCGCTAAGTTAGCCATGTCTTCTTCTTCACAACCTGGATGAGAGGATATGAAATAAGGAATTAATTGCTGTTTCAAGTTATGTTTAGCAGACAGCCGATCATATTTTTCCTTGAATTTATGGAAATATTGAAAGGATGGTTTACGCATAACACGCAAGGTTGCATCAGACGTATGCTCTGGAGCAACTTTTAAGCGTCCACTAACATGGCGCGTGATAACTTGCTCGATGTATTCATCGTGGTTTCCATCTTCGTTGTTTTTATTGAAATCATCCACCAATAAATCGTAACGTATTCCAGATCCGATGAAGGCTTTTTTCACTTTCGGGTGGGCGTCCACTTGTTTGTATAATTCGGTCATTTGCTTGTGCGAGGTGTCCAAATTACTGCAAATTACAGGGTGAATACAGCTAGGTGAGGAGCAACGGGCACAAATGTCCTCGTCTTTGCCTTTCATCTTATACATGTTGGCACTTGGCCCACCTAAATCAGAAATATACCCTCTAAATTCTGGGTGATTAACTACTTCTTCTAATTCAGTTAAAATAGACTTTTGACTTCTGGAAGCAATGAATTTACCTTGATGTGCCGAAATAGTACAGAAGCTGCAACCACCAAAACATCCGCGATGCATATTGATCGAAAACTTGATCATATCATAAGCAGGTATTGCCCCTCGTTTTTTATATTTTGGATGTGGTAAACGCGTGTAAGGTAAATCGAATGAACGGTCGATTTCTTTTTCCTCCATCGTTTTATACGGCGGATTGATTACCAATGTTTGGTCGCCAATATGTTGAATGATTCGGTCGGCCTGCCATTTATTGGATTCTACTTCAACAATTTTGAAGTTAGAGGCATATTTAATTTTATCTGTGAGACACGTTTCGTGACTTGCCAGTTCAATGGTTTCCCAATTTTTATTTTTGGGAAGTTCTTCGGTTTTTGATTGTAGAAATCCAACTTGTTTTATGGTTCTAAGGTTGGAAAATGGAACACCTTTTTTTAGCAACTGAAGCATTTCTCTTAGGGGTTGATCACCCATGCCGTATACCAATAGGTCAGCTTTGGAGTCCACCAAAACAGAAGGCATGAGTTGGTCTTTCCAATAGTCATAATGGGTAACACGACGCAATGAAGCTTCAATACCACCAATCATAACTGGCACATCTGGAAACAAATCCTTTAAAATATTGCTGTATACTATCGTTGCATAATCTGGGCGAAAACCAGCAGCTCCGTCTGGGGTATATGCATCTGTTGAACGCAGGCGTTTGTTTGCTGTATAGTGATTTACCATAGAATCCATACAACCGGCCGTGACACCAAAAAAGTATTTTGGTTTACCTAACTTTTTAAAATCACGTAAGTCATCTTTCCAGTTCGGTTGGGCGATGATTCCAACTTTAAAGCCTTCGTCTTCAATGATTCTACCGATTACAGCAGTTCCGAAAGCCGGGTGGTCAACATAAGCGTCGCCGGAGACCAAAATAACATCGAGTTCATCCCACCCTCGTTTTTCAACTTCTTTTTTTGTTAAGGGCAGCCAGTCGGTAATTGGTCGTTCTTGCATCATGATGTAAATTTAGTGAATCCGAACTTAAAAGTTGAATTATTAAATCTAATGCATAACACCGAAATCCGTTAAAAGTTTCAAAGTTCTACTGAGTATGCAATTCATTTCGCTTGATTCTCACTACCTTTCGACCTTCATGAAATATCTGGTCAGGATTACAATTTTTTTAATTTGCTGTGCGTCATGTTCGCGTGACAAACAAAATAAGGTTGAGCCTGCTTTCAGAAAGGATCAATTAATCAACTTAAGTCATTACGGAACTGTATTTGAAAAGTACTTGTCTTTTCCCAATTTGTTCAGGCCATCGGTTATTCAACAACATAAAATAAAGTCAATTACGCGTTCATATTATACCATTGAGCGGGATACGGATTTCGATTCAAATCAAAAGAAAACAACTCAAGTACTGAAAGAAAGGCGAGTTTATTCATTCAATCCTGCCGGATTTTTAACTTCCCTAGCCATATACTATTATTTCGATGGTTCCAAGATCGGCACGTTGCTTTTTGACTATTATACGAAGCCAGATCGATTTGGATTTGCCCGGGTTGAACGATCTGCGAAGTCTGGCGAAGTCCAACTCGACCTAAAGAAACTGGATTATCAATATTATATTCATGATAGAGAGTCTGTTAAAAGTAAGGTGGTTGTTTACCGCAATCGTTTGGAAAATACCAAACTGTATTGCATGATTAACAGGTTTTATGCTGGGCCACTTTCAGTAGATAGCATTGCAGCGCCAGGCCAAAAAGATTTTGTTTTAATTGGTAAGCCAGCCACGCCTCAAAAATTGTATCAAGTCAAGCGGATTGTTCACGAGTCTGAAGTGACACGTTGGCAGAGAAATAAGAATGGGGTCCTCAAAGCAATCAGTATTGCTTCACATCCATTTACCCTTAAACGTGTTATGTTTTTTGATAAAACCAGTTGTTGTATCGGGTTCGATGAGTCGTTAAGTGCGCCAACAGGTGAGGTAACCAAAACCAAAGTAACCATTAAACGGGCTAAAACCGGACTGCCCACATTAATTACCCGCAAAAAGCTTGTTGGGGACCGCTATAAACAAGTTTCACTCGAATACCTTCAATATGCATTTTAAACCATGAAAAAACTAATTTGCCTTTTGTTCCTGTTTTGTTCCTTAACAGGGTTTAATCAAGAAACCACCGAACAAGTCAATTTTAACGGTAAGAATTACTTCATTTATCCTTATCCCGTTGAGTTAGAGTCGAGTGAATTAGTTGATGAAGCAGTTAGGTTTAGTCTTGCTTCGGTTTTTGAAAATCGGAGAATGTTTAAAGATATTTATGAATTTGAGGAACCTGAAATGACCGGTGGATCACGTCGTGATTTCAGAAAGGAAAGAAGAAAGTTTGTTTGGGGAGGATTAAATAAATCTGCGTCGAGAGCATTAATTCGTGCCGTGAGAGCTAATTCAGATCCCTTGTTCGAGCCTTTTTATCAGTTAGAAAAAGACATTACACCTTCTTTAGACCCTTTGCCTGATGGGGAATATATTCAATATTTTTCTGGATATTTTAAGTTGACCAAGCGTGGTAAGATAGATTACAATCACTCGTTAGCGGCAGGTATTTTCACCTTAAAAAATAATACACTTGTTGGTAAAGCGACGTGGTTATCCATTCAAGGCGATACGTTAAAAACGGGCGTTTATGTCAACGGTATGAAAGAGGGTGTTTGGTACCTTGAAGATCGTCGTGCGGGATATGAAATTTCCTCAAAAAGTAAGCAAAATTATATTCGCCAAGGCGTACCCCTCATTGATACCATTCGTGAATATGTCACATTTAAAGGAGGAAGTAAGGAGGGGCATTATTCGCGATATGAAAACTCCATTTATCCAATTTTGGAAGGAAATTTTGTCAACAATGAAAATAAGGGAACTTGGATTGAACGTGAGGTGCAGCAGGTGGGATATGGTAAACGTAAACACGAGGATCCCAATAATGCTTTAATTACCACACAGTATACCTATGCGAATCAACCTAAAGCTGTAAAGCAGGTTTTCGTTCGAAATTGGTTGATACGAGGCAATCCGGTGCTTGACAGCCTAAATTTCATGTCCAAATATCCTGCAAGATTTCGTTTTATTGAGTTGTATGAGTTTGATAAACAAAAGAATCAGGACGATGAATTGGAATTAGAAGAGGAAAGGGCTTTTGCATATGCCGAGGTTGAAGGAGATTATGCATACGAGGAAGAGTATTATTCAGAAGAGTACGGCGAGGAAGATGAATACAGCGAGGATGAAGGTGATCAAGATTGGTTATATGATGAAAATATAGATGATTACGTTGACCGCAGTAAGTTTCGAGATAGTTTGGGTGTTAAATTCTTGTATGCCGGAACCTATGAGGTCACATACCCGAATGGGCAGCGAATGTTGAAGTTGGAGTTCAATGATGGTCGCTTAGTGAAAGAAGATACTGTTTTTTGGGACAACGGTAATGTTTATGATGTTGTCAATTTTATTCCTGATTCAAATCAATATTTCCGTGAGGTTTTTGATTACGATGGTGTAAAGTACTGTACGATCAAATATGATTCTACAGGTAAGCAAATTGCGTTTGAAAAACGAAGAAAATCTGCAAATCGTATGCAAATAGAAGGTTATTCCATTCTGGATGAAGAACAATATTCACCTTATATATTTTATGATGCAACGGATACTTTGAATCGTAACTTAACCGATTCTTTAGTTATTTTCAGAGCATGGCAACGAGCAGACACCTCGCTTGTCTTTTCTCGCAGTTATAACCCCAAATTGCGGTCGTTAAGTCATGATTTATATTCAATCACGGGATGTTCCTTACAGCACGGAGAGTTCAACTTTACGGAGTCCTTTGAAGGCTGGACAGGTTCTGAGACTTTTAACTTGGGTAACATACAAATTGAGAAAGTGATGACAGGAACCATGTATGATGAGGTTCGCGAAAAAATCGATACAATTGATAGCCGCGTCATCAAAGATTATATGCATAATTACCGTATCGCTGACGAACAATACACCTACGTCGATGGTAAGCTGTTCACAGGGGATATTTCAATCAACATGAGTCGAAGAAAGTTTGCTATGTCGGCAGGTAATCGCATTGAAATCAATTTTCCGCAGTCACAAAAACACGTTAAGCGCATTATACGTCAGTTTAATCGTTACAATAAAGACAAGCACATTAATAGAAGCACAAAAACTTTGTTCTCTGCCTTATATGCCTATTTGTTAACGTCAGACTATTGTCAATTTATTTACAGGGGACTTTTGGAAGAAGATTTTTTACGGTTTTCGAAATTCAATTTTCAGCAAGACAAAAAAGATCTACCTCGAGATGCAATGACACGCATCGAAGGTTCTTACAAGGATGGCCGTCCGAACGGTACTTGGAAAATTTACGGCCGAAAAAATATACTCTTACTCGAAGTGCCTTATCAAGATGGATTTATGGATGGAACTGTGCGCAGTTTTGCAATAGAAAGTCCGAAGTCCAATGATGAAGAAATGGATTATTATATGGAAGAAATGAATCCTGAATTAATGGATTCGGTACCCAATAAACCGGTCTATTACCAAAATTTTAGCTATCCATTGAAAAAAGGTCAAATTCATGGAGAGGTCAGTGAATTTAATTGGTTAGGTCAATGCACAAGTCAAGCGAACTATGTCGATGGCTTTAAACATGGCCGAGTAATTGAACGCAATAAAATTGCATACTCTATTTGTAATTATGAAAACGGAATGTTGGATGGTTATTACAAGACCTATTTGACCTTGCCTGGAAAGGATTCGGTATTGCTTTACGACTTGAATTTTCAAGATGATCAATTGCAAGGCGAGTCACGGGGATACCATTTAAACGGTAAGCTTGCAAAACGGGGATTCTTTTTGAATGGGCAGCCAATTGAAGATTACGAAGCCTTTGATACTTTGGGTATAAAATATCAATACGTTAAGTTTAAATATGGTTTTCCTGTAGAGGAAAAAATATGGGAAGAAAATCAATTGAGTGTGCGATACTCATTTGATTGGAAAGATAGTGTTGAGTTTGTTCCTTATGATATTACATCCAGCGAAACGTTAGAAGACTTACTTCCTTCATTGGGCATAGGTTTACAAGATCTAGAAAACCCGTATTATGGTCGCCCAAGTTTAATTGACAAAGAAGCGCTGAGTTATCATATCACGAAGTATTTCCCAAATGATACGGTTTCCAGAGATGGGCAGGTGAAAGCGGGAAAAAAAATTGGCCTTTGGAAGTATTACGATTACTACGGAGAGTTCTTGTATGAAGTCAATTACTTCGATACCTTGCTGGTAATCAACGATTCAATCAAATTTAAGGCCAAAGGAATCTTGACGGATTACAACAAAAAAGGAGATAAGATCTCTGAAAGTTATGTGATTGAAAAATTCGAGAAATACGATTGTTCACATTCCGACCATTACGAAATCAGGCAATTAAAAACCATTTGGCAGAAAAATGATACTGTAGATCGGATGAATGGGTTTGTTCGAAATTATTATGACAACGGTGTCCTTCAAAATGAAGGAAAAATGAAAGATGGTTTACCGACCGGTGTATGGAAATTTTATGATCCGTATGGGAAACTTACCAAAGTTGGAAATTACGTCATGGGTAAGCGAGATGGACGCTGGTTATCAGGAGATTTAGCCAAATCTAAATACCTTGGAGAAATTTGTTTGAATCCGAATTTACCTAACTTAGAAGAAGAAATGAAGTATAGGGAACACCTTATTGATATTCAAATTGTGAATTACAAACTCGGTATTGAAGTCAACAAAGAATATTATAACCTAAATTTGAACGAGGAGGAAGAAGATTAATCCATCATTAAAGTAGCAAGTTATGTTAAAACAGTATAATGCATTCGACAAGACGATTAGTAGTGTTCACGTTGTAGGAAAGAAAACCAAATTCGCTGATTTGGATGCCGGAGAAACAGCATTTTTATCTGATTTTCAGAAAGGTAAAAAAGAATTTGATTATTTAAAATTTCAAGGTCGTTTTGTATTTGCCGTGAAAGCTGACCAAGCAGATGAGCAATTAAGGGTTGCAGGTCATAAAATCATAACACACTGCGCTCAAGAAATTGAAGCCCTGCAATGTGTGGGAGAAACCAAGGAGTTACATCCTGTTTTAGAAGGGTTGTTGTTATCATCATACCAATTTATAGGCTATTTTTCTGATGCTGATAAAAAAGCTCATAAATTAAAGTCAATTGCCGTTGAGCCTGGATTTTCAGCAAAGAAGTTAAATGAATTGCAAGCAATTCAAAAAGCAGTTTTTTGGGTGCGTGACCGTGTAAATGAACCTGTTTCTCATCTCAACGCAACGCAATTGAGCGAGGCAATTAAAGCCCTTGGAGCAGAAGCAAATTTCCAGGTAAGTGTATTGGAAAAGACTCAAATTGAATCCTTGAAAATGGGTGGTTTATTGGCAGTTAATAAGGGTTCGATTGATCCGCCAACCTTTACAATCATGGAGTATAAGCCCAAAAAACCGGTCAATAAAAAACCAATAGTTTTGATTGGTAAAGGCGTAGTTTACGATACAGGTGGTTTGAGCTTGAAGCCAACTCCAGGATCCATGGATGTAATGAAGAGCGATATGGCTGGAGCTGCTACCATGGCTGCTGTAATTTATTTGGCTGCAGTTCAACAACTGGATGTGCATGTTGTTGGTCTTATTCCAGCCACTGATAATAGACCTGGAGGAAATGCCTATGCACCTGGTGACGTGATTACTATGTATGACGGAACAACCGTAGAGGTGTTGAATACAGATGCTGAAGGAAGAATGATTTTAGCGGATGCCTTGGCATATGCAAACAAATACAAACCTGAATTGGTTATTGATGCGGCCACACTTACTGGTGCTGCACTGCGCGCAATCGGTCACCATGCTACGATTATTATGGGTAATGCTCCCGATGAACATTTTACAAAACTTGAAACATTGGGTTATGCCACACATGAGCGCGTTGTAAGATTTCCATTTTGGGATGAGTATGGTCAGGAAATGAAATCAAAAATTGCAGATTTGAAGAATATTGGTGGGCCAAATGCTGGAATGATAACGGCTGGTAAATTCCTCGAGCATTTTGTTAAATACCCTTACATCCATATGGATATAGCTGGTCCATCTTGGTTGGATGCACCAGAGAATTACAAAGGAGTTGGAGGTACTGGGGCGCCATTGCGTTTACTTTATCAATTCTTGAAAAACTACAAGTAATGGAAAAAGAAAAAGAAGTTGGTTCTGCACACCCCATTCGTGTTGGAATTTCAATTGGCGACATTAATGGGATTGGTCCTGAAGTGACACTAAAAGCATTGAAAGACAATCGAATACTTTTAGATTGTACGCCAATAGTTTATGGAAACACAAAAGTGTTTTCTGGATTAAAGAAAGAACTTGGAGAACAAGAGTTTAATTACCAAGCTTGTAAATCGGCAGATGAGGCCGTAAACAGAAAGGTTAATATTGTCAATGTTTGGACAGATGAGGTTGTTTTTGAACGAGGACAAGTAACAGAAACTGGAGGTAAATATGCTTACCAATCTTTGGAAAAGGCTACAAGTGATTTGGCTTCCGGAAAGATAGACGTATTGGTGACGGCTCCAATTTCAAAAGAGGCGATGGCAAAAACAGGATTCAAGTTTCCGGGTCATACAGAATATTTGGCTGATATGGCTGGGAACGAGCAGGTATTGATGGTGTTGGTGGCTGATCACCTGCGGGTGGCACTGGTAACAACGCATATTCCAATAAAAGAAGTTCATGCAGCCCTGACCAAAGACTTAATTCTAACTAAAATTAAGTTGTTCGAATCGTCATTGATGAAAGATTTTGGCATTATTAAGCCGAAAATTGCTGTACTTGGATTGAATCCACATGCTGGAGAAAATGGCAAGATAGGAACCGAAGAAATAGAGATTATTCAACCCGCAATTCAACAAGCAAGAGTCGAGCACATCCAGGCTTTTGGTCCTTATCCCGCTGATGGGTTCTTTGGGTCTGAGGCTAGGTCAAATTTCGACGGTGTTTTAGCTATGTATCATGATCAAGGTTTGAGTGCATTTAAAGCCCTTGCCTTTGATAGTGGCGTAAATTTTACAGCCGGTTTACCAATTGTGCGTACCTCTCCAGACCACGGAACAGCATTTGATATAGCTTCTAAATTTGTTGCCTCCGAACAATCCATGAGGGCATCCATTTATATGGCTATGGATGTGTACCGCAATCGAAAAATGCACAAAGAGATTACGGCCAACCCGTTGAAAGTTTCGCCAAAAGAGAAACGAAATTCGCGTTCTGATATTGAATAATGTCAAGAATAATGCAAAAAACAAGAGGATATTAACAACTTTAAGTTAAAAGTATTACCTTTGCCCTCCAATTTTGTGGAGCGTGAAGTCGAAAAAAGAATATACAATTCAGTTTATTGGCTTGAAGCTTGGTGTACACGATTACACCTTCGAAGTTGGTAAAACGTTCTTTGCAGATCGAACATATTCGATTATTGAAGATGGTACACTGACAGTTTCTTTGAAACTGGAGAAAAAAGAAACCATGTTGTTGGCTGAGTTTACAGTCGATGGTATAGTTTCTACGCAGTGTGATCGATGTAATGATCCGCTCGAACTACCTGTTAATGGTACTTATAATATCATTTACAAGTTCGGGTTAGAAGATACTGATGATGAAACATTGATTGTTTTACATCCTGATGCTTATGAAATTGATTTGAGCGATCAGATCTATGAGTTTATTGTGGTTTCTTTACCGACACGATTAATGCATAAGTCAGGGGGATGTAATGAAGAAATGGTAGAATTAATCAGTCAGTTTATGAGTCCCAACCAACAAACGGATGATTCGTATGATGACGATGACGACGAGGATTGGGAAGATGATGATGACCAAGAAGATTGGGAAGATGATGATGAGCCTGATGATGACGCTCCGATCGATCCAAGATGGTCTGTATTAAAGCATTTAAATTAATTAATATAAATAACGTAACATGGCACATCCTAAGCGCAAAATATCGACAACGCGACGTGACAAGAGAAGAACGCACAAGAATGCTGTTGCAAAGAATATCGCAACATGTCCTACAACAGGACAACCGCATTTGTTCCACCATGCATATTGGCATGAAGGAAAACTTTACTATAAAGGTAGAGTGGTTGCAGAGAAAGAAGTTGCAGTATAGTCTGCGTTAACTAATCCGCTTCTCTATGAAGATTGGAATTGATATTTTAGGTGGTGACTTCGCCCCAGATGCAAATATTTCTGGTGCGGTTCTCGCTAAAAAAGAACTTCCAAGCGACGTGACTTTGGTGCTTATAGGCGACAGAGATCAAATCTCTAGTGGCCTTTCGTCGCTTCAAGCAAACTTGGAAGATTTTGAAATTGTACACGCTCCTGATGTGATCACGACGCATGATCACCCTACCCGTGCTATACCTCAAAAGCCCAATAGCAGTATCGCTGTAGGGTTTGATTTATTGGCGAATAAAGAATTGGCAGCATTTGCGAGTACAGGAAATACTGGAGCGATGCTTGTCGGGTCAATTTATAAAATCAATACAATCCCCGGTATTATCAGGCCGTGTATTACTTCTACTTTACCTGCAATAGATGGTTCACATTCTATTTTATTGGATGTTGGGTCTAATGCTGATTGTAAAGCAGATGTATTATACCAGTTTGCTGTGTTGGGCGCGTTGTATTCGAAGAACGTATATGGAGTTGATAATCCGCGTGTAGCATTATTGAATATTGGTGAAGAGGAGTCAAAAGGGAACTTGTTGACCCTCGCTGCGCACAAATTAATGGCAGAATCCGATGAGATAAATTTCATTGGAAACATTGAAGGACGTGATTTATTCTTTGGTAAAGCTGACGTCATTGTTTGTGATGGTTACACGGGAAATATTGTGCTGAAAGAAGCAGAAGGAATCTATACGTTGATGCGCAAACGGGGTATTCAAGATGAATATTTCGATCGCTTCAATTATGAAAACTATGGAGGTACACCCATTTTAGGTGTGAAAGGTAATGTTATTATTGGTCACGGAATTTCCAATGACATTGCCGTTAAAAATATGATTTTACATGCTCATGAAGTAGCTCGTTCTGGACTGGCTACCCGCGTGAACGAAGCATTCAATTAAAATATGAAAAAAATTACAGCTGCTATTACAGGGGTACAAGGTTATTTACCTCAAGATGTCATGTCAAATGAGGATTTGGCAAAAATTGTTGACACTTCAGATGAGTGGATAACTACACGTACTGGAATCAAAGAAAGAAGAATTATGCGTAATGGCGCATCTTCTGATATGGCTGCTGAAGCGGTTAAAGGACTTTTAGCGAAGACGAATACCGATCCATTGGATATTGAGTTGGTAATTTGTGCTACAGTTACTCCAGATTATCCATTTCCAAGTACTGCCAATGTAGTATGTGACAAAGTGGGGTTAACAAATGCTTGGGGTTTTGACCAAATAGCGGCTTGTTCAGGATTCATCTATGCATTGTCTACAGGAGCACAATTTATTGAAACAGGTCGTCACAAGAAAGTGCTTGTTATTGGTGTTGATAAAATGACTTCAATTCTTGATTACCAAGATCGTACAACTTGTGTGATTTTCGGTGATGGCGCAGGAGTTGTGTTGTTGGAGCCAAATGAAGAAGGAATGGGAGTGCAGGACTTTATTCTAAGAAGTGATGGTTCTGGACGTCAATATTTGATTCAACCTGCTGGTGGTTCTGCTAACCCACCTAGTATTCAAACTGTTGAGGAGCGTTTACATTATGTAAAACAAGAAGGCAAACAGGTATTTAAGTTTGCGGTTACGAATATGGCGGAGGTATCTGCTGAGATCATGGAAAAAAATAACCTTACTAGTGATGACGTTGATTGGTTGGTACCGCATCAAGCCAATTTACGTATCATTGATGCAACTGCAGACCGTATGGGTTTATCAAAAGAAAAGGTCATGATTAATATTGAGAAATACGGAAATACTACCGCTGCGACACTTCCTTTGTGTTTGTGGGATTATGAAAAACAGTTGAAAAAAGGTGACAACCTAATTTTATCTGCTTTTGGTGGCGGATTTACATGGGGTTCTGTATATTTGAAATGGGCCTATAATGCTTAATTAATATTATCTATAAACTGAATATTATGAATCTTAACGAAATTCAGGATTTAATCAAATTCGTTTCTAAATCAGGAGTGAGCGAGGTTGAAATCGAGAAAAAAGACTTTAAAATTATCATTAAGTCAGAATCTAAGAAGGCTGCTGAGCAACCAATTATTGTTCAAGCAACGGCTCCGGCTGCATTACCTGTGGCTGCAGCACCTGCACCTGTGGCAGCGCCTGCACCAGCTCCTGTTGCTGCAGCGCCTGCAGCGTCAGCAGAAGATGCTTCTTTAATTACAATAAAGTCACCAATGATAGGTACATTCTACCGTTCTGCCGGTCCAGATAAAGCGCCTTTTGTAAATGTTGGTGATTCAATCACTCAAGGAAATACAATCTGTATCATTGAAGCAATGAAATTGTTTAATGAAATTGAAGCAGAAATATCTGGTAAAATTGTAAAAGTACTTGTTGATGACGCTTCACCAGTAGAGTACGATCAACCATTGTTTTTGGTTCAGCCTGCTTAATCAGGCCTAGTTACTTTTATCATTACTTGAGTAATTAACTCAAATAGAAGACCTATGTTTAAAAAAATACTTATTGCAAACCGTGGTGAAATTGCTTTGCGTGTTATCAGAACATGTAAAGAGATGGGAATCAAGACGGTAGCGGTTTATTCTACAGCAGACAAGGATAGTCTACCAGTTCGTTTCGCTGATGAAGCCGTTTGTATTGGTCCAGCAGTCAGTGCGAAATCGTACTTATCTATACCTAACATCATCGCTGCTGCAGAAATTACAAACGCAGATGCCATCCATCCAGGGTATGGATTCTTATCTGAAAATGAGAAATTTTCTAAGGTTTGTCAAGAACACGGTATCAAGTTTATTGGTGCTTTGCCTGAGCAAATTGCCAATATGGGTGACAAGGCAACAGCAAAAGCTACCATGATCAAAGCTGGTGTACCTTGCATCCCCGGATCAAAAGGCTTGTTAAAAGATTTAGATGATGCGAAGAAAGTAGCTCAAGAAATTAAATATCCTGTAATCCTGAAAGCAACTGCTGGTGGTGGTGGAAAAGGTATGCGTATTGTTTGGACTGAAGAAGACATTCAACAGGCATGGGAATCTGCGCGTCAAGAGGCTGGAGCAGCATTTGGTAATGATGGGATTTATATGGAGAAGTTTATTGAAGAACCTCGCCATATCGAAATTCAAGTTGCTGGTGATCAATTCGGAAATGCATGTCACTTGTCTGAACGTGATTGTTCCATTCAGCGTCGTCATCAAAAATTGGTAGAGGAAACACCTTCTCCGTTTATGACTGATGAACTTCGTGAAAAAATGGGTCAAGCAGCCATAAAGGCAGCTAAAGCTGTTAAGTATGAGGGTGTTGGAACAGTTGAATTCTTGGTTGACAAAAACCGTGATTTCTACTTCATGGAAATGAATACCCGTATCCAAGTAGAGCATACCATTACGGAAGAGGTAATTGATTATGATTTGATTAAAGAACAAATCAAAATTGCTGCAGGTGAGAAAATTTCAGGAAAGAATTACTATCCGCATATGCACGCTATACAGTGTCGTATCAATGCGGAGGATCCTTATAATGATTTCCGTCCTTCACCAGGAAAAATTGTTTCATACCATTCACCAGGTGGACACGGAGTTCGTATAGACACGCACGCTTACGCAGGTTATATTATTCCTCCAAATTACGATTCCATGATTGGAAAGTTAATTGTGGTGGCTCAGACACGAGACGAAGCAATATTAAAAATGAAACGTGCTTTAGACGAGTACATCATCGAAGGGATTAAAACTACTATTCCGTTTCATCAAAAATTAATGGAAAACGAAGATTTCAAACAAGGTAATTTTACTACCAAGTTTATGGAAACCTTTGAATTTTAATTGAAAATAGATTAGATGTAAACGGGAAGTCGATTGGCTTCCCGTTTTTGTTGTGTGCTAATTATTGCAAAAAAAAATGGCTACCTGAGAGGCAGCCATAGTTCAATGAGTTGTATTATATTATAAACCGAGTAGAACAGCGTGTGGATCTTTCGAACCAAATAACATGCGTTCTGGATTTTCTAACATTTCTTTAACTTTTACCAAGAACCCTACTGATTCTTTACCATCAATGATTCTGTGGTCATAGGATAATGCCACATACATTATTGGTCTGATCTCAACTTGTCCGTTGATAGCAACAGGTCTTTCAACGATGTTGTGCATACCTAAAATTGCCGATTGAGGAGGGTTGATAATAGGTGTTGATAACATGGATCCAAAAACACCGCCATTGGTAATTGTAAACGTACCTCCAGTCATATCATCCGGGGTAATTTTACCATCCCTAGCCTTAATTGCTAAACGTTTGATTTCACGCTCAATTTCAGCTAAAGAAAGTTGTTCTGCATTTCGAACAACTGGTACCATCAAACCTTTCGGTGAAGATACAGCAATACCTACATCAGCATAATTGTGGTAAACCATTTCATTGCCATCAATTTGTGCATTAACAGCAGGATAAATGTTTAGCGCTTCGGTAACCGCTTTCGTGAAGAAAGACATGAAACCAAGATTAACTTCGTGGTGTTTTGCAAAAGCATCTTTATATTTAGCGCGCAAGTCCATGATAGGCTTCATGTCGACCTCATTAAATGTGGTTAACATCGCTGTTTCATTTTTCACAGATACTAAACGTTCCGCAATTTTACGGCGAAGCATGCTCATTTTTTCTCTGCTTTGATCTCTTGTTCCACCCCAACCTTGAGCGGCATCAGCTGAGAAACCAGCAGACATGGCTGCTAAAACATCTTGTTTAGTAACTCGTCCATCTTTTCCAGTACCATTAACTTTCCCATTTTGTATACCATTTTCAGCCATGATTTTAGCAGCTGCCACTGATGGTGTACCTGAGGCATATGAAGTAGGTTTAACGGGATCTGGATTAGGAGCAGTGGATGTTTTTTCCGTTTGCACAGCAGGTGTTGTTTCTGTGATCGCTTCTACTTTTGGTGCTGGTGCACTTCCTGCAGGTCGTTCAGCTGTTGTATCGATGTGACAAACAACTTGTCCAACTTTAACTGTATCTCCTTCTCCTGCTTTTAATGTGATAATTCCGCTTTGTTCAGCAGGTAATTCGAGCGTAGCTTTGTCCGAATCAACTTCTGCAATCGTTTGGTCTTTTTCAACATAATCGCCATCGGAAACCAACCATTGTGCAATCTCTACTTCAGAGATAGATTCACCTGGACTTGGTACTTTCATTTCTAATACTGACATCTTGTCTGTGATTTACTATTAATGGTTTAGTGTTTTACAGGAACATTTGCAAAAGCAAAAAGATCCTCAAATAATTGTTTTAATCTTTTCTCATGAAGTTTTTTAGAACCTTCAGCAGCGGCAGCAGTTGCGTGTCTGCAAATTCCAATGAACGGAATGTCACGCATAGACATCGCTATATGTGACCATGCTCCCATATTCGCTGGTTCTTCTTGAGCCCATAAGATGTTTTTAACTCCTGGGTATGAAGCAAGAACTTCATCAATTTGTGGACGTGGAAGCGGATACAGCTGTTCTACGCGAATGAATGCCATGTTTTCAACGCCTAGTTGCGCTGCTTTTTCTGTCATTTCGTAATAGAATTTCCCTGAACAGAACACTACAGTATCAATGGCAGATTTTTTTGCTTTTGGATCATCAATAACTTCTTGAAATCCTCCCTTAGCCATTTCATCCAATGAAGAAACTGCAGCAGGATAGCGCAACAACATTTTTGGTGAAAATACAATCAATGGTTTCCTAAAATCACGTTTTACCTGACGGCGCAACAGGTGGAAATGATTGGCAGGAGTTGACGTATTCACTACCTGCATATTCGTATCCGCACATTGCTGTAAGAAACGCTCCATTCGACCGCTAGAGTGCTCTGCACCTTGCCCTTCGTAGCCGTGGGGTAAAAGCATTACCAAACCACTTTGCGTTGCCCATTTATCTTCTCCAGCGGATATGAATTGATCAATCATAATCTGAGCTCCGTTGAAAAAGTCACCAAATTGAGCTTCCCAAATCGTCAATCCTTTCGGTGTAGCCAATGAGTATCCATATTCAAATCCCAATACACCATATTCTGACAATAAGGAATTGTAGACTGAAAAAGGAGCTTGATTTTCACTTAGGTTGTTTAGCGTAATGATTTCCTCTTCCGTGTCTTCTGTTTTTACTACAGCATGGCGGTGAGAAAAAGTTCCTCTTTCTACATCTTGTCCTGAAATTCGGATAGGGTGCCCCTCCTCCAATAAAGTTGCATATGCTAACATTTCAGCAGACCCCCAGTCTAGGTTGTCGCTTTCAATGGCTTTCAGCCTATCTTCAAAAATCTTGGCAATTTTTCTGAAATATTTTTTACCAGCTGGTAGTGTAGCCAATTTGCGTCCAAGTGTCAGAAGCACATTTTTGTCTATCCCTGTTTCCGGAGATGATAAGAAATCTTCTGCCTTACCATGGCGATATCCTTCCCAAGCTTGACTTAAAAAGTCGTAAACCATTGCTTTTTCATGCTGACGCGAAACCTCAAATTCTTCTTCAAGGTAAGCATTGTAAGCATCTTCGAAAGACTTGGCTTCTTCCCGATTCAGTATCCCTTCAGCTTCAAGTTGCTTGAAGTAGATATCCTTCGGATTCGGGTGTTTTGCGATTAAGTTATACAAATTCGGCTGGGTGAATTTTGGTTCATCCCCTTCATTATGTCCGTACTTTCTATAACACAACAAATCAATGAAAATATCTCGATTGAATTGTTGGCGGTATTCCATGGCAATTTCAATCGTTTGAACCACTGCTTCCACATCGTCTCCGTTTACATGGAATACAGGGCACAGTGTTGTTTTTGCAACATCAGTACAATATGTTGAAGATCGACCATCGAGGTAGTTTGTAGTAAATCCTACTTGATTATTCACAACAATGTGAATTGTTCCTCCAGCACGATAACCATCCAATTGTGCCATTTGAATTGTTTCGTAAACGATGCCTTGACCGGCAATCGCTGCATCACCGTGTATTAAAACAGGACAAATTTTACCTTCGTCTTTCAATACATGATCAACTTTGGCACGAGCGATACCTTCAACTACCGTGTTTACAGCTTCTAAATGAGACGGATTGGGAGAAAGAGTTAAACCAATCTTTTTTCCGTTAGCCAATGTGATTTGTGAAGTGAAACCTTGATGATATTTTACATCACCGTCAAAATAACCATCACTATCAAATTCTTTTCCTTCAAATTCAGAGAAAATATCTTTGGGACGTTTCTCAAAAATGTTGGTAAGCGTATTTAATCTTCCTCGGTGAGCCATACCCATAACAAAGTATTCCACTCCAAGGTCTGATCCTTTTTTAACCAAAGCATCAAGTGCAGGAATTAACGCTTCTCCGCCTTCTACAGAAAATCTTTTCTGCCCAACGAACTTTTTGCCTAAAAAAGATTCGAAATTGGTAGCCTGATTTAGTTTTTTGAAAATTGAAATTTTGCGATCACGATCAAAATGAGGTCTGTTTTTGATTTCAATTTTTTGTTTGAACCAATCGATACGCTCAGGATCACGCATGTAAACATATTCAATACCAATAGATTGACAATAAGTCAATTCCAAGTGTTCAATTATTGAACGAAGTGTTGCTGCACCAATACCTACTTGTTCTCCAGCTTGAAAAACGGTATCCAAATCATTTTGTTCTAAACCAAAATGTTCAATATCCAAGGTTGGACTGTATTTTCTTCTGTCGCGAACTGGATTGGTTTTTGTAAACAAATGACCTCTATTTCGGTAACCATCGATTAAATTGAGGACTTTGAATTCTTTTTGAAAATTTTCAGGAATTCCGCCTTCTTCGTAGTTCATTCGGGCAAAGTCGAACCCTTCGAAGAATTTTTTCCAACCTATATCAACGCTTTCTGGGTCTTGTTGATACTGCTTATACAAATGATCAATCGCGTTGACATCTGCATTACCTACATATGAAACTTTATCCATTCTATTATGAGCATATTTATGGAGCCGTAAAGTTAGACAAATCAAAGGCACACAATGTTCTGTTCGGCTATTTTATTTAATGAACCGTTAAATTTTAAACGTATATTAACTAGAAATGAAATGAGACGATAGCGGATGATTTATTCTCCACTAAATTTTTGTTTTAAAAAGACTTTAAAAGCGGCCCGTGCCAAGATGAGTTCAGCAAGTTTTTCTGCGGGATGTTCATCCGTAAGCTGTGTGTCAACCAAAGATTGTGGTAAATCCAGGATATAAAACAAATTGGTTAGTCCAGCAAAATCGTGCTGAAAACAATGTTCTACAGGTGTTTTAATGCTCGTGAGGAGACTATCATAAGACATGGCATCTTCAACATGCACACCATTTAATTCGATACCAGCAAGATTGAAATCTTTGATTAACTGCTGCTGTGTTTTTATTACAAATGCAGTATGTTGAAATGCCTCAAGCAAATCGGTTTGTTTCATCAAAGTTTCCATCGTTAGGAATTAGTTAATACTCCCACCTGCGGTAAAGCCTTTTTCTGGAATCATAAAGCTTAAATTACCCTCTTGATCTTCAGCCATCAAAATCATTCCTTGAGATTCAATACCCCGTATTTTTCTGGGTTCTAAATTCAGCAAAACCTGAACAGTTTTTCCGATAATGTCTTCTGGTTTGTAATGTGCGGCTATTCCAGATACAATTGTGCGTTGATCAAGTCCAGTATCCAAGACGAGTTTTAACAGTTTGTCTGCTTTTTCAACCTTTTCTGCTGAAATTATGGTTCCTAAGCGAATATCTAATTTTGAGAAATCATCAAATTGAACGGCAGTTTTTTGAGGGGTAGATGGAATTTGTTCCGTTTTAGTCTCGTGGAGTTTCGCTACCTCGGTTTCTACCAGGGTATCTTCAATTTTTTGAAACAAGATGCTTGGCTCATTGATTTGGTGTCCTGCTTGAATCAAATCGGATCTACCGGCATCAGTCCACAGATGGGTTGAAAAATTCAAAAAGTCAGCGAGTTTACAAGCAGTATTTGGTAAAAATGGTTGTAGAACGACACTTAAATTTGCGGTGATTTGAAGTGCGATATGCATAATTGTCTCCACGCGGACAGGATCTGTTTTAACCAATTTCCAAGGCTCTTGATCCGCTAAATATTTATTCCCTAGTCGTGCAAGATTCATGGCTTCGGCCTGAGCATCCCTAAGTTTATAGGCATACACCAGTCGACTTATACGCGTTGGTATAGCCTCTAACTCTTGCAATACATGTTGATCTTCTGAGGTTAATTGGCCACAAGTTGGCACCTTTCCGCCATAGTATTTTTGAGTTAGTATTAGTGCACGATTCACAAAATTACCTAAGATATCTGCCAATTCAGAGTTTACACGTGTTTGATATTCTTTCCAAGTAAACTCCGCATCTTTCGTTTCAGGAGCAATAGAAGTCAATACATATTTCAATTCGTCTTCTTTGCCTGGATAATTTTCAAGGTATTCGTGTAACCAAACAGCCCAATTTCTGGATGTAGAAAATTTGTCACCTTCCAAGTTCAAAAATTCGTATGCAGGAACATTATCCGGTAAGATAAAGTCACCGTGGTCTTTTAACAGTATCGGGAAAATGATAGCGTGAAATACAATGTTGTCCTTGCCAATAAAGTGAACTAATTTCCGGTCACCTTTCCAATAGTCTTCCCAGTTTTTGTTATTGTCCAATGCCCACTGTTTGGTTGCAGAAATGTAACCAATAGGAGCATCTAACCATACATAGAGTACTTTGCCATCTGCACCCTGAAGCGGTACTTTTACTCCCCAGTCCAAATCACGTGTCATTGCCCTCGGGTGTAATCCTCCATCAATCCAAGACATACATTGGCCAATCACTTGATTTCTCCATGTTTTTGGATCGTGTTGCTGCTGGCCATCTAGTGTTCCTTGCTTTATCCAGTCGCGCAACCAATCTTCATGACGGTTCATTGGCAGGTACCAATGCGACGTGGATTTCAGGATTGGTGTTTTTCCGCTAAGCGTTGACTTGGGGTCAATTAATTCAGTCGGACTAAGATCAGTTCCACATTTTTCGCATTGATCACCGTAAGCTGAAGGATTTTGGCACTTCGGACATGTGCCTGTTATGTATCGGTCGGCTAAGAATTGTTGGAATTCTTCGTCATAGTATTGTTCAGAGGTTTCTTCAGTAAACTTGCCTTTTTCATGTAGTTTGAGGAAGAAATCTTGAGACGTTTCGTGATGAATTGCAGCAGAAGTTCTGTGGAATATATCGAATGATATGCCAAAATCTTTAAACGATTGACCAATTATAGCGTTGTATTTGTCTACAATTTCTTGCGGACTAATGCCTTCTTTCTTTGCGCGCAAGGTAATAGCTGCGCCGTGTTCGTCACTTCCGCATATGAACGCAACATCGTGTTGATTCATTCGAAGGAATCGAACAAAAATATCTGCAGGTAAATATACACCGGCTACATGACCTAGATGTAAAGGGCCATTGGCATAAGGAAGTGCTGCTGTTACGGTAAATGCTGATTTTGACATATGCGGGTACTATTTCATTGCAAAGATAGTACGTTCAGCAAAAGAGCAAGATAAGCACATCCAGTTTTGAAGATGGATTAACCGACTATTTAGTCAATAATTCTTTTTCATTGAAGTGAATCCCCAATAGCTCGAGCTCTGCAAGGATGGGTTCATATACTTCAGGTTGAATGGGTAAAGTGACACCACTTGTTTTTATTTCACCGTTTAAAATGAGTTTAGCAGCAATACCAACGGGTAAACCAACTGTATTTGACATGGCCGTATAAATGGGGTCTTCTCCAACACTTACCATGGAAGATGTGATGGTTGTATGTTCTCCATTGAGTTCATAGATAAATTCATGGTACATGACCAACATGTCTTTATCTGCCGGTCCTAATTTCCATTTGTCTACCAATATTTTTTCAAGTATTTGAGCAGGTGTAGCAGACTTAAGCCCAATCATGAAAGTGTTATTGAAAAAACCTAGCCATTCAAATTTTTCAAAAAGATGTTGTCTGCCCGCTCCAAGAACACGTTTGAATTTATCTTCCAAACTTAAATTGGGATCATAGGCTAAAAATGAATTCAGGAATGTTCTGTTGGTCAGGTTTTCAGAATTTTCCATTATGTAGGTGTCGTCCGTCATTCCTAATTCAACAAAAACTTGCCATGCATCGCAATAGCCTGGACGTCTTAATGTGCCCCGATAGATGGTTGGTATATTGTCTAATCCGTAAGTACTTCTGTAAGAGAGCGAATCACGATTGGCATAACCTTCAAATTCGCCAAATCCATCAATAAATAATTTATCTGTACGCTGAAAAAGTTGCTGATACGGGATGTATTTATACTCCCCTTGTTCCAAGAATTTAGCCACTCCACCTTGGCCTGCAACCACAACATTTCTCGGATTCCATGTGAATTTGTAGTTCCACGGATTGTTGTCTGACTCTGGTGCTATTAATCCGCCACAAAACGAACTAAAGGATGTAACGGTACCTCCTTTTTGTTGAATGTTGTGAATAATTTTCATTGCACTCATGTGATCAATCCCCGGATCCACACCGATTTCATTCATGATGACGATATTCGCTTCTTGTGCAGCTTGATCTAATGCCTGCATTTCAGGGGATATGTACGAAGGTGTGATGAGGTGTTTTTTGTATTGGATACAATCTTTCGCCACTTCAGCGTGAAAACGTGCGGGCAGCATAGATATGACTAAATCAGCGTCTTTCAATTCTGGGAGACGTTCATCTCTGTCTAGTGCATTAAAAGAAAGCGCAACGCCGTTTTGATGGCCATTCAATTTCTTTCTAACCAATTCAATGTCTTGATCTACAACACGAATTTGCCAATTAAACTGCTCAGAAGCGTTAAGTAAATACCGAATAAGTGAAGATGCTGAAAGACCTGCACCAAGAACTAATATCCGTTTCATGCCTAGAATTTTGAAAGAATTAGAGCGCGAAATTAATGAATTCGTGTTGAAACAAAAACAAAATCAAGGTCATTCGTCATAAAATTAACAATTCCAAGAAAGTCAAAAAGTGCAAGGAAAAAATTATTTTTGCCAACAAATTGAAATAGAATTATGGGAAGAGCGTTTGAATACCGCAGAGCAGCAAAAGAGAAACGATGGGATAAAATGTCCAAATTATTTCCAAAGCTAGGTAAGGCTATAACGATGGCCGCTAAGGAAGGAGGAGAGGACCCTACAACAAATGCAAAACTGCGAACAGCGATTCAAAATGCGAAGGCTGAAAACATGCCTAAAGACAATATTGAAGCAGCCATTAAACGAGCGGCACAAAAAGATATTAGTGCTTTTACCGAGGTCATTTACGAAGGAAAAGGTCCACACGGTGTTTTGGTTGTTGTTGAGTGTGCTACAGATAATCC
>Ga0172373_10001524_pt1 | contig 37467 bp, 31 predicted proteins | sample Lak10m_2_FD_114546 | JGI IMG/M metagenome (GOLD analysis project Ga0172373, IMG submission 114546) | Freshwater microbial communities from Kabuno Bay, South-Kivu, Congo - kab_092012_10m | ecosystem: Environmental > Aquatic > Freshwater > Lake | place: Democratic Republic of the Congo... | reverse complement strand
CTTAAAATAAGGGGGAATAGCTTAAATCTATGTAGCCTCATCCCTTGTTTCAAGGGAATTGAGGGATAACCTACTTTATAACCTAAAAACATTCCTATGAAAAAAACTATTTCAGCCTTTACCCTAGTAGAATTAATAGTAGTTATAGCAATCATAGCTATTCTATGAACTATAGCCTTTCTATCAATGCAGTGATATAGCTAAAATGCCCGTGATAGTACAAGAACATCGGACCTATCAAGTATAAAAACAAGCCTAGAACTCTTCACTACAAAGGTTTGAGAATATCCAATCCCATCAAGTCCAACACCAGTAACTTACTCAGGATGAACAGCATGGAATCAATGAACATTCTGAAATGAACCATACAAACAATTATGAGATATAAATAAACTCCCAACAGACCCACTAACGAATACCGAATACACCTACTCAGTAACAAATAGTAAAACTGAATACGAAATAGCTTGAGTGTATGAATGAGCAACAGCTAAAAAAGAACTACTAAATAAATCTTATGCAGTATGAAATTTAGATTGAACATCTAAAATATTTTGAACCTATAATGGTGTTCAATTATATGTACAAAGCTGATCAAATGCTTTTACTCTTTTTACACCAAGCATAGTAAGCTGAGACTTAGCAATAACCGATGTACAGCAAGTTATTACACAAGGTAAATTAACAATAAATTGATGAAAGAAACTACCAAGTAGCTACACAATAAGTAATTTCAAAGACAGTATAACAAACCTAAACTTACCAAATATACTAATCTCAACTTGAAGTCTAACCGAATTAAAAGCTAATACACAAAGTTGAATAAATTTAAGAAAAACCTATTTAACAAATCTAAAATCAATATTAGCTTGAAGCACACTATCAAGTAATTACAGTAATATAATAAATCTTGATGTAAATAGCTCTAGTGCTGATTTAATTGCACTGGCCTTGATAAATTGAAAACCAGTATCATGAGTAACAACTACATCATCATGGACTTCACTTGATCCTAATTGTGATATACCAGATATAACAATCTGAACACAAACTTGGGCATGATGTAATTCAACACTTTGAAATTGAGTAGAATGGTGAAAACAAGATAATGGTGCTAACTGAACCGTTTCAAATTGTCACCCAAACTATGATTGAGTAAGTAATACTTGAAGTTGTGCTATGTGATCTACAGCAATGGCAAGTAATACAAAAGCCAATACATGGTATTCTTGAACTAATTCTAGCTGAGACCAAGAATATGCAAATATATGGTGAAAGTTTTATACTTGGACTAATTCAACATCAGCTTGTCCAACTTGATGGCATGTTCCAAGTGATAATGAATGGGAAATATTAGAAACAACACTTAATTGATCAAATTGTAGAAATGCTACTAATTGATGGTTATGTGACTGATTGTGATGGCAGTTACATAATACGAAAACCATGTGAAATAATATGGCTCAAGCACTTAAAATGCCTTTAGTTGGTTACCTTGGTCCTGATGGTTTTACTAGTGGTCGTGGTTACTATACCAGCTTGTGGTCATCCACTGCATTTGATGCTACTAATACTTACTACAGGAAGTTTCTTTGGAATTATTCTACAGTATACCGCGGTAATGTCAGTAAGTCCTATGGCTTTATTGTCCGTTGTTTAAAGGATTAACCCGTAGGGTAAATCCGTCTCTTTGTTCTCTTTGTCTCTTTGTCAAACCCGGGATTAAACCTATTTAAGCTTAGATAAATTTGGTATAAAGATTAACTGATTTATGATAAATCCTGGGGTTAGACAAGATAATTCTGTTTTAATAGATTCCTGCCTTCAACCCAGGTTGTTTCTCTCTTGAGCAGAGCTCAATTCACCTTGACACAGGAATGACAAAAATTAACTCTTTATCTTTCAAAACAACTTTTTGCTTGGGAAAAATAGATTTAAGACAAAAAATGAAACCAAATAGTTTTAAATCAGATAAAAATTAAATAAAAATTGCAAAAAAATTGTAAAATTATACATTTTTTAAAAATTTTAAAGAAATATTGTTTTTACAAAACTTGTTATTTCTTTTTTTTTTTTTATAATATCACAAATTTTTATTTAAATAATATGAATGTATGAAATTTAACTTAGATAATTTAGTAAAAGAATTTGAATCACTTGAAGAAAGTTTAACTAACCCAGAAATTTTTAAGGATCAAAAAAAAGTAAAAGAAGTATCAAGTAGAAAAAAACAAATAGAAGAATCTGTATTGCTTTATAAAGATTATAAAAATTACAATAAATCTCTTGATGAAAATAAGGAAATGTTGAATATAGAAAAAGATGAAGAAATGAGAGAGCTTTTGAAACTTGAAATAAATGATTTAGAAGAAAAAATAAATGATTTGGAAGAAAGAATAAAGGTAGCTTTGTTGCCAAAGGATTTGAATGATGATAAAAATATAATAGTAGAAGTTAGAGCTTGAACTGGTTGAGAAGAAGCTGCTTTATTTGCTTCCGAACTATCAAAAAGTTATATGATTTTTGCAGAAGAACAAGGTTTCAAAATAGAGCTAAATGAAAAGACTGAAACAGAAAATTGATGAATAAAAGAAATAATTTTTGAAGTAAAATGAGAATGAGCATATTCAAAGTTTAAATATGAATCCTGAGTTCATAGGGTTCAAAGAATTCCAGAAACCGAAAGTAAATGAAGAGTGCATACTTCGGCTGTGACTGTTGCTATTCTTCCTGAAGTAGATGAATTGGATATTGATATTAGAGAAGAAGATTTAGAAGTGAAAGCCTGTAGAGCTTCTTGAGCTTGATGACAACATGTTAATAAAACTGATTCTGCAATACATATGTTACATATTCCAACTTGAATATCTGTATTTTGTCAGGATTGAAGAAGTCAACATAAAAATAGAGAAAAAGCATTTCAGATTTTGAGAAGTAAAATTTATTCTTTAGAAGAAGAAAAAAGAGCTAAAGAAAGATGAGAAGATAGATTAGCTCAAGTAGGTTCTTGAGATAGAAGTGAGAAAATTAGGACTTACAATTTTCCTCAAGATAGGGTAACAGATCATAGAATTGGGCAAAACTTTTCTTGAATACCATTAATTATGTCTTGAAGATTGTGACCTATAGTTGAATCATTGTCTTTGTTTGACCAACAAAGAAAGTTAGAAAATGCTTGAAAAAATAATTAAAAAACAAAAAAACATTATTTTATAATAATGTTTTTTTGTTTTATCTTAAAAAATATAGTAGAATATTACAAATACCTATTTTAATATAAACTAAATGTTACAAAATATAATTACAGAAGAAGCATTCATTAATCTTCTTGATACTATTTATGAAAAAGCTATATTTTGAGATGAAAATCATAATTTTGATCCTGCAAAAAAATTATGAAAATCTTTTCTAGAAAAATATTATTATAAAAAAGTAGCTTGTGAAAAATTAGTATTAAGTCAAGTAAAAAAAACTTCTACTTCTTGATTTTTGTCATCACTTTGATGAATTATTACTATTCCTATTAGTATTCCAGCTGATATGTATATTACATTCTTGATTGAGATTAGAATGATAATAGCAATAGCTTATATTTGATGATATGATGTATTGAAACCAGAATTAAAAACAATAGTTTATACTATATTACTATGAAAAGATGTTAATGATGTTTTTATAAAAGCTTGATTAAAACCATTATGAAGGAGAATAACATTATCTCTCGTAAGTAAAGTTCCTGCTAGTTTGTTAATAAAAATAAATAAAAAAATTTGAATAATGTTATTTGCAAAATTTTGATGAAAATGATTAATTAAAATTTGATTAGCAGTCCCTTTGATTTGATGACTTATTTGATGATGAATTAATTATTATTTCACTCAAAAAAGATGACAAGAAGCAATTAAAAGTTTTATTATTGATGAAGATGTTTTGAATAGCGATATATTTTAATTTATTGTTAAAAAAATTTGCTCTATTAAAAATAAGTATTAAAATGCTACTGTAGTATTTTAATACTTATTTTTGTAATAAAAAATATAACTTCTAAAACAATAATTATGTTAAAAATCTTAAAAAAATTAATATCACTTGATAATCCAGCTAGACTATTTTATCATTATTTAAGGGCAATTATAGCAAATGTTTATTATAAATTTCCATCAAGAGAAATGCATATAATTTGAATAACTTGAACAAATGGTAAAACTACAACTACAAATATAATAGCAAAATGATTAAAAGCATCTTGAAAAAAAGTATTTATGTTTTCAACAATAAATATAATGATTTGAGATAAAGAATATGAAAATAATGTCAAAATGACTTCACCAGATGTTTTTGAGTTGCAAAGACTTCTTAGTATTGCTAAAAAAGAATGATGTGAAATTGCAATTATAGAAACTGCTTCTCATTGAATAAAAATGAATAGAATTTGGTGACTTGAATATGATACCTTAGTACTTACAAACATTACTCAAGATCATCTAGATTTACATAGAACTATGAAAGATTATGTTAATACTAAACTAAGTATTTTTAAAAAACTTATAACATACAAAAGAAAAGGTTTAATCAAAAAAACAGCAGTTATAAATGTTGATTCTGAATATAGTCAATTATTTTTGAATGAAACTTATGATTCAATGTATACATATTGAGATAAAGGTGAAGCTATGCTAAAAGCCAAAAATAAAAAATTTGGTATAGATTATAATACTTTTGATATAGATATAACTTGAACAAAAACTAAAATAACAACTAAATTAAGATGAGATTTTAATGTTTATAATATTCTTGCTTCTATTTGAGTTTTTATGTCTTTATGAATTAAACCAGAAAAAATACAAGAAATAATTAAAAGTATAGACTGAATTCCTTGAAGAATGGAAGAAGTAAAAAGTATAGAAAAATTTAAAATATTTATAGATTATGCTCATACTCCAGATGCTCTTGAAAATATATTAACAACACTGCAAGATATAGAAAATAAATGAAGAATTATTACAGTTTTTTGAGCTACTTGAGATAGAGATACAACAAAAAGACCAATTATGTGAGAAATAATTTCTAGATTATCTGATGTAGTAATTCTTACAGAAGATGATAATTATACTGAAAGTATAGAAAAAATAATAAAAGATGTTCTACCTTGAATAGAAAGAAAAGAATGAGAAGATTTTTGGATAATAACAGATAGAAAAGATGCAATAAGAACAGCTATTGTTACAGCAAAAGAAAACGATATAATACTTATTGCTTGAAAGTGAGATGAACATGTAATAGTTAGAAATAATTGAGCTGAAGAATGGCATGATAAAACAGTAGTTCTTGAAATATTAAAAGAAATTGATGATAATAGAATAATGTAGAATTAACAAATCAGTAAAATATGGAAAGACCAATAACTACTTTATTTATGCTTATGAGTTTGGATTGAAAAATCTCAACTTGAGATAATGATTTACTTGATTTTGATAAAGATTTTCCAAAAATAAATTGAATAAAAGAATGATTAAATCAATATTATGATTTAGAACAAGAAACAGATTTACATTCTCTAAATTCTTGAAGAGTTTTATCAAAAATATGAATAAATAATAAAAAAGATAATATAGAGAAGTTACCAGTAAGTTTTCTAGTTATTGATAATAAACCACACTTAACTTTAATGTGAGTAAAAAATTTGCTTTTAAAAAGTGAAAAATTGTTTATTATTACATCAAATCAATCTCACCCAGCTTTTGAATTACAAAATGAAAATAATCTTGAAATTATCTATTATCAAGAAAAAATTGATTTCAAAGATTTATTTTATAATTTGAAGATAAAATTTAAAATTGATAATTTAACAATTCAAACTTGAGGTGAATTAAATAGTATTTTTCTTAGAAATAATTTAATTGATAAGGTTTCAATAGTAGTTGCTCCAGTAATTATTGGTGGTAAAAATACATCTTCATTAATAGATTGAGAATCTTTTCATACATTAGATGAATTAGTTAATATAAAGGCTTTGAAATTAGAAAAAGTAGATGTTTTAGAAAATTCATATATTCATTTGAAATATGATGTTGTAAATTAAGTTTATAATTTCATAAAAATCATAGATATATTGACTTAAAACCAAAAATATGTTAAAATTAAATTAATAAATTTTAACATATTTTTTTAAATGATAAGAATAGATAAACAAATAAATGAGTTATACTTAGAAAAAGATATAGAATCAATAAAAACAAAATTAGAAGAAACTTGAATAACAAAGCTATTAGAGCAAAAATGATGAATAAAATTTGATGATTTAACTAATTTTTCAACAAAAGAACTAAAAGAACTTTTTTGAGCTTGATTTGAAGAAATAAAAGAATTCTTGATTAATACAAGAAAAAATAACCCAACTAAAACAATAAATGAAATAAAAACTCTTTTATCTCTCATCATTGATTTAACCTTAAATGATGATGTTCATAATCATATTTGATGACATTTGAGAGAAAAACAAAAAGAATTTGTAATAAGTATTTTTAAATTCATAACTAGGTCAAAAAATCAAAGCTGATATATTCATTCAGCAACCTCAACTTGAAAAACAGTAATTTTTGCTGATGTAATCAAAAGTATATTAAAATCATCTCCTGATAAAAATGTACTTATTTTGGTTCCTTCTCTAACAGCATTAGAAAGATCAAAAGAAGAATTTAAGAAATTATGAATAGACTTCTGACTTTATTATTGAGAACAAAAAATACTTTGAAAAAATATAACAATAGCAACAAGACAATCCGTTACAAATGGTTTAAAAAAAGAAATTTTTTCTCCAAACGATTATGATCTAATAATATCAGACGAAATACATAATTTTCTTTGAGAAGAAACAGTAAAAATGATGAACTTTTTTAAATGTAAAAAAGTATGATTTACAGCTAGTCCAGAACTTCTAAATAAAGATGTTGAAATGCTTTTTGTAGAAAAACTTTGAGAATATTTGATAGAAGAAGCTCAAGAAGATTGATATTTGCCAGAAATTGACGATAGCATAACTATAGAAATGGATGATGAAAATTTCAATGTCCTAGAAAAACAAAATTGAGATTATACTCAAGCAAGTCTAGAAAAATTTGATATAGAAAAAATGTTTCCTCAAGTGGAAGAATTACTAAATGACAAATTAAAAAACAAACAAATAGCAATTTTTTGCTCAAGTGTTGCAAGCTCTATAAAACTAACTAAATATTTGCAAGACAATGGTATAAAATCAAAACATATAGATTGAACAACAACTAATACCAAAGATATAAAACAAGAGTTTGAAGATAGAGAAATACAAGTAATAACAAGTTGTGATAAGATAAAAGAAAGTTGGGATAGTGATATAATAGATTGAGCAATAATACTTAGACCAACACTTTCACCAGCAGTTTATATTCAAATGATTTGAAGACCACTACATTGAAAAGAAATAAATGAAAAAAGAGATTTAGTGCCTAAAAAAGAAGTAATAGTGGTTGATTTAGTAAATTCAAGAGAAGATATATTATCAAGAACTATAACTTATAGATGATTAAAACATTTACTAAAAAATAGAAAGTCTTGAAATTCAAATAAAATAAACATAAAAGACTTAAAATATATAAATGAATTTTTATTATATTATGATTTTAAAGAAGAGTTAACAGAAGAAAAAATATGAGAAATATTAGAAGAATATAGAGAGCTTATTTGAGAAGAAGAAGATAAATTTTATGAAAATATAGAGAATTTAGATTATTACAAAGACAAAGAAGAAACAATAATTTTTGATTTGATTTCAAATAATTTTTTTGGCAGAAGTTATGAATGAAGAGAAAAGCAAATAGAAATGAACTTATATAATTTTTTAAGAATATTGAAAATATATAAAAAAGTAAGTTTATTAAAAATTATAAAAGCTAAAGAAAGATTTGCTACAAAGCAATATTTTGAGAATATTAGTTTTGAGGATTTTAGGGAAGATTTGAAAAATATAACAAAGTTTACAGTTAATAATAAAGAAGAAAAAATAAATAAAACTTCTTTTAGACAGATTCATCGTTGATTTTTAAAATATAAACTTTGAATTAATAGAGAAAAAGAATCTTATAGTTGATTAATAGTAAAACTTTTTAAAAAAGTAAAACTTTGAGAAATTAAAAGCTTTGAAGAATTAGAAAAACAATTTAATCTTAAAAAATCTGAAATTGATGAATTGTTAAAAGAAAAAAGCTTAAAACTAGTAGAGTTAGAATATAAAACAACAAAAGAATATTTTAGTAAAATAACATTTGAAAAATTTAAAAAAGACTTATTTTTAATTAAAAACTTAACTACTAAAACAGAAGAAGAAATACATGGTTTTTGAATAAGAAAATTTTGCTTATGAATTTTTAACTATATCTTATGTATAAATGAAGATGATAAATTGTTTTTTACTTATTACTGAACAATAATTAAGTTATTAAAAAGTATAAAAAACTGAGAAGTTAATAGTTTTGAAGAATTAGAAAATAAATTTAATACTGAAAAGTTAAGTATTAATATTAATTTTAAAGTATCATTAAATGAATTCTTTAATAATTTAAAATTTGAAGATTTATTATGATCTTTATTGTTGATTAATAAATTCACTACTATTAATAAAAAAGAAAAAATTTTATGAGAAAATTTTAGAAGATTTATAGATATATTTTTAACTTATAAACTATGAATTAAAAGTAATAACCACAGATCCTCTTATAATTGAACAATTGTAAAACTTTTTGAAAGAGTAAAGAAGGGAGAAATCAATAGTTTTGAAGAATTAGAATTTGAATTTAAAAAAGAAAAAATAAAAATTGATAAGTTAATAGAAGAAAAAAGATCTAATTTAGAAATTTTAGAACATAAAACTGTAAAAGAATATTTTAAAAAAACAACTTTTGAAGTTTTTAGAAAAGATTTATTGAGTATAATAAATTTAAAAATAAAAAATAAAGAAGAAAAAATAAAATTATTTAGTATTTACCAAATTGTTGATTGATTTTTAAATCATATGTTATGAATCACTATTAAAAAAAATAGAACACCGCACCATTGAATAATGGTAAAACTACTTGAAAAAGTAAAGAATTGAGAAATCAATAGTTTTGAAGAATTAGAAGAACAATTTAAGATTAAAAAAGATGAAATTGATGAGAAGAAAAAATAAAGAAATTAAAAAGCTATTTAAATAGCTTTTTAATTTCTTTTGCACTTTTATAAAAATTATTATAATAAATATATAAATCCTAACCAACACTTTATGTCCCTTTACACAAAATATCGTCCAATAGACTTTGATAATCTTGAATGACAAATACTTTTAAATAAGCAATAACAATGAATAAATGAGAAATAATTTTTTATAAAACTTGAGAAAACACTATAAATATTGAAGTGTTTTTTCAAGGTGAAACCGTTTGGTTACCTCAAAAAAAGATAGCTGAACTTTTCGATGTTGATAGAACAGTTGTAACTAAACACATAAAAAATATATTTGATTCTTTAGAATTAAACCAAAATATAGTATGTGCAAATTTTGCACATACTGCAAATGATTGAAAAATTTATAACACAAATTTTTATAATCTTGATGTAATTATTGCTGTTTGATATAGAGTAAATAGTAAAAAGGCTACTAGCTTCAGAATCTGGGCTACGAACATTTTGAAAGAATTTATAAAAAAAGGCTTTGTTCTTGATGATGAAAGATTGAAAAATTGACAAATATTTTGAAAAGATTACTTTGAAGAATTACTTGAAAGAATTAGAGATATTAGAAGTAGTGAAAGAAGATTTTATCAAAAAATTACTGATATTTATGCTACAAGCATAGATTATGATAAAAATAATGAAATTACAAAACAATTCTTTGCTGCAGTTCAAAATAAATTGCATTTTGCTATATCTTGAAATACAGCAAGTGAATTAATTTATAATAGAGTTGGTAGTGAAAAAGAAAATATGTGATTAACTTCCTGGAAAACTTCACCTAAATGAAAAATTGTTAAAAGTGATGTTGTAATTGCAAAAAATTATTTAACAGAAATTGAACTTAAAAAATTGAATATGCTTGTAAATGCATATCTTGATATAGCTGAATTTCAAGCTATGAGTTGAGAATTAATGACAATGAAAGATTGGAAAGAAAGATTTGATGAATTTTTAAAACTTAATAGACAAAAAATACTTGAAAATGCTTGAAAAATAACATCAAGATTAGCTGAAGAAAAAGCTATAAAAGAGTATGAAAAATTTAAGCCAATTCAGGACCAAAAATATTTAAGTGATTTTGATGATTTTGTTGAAAATATTAAGAAAAAAATCAATTAAAATAAATTTTTGTATATAAAATAGAACTAAATAATATATAAATCCTAACCAATAATCTATGTCCCTTTACACAAAATATCGTCCAATAGACTTTGATAATCTTGAATGACAAAGTTTCGTGAAAAATACTCTTAAATCAGCAATAGCTCAAAATAAAACAGTTTGAGCATATTTGTTTTGCTGACCAAGATGAACAGGGAAGACTTCAACTGCTAGAATTTTTGCAAAAACTCTAAATTGTCTTAATCCAGAAGATTGAAACCCTTGTTTGGAATGTGATATTTGTAAAAACTTTATGGAAGAAAGACTAGTTGATATTATTGAAATAGATGCTGCAAGTTATACTTGAGTAGATAATATCAGAGAAATTATTGAAAAAGCTCAATTTAGACCAACTCAAACAAAATACAAAGTCTATATAATTGATGAAGTACATATGTTATCAAAATGAGCTTTTAATGCTCTTTTAAAAATCCTTGAAGAACCACCAGAATTTGTAAAATTTATACTTGCAACAACAGAAACAAACAAAGTTCCAGAAACTATAATTTCAAGATGCCAAAGATATGATTTCAAAAGAATTTCAGAAATTGACATAAAAAATAGACTTATGTTTATAGCTAAAAGCGAAAATGTAAAAATAGATGAAAAGTCTCTACACTATATAATGAAAAATTCTTGATGATGACTTAGAAATGCTATTTCTTTGTTTGAGCAGTTAATAATAAATTGAGAAATAACTTTTGAAAATGTAATAGAAAATCTATGAATTGTAAATGAAGATATAATTAATAATTTTATAGAAAAATTACTTAATAAAGATAAAACTATAATACAAGATTTAGAAGATTTATCACAAAAAGGGAAGAATATAAAGCTGTTTTTTAAAGAATTAATATTTTTTATAAAAGATAAACTAATATTTGATTTAGGCCAAAATAAAGATATTAAAGATTTACTTATAATTCTTGAAAAACTAAATAAAACTTACTCAGAAACCAAAAATACACTTGATGAAAACCTTACTTTTACAATCTGAATAATTAAAATAATAAGTGATTTTGATGAAAACTTTTCGTTAGCTCAATTTCAAAAAATCCCCCTATCCCAACCTTTCCCCCAAAAGGAGAAAGGAGTAGAAAAAATAAAAGAAGAAATAAACCCAGAAGATATTTTTGATGTATTTTGAAATAATTTTGAAGAAAATGATGTTTTTTTAGAAGATAAAAGAGAAGAAAAATTACCTTTTGATAAAGAAAATTTAATTGAAAATTTAAAAACTTTATGAGCAAAATGAGCATTGACTATGTGAATTAGGTGAGCAGATACAATATTATCTTGACACGAATTAAAAATAATTTTCAAGACACAATTTTGATTAAATTCAGTAAATACTACAGATAATCTTGCTTTGATAAACTGAGCTTTGGAAAAAATGTGATTTATGGAAATTAGCATTAAATTGGCCTTATAATAGACTTATTTTAAGGTTAAAATGTATCCCATTTCTCTTGAAAAAGGGAAAGAATCTACAAAAATTTAGTCTTCAGATATTCCTTAATTAATTTTTATGCTAAAAAATTTTATAAAAACTTTTAACAAATTGCCACTATCAAATAAATCAATGGTTTATTTAATGTGGATTTATTGAATCTGATCAATAATAACTTGATTTTTCATAAATATTTATATTTTCAAATTATATAATTCTATTGAAGAAATAATTATATACAATATCATATTTTTTACATCAACATTTCTTTGATTTTCTCTTATATGATGGATTATGGGTGTTTTTCAGAAAGACATAAAAAATATGTATTATATTTCATATTTTTTATTTATTATATCTTTTATAGAACTTTTTATTTTTAATCAAAGTTTATTTTGAGTTTACTCATTTTGAACTTTATTTTGATTGTGAAATTGAGCTTTTTGGAATTGAGTTCATTCTCAAGAACTAAAAAATATAGATAACAAAAACAGAGATTTTTATTCTTCTTCTATTTCTGCTTGAAATAATGTAATATCAATAGTAAATCCTTTGTTAATAGCATTTTTATTTTATTTAGCAACTATATTTAAATTTGATTGATATTTAGTATTATTCTTATTTTTGCCTTTAGTTTACCTACTTTCTTTTGTTTTCATAAAAAATATAGATTCCTACTTTCCAAATAAAATAACAAAAAAAGACTTTTCAAATTTTTTTAACTTGAAAAAATATAAATACTGACATCTATATTTTCTGATTTGAGGTTTAATACTTGGCTTAAATGTAGTAATAATTCCAATTATAAATATAATTTTATTAAAAAATGAAATTAATATTTGATTATACCAATGACTTTTAACTATTATTTCTACATTTTTAATCGTTCATATTTCACATAAAAGAAGTGAAAAAAATAGATTTAAGTATTTTTCTATTTTTGGTTTTTTATTATTTATAAATTATTTATTTTTCTGAACTTTTTTTAATTTTATCAGTTTTATAATATTTTCCTTAGTTTGATTATTTATAAATCCACTTTATAGAGTTTCGGAACATGTTTATGATTTACATCTTATGGATAATGTAAAAACTGGTAATAGTGATTTTTATCCTGCAATGATTATGAGAGAAATTATTTTGTGGATTTGAAGAATTACGGCATTATTAGTACTATTGTTTATAACTAAAAAATCTAATCTATGAACTGAAAATATTTTAACTTTCTGATTAATTTTTACTTGAATTTGTTTTGTTTTATTAATTTGGAGTATTTATATGTGGGAAAAAAAAGAAAAAGATTTATAAATTAACTTTTCCAGCTTATGTATTGTATTGTTTCACCATTTTCAAAAACTTTTGATGACATTTGACTTACTTATTTTGTGCCTGAATTTTTAAGAAGTGATTTAAAAGTCTGACAAATAGTAGAAATTCCTTTAAAAAACTCTGTAGAAGATGCAATAGTTTTATCTATATTAAATCAAAATGAAGTAAATATAGAACGGAGTAAAATCAAATCTATAATAAATATTAAGTTTCTTGAACCTTTACTAAAAGATTATCAAATAGAACTAGCTAAATATTTAGCAGAATTTTATTTTGCACATATTCATGATGGTGTTAATTTATTTTTGCCAAAAACTATAAGAACTAAAATAAAAAATAATAAACTAAATCTATGAATTTTTAAAGATAATAAATATAATTTCTCACAAAAAAAAGAGTTTAATAAAGAGCAAGAAGAAGTTTACAATCAAATTATAAATGAAACAAAAAATAAAATACTTTTGTATTGAGTTACTTGAAGTGGAAAAACTGAAATTTATATCAAACTTATTAAAAAATATTTAGATGAGTGAAAACAAGTACTTTTTCTTATTCCAGAAATAATACTTACAAATCAAATTGGAGAAAGAATTAAAAAGGTTTTTTGAGAAGAAGTTATAATCATAAATTCAAATATTACAGAATCCAAAAAAAGTGAATATTGGCTAAAAATAAAAGGAAATAAAGCTAAAATGGTGGTTTGAACTAGATCTTCAATTTTTTATCCATTTGTAGATTTAGGTTTAATTATAATGGATGAAGAGCATGATAATAGCTATATTTCTGATAAATCTCCAAGATATAATTCTATAGAAGTAATAGAAAAAATAAGTGATTTACTTAATATAAAAATTGTTCTTTGAAGCTGAACACCAAGTGTAGATATGATGTATAAATGAGTAAAATGAGAATATAAAATATTTAATTTGTTGAGTAAGTTTGTTTAGATTTTTTACAAAAAATTTGCATTTTTAGTTTAAATTGCATATAATACAAATGTCTTCCATAAATGGGAGCAAGAAAATAATGGATTTAGAAAAAGAGAGGCCTCTAACCTCTCTTTTTCTTTGGCTTGTTAAACTTTATTTCAAGCCAATATCACTTCCATAAAGGAAGCTTTACATGTACAATCATATAAAATGATTAGAAAATAATGGATGCTTTCGTAAAATGAAAGCAAAAGTATTATATAAAATATTTTCATAAGTAAACTTTTTGAAAGAATTTTTTGTAAAAATAAGGATTTTTTATAAAATTAAAATAATTTAATTTTTTAACCAGTTTTTATGGAAAAGAAGGAAAAAAAACAAGATGAAAATGTTGTTTTAGAAAATAAGCAAGAAAGTAAAATTACTTTTTGAAAGGTGGTTTTAATAATATTTTTAGTTTTACTCATTTTATGAGGTGTTTTTTGAGTATTATGCTGATGAACTGTTATATGAATAGTTTCATTAATTGGATTTTGAGAAAGTAAAAATAATAATTTAGCATTTCTACTTCCAGTTATAATATGAATATTAGCACTTTATATATCATATTTAATAATAAAATACTGAATTAGATTAATTAAATATATTAAAAATAAATAATTTAACTCTTAACTAAAACTCTCCTATGCCATCTCGCAACTACCTATTCTACGAATTTACAAGAAGTCTTTGTAATACTTGTAAATCTACTATTGATGCTAAAATCTTGATTGAAGACTCTAAAGTTATTATGCAAAAGTTTTGTAAACTTCATTGATTACAAAGGACTTTAATATCTGATGATGTAGAGTATTATAAAATGCAAAAAGAGTATTTGAAGCCTTGAGATATGCCAAATCGGTTTAACACTGAAATAAAAGAATGATGTCCTCATGATTGCTGACTTTGTCCTGATCATGAACAACACTCTTGCTTAACAATTGTTGAAGTTACAGATAAATGTAATATGAAATGTCCTGTTTGTTTTGCTAATAGTTGACCAGAATTAGATCACAAATCTCTTGAAGATATTGAAAAAATGTTTGATGTAATTTGTAAAAATGAGACTGAACCAGATATAGTTCAAATCTCAGGTTGAGAACCAACAATTCATCCAGATTTTTTTGAAATACTTGATAGAGCAAAAAAAAGACCATTTAGATATATTATGATAAATACAAATGGTATAAAAATTGCAGAAGACGAAGAATTTACTAAAAGATTATCTACTTATAAACCTAATTTTGAAGTTTATTTACAATTTGATAGCTTAGAAGATAAATTTACAACTGAGATTAGATGACAAAAAATGAAAGACATAAGAATTAAAGCATTAGAAAATTTGAATAAATATAATATTTCTACTACTTTGGTTGTTGTTCTTAAAAAATGAAAAAATGATCAAGAAATAGGAAAAATAATTGAATTTGCACTTACTCAAAAATGTGTAAGATGAATTACTTTTCAAGTTGTTCAATCAACCTGAAGATATGAAAATTATAATCCTCTAAAAGATAGACTTACAATTTCAGAAGTTAGAAATGAAATAATTAAACAATCTCCATATTTTACTCCTCAAGATATAGTTCCATTACCTTGTCATCCTGAATGAATTGCTATGTCTTACTGATTAAAAACGGAAGATAATAAATTAATGTCTTTATGTAGATATATAGAAAAAGACGAATTACTTGCATGAAGTGAAAACAATATAATTTTTGAAAAAAATGAAAAATTCAAAGAACATTTTATGAAACTGTTCTCATTATCAACTGTTTGAGAGCCAAGTGCAAATTGCTTTTGAAGTTTGCTTTGTTGTCTTCCAAAAATCAATATGTCAAAAAAATTAACATATGAAAATGTTTTTAGAATAATGATTATTCAATTTCTTGATGTTTATAATTTTGACTTAAAATCAGTAAAAAGGTCTTGTATACATTTTGCAAAACCAGACTGAAAGATTTATCCTTTTGATACTTATAATTTGTTTTATAGGAAGTAGAAAATTTTATATTTTTAACTTTAATTAAGCTTATGAAAGTGTTTTTAAAAGTTTTGTTAACATTATGTTTATTATTTTTTCTTTTGACTTGAATTTTTTTGGCTGTTTGCTGATGAATATTGAGTGGTCAAACTTCTATTTTAAATACTATTTATATTGCTGTTTGAGTCTGGATTATAATGTTTTTTGTGGTTTTTTTTAAAATTTGGTGAAAGTCAGAAAAAACTAAAATTAAGAATTGAGAAAGTAGTAATCAATCTAAAGGAACACCAAAATTTCCTGAGTACTAAAATAATAAAAATCTAAAAATGCTTGACTTAGACTACTACAAAATAAAAATCATTGCTGATTGACTTGGTTATTTATCTTGATGAATTGCCTGATTTTTGGCTATGAAATACTATTTCAAAAAGTATTTTCCAAAATCGCCTCTTAGAAACTTTGAGGAAAAGCTTTTTTATTATCTTTGAGTTTTTGGTGGAGCAATGTTTGTTGCAATAATCATTTCTACTTTTGATAATTATGTAAATCATTATGGTTGAGATAAGGTTTATCTTACTAAATCAATTGCTTGAGCAATTTGTGGCTGAGTTATTGCTTCAGAATTATTTAAAAAAATCTATAATAATTACTTTAATACTTGAGTTTTATTTGTTCCTAGTCTTGTAGTCTGAACCATCGTTTGAAGGATTTGAGCTTTTTTAATTTGACTTAGAGATAATACTCACTGATTACCAACTAATTCAATTTTTGGCTATGATTATTGAGATTGAATATTAAGACATCCAGCTCAATTATATGAAATCACAGTTTTACTAACTTTTTGAATAATGTTTATTTTCTGATTAAAATATAATAGATATTTTTTGCTTAAAAACTGATTTTTTGCTTTTTGTTTAGTTTATTTTCTTTATAGATTCTTAGTTTGATTTATTATGCCATATAGTCATTTTTGGCTATGATTAAATACTATTCAAATTATTTCTATTTGAATGATAATTTACTCTATATTTAAATTGAGAAAATATTAGTTTCAGACTTAACACAAATTTTAAAAATACTCTTCATTGTCTCACAGAATTCTCTATTTTCTATTGAAACACCAGTAAATATTGCATTTAAGTTTAAGATAAGGACTTTGTTTTCGTACATTACTATGCTTGATTTTATTTCTCATAATTTTTTTGGAAATAGTTTTAGATTTCTCATTTGTTTATCATCTACTAATTGTAAAATTTTTTCTACTTCTCAATCTGATCAAATAGATTCACAAAATATTTGTTTTTTTATTCTTGATTCTATAAAATCTTGCATAAATTTTTTTCAGAAAGCATTTTCTAAGTCTTCATGGGCTCAGAATTCATAAAATTTTTTAATTCAATTTTTATCTTTTTTAATTTTTAAAATTTCTAAATACGAATTCTTACACGAATCTAGTCAATCAATAAAAGTTATTTTAGGCTTGCTTATTATATTTTTTCACTTTTCTTTTAAATAAGGAGAAATTTCACTTATAATTTTTGTTTTTTCTTCTACTTCTTTTAAAATACTATCTTCTAAACTACTAACTTCTGCCTCATAATATCAAGTCTTTCATCTAAAAGATTTTTTTAAAATTCATCTTTTCCATAGGTTATCAGCTATAAAATTTATAGTTGATTTAGGAATATTTAAAGCTCTTGCTATTTCAGACGAGGGAGAAATTCAGTATTCAACTAGATATAAATATATATCCGTTTCTTTTTCATTAAATCATAGTTTTTAAAACTTACTTTTCATATCGGCAATTATTATTGATAGTATTTTGTATTTCAATTTTACTTTATTATACAAATAAATAATATAAAATTATTCTAGAATAACAAATTTAATTGATAAATAAAATAATATGACAAAGTTAAAATATTTGGAAAATACTTATTTATTTGAATATAAAGCAAAAGTTACTTGATTTTGAGAAAGCGAACTTTGAAAATATATAATTCTTGATGAAACTATTTTTTACCCTCAATGATGAGGTCAACCTTGCGATTTTGGTGCAATAGTTTTTGAAAAATGAGAACTCAAAATAAGCAATGTTAGGCTTTCCTCAGAATGAGAAGTTTATCATTATTATGAAGAAACTAATAATTTGCCAAGTATTTGAGAAATTATTTCTTTGATAATAGATGATAATAGAAGAATTCAAAATGCCAAAAACCATTCATCATGACATTTAATAGATGTTGTAATGAAAAATATATGATTTTGAGACTTAACTCCTACTAAATGATATCATTTTTTAGATTGATGTTATGTAGAATATTCTTGAACTTTAGCTATAGAATCTTCAGAATTAATAGAGAAACTTAATCTTGAATTATCAAAACTTATTTCTAATAATATAAAAGTAATTATTACTAATTCTTGATTTTCTGGTTATGAAAAACCTCCAGAGTGAAAAACTTTTAGATATGTAGCTTTTGAAGGTTTTGATTGATGTGGATGCTGATGAACTCATATTAATTCTAGCTCTGAAATATGAAAAATAGATATTACAAAAGTGAAAAATAAGTGAAATATTTTGAAAGTTAGTTATATTGTTTTATAAAATTTTTTCTAAAAATGTATTACTTTTCTACAAAATAATACATTTTTTATTGCTTTTATTTATTTTTTGTTAAACTTTTATATACAACTAAAATTTAATATAAAATTTATGAAAGAAAAAGAAATAAAAAGAAGTTTTTTGAAAATTTCTAAAAGGTTTTTAGAACCTTTAAAATCTAATAAAATCATTGCTTTAAAATCTTTTATTAAGATGATTTTTCGGTGAATTAATCCAATTAGTCACATATTTTTTATACAAAAAATAGTTTATCAAATAGAACATAAAAATTATGAAAGTTTTAAATTAATATTTATATATTATATTTTATACATTATTATATATGAAATATCCGAATTAATAATGATAAAGTGGTGATGGTATGGAGCAGTAGAATCTTATAAAAAAAGCATAAATGAAAAATATATTTTAAAATACATAAAACTAAATAATAATTCTTTAGAAAAAATATGAACTTGAAAATTAATATCTATAGTTGAAAAATGAGTAGAAATATGGTGAATATGGCTTAATTTTTTTATAGAAAATATAGTTCAAATATCTGTTGTATTACTATTTTCAGTTTATGTTATATTTAAATTTAGTAATTTTTACTGACTTTTGTTTTTATTAATTTATATTTTTTTAATTATTTTATGAAATGTATTAAATAAAAAAATGATATTTTATAGAAATAAAAGAAAAGATTCTCAAACAAATTATACAAGGCAATTTGTGAAGATAATTATGAGTAAGTTTGAAATAATGCAAACTTGAAAAATATCAAAAGAAACAATAAAACTTAATAATTATGCTGATGAAATGATATTTTATAACTTCAAAATGGTTCCTTTTATTCATCCTTTTTTTAGACTACCAATGTTGATAATGACATTATTTAAAGTAATAATTATATTTTTTCTTTGAAATTCTATTTTTTCTTGAGAAAATGATTTATCTTTACTGGTAGCTATATTTTGAATTTTAACTTTAATGGATACTGTAATCTATAAATCTATTATTTTTTTTAAAGATTTTACAAAAGAGTTTGTTCATATTACTAGACTCTGGGATTTTTTCGATACAACACCAGAAATACAATGATATGAAGAATGAAAAGAATTTGAATATAAAACTTGATCTATAGAACTACAAAATATTACTTTTTGATATGAAGAAAATAAAAAAGTATTTAAAGATTTTAACCTAAAATTAAATTGATGAAAAATAACAGCCTTTGTAGGTAATAGTTGATGATGAAAAACAACCCTAGTAAAAATAATATCTCAGTATATCAAACAAGATAGTTGAAAATTAATAATAGACTGACAAGACCTAAATGAAATATCACTAAAAAGCTATTACAAGAATATATGATACCTAACTCAAGAACCAAGTGTATTTGATGGAACTATTTTGGATAATTTGACTTATGCATTGGAGGAAAATACCTTGTCCCAACAACAAATCCCCCTATCCCAACCTTTCCCCCCAGGGGAGAAAGGAGTAGAAAATTCAATTTGAAAAGATGTTCTAGTTCCCTCTCCATTGGGGGGAGGGTTAGGGAGGGGGATGCAAGAAAAAATCCACAAAATAATCACTCTCTCAAAATGTGAATTTATCTATGAATTCGAGAAATGACTAGAAACAGAGATAGGAGAAAGATGAGTAAGATTGAGTTGATGACAAAAACAAAGATTAGCAATAGCGAAAATAATACTAAAAGATCCAAAAATAATAATACTAGATGAACCAACAAGTGCCTTAGATAGTTTTAGTGAAGAATTAATAACAAAAGCAATGAATAATTTGTTTGAATGAAGAACGGTGCTGGTAATAGCCCATAGATTACAAACAGTAAAACATGCAGATGAGATAATAGTAATAGAAAACTGAGAAATACAAGAGAGATGAAAACATACTGAATTAGTAGAAAAGAATTGAATCTATAATAGAATGCTTGAATTACAAAGTGGATTTTAGAAATGTAGTGAACGATTGCATCGTTCTGATTTTAGAAATATATGGAACAATTGCATAGTTCTAAAAGAAAAAATTAAAAAAATTAGCTTTTTTTGAAAAAAGTTATATAATGCAACTGAATTTTTGTTCTTTAGGGAAATAATAATAAAATTTTTAAAATCATCACAATTTTGGAAATAGGCTTTAATTTAATGGTTGTTGTCTTTAAATGTATTAATTAGATAATTTGTAAAATATTTTTTACATTTATGAAAATTATATTTTCCCTTACATAGTATATTAAAATTCTATCTATATAATTAGATAATTTTTAATATGCTTTTTACGAAAATTTAGCGATTATTTCGCATAATTTTAGTTTATAATATTTGCAATAAATATGGATAATTTAGTTAAATTTAGTGATCTAGGTTTATCAGAGAATATGCTTAAAGCTATTGAAAAAAAATGATATACTCACCCTTCACCAATTCAAGCTCAAGTAATTCCTCTTCTTCTTAACTGAAAAAAAGATATTATTTGACAAGCTCAAACTTGAACTTGAAAAACAGCATCTTTTTGAATACCGATTTTGGAGAGAATAACTTCTGATAGCAGAGAAACAAAAGCTCTTATTTTAGCTCCAACTAGGGAATTAGCTATTCAAGTTGCTGAAGAAATAAAATCTTTTTCAAATGGCAATATAAATATAGTTTTACTTTATGGTTGACAAAGTATTACTAAAGAAATGAGAGATTTGAGAAATAGTCCAACTATAGTTGTTTGAACTCCTTGAAGAGTTAAAGATCATTTGATTAAAAAGAAAACTCTCAATATTGATAGCTTAGAATTTTTTGTTTTGGATGAAGCAGATGAAATGTTAAACATTTGATTCAGAGAAGAAATAGAAGAAATAATGCAACACACTCCAGAAAATAAAAAAACACTACTTTTTTCTGCTACAATGCCAAAATCTATAATGGATTTAGTACACACATATATAAAAGATTATGATATGGTAGCTATAAAAAAAGAAGAAACAACAAATAAAAATATAATTCAAAAATGTTATAAAGTTCCAGAAAAACATAAATTTGAGGCTCTTTGTAGAGTTATAGAAGTTGAAGATGATTTTTACTGAATAATTTTTTGTAGAACAAAAAGTGATGTTGATGAAGTTGCTAGTAATCTTATGAGTAGATGATACAAAGTTGAATGAATACATGGTGATATTGATCAATCTCAAAGAGAAAAAACTCTATGAAGATTCAGAAAAAAAACTATTAAAATACTTGTAGCTACAGATGTTGCTGCAAGATGAATAGATGTTAGCGATTTAACTCATGTTTTGAATTATTCACTTCCAGATAATCCAGAGACTTACACACATAGAATTTGAAGAACTTGAAGGGCAGGGAAGACTTGAGAAGCTATAAGTTTTGTAAGTAGAAGAGATTGAAGAGTTCTTATGTATATAGAAAGAATAATTAAATCAAAAATAGAAGTAGCTAAATTACCAGATATAAAGGATGTAATTAATTTTAAGAAAAAAAGACTTGTTAACTCCATAAAAGAATCTTTAGAAAATATTGATTCAAATGATTTTATTGATATTTCAAAAAAATTACTTGAATTGTGAGATGCAGAAAATGTAATATCATCAATTTTGAAGTCAGTTTATAAAAATGAATTTGATGAAAAAAGTTATGAACATGTAGCAGAAGAACAAACATCTAATGGTTCTAGTTTTAGCAGTAGATGAGATAGTTATTGATCTCGTAGTTCTGTTAACTCAAATTGAGAACAAAGATTATTTGTTGCTAAATGAAGACTTGAAGGTTTAACTCCTTGATCTTTAATCCAATTTTTGGAAAAAGAAACTTGAACTAAATTATGAGATGTTTGAAAAATAGAAGTTTTAAATGAATTTTCATTTATTAATGTTTGAGCTTCTGATGCAGAAGTAATTTTGTCTTACTTCAAATCTAAGAATAGAGAAAAACCTCTTGTTGTTCAAGCTAAAGCTAAAGATTGAAGTAGATGATGAGAAAGAAGATGAGGATGAAGTTTTTGAAGGTCTAGTTTTTGAGATAGAAGATGAGGATGAAATTTTTGATCAAGAGATGGTTGATTTAGAAGAGATTGAGAAAAACCAGCTTTTAGAAAAAATAGATTAGCAAATAGATGAGATAGATAAAAAAATAAGCAAATTTTTATAATTTGCTTATTTTTTTATCTTATAAGATTATATTGTAGCTAATGCAGCTGATGCTTGAGATATTTGTAATCAAACAGTAGCAGCAGTAGCTAAAAATAATCCCCAATGTATAACTTGAGACATTTCATCTCTAAATGCATGTTTCAAAGTTCCTATTTCTATTTTTGCCATAAAAAAATTATTAAGATATAATATAAGTAAATATATTGTACTATAATAATTTTAATAAGTCAAGAATTTAATATATAAAAATTTAAAAAACTTATTTATTTTTATATATTAAAAAATTTTTAAATATTATTTGAATAATTTTCTATTACTTTTAAGTAGTATTTGTCCCAAAAAGACATACTTTCTAATAACATACTTTCTCATTTTTTATTTTTTGTTATAGCCCAAGGACATACTCATTTATATCATTTTAACTTGAACCATAGCTTAAATTTATCTTTTAAATTATCAATTATATCTTTTGGAATATTATCTTCTTTAAGTATAAAAGCATTTTCTTTTTCATCAAAAATATAATACTTTAATCAGTAGATATTATTAACTTGAGCTAAAAGATTTCAAACTATTTTTGCTTCTCTTAGATTTACTTTATTCTGAGATTCTAAAAAGTTAGCAAAGTCTACTAAAGAGAAATTTATATTGTTTTCGAATTTATTTTCTAAATATTTGTTTATAAAATTGAAATTTGTAATTAGAATTCAAATTTTTGAACTCATTCAAATCTTTCATTTTACTAAACTTTCTATAACATTATATCATTTAATTATAGGATCATTTTTGTTTTCTTCTAAAAAATCTATGTATAATTTATCTGAAACTTCTTTGAACCATATATTTATTAAAGACATTTGTTTAAATACAAGATCTTTTCTTTTATGTTCATTTAATTTTGATTTTTTGAAAAAAGTTTTTAATAAAATTCATTCTATTGCTTCTTGTGTAAAATAAATAGTAGCTTTTAATTTATTTTTATTTCTTTTACATAATTCATAATTAACAAAATTATTATCATTCAGTCTATCATTTGATACATTTACTATTTTTCAATCTAAATAAGAAAAAAAATCATGTTCTCATAATTCATTTATTTTATCTTCAAAGTAGTCCCAAAACATTATTAAATGTAGATTATTTAACTTTTTTCTTAGCTTAATAAACTCTTTTATTATTCAATCTTCAGTATTATAATCATAAAAATCCAGTATTAATTTTCTAGCTTCTTCTTCGGAATTTACTTTACTTAAAAGATCTATAAATTCATCTATATTTATTGATAATTTATTTTTTTCCAATATTTTACTTACAAATTCAGAAAAACTAGAAGTTAACTTTAATGTTTTATTGTTATTTATTTTTCATTTATTTACGATATTTCTATTTGACATATAACTTTTAATTTTAGCAATTGGACAATTCATTAATTATTTATAAGTTATTATTAAGATATTATAATTAATTATAATATCTTAATAATATTTGTCAAATATTTTCTAAAATTGCACTTGCTTTTTGAACCTAGGCTACTTATTTTTTGAACATAAAAAATTCTTTTTTACTAATTAACTATAAAGCTTGTAGCTCATAGCCAAGCTAAATCAAAGATGGCTTTTTGTGTTTCGTAAAGCTCTTTATTTTCTATTAAAACTCAAATTGGATTTTCTTTGTTTAAGTTCAAAATCGCTATTGAATTAGAAAAAATACTTATTTCAGAGCTAAAAAAGAAATTTTTTGAAGGAATTAAAAAGGTTTCTGTCAATTCTAAAAATTTATCATTTTTTAGAAAAGAATTTACAAAATTTATAGTTATACCAGTTTTAGGGGAAATAAGTCTAGTTTTTATCTTGTTTTTCAGTCTTTCTTCAAAATGATTTTTCAAGAAATCTTCTCAGCTAAAGAATATACTTAATTTTTCTATATTTGAGAAAGTAACTATTTCTGAGTTCTTATCTTTTAAAAGCCTTTCAAATACACTTTTAACTCAAGTTTTTCACTCAAAAAATTGTATTTTTGGTTTACTTGGAGATTTTGATAAAATAGAAATCAATTCTGGAAATATTTTATTTGCTAAATTCAACTTTTCTTTTTCTTTGTTTATTATCACTTTTGGATTTTCTGCTACAAATGCTTTTATTCCATTTTTTTGATAAAATGATAAAAATCATTTATCAACTAAGCCTTGTGTGTGATAATATAAATTTACTCTTCATATTTTTGTTATTTTTGAGATTGTAGAAATAGGCAAATCTCAAAATTCAAGACAAGCAAGATATATTTTTGTCTCTTCTTTTGAAAATCATAAATCGTTTAAATCTTTTTCTAAGTTTTTCATACTTTGTATTGTTGTAAATAAATTTCTACACTAATTATACTATAAATTATTTGTATTTCAAAAGAAAATTTAATATTTACAAATTTATTAATTTGTAAAATGTAAATGTTTTGTTAATATTTGAACTAAGATTAAAAAGATTTTAAAGATTAAAGGATTATTTTTAAAATCTTGTTTTCCTTTTAATCCTTAAAATCCTAGTTAAAAATTATTTCATAACAAAAATACTTATGCAAAAAATATGTAAAATTTCTTGAAAAACTTTTGAAGTTACTCAGGAAGATTTAGAATTTTATAAAAAAATGTGAGTTCCTGAGCCTACATTATGTCCAGAAGAAAGACAAAGAAGAAGACTAGTTTGGCAAAATATGAGTAAATTATATCATAGAACTTGTGATGCTACTTGAAAAAAAGTTATTTCTTTTTTTTCTTCTGATAAACCTTACAAAATTTACGAACAAAATTATTGGTGGTCTGATAAATGGAATGCACTAGATTATGGAAAAGATTTTGATTTTAGTAAAACATTTTTTGAACAATTTGGTGAATCCCTACATAATATACCTATGCCATGCCTTTTCACTGAATTTTCAAAAGATGAAAATTCAGCTTATACAAATTTTTCTTGATACAATAAGAGTTGTTACCTAATTTTTCATGCTGATTTTAATGAAGATTGTTATTTTTGAACTTGAGTAAAAAATAGCAAAAATTGTGTGGATTCACTAAATGTTTTTGATGTGGAACAATCTTATGAAAGCATAGATTGCAAAGGTTGTTTTAACATAAAATATTGTAGGGATTGTAATAATTGTAGTGATTCTTGGTTTTTAAAAGATTGTATTTGATGTAAAAACTGTTTTGGCTCTATGAATTTGAATAATAAACAATATTTTTTGTTTAATAAACAAGTTTCAAAAGAAGATTATGAAGAATTTATCAAAAATTATGAAAGTGGGAAATACAATATTCAAAAACTACTTTCAGAAAAATTTTTAAACTTTCAAAAAACACAAATCCATAAAGCAACTTATTGACTAAATAATGAAAAATCTTATTGAGATCATATTTTTGACTGTAAAAATGTAGTTGAGTGTTTTGATGTGAAAGAATCAGAAAATATGAAATTTTGTGAGAGGATTTATAATTGACCAAATACAAATTGTTATGATGTAGATCAATTTTGAGCTAGAATTGAAAATATTTACGAAAGTGCAAATATTTGAGTAGATTGTAAAAATTCTATAGCTTGTTTATACTGATATAATTACATAGATTGTACTTATTCTATATTTTGTTTTAACTGCAAAAATTGTTTTTGATGTATTTCTCTTGTAAATAAGCAGTATTGTATATTTAATAAACAATATATAAAAGAAGAATATTTTAAATTAAAAGAAAAGATTGTGAAACATATGAAAAAGACTTGAGAGTGGTGAGAATTTTTTCCTAGTTCTATATCACCATTTTGATATAATGAGACAGTGGCACAGGAATATTATCCATTAGATCGTAGAGATGTTTTTCAAAAACATCTCTACGAAAATTGAAACCAATATTTAAATGGAAAGAAGATGAAGAAAAAGCTATATATGAATGAGTTAAATATGAAATTCCAAATGATATAAAAGATGTTTGAGATGATATTTTAGAAAAAATTCTGACTTGTGAGTGTTGCAATAAAAATTATAGAATAGTCTGACCTGAATTACAATTTTATAGAAAACAAAACTTACCAATTCCTAGATGTTGTCCTAATTGTAGGCACTTAAATAGAATAAAATTAAGAAATCCAAGAATTTTATTTGATAGAAAATGTGATAAATGTGAAAAAGAAATAAAAAGTACTTATTCTGAAGATAGGGAAGAGATAGTTTATTGTGAAGAATGTTATAATAATGAGATTTACTAAACTTAATTTTTTATTTCATTAAAAATAAGATGAAATGCTTGAGAAACCATATCGTTATCTATTTTTATTCATATTGGAATATTATTATAGATAATAATATAAACTATAGATCAAATTAAAAATATATTTATAGCTCATCATCAAGCAGAAAGATTTATAAAATTTTCTGTTCAAATAGATTTGTTGATTTTTTCCATTATACACTTTTTTAAAAAATATTACTGTTGTGAAAATTAATTTCACATATAATTGTATTTAATATAAGCCTTAAAGTCAAATATAATAATTTTATATCTTTACTTTGTTTGAAAAACTGTAAAATAGTTATAAATACTTTCTAACAAAAAATTATTATGCAAAACGAAAAGATTATAGTAAATAAAACTTGTAAAAATTGTGAAGCAAGTTTTGAAATTACAGATAAAGATTTAGAGTTTTATGAAAAAATTTCACCAATATTTCAGGATAAAAAATATTTTATCCCTACACCAACATTTTGTCCTGATTGTAGACAACAAAGAAGATTAAGTTTTAGAAATGAAAGAAAGCTTTATAAAAATAAATGTAGAGCAAGTTGAAAAGATGTAATTTCAATTTATTCTCCAGATAAACCTTACATAGTTTATGATCAAAAAGAATGGTGGAGTGATAAGTGGGATTCAATATATTACTGAATTAACTTTGATTTTAACAGAAGTTTTTTTGAACAATTTGAAGAATTGATGATTAAAGTACCACATTCTAATTTGGTTCTTTTAGGTAATGAAAACTCAGAATATGCAAATTTTGTTTGAAATAGTAAGAATATTTATATGTCAAATGATCTTCTTTGATGTGAAGATATTTTATTTTCTGATACTATGAAATACTCTAATAATTGTTTAGATTGCAGTAACTTGGATAATTCTTGAAATTGTTATGAATCTATTTTTTGAGAAAATTTAATTAATTGTAAGTTTGTAAATTATAGTAAAAAATGCTATTCTAGTAGCTATTTGTTTGACTGTGAAAATTTAAATAATTGTTTATTTTGTGTTTGATTAAAAGATTGAAGTTTTAAGTTATTAAATAAACAATATTCAAAAGAAGATTTTGAAAAAATAAAAGTTGATTTGCAAAGAAATGAAATATATGAAGAAATTAAAAAGCAATATTTTAATTTATTATCAAAATATCCTAGATTTATAAAAAATATATGATCAGAAAATTGTATTTGAAATAATCTTTTAAATTCAAAAAATAGTTTTTACTGCTTTGATTCAATAGAAATAGAGAATTGTAAATATTGTATTACTGCTCATAGTATGCAAAATTGTATGGATACAACAATTCATAATCCAGATTGTAATTATTCTTATGAATCTGTAAGTTGATGAAAACTAACTAAATCATATTTTAATGTTCTATGTTGGAATAGTTCTAATATATCTTATAGTTCAGAAATTTTTGACTGCAAAGATTGTTTTTGATGTGTATGAATTCGTAATAAATCTTATTGTATCCTAAATAAACAATACACAAAAGAAGAATACGAAAAACTAGTACCCAAAATCATAGAACATATGATTGAGTCTTGAGAATGGTGAGAATTTTTTCCTTCTTCAATTTCTCCTTTTTGATATAATGAAACTTTAGCACAAGAATATTTTCCATTAACAAAGGAAGAAATAATAGAGAAATGATTTAAATATAAAGATGGGGAAGAAAAAGATTTTACTTGAAATGTTTATGAACCTTTGGATATTTCAGAGTATAATGAAAATGTGGTCTGAAAAGAAAAAGCAAATGAAAATATTCACAAACTATTAAATGGGATATTACTTTGTAAAGAGTCAAAAAGACCTTTTAAAATAATCAAACAAGAGCTAGATTTTTATATTAAGCATAATTTACCAATACCAAATTTACATTCTGATATTAGACATTTAAATAGGATGAAACTAAGAAATCCAAGAAAGCTTTTTGATAGAAAATGCGATAAATGTAGTAAAGAAATTAAAAGTACTTACTCACAAAATAGGGAAGAGATAGTGTATTGTGAAGAATGCTATAATAATGAGATTTATTAAAAAAAAAGATTTATTTTTGATGTCAAAAATAAATCTTTTTTTATATGTTATAATTTCATTTTGCTAAATCTGAAACTATACCTTTGTGATCAAAAGAAATTACTCTTTTTTCCATGCTATCAACTATATGTTTATCATGAGTTGCTAAAATAACTGTTTTTCCATAAGTCTTATTTAGATCTGAAAATATATTCATAATTTCCATTGAAGTTATTGGATCTAGGTTTCAAGTTGGTTCATCTCATATAATTATATCAGGATTATTTACCAAAGCTCTTGCTATTGCTACTCTTTGTTTTTCTCAACCTGATAATTCAAATACAAATTTATCTTTTTTGATTAATAATCAAACTTGTTCCAATGCTTCTGGAACTTTTTTTCTTATAGTACTATCTTTGTAACCACAAACTTCCATTGCAAAAGCTACATTTTCATAAACTTTTTTAGAATCAAGTAGTTTATAATCTTGAAATATAACTCAAGTATTTCTTCTATAATTTAGTAAAACTTCTTCTGAAAAATTTTTATATAATGCCATTCAATTATTTAGAATAACATCTCACCACATAGGTTTAAAATCTCATATAATAGTTCTTATTAGACTAGTTTTTCCAGAACCTGAATATCATATAAAAAATACAAATTCTCAAGAGGATATTTCTAAATCAACATCTTTTAAGATAGTTTTATTTCAAAAAGCTAGAGTAACTTTATCAATTTTCATTTTTATTTCTAATTAATATTTATTTTTTTATTCTTCTAAATTTTTTAATCTTTCTATAACTTCACTATTATATGGCTGAATTTCTAAAATGTTTTTGTACGAAATTATTGCATCCATAATTTTTCATGTATTTTCATAACATATTCATTCTATAAGTAATTTGTTAAAATCTTTTGGTTTTTCTTTTAAATAAAGTTTAGTATATTTTAATGCTGATTTAAAATTTCATACTTCGAAGTTTAAATCTGTAAGCATTTCAAGTATTTCAGTATCGTTATTTCTTCTTGCTAAAGCTTTTTCATAAATTTTTATTGATTTATTTAGTTTATTTTGTATTGCTAGAATATAACCTAAACTTTTTAATATTTCAAAATTATCACCTTTTGTTTCTATCAGGTCAAAATATATATATTCAGCATTTCTATACTTCTTTTCTTTTTGATAAATATTAGCTAATTCCAAGTTTAATTCCTTATTATTTTTATCTATAGCAAGTCATTCTATAATTAGCGATTTTGATGAATCTAAATATCATTTTGATGAATTTATTTTAACTCTTTTTATTATATCTTCCAACTTTTCTTTATTTTCTTTTGAAATTTTATCTTTAACTAGATTAAATTTTTTATAAAAATCCTCTTTTTGAGCTATATTTACTGTTTCTCTTGGTATTTCCTCCACTACTAATTCACTTCTAAGCATCTTTTTTAACCTTGGTTCTAGTCTATTATAATAAATTCTTTCAAAATAATAATATATTATATATAAGAATGATATAAGAGTTGTTATTATTTCAAATTTTAATAATATTGAGTTGTCCATTTTTTAATCATAATCAAAAAATAATTAACTTTATTTTATAAAATACTTATTATAAGTCAAATTTAATGAAAATTGAAAATACAATTATTTTTTATATGATTTTATTATTGTTACAACTTCACTAAGAACTTCCATTGGATTTTTTGTGGCATCTATAATGTAATCACATAATTCTATAGATTCTTTTTCTTCATTTATAGCACTATTTATTCTTCTTTCTAACTCATCGTTTGTCATCAAAGCTCATCTTGATTCAATTCTTTTTATTAAAATATCATTTGGAATATTTAAAAATATTGTTGTATATAAATTATCTAATTCTGGTTTCTCTGACCTTAAAATTTTTAATCAATTTACATCTAGTTCTTTTACTATAATTTTTCATTTATTTATTCAGTTTTCCATAACATCAATAAATTTAGTCCCATAATAATCTGTTTCATGAACTATGGCATATTCAAGAAATTCTCATTTTTCAATAGAATTAAAAAACTCTTCTTTTGATATGAAATTAGCATCTATTCAATTTGTTTCATTTTCTCTTATGTTTCTTGTTTTATAAGATAGTGGTATATGTAAATCTAAATTTAATTTATTTAGGTTTTCTATAAGAGTTCATTTTCAGGCTCATGAAACTCACATAATAAAAAAAATATGTCCCATAATTATTTATTTTATATTTTAAAATCAATTTTAGTTTATTTCTAAAGCTTATTTTGTAAAGAAAAACTTGAAAATATTCAATAAAACTATTTGTATTTATAGATATTTTTTTTATAATAAAATAGTTTTATTATTTAAAATTAAATATAATGAAAAAGATAAGAAAAAAAGCTTTCACTCTTGTAGAACTTATAGTAGTAATAACAATATTATCAATATTATGAACAATAGGATTTTTATCACTACAATGATATAGTAAGAATGCTAGAGATAGTGTAAGAACAACAGACCTAAAAAATATACAAACAAGTTTAGAATTATACATAACAAAGGTGTGAAAATATCCAGAACCATCATCATCAATATCAATAGCATACTCATGATGATTAGTATGGAAACAATGAACATTTTGAAATGAACCATTTAAACAATTATGAGATATAAGCAAACTTCCAACAGATCCATTAACATGAAGTGAATATACATATTCAACAACATCAAATAAAACAGAATATCAATTATCGTCAGTTTATGAATGAACTATAACAAAAAATAATGAATTATTAAACAACTCATATGCAGAATGAAATTTACAATGAACAACAAAAATAGTATGAACATATAATTGAGTACAACTATATATACAAACAGGATCATATAATTTTACAATATTCACACCAACAATAATAAATTGAGATTTAAGTAAAGTTGATTTACAAGAAATAATAACAAATAATAAACTATCTATAAATTGAAGTTCTAAATTACCGGATAGTTATAAAAATACAGTTTTTAAAGATAAAGATGTATTAATTAATTTATGAGATATAGTTATATCAACATGAAGTTTATCTGATTTAAAATCAAAAACACAAAGTTGAAAATTACTTAGAAAAGAATATATAACAAAATTACAGAGTATATTAACATGAAGTACATTAAAAAATAATTGAAATTATATAAGTATAACTAATTTAGATGTAAATAGTATTAATTCTGATTTAGTCGCAATTAGTTTAATAAGTTGAAAATGAGTTATTTGAAGTAGCATATCAAGTACACAGACAACAAATACTACTGATTGTATACCTTGACAATGATTTAATTGAATAACTTGTATAAATGCAACAGAGTGTGTAACTTGATTAGAAAGTTTAACATTATCAAATTGACAAACTTGGTCTTGTATTAATTTATGAGCAACAACAGTTTGGGATTGAACAACTCAAGCTACTGACTGTGGTTGAAGCTCTACTAATTGTAATTCTTGACTTACATGGATTTGAAATTATTACCAATGGTGAAGAAATGATACTTGATTTTCAGATCAGCATTGGGAGGAACCTTATAATTATTGATGGGAAGCTCAAAATGATAATAAATGGTGATGAAATACTTCTGATACACCAACAGAAGATTGATTTTGAACTACTAGTATATGAAGGCAATGACCTTGCCATAATTGATGGCATGTTCCTAGTACTAAAGATTGGAAATATGCTTGTGATAGTATATCTTGATTGAGTTGTTCTTTTAATTCAACAATAAGACAAGCCGTACAATTAACTCTTAAACTTCCTTTTGGAGGTTACCGTGCTTGAGGTAGTGGAGATTACTATTCACAAAATGGAATTTGATCTTATTGGTCAAGTAGTCCTAATAATACCAATGCATATAATTTATATCTTGGTCCTATAGGTATTAATGCATCAAATAGCAATTCAAGATGATATTGACATAATATTCGTTGTATTAAAAATTAATATTCTTTAAAAAACAAATATGAAAAAAAATAATATTTTAGTTTCTGTGCTAATTTTCTTAACTCTATCAATTTTTTCTATACAAAATTGATTTTGAGAAACTAAATCTAATCTAAATAGTTGAAGCTGATTAACTTTGATTTACAAAGTTCCAAATCAAGATAAATTAGATGGTTTTATAATTTTAGTAAAATCAAAAAGAACAGAATTTAGAGATGATATTAAATATAATAAACTATTAAATGTATTATTAGAAAAGCTAAATTTGCTAGCTTCAAGGTATAAAAATAATTCTAGTATTTTATCAATGATTAATTATTTGGTAAGTTGACTTAATAGTACTAAAGCAAACTTAGAAAAAGAGATTTTAGAATCTGATTTGAATTCAAAAATTACTAATTCTTGAACTATAGGTAATTATCCTATAATTAGTACTTGAACTATTAATTATAACTATCCAAATACTGTTATTATAAATGATAACATTTCTCAGCCTATACAAAATATTAGTGGTAATATTACTAGAAGTTTATTTTTATCTCCTTCTAAAAATGTTATATTAAACTCTTTCAAAGTTACTGCTAATTATGATAACATTAAACTAAAGGATATTACTATTACATGAAATTGATTCCAAAATGTACTTAACAATATTAGGTTAGTTGATTCAAATATGAATATTGTTTGAACAGCAAATGTTTATAGCAATACAAATGCTAAATTTGAAAATCTTAATTCTTCATCTAATCCTAGTAATACTATAAATATTAATGATACTTCTAGATATTATATAATTTCTGATGTAAATTCATCTGTTGATGCAATTTGAGTTTATGCTAATGTAAATATTTCAAGCTCATCTATTCAATGATCAAATTGAAGAATTATAAATATGGTTTGATCTGATGTTATTTGAGCTTTTCATGATATTGCTCAAAATACATTTCAAGTTACTCAAATAAATTTAGATAATAAAAATATATCAAGTAATGCTTTAGTTTTTAAAATTAATTCATTTGGAAAGAATGAAATAGCTCTTTCTTCGGCTAGTATTACAGCTAATTTATGAGCATTTAATCCTACATCTTATTCTAGTGCAGTTGTTAAATTATATACCCAACAGTGAGATTTTGTATGAAGTTCTTCTTTAGTAGTAAATGGTAATGAAGTTTCTTGAACAATTCCATTTACAAATTATAATATTTTAGACAGTAATACATCAACAATTTATAAAATAATATTTGAAGGTCTTGTATTAAATCAATCTGTTAATGAATATTTTACTGTTAGATTGAATGAAATAATAACTTCTACAGGTTTGAAAGCTTCAAATTACCCAAGAAATACAGATGCTTTTCCTTTGATTTCAACTAAATAATTTGGATACTGAATAAAAATAAAAAAATAGTATAATGTAAAAATTTGCATTATACTATTTTTTTATGCTATGTAATAATTTATGTAATAATAATATAGAAATCATATCTCTCAAAAATACATATCTTTTCAGTTAACTGCAATTAGAGAACCACCGATTTTTGGTGATGAATTAGGTATTTTATCATCTGGATTTCACATATTGTATAATGTTGTTACAACTCAAGGTTTATTTGAAATATCAAAACCTGCAGTTTTCCATCTTTGTTCTATTGAAAAAATAAGTCATCCTGTATATAAAAATCATCAAAAATCATCTTTTAATACTTCTATTAATTCTTCATCTGTTTTCATTGAGTCTTTTGCAAAATATTTTTCATAGATCTCTTTGTTATATTTTTTTACTGATTCTTGAATTTCTCTTGCTGTTTCAACTTTTACTCATCACAATCAGTAACTAAATTTAGAAAAAGTTGTTAAATAAGGACTACTTTGAATAAGATATTTTGCATATCATCTTTGAGTTGATAAATATCTTAATTGCTCTACAGCAATTGAACTTATTATTTTTTTCTCATCTATATCGTAAATCTCAGCTATTTTTTCTATATTATTATAATATTTTTTATCATATAATTTACTTATTACAAATATTACATTTTCATTTTTAAAAAAATCTTGATTATTATATATTTTATCTGGAATATTTTTGCTTATTTTTGAAATACTTTTATCTAAGCTAACTTCTGTATTTTTTAATTTATCTGCCAAAATATCATAATTTCACTTTTTTTTGTAGGTTTCAAGGTTTTTCTTAACTTTATCAAAAACAGTTTGATAATTTAAGATGATTTTTTTTGCCTTTTGCTCATCTATTTTATTCAGTAACACTAAAAAATTCATAAAAGATTCAAATTCTAAAGTAAAATCTTTGTTTTTATCAAGGTTTAAAAAGTAGTCTAGTATATTTTTATCTATTAAATTCTCTTTTGCTAATATATTTAAAAATAACAAATTCTTTACATAATTTTCATTTAGTTTAAAATATATTTTTTTGTCATTTTCATCACGAGCAATAACTTTTTTTACATATTTTAACTCTCACAAAGTTCAACTATATAAAATATCTTTGTTTTTATATATTATTTTATTTTTAGAATTATCTTTAATTTCTTTATAATCAAAATTTATTTTTTTTGACTCTCAACTTTCAGATAATGATAATTTTTCATAATTAGTATAAAACAAAAAAAATAAAAATCAAAGAACAACAGATTCTACTCATATTGTTGCTAAGATTGTTGTGATAATTATTTTTTTATTTGATATTTTATTTCTTGTCTTAATTCTTTTTGCTCTTCTAATACTCATATTATTGGTTGGAAAAATATTTATAATTTAATTTATAAAAATATTATAAATATTTTTTGTATTTTTGCAAGAACTTTTTAAAAAAATAATTATTACTTAAAATAATTAAATTCATATTTTATTCAATGGTATAATAATTCAAAATCAAGTTAGATTTTTTATATTTATGAAATTATTATAAATAATTGATACTTTTTTATGTATCTCAATGATTTCTGAAATTTCAAGGTTTTTCTTACTTAGAAGTTCTTTTACATATAAAAACTTTTCATTTTTTTCTAAATCTTTGTTTTTGTTACATATTTTAAACACAAAGTTTAGTTCATGATGAATTAAGCTTTCTATATTAAGAATGTTTTCTAGATCATCCTCCATATTTATGCTGACAAATTCCATTTTTCTCAACTTTATTACTTCTTTAAAAATTTCATCATGTTTATTTAATAAACCTTTTGTTACTTCAAATACAATTGGAATAAGGTTTGTTCTTGTATTTAAGCTTTTTCTTATCTTTAATTCTAATTTATTTATTTTAAATTTTAATAAAAAAATATATCAGTAAAGTATAATTAGAGAAATAGCTATTGTTATTATTAAGTAGTTCATTTTACACTATTTATTAATTAAATTTTATATATTCTATCATTCTTTTTTTATTATGTCAAATTTGCACTTGATTTTTGAATCTAGCCTAAGGTAACTTATGTTTAATTTTAGTTTTAAAAAATAAATACATTTTTTGCAAATAAATAAATAATATGCTAGAATTTATTTGTTATAAATTTATTTTAATTATTTATTTTATAGTTATGTCAAAAAATAGGGATACTTACCATAACAAAGAACTTAAAAAACTTTGATTTAATAAAGATGGTTTTTATGATTCAACTGAAATTGATAAAATGAGAAAAACATACAATTGATTAAGTGATTTACAAAGAGATTTATTAAAATGAATAGTTAATAAGGATATTAGAAAATCTGCTGAGAGATATTTAGCTTTAACTTGACATATTGCTTATATAAATAGAATTGCTCAATTACTTAAAGACAAATGAAAAAATAAAAACATAGATATAGTTAATTTGGATACAAATAATCCTAAAAATGCTGTAAAAATCATACAATTATATTTTTGAATTGAACCAGATTGAAAATATTGAATAGAAACTTTTAAGGCACTTATGGAATTTCAATGAAGTAATAAAGATTACAAAAATGATTTACATTCTATAAATGAAAATACTATAGGTAATGGTTGATGACAACAAGATTGAATACCTAATTGAAGAACTCTAAGAGCAATGATAAAAGAGCTTGAAGAAACTAAGCCTGAAACTAAACCTGAAACTAAACCTGAAACTAAACCTGAAACTAAGCCTGAAACTAAACCTGAAACTAAACCTGAAACTAAACCTGAAACTAAACCTGAAACTAAACCTGAAACTAAACCTGAAACTAAACCTGAAACTAAACCTGAAACTAAACCTGAAACTAAACCT
>Ga0172373_10001523_pt1 | contig 37471 bp, 27 predicted proteins | sample Lak10m_2_FD_114546 | JGI IMG/M metagenome (GOLD analysis project Ga0172373, IMG submission 114546) | Freshwater microbial communities from Kabuno Bay, South-Kivu, Congo - kab_092012_10m | ecosystem: Environmental > Aquatic > Freshwater > Lake | place: Democratic Republic of the Congo... | reverse complement strand
TGCTGCAACTCCAGCGCGAGCTCGGCCTCACCTACCTCTTCATCACCCACGACCTGTGGCTCGCACGCGCCTTCGCCCCGCGGATCGCCGTGATGGAGCGTGGTCTGATCGTGGAAGAAGAGGACAGTGAGGTCGTGGTGACCGAGCCGCGTTCGGAGGCCGCGCGACGGCTGGTGGGAAGTGCGCTCCGGGCGGAGAGGATGGGGTGAGAGAGAGAGGGGGGGTGGAGGGAGGGGTGGGGTGGCGTTATCTGGAGGGGTTGCAGGTTGATGGCGGATAGGGATTAACCACAGAGGCACAGAGGACACAGAGACTCACAGAGGGGGGGGAAGGGGGCAACGGCGTTGCGTCACGCGCTGGCGTTGCGTCACGCGCTGGCGTTGCGTCACGCGCTGGCGTTGCGTCACGCGCTGGCGTTGTGTCGTGAACGCCGTTACCGGCTCGGAATCCCCCCCTCTGTGAGTCTCTGTGTCCTCTGTGCCTCTGTGGTTAATCCTCTTCTCTTCTCTTCTTCCGCTCACTTTCCTTCCGCAACCGCCGCGGCCTGCAGCTTCAGGAAGCGGCTTTCACCCGGCAGCACCGTCACCTCCTCGCGGGCCCACGTGCGGACCTGCCAGCCGTGCTCGTCGGAGAGCAGGCTCACCGCGAGGCGGCCGGCGGGGAGGCGCTCGAAGCGCAGCGGAGCACCGCTCACGCGGCGTGAGGCGGCGCGCGCGGCGAGGCCGAGCTCGGGGGCGTCGAGCACGTCGACCACGAGCTGGCCGCGCGCCAGGCGTCCGCCGGCGGGGCCGAGCACCTCGACCTCGAGCGTGGCCGAGGGCGGTGCGCGCAGCACGAGCTCGGCGGGGCCGGGCAGGGTCAGGGAGCGTTGCAGGCGCAGGCCGTCGAGCACGGCGTCCACCGTGTAGGTGCCGGGAGCAAGGTGGGTGAGGCGGGTCGTGCCCTCGACGAGGTGGTCCTGGACGGCGACGTGCAGCAGGTTCCCGACGGGCGCTTGCTCGGTCGGCGTGAGGCGGACGCGCGCGCGCGCCGGGCGGCCGTCGTGCTCCTCGATGCGTAGCGTCAGCTCCTCGCTTGCGAGCGCGAGCTCGACCTCGTAGCCGTTCGCCGGTGAGCCCTCCGGCGCCACTTCGAAGCGGCTCGTGACGTCGTCCGCCACGACCTGGAAGCTCGGCTCGCCGGGCGGGAACTCCTGGTCGAACTGGAAGCGCCCGGCCGCGTCGGTGGTCTCCTCGAGCGGCCAGAGGACGACGCGCGCGCCGGTCACCGGGAGTCCGGCGGAGGTCACCCGTCCGCGGATCAGGATCGGGCGCGGGGCGCGTGCGAGGTCGACCCAGGTCGTCTCGCCCGCGCGCACCTCGACGGTCGCGAGGGGCACCGGCGCCACGCCGTCGTTCGAGTGGTAGCGCGCGAGCTCGTAGCGGCCCGGCACGAGCCCGGTGAAGGCGAAGCCGCCCGAGTGCGGCAGGACGGCGATCGCGAAGGGCGCCGCGGCTTCCAGCGCTCGGACGCCGAGGTATCCGCCGCCGCGCCGGTCGACCCCCTCGAGTGCGCCGGCGCGTGCGAGCGTGTGCGTCAGCGCGCGCGTCTCGCTCGCGCTCAGGGTGATGCTCTCGCGCACGTAGCTGCGGCCGGTCAGGGCGAGCTCGAGCCGCCAGGTTCCAGGGTGCAGACCGGGGAGCGTCCAGCGGCCGCCCGCGTCGCTCGTCGCCGTGCGGTGCGTCTCGGGGTGGTCGCCGGCGAGCGTGCCATCGGCGTCGAAACGCCACACGTTGACACCGTGCAGGTCGAAGCCATCGGGGAAGTTCGAGGTGCGCGGCGCGAGCGTGGCGCGCACGCGCACGCCGGCGAGCGGCGCGCCCGTCTCGTCCGTGACCGTGCCCGCGAGGCGTGCGCCGCGCACGACGGCGAGCTCGATGGTGGTGGTCGCGCCGGCCGCGAGCTCGACCGTGAGCGGCTCGACCGAGTTCTCGAGGCCGCCGTCGGCCTGGGCCGGGAGGTCGAGGCGCGCGCCGCGCGGGTCGTCGAGGCCGAGCCCGTGCTGCCCGGCGGGCAGGTTCTCGAAGCGGAAGCTGCCGTCGGCCGCGACCGGCGTCGTGAGCGCGCGCGCGTAGGTCGTGTAGTGCGGGTGATGGCCGCTCGCGAGGCGCAGGAGGACGCGCGTCTCGGCGAGCTCGGCGGGCGCGAGGCCGGTGAGCCGTCCGCTCAGCGTCGCTGCGGGCTCGAGGCGGACCTCGATCCGCGCGGCGGTGCCGCTCCAGAAGCCGACGCGTCCGTCCGGCGCGCGCGCGACGACGAAGCCACGGGCGAGGCTCTGGGCGGGAAAGCGGGCCACGCCGTCCGCACCGGTCAGGGCCGCGGGCGGAGCACCGTCCAGGCCGACGAGCAGCGGCCGACGCTCCTCGTCGAGCCAGTGGCCCGTCACCTCGACGCGCGCGCCGGCCACGGGCGCGCCCTGCGCGGTGACGTGCACGACCAGGGCCTCGCTGGCGCCGAGCTCGAGCTCGAGCTGGTTTGCACCCGGAGCGAGCGTGGTCGTCGTCGCGCGCGCGAGGCCGCTCGGGTGCCGCGCCAGGACACGCCAGGGCCCGGGGTAGAGGTTCGAGACGAGCGACCACCCCTCCGGGCCGGTGCGCGCCGCCCGCGGCGCGTGGCGTGCGAGTGCGGGAGCGAGGCCGGCCTCGTGGGGCCCGAATGCGGGCTCGAGGCGGAGTTCGACGCCCTCGAGCGGCGGGCCGTCCGCGGCTTTCGCGAAGAGGGCCAGCGAGGCCGTCGGCTCGAGCTCGGGCGGGGAGAGGGGCAGGCCGGCGGAAGCCGCGTCCGGCAGTGGGCTCGCGTCGAGAGCGGCCACCTCGCGCGAGGGAGCGGGCGCGACGCGGGCCGCCGGCTCGCCGTGCCGTACTTCTGCGGTGAGGGCGGGCATGGCGGGCACGGAATCGACCGGCCGGCGCACGTGCCGCGGGGCGAAGGCGAGCCAGAGAGCGAGCGCGACGCACAGGAGCGCCACGCCCGCGACCGCGCTCCGGCCCACGCTACACCCCCAGGCCGTACTGCTCGCGCAGGATCGTGCGCAGCGTCACGAAATCGTCGACCACGTGGTCGGGGATCGCGTCGCCGACGCTCGGGTGGTGGCGCGAGGCGCGCCGGGCCCAGACGGCCTTCATGCCGAGCGATTTCGGCGGCGTGATGTCGTGGCTCGGGCTGTCGCCGACATACATCGCGTCGCCCGGGGCGATCCCGAGGTCGCGCAGCGCGAGCGCGTAGATCTTGGGGTTCGGCTTGGCGATGCCGAGCTGGTCGGAGATGAAGACCGCCCGCGGCGAGAGGTAGGGGACGACCCCGAGGCGCACGATCTTCTCGGCCTGCTTGATGGTCCAGCCGTGGGTCACGATGCCGACCACGACGTTGGCCTTGCGCAGGGCCTCGAGCAGCGGAATCACGTCCTCGAAGGGCTTCAGCTCGCGGAACTTCGTGTCGTGATAGCTGGCCACTCCGGCGGCCACGATCAGCGCGGGGTTGACGCGCTCGAGGCACTTCGGCCGCAGGCGCTTCAGGAGCTGGTCGTAGTGCTGGTCGTAATTCGAGGTGAACTCGGCCAGCACCTCGTCGAGCTCGCGCAGCACGATTTCTTCGGAGAGATCGAGCCCGTTCGCGATCATCGCGCGAACGGCGTTACGCCGCGCGACCTTCGCGAACTGCGTGGTCGAGAACAGCGTGTCGTCGATGTCGAACAGGACCGCCCCGAGGCCCATGGTGGGAAGAGCCTAGCAGAAACGACGACGCCCGCGGGAGCCTGGGCTCACGCGGGCGTCGGTGGGGGAGGAGCGGGGCGTGTCTAGCGGGCTTCGACGGCCGCCAGTTCGTCCTTGACGTCGCTGATCCAGGCGCGGATCAGGATCATCAGGGTCTCGCGCTCGTCCGAGTAGCCGTCTTCCTTGAAGAAGAAGCCGATCAGCGGCACGTTCGCGATCCAGGGCACCTCGGAGCGGCGCTCGATGTTGCGCAGGCGCGAGAGGCCACCGATCAGGATCGAGCCGCCGTCCGGGACGTGGGCCGTGGTGAAGACGCTCTGGACCTGCAGCTCGGGGAGCTGCAGGGTCACGGCCGCGGTCTGGCCGGCCAGCGTGGTGGCGAAGTCGTTCAGGGCCACGACCTGGGCCACGGTCGGCTGGACCTCGAGCAGGATGTACTTCCGGTTGTGGGCGATCGTCGGGCGGACGTCGAGCACGATGCCCTCGGTCAGCACGTTGATCTGCGGGTCGGCGACGGCCTGGAACTGGGCCACCTCGACGTCGAAGTCCTGCACGTAGGCGCGCTGGTTGACCACCGTCACGTAGGCGCGTTGCGTGTTGTGGACCGAGATCACCTGGTCGTTGATGAGCTCGACGTTCTCGCTCTTCTCGACCAGGCGCAGGATCGCCGACAGCTGCAGGTCGTTCAGGAACGTGTACTGCGCGGTCAGGCCACCGATGGTCGAGAGGGCCGAGCCGAGGGCGTCGTCGAAGAAGTTCTCGGTGCGGCCGCGGATGTCGCCGTCGCCGCCTTCGTCGTAGAAGGCACCGGCCGAGGGCGGGGTGAGGGTCTCGCCGTCACCCGAGTTGTCGAGACCGAGCGTCGGATTGCCGTCGAGGTTGACGTCGTCGAGGTCCGTGAACGGCACGCCGGGGTTGTCGAGGCCGCGGAAGTCGACGCCGACTTCCTGCAGGAAGTTGTCGCCGATCGAGAGGAACTTGGACTCGATCGTGACGAGCGAGGAGCTGAAGCGGCGCAGCTCCCCGAGGAAGCGACGCACCTTCTGCTGCACCTCGGCCGAGTGCACGACGATCATGTTGCCGCCGTCGACCGCGATCGAGACGCCGTCCTGCTCCCAGGTGCCGACCTCGACGTTCTCCTGGACGAGCGTGGCGAGGTCCTCGGGCGCGTTGATGGTCGGTTTCTCGCCGATCTTGCCGAAGGCTCCACCCGAGTTCTCGTCGTCGTCCTCGAGGTCGTCGAGCAGACGCAGGCGGTCGATGCGCGGGCCGAGGAAGTCCGTCAGGCCGAGGATCAGGTCCTGGACGTCGTGGTTGACGATCACGAGCTCGCCGCGGGCCTTCTCCTTGGTGGTGACGAGCACCGTGTCGTGGCGGATGGTCCAGGTGACCGTCTCGCCGGCGGCGTTGACGATCAGGTTGAGGACCTTGTCGACCGCCATCGAGTTCGTAAGGTCGAAGTTGAAGACGACCGCGGCGTCGGAGGCGGCGGCCTCGGCGGCGGGGTCCGTGATCATCGGGATCCCGGTGATCGCGCTCAGCGAGGCGACCACCTCGGACAGGCGCTCGACGTCCTTGACCTGCAGGCCGGGGATGCGGGCCGTCTGGAGCTGGTTGCGCAGCTCGAGCGTGGCGGCGCTCTCCGAGGCGTCACCCTCGGCTCCGGCGCGGCTGGCCCGGCGGGCCGTGATCTCGCGCCAGAAGTCCTCGTCGGGCAGCGTGTAGACGCCCTGGTAGGGGATGCGCAACTCGTCCATGTCCTCCTGCCAGCGCTGGTACTGGGCCAGCTTCTCGCGCAGGAAGTTCTCTTGCACGAGCTCGCGGCCCGAGCGGAAGGCGGTGTCCCGCAGGTCCTGGGCGCGCTCGTTGCGCGGCTCGAGACGAAGCACGCGGTCGGCGAGCTCGATGGCTTCGTCGTACTTCTGCGACTTGAAGGCGGTGATCGCCTGGTCGAGCAGGTTGTCGACCACCATCGCGCGGCGGTCCTGGTCGGCGCGTTCCTGCTCGCGGAGGGCCGCGCGGGCTTCCTCCTGGGCCAGGCGCAGGCGCTCGCCCTCGGCCCGCTCCTTCTGACCCTTGATCTCGGCGATCATGCTCCCGATCTCCTGATCGAGGGCGCGCCACTCACCCGAGTAGGGCGACCAGCGGATCTGGTCCTGGGCCAGGGTCAGCTCGATCAGGGCCGCATCGTGCTCGCCGCGCGAGAGGGCGAGCTTCGCCTTCTCGACCTTCTGGCGCGCGTCGACCTCGAGCTGGTCCTTCTTGACCTGGGCCTGTTGCTCGAGCTCCTGGATCGTGGTCTGCATCTCGCCCTGCGAGCGACCGAGCAGCGCACCGATCTCACCGAGCTGGTTCTTGGCCTCGAGGTTGTCGGGGTCGAGCTCGAGGGCCTGGGCGAGCTCGCGCTCGGCGCTCTCGAACTCCAGGCGCTCCTTCATCTCGGCCGCGCGCTGCAGGTGGTTCTCGACCAGGAAGCGCTTCTTCTGCTGGGCGAGCGAGAGCTGCTCTTCCTGCTGGCGCGTGTAGTCGCCGCCGGAATCCTGGCCCGCGACGGGGGCCTCTGAACCTTCGGGCGTAACGGGCTCGGGCGCCGACCCGCTCGAGGAGCAGGCAGCGGTGATGGCGACGCACAGGCCGAGCGCGGTGGCAACGATCCTCATCTTGTTTCTCGCAGGGTGACTCGCAGGGCTCCCCATTCCTACCGTGGCCAGGCAGAGCGGCTACGACAATCGTGGGGCCAAGGAGTCTGCAGGGGGTCGGTCGGCGCGTCGTGGAAGGGCTCCACGGCGCGGTTTCAGGGGGACGGAACGATACCAGTTCTGGACATCTCCGGCAACGCGGCCGCAGGCGTCCTGGAGCGCGAAAAAGCGCCCCGAACCGGGGGGATTTCGGGCAGGGACGTCGGGAACGGAGCAGGCTCGAACAGGGGGGCCGAGGCGCGCTCGGCCAGGCGGGGACGCGCCCCGCCGCGGCCCTACTTCTTCGCCTGCTTGTATTCCCCGACGAAGGTGATGTCCTTGAAGCCCGCGTCGACCAGGTGGTCGAGCACCGGGATCATGTCGGCGTAGACCGTGCCGGGGCGGCAGTCGATGGTCGACTTGCGCTCGGGGTCCTCGCGGTGGAGCTGGGCCACGATCTTGCGCACCTCCTCGAGGTCGCCGGACTTGCGCGGGCCGATCTGGTAGGTGAGGGTGCGGCCGACGAGCTCGTACGTGCCCTCGCCGCGCCAGGGCTGACTGGGATCGCGCGGGTCGCGCCGTTCACCGGTCTCGACGACCTTGATCACGACCTCGACCTTCTCGGGCGGCTGCGTGGCGGGCGCGCTGTTCACGCCCACGTCCTTCGGCAGGAACGCGTCGAGGCGACCCTCGAGCGTTTTGTACTTGATGTTGCACATGAAGAAGATGATCAGCTGGAACACGACGTCGATCATCGGCGTCATGTCCATCTTGGTCTCTTCCTTGGCCATCTGTTCGGCGACACTCATGGCTCTTCCCGGGTGACTATTCCTCGGCCGCTTCGCGAGCGGCGACTTTGGCGGGGTCTTCGGACGCGGCGAGCTGCAACTTCCAGATCTGGATGCCCTTCTTGCCGCAGACCTCCATGATCTTCTGGATGTACTTGAACTCGGTGTTCTTGTCGGCGCGGATCAGGAGCGGGTTGTCCGGAAGGGCCACGCCGAGATCCGGATCCATCTTCCAGGGCTTCATCCGGTTGGCCTGGTCGACGAGGTAGCGCTCGACCTCGATCATGTCGTCATTCTCCGGGTCGTAGAGCTCACGGCGCTTCGTGATCATCGTCCCGTCCGGCAGGACGTTCAGCACCGGGCGCACGACCTTCGGGTCGGGCTTGTCCTGGACCGCGTTCTTCGCGATCGGCAGCTTCAGCTCCTCCAGGTCGGACTGGCTCATGTCCGTGATGAGGACGAAGAAGATGATGAGCTGGAACACGACGTCGATCATCGGCGTCATGTCCATCTCGATCGGCTGATCCGAGTTCGTCTTCATCAGCTTCATCGGAGGCTCCTGGAGGAGGGAAGGGGCAGCGGTCTACGGAAACGGTCGGGACGAGCTGTCGGGACTAGCTGTTCGGAGCCGGGCGGAAGCGCTCGAAGAGGTCGCTCACGATGGCTCCCGTCTCGATGATTGCCCGCACCATCCGGTTGCGCAGGAAGGCCATGCAGGCCAGCACGGGAATCGCAACCCCCAGCCCGAACAGGGTCGTCAGGAGCGCGACCGAGATCGAGTTCGCGAGGTCGGCCGGCGTTGCCTGGCCGCCGGACACGGCGATCTGGTGGAAGGCCAGGATCATGCCCTGCACCGTGCCCAGCAGGCCGAGCATCGGCGCCAGGGCCGACACGACCGCCAGCCAGCCGAGCTTCTGGTTGAGCTTGGTCGACTCTTCGTCGCCCATCTCGGAGAGCGAAGCCTGGATGACCTCGAAGGGGTGGCCGATCTTGGCGATGCCGGCGCTGCACACCTTGGTGAAGAAGCTGGGCTCGTTCTCGCACAGCTCCATCGCCTCCTGGAACTGCCCCTCTTCGAACAGGGCCTGGATCTCGTCGACCAGCTCCGGCGGGGCGAGCTTCTCGCGCTTGATCGAGACGAAGGCCTCGATGATCAGCGCCAGGGCGACGACCGACAGGGCCACGATCACCCAGCCGATGAAACCCGAGTCCACGATCAGGTTGCCGACCGTGAGCGGCTTGACCTTGGAGGCGGCGGCCGGGTCCTGGGCCAGGATCGGGGCGGACAGGACGGCAAGCACGGCGGCCGAAGAGACCAGCCGGGTCTTGAGGGAACGGAAGTTCATTGCTCTCGGGGCTCCTGTAGCGGGCAGGGTCCGACGCGTGAGCGCGGACCCGGGCAGGGGTGGGGGATCTTAAAGTTTCTGGAGGAGTTCCTGTGCCTTCAGCGCGGCAGGGGTATCGCCGTGCTGGGTCCGGACCGTCTCGAGCCAGAGCTTGGCGTCGTTCTTGGCGTTGAGCGCGAGCGCGCTCTCGGCCAGCCCGACGAGCGCTCTCGCGGTACGGTCCTGATCGGTGTGGTCGATGGCCGAGACCTGGGCGAACTCGAGCTGCGCAGCGCGCGCGTTGCCCTCGGCCAGCAGGGCCTCGCCCAGGCCGAGGCGCGCCCCGAAGAGGCGCGCGGCCTGCTTCTCGGCGCTCGAGATCTGGCCCTGGAAGAACGTCTTGGCCTGCGACAGGGTTCCGGCGGCGAGCAGGCAGTAGCCTTCGCCCAGCCGGGCCTCGGACTGGATCGACGTGTACAGCGGGCGCAGCGCATCGCCTTCGCCCAGGTTGGCGAGCGCACCACCGAGCGCAGCGTCGAGCCCGAGGTAGAGCTCGCGCGCCTTGGCCACGTCCTTCGCGGCCAGCAGCGCCTCGGCGGCCCGCAGCCCGGCCAGGTAGGAGGTGCGCGCGGGGTAACCGGCGGTGCCGGCCGCGGCTTCCTTGTAGAGGCCCTCGTAGGTTGCCGCCGCACCGGCCGCGTCACCCGCAAGGCGCTGCAGGCGCCCGAGCAGGAGGCGCGCCTCGGGCACGCTGCGGTTGGTCGCGAACTCGGACAGGAACTGCTCGCACTCCTGCTTCGCCTTGTCGAGCGCGCTGCGGTCGCTGGCGCCGCGCTTCAGCCAGGCCTGGGCGGCGGAGAGGCGCGCCTGGGCGCGCACCACGGGCCGAGCGCCCGCATCGCCGGCGGCGAGTGAGAACTTCGCGGCCGCGTTCTCGACGTCGCCGCGTGCGAGGTAGGTCTCCGCGTCGGTGAAGCTCTGGGGCACGTCGCCGAACTCGACGCGCTCGACCGCCAGGGCGTCGAGCTTCCGCTGCGAGGAGGCCGTGTCGACCACCACGTTCGTCAGCGAGTTCTCGGCCACCATGCCGACGACCGTGTTGGTCTGCCCGCGCTGGTTGCGCCACAGCACGTGGTCGGGTTTCGCTGCGGCCTTCTGGGCGAAACCCGGAGCGGCCAGCAGGGCGAGCGCGAGGAGCGTCGCGGAGGTCCCGAGGACCGATCGACGCAGTTTCGAGGGGCTCATGGGGGCGAAGAGGGCGGCCATTCTAGTGGGGGTCCCTCTGCTCGCAACCGGGAAGTCCAGCGGGTTCGCGGGAAGGGGGCGGCTCATCGGACCTGGTTGCGGAGCCACAGGAAGCGCTTGCGCAGGACGTCGTTGCCACAGTTCTTGGCCACGTCCTTCATGTCCGGGTCGCCGAGCTGGCTCGCGAGGTCGTCGACGATGCGCTTGGCCGAGCCCTTCTGGGTGGCATCCGTGCGCGACCAGACGAGGTAGGCGAAGGCGAGCTCGAACTTGAGCTCGTACCAGGGGCAGGTCCAGGCGCCGCGGCCCTCGTCGTTCTTGGCCTTCTCACCTTCGATCAGCTTGTTGAGCTGCTCGGTGACGCGCTTCAGGTCGCCGCCCGCGCCGGGCACCTCGACGTTCTGGGTGCCGTCGCCCTCCATCCAGCCGGTCACGGCCTTGCACCAGTCGCGGATCACGACTGACGAGGGCTTCTGGGGGGCGGACTCGTCCTTCGGCATCAGCGGATCGAGGACCGCGAAGGCCTCGGGCACGCGCTTCTGGCCGAGCAGGGCCTCGCCGAGGTCGGGCATGACGAACTTCTCCAGGTCGCCGGCGCGGTCCGACTTGCCCTCGAAGGCCTTGAGCGTGGCGCGCAGGGCCTCCTCGGCGCGCACGAAGTCGCCGAGCTCGAGGAACAGGCTCGACTCGATGCGCAGGTTGCCGAAGTTCGCCTCGCTGGCCGTGGCGTTCGAGACGCGCATGTACTCGACCATGTCGCGCTTGAGGGCGAGCGCGCCGTCCTTGTCGCCGGCCTTGGTCTTCTTGTCCTCCTCGGCCTTGAGCGCGCTGAAGATCTTGAGCGCGCTGCGGCCCGTGTAGAGGTTGCTCGCGAACTTCTGCTGGAGGGTGGCGCTGAGGCGCTTCGCCGTGGCGACGTCGTACTTCGCCAGCGCGGCCTCGATCGACATCGACAGGGCGCGCGGCACGTAGTCGCCCTGCTCGGGGAACTTCGTGTCGTAGTCCTTGTACCAGGACAGGACCTCGTCGAACTTCTGCGCCTCGTTGGCCATCAGGCCGAGGTAGTAGGTGGCCTGGGCGCGGGCCTCGGTGCGTGCCGACTGCTTGCGCAGGCCGGTGACCGCGTTGGCCGCGTCGGGCACGAAGACCTCGAGGTAGTGGCGGAACTCCTTGGCGGCGCCGTCCTTGTCGTTCTTCTTGTAGAGGCACAGGGCGGCCTTGGCGATCGCCTTCTCGTGCTCGTCGGCGCTGGCCGTGAGCGCGAGGTAGCTCGTGCGCGCGCCGTCGTAGTCCTTGGCGTCGTACTTGCGCTCGGCCTGGCGCCAGGCGACGCCCGAGTCGTTGCCGACCTCCTGCAGGACCTTCTCGGCCTCCAGGAAGCGCTCTTCGATCAGCTTGTCGCCGCCGGCCGACTTGCGCACCTCGCTGATGCGCTGCATGTAGCCCTGGGCCACGCGCTGCTGGTACTCGGGGTCGCCCTTCCAGGTGGTTGCGGCCTCACGGAAGGCCATCGCGGCCTCCAGCGGGCGGTTCAGCTTCGAGTAGCACTGCCCCAGGAAGAACAGCACCTTCGGCATGAAGTCCTGGCGCGTCGCGTCGTCGCGGCCGTCGAGGGCGCCCATCAGGCCCTTGAAGGCGCGCACGGCGGCTTCGAACTCCTGGTTGTTGTAGTTGCCCTGGGCAGCCTCGAAGAGCACGTCGGGGGCCACGATGACGCCCGGACGGCTGATCACGTTGCTGATCAGCTTCTGCGCGCGCGGCTGCAGGGTCGTGCCCCGGTTCTCGGTGTTCACGTCCTGCGCGGTCTTGAGCGCGAGGTCGAGGGCGCTGCGCGCGTCGCGGCCGGAGAAGCCCGCCTTCTGCAGCTCGTCCTCGGTCTCGAACCAGCGCAGGTTGCCCTGGTTGAGGCCGCCGCCGACGTAGCCGCCCGCGTCGAGCAGGGTCGCGGCCGCGGAGAGCAGGGCCAGGTTCCCGAGGGGCGAGATCGTGAAGCCTTCGCGCTTCCAGGAGTTGTAGAAGTACAGGGCCCACTTGCAGGCCGCGGGCACGCTGCCCTTGGCGAGGTTGGCCTGGAGCAGGGTCGGCATCGCCAGCTCGATCAGCTTGAAGCGCTCGGCCTTGGCCTCGAAGGCGAGCTCCTTCCACTCCTCGAGCTCGGGGTTCTCGGGCACGGCGATCGTGACGACGTACTCGGCGAAGGCGACCGCGTCCTCGTTGTTGCCACGGGCGAGGTGCAGCTTGGCGAGGGCCAGCGAGGCGTTGAGGCCCGTGCCGGAGGTGTCGCCGGCCTCGCTCATCACCGTGTCGAGCTCCTTCTCGGCCTGCGAGAACAGGAACTCGGGGTCGTCGCTCGAGTTGCCAAGCGTGGTCAGCATCGTGGCCCGGTCGAGCATGATGCGCCAGCGCTCGAACTTCTCGGCCTGCGAGAGGTCGGGGCGCGAGAAGGCGGCCTTGAGCTCGGCCGTGCGCTCGAGACCGTCCTCGAGCAGGGTCTTGATCGACTCGCGCATGCGCGCGGCTTCCTCGCCGACGGCCTCGTCGAGGGCCATCTCGAGGGCGCGCGCGTAGTTGTTGACGAGCTGCAGGTAGGAGCGCTCGGCCTCGGTGCGGAGCTCGGAGAAGGGCTGCTCGGTGAAGAACGAGCGGAACGCCGTGGCCGCCTTGTCGAACAGCGCCAGACGCTTCACCGCGTCGCCCTCGCGGCGCGCGCCCTCGGAGTAGACCTGGCAGTGCACCAGGGCCAGGTTCTCCTTCTGCTTGGCGGTCAGGCTCTCCTTCTCGAGCCCGGCCAGCACGGCCTCGGAGAGGTCCACGTACTGGTAGCGGATGGCCAGCTCGCGCGCGAAGGCGAGGTCGTCGGCGACCGCGCGCTCGGAGCGCTGGGCCGCGAGCGGCACGCACAGGAGAACGAGGGGAGCGGCCGAGGCGATTCGGTTCATCGGTGGGGGAAGGGGGCTTTACCTCGCGGGCCACCGTCGGCGGGGCAAGGTCGGACCCGTGGGGAAGTACCCATGGACCGACGCGCGGTCTACGGGGTTTCCTCCAGCCACGGATTTCGTCGCGGAGCAGGGCCCGCGGCGACGGACTCGGGATCAGCCACCGCCGGACCACGCGGGCCCGGCGGCGGTGGAGGCTGTGCTCAGCGCGTCAACGCGAGGGTCGAATCCATCCCGAGCTGGGAGGGGGTCGGCTCGTGCTCGGCGGGGATCACGATGTTCGCCTTCAGGAGGATCAGGAGCTTGCGGTTCGAGACGAACGTGCCCTGACGCTCGAAGAGGAAGGAAACCAGCGGGATCTTGTTCAGCACCGGCACACCCGAGCGCAGGTCCTGGTTCTGGTGGATCTTCATTCCGCCCAGGAGGACCGTGCCGCCGTCCGGCATCGGGATCGTGGTCTTGATCATCGACTTCTCGACCTCGGGCAGCTGGATCGTGACCGAGTTGCCGGAGGCGCCGAGCGAGGTCACGAAGGTGCGGATCGGGCGCTTCAGCTCGGCCACCGTCGGCCGCACTTCCAGCGTCACGAAGCGGCGGTCAGCCGAAACCACCGGGCGCACGTCGAGGATCACGCCGTCCTCGACCACGTTGATGATCGGGTCGGCGATCGAGGCCGCCTGGGCGATCTCGACGTCGAAGTCCTGCACGTAGGCGACCTGGTTCATGACCGCCAGGTTCGAGCGCGCGGTGTTGAACACCAGGATGCGCGGGGCGGTGACGAGCTCGACGCGCTCGGACTTCGAGACGGCCGTCAGGATCATCTCGAGCTGCAGGTCGTTCAGGTACGTCCACTGCATCTGCAGGCCGCCCGAACCCGTCAGCACGTCCTCGTCGCCGAGGAACTGGTCGAACAGGTTCTCGGTGCGGCCGCGCACGTCGCCGTCGTCGCCCTCGTCGAGGAACGCGCCGAGCTCGGTGTTGGAGCCGAGCTCCTGGCCGAGGGTCTGCTGCGCGGTCGAGTCGCCGAAATCGTTGAAGAAGGCGTTGGTGCCCTTGCCCGGCGAACCCAGGCCGCGGAAGTCGACGCCGATGTCCTCGAGGAAGTTGTCTTCGACCTTCAGGAAGCGCGCCTGGATGTCCACCATGATGCCGGTGGCTTCACGCAGACTGGCGAGGAGCTTGCCGATCTTCTCGTGCACCTCGGGCGTCTGGTTGACGACCATCGTGCCGTTCGTGATGCGCAGCGAGTTGGCCGGGTCGGCTTCCCAGGACTCGGGGTCGACGTTGTCGCGGATGAGCGAGTCGAGGTTGTCTTCCGTGATGATCAGGAAGTCGCGCTGGGTGACCTCCTCGTCGGACTCGGGCACGCCGCCCGAGGGCTGGATGTTGATCTCGCGGCCCGGGAAGTCACGCACGGGACGGATCAGGTCGCCGACCGCGTACATGCTCAGGACCTGACCGCCGATCAGCTCCTCCTTCATCACGAACTTCACGACCCCGTCCTCGATCTTGTAGCGCAGGTTCTCGCGCGTCTCGACGATGATGTCGAGCAGCTGCTTGACGCTGCGCTCGGGCAGGTTGAGGGAGATCGCCTTCTCGCTCTCGTCGAGCTCGTTCTTGACCTTGTCGGAGAGCACGAAGTTGACGCGCGTCACGTTCTGGAGGTAGCTCGCGACTTCCTCCAGCGGGGCGCCCTCGCCGTCCAGGCCGAAGCGGGCCGGCACGCGCGCCTCGCCCAGGAGCCGCAGCACGGACTCCTTGTCGGCGGCGTTGGCCGAGTCCTTGGCGCTGAACTCGAAGGGCTCGCGGTCGATCACCGTGCGCCAGCGCGCGCGGTCGAACTCGATCGTGTTCGACTGGGGCAGGCCCATCGAGCCCAGCTCCTCGAACGTGCGCACCCAGTTCTCGCGGTAGGCCTGGCGGTTCTGCTCGTTGCGGGACAGGTGGCGGGCGTCACGCGCGATGTCGCGCATCTGCGTGGCGGCCTCGTTGCCCGGATCGTAGATCAGGATCTGCTCGGCGACGGTCTGGGCCGTCGAGTACTGCTCGCGGTTGAAGGCGTCGTTGGCCTCGGCGTAGAGCTGGCGCAGCTTGTTCTCGCGGTAGGTGCGCTGCTCTTCCTCGCGGGCGAGGCGCTCCTGGCGGGCCGCTTCCTCGGCCGCGACGCGCGCGGCACTGTCCTCTTCGTTCGCCAGCTTGAGGGCCGACTGCAACTTCTGGTCGAGCACGCGCTCGTCCAGCGTCTGGTCGGCGACCAGCGGGTGGAAGCGCAGGATGTTGAGCGCGCGGCGGTAGTTCTCGATCGCCGTGTCGAAGTCGCGCGCGCGCAGCGCGTCGTCGCCGTCCAGCGTCAGCTGCTCGGCCTCGAGGCGCGCCTGGGCGCGGCGCACGGACTCGCGCTCGACCTGATCCTGGATGCCGTCGGCGGCCTGGGAGAACGAGTCGCCCATCATCGACTGCACGCGGCGCATGCGCTCGCGCGCCGCCTGGTTGTCCGGATCGACCTCGAGGGCCGAGGAGTACTGGCGCAGGGCGCCCTCGAAGTCGGCCTGGTCGAAGAGCGCGTCGCCCTGCTCCAGGTACTTCTCCGTCAGGAACTGGGACTGCTCCTGCAGGCGCGTGACGCGCTCGCCGAGGCTACCCATCTCGTCCTGCGCGGGCTCCTGCGCGGCCGCGGCACCGCCGCTCTCCGCGGGCACCCCTCCGGAGAGCGCCGGATCCATCGGTTCGCCGGAATCATCGCTGGACCGACAGGCCAGGGCGGTCACGAGCAGGCTCGAGACGATCAAGGAACGGGAGCGCATGGTGGATTGGGGACTTCCGTGGGCGAGCACCGTGCTCGGATCACGCGTGAAACGCGTGGAGGTGCCAGGGGACGCCGGACGGCGAGAGATGCAGGGGTGGTGGACGGGGACTCGGTCGTTGCGGCGATTCGAGCAGGACGCGCCTGCGGATCGCGGGCGACGCGCGCTCGCGACGGAATCGTCGGCAGTGGAACGGAAAGAGCGCCGCGACAGGCGCGGTTCCGTGTGGGTCCAGCGTCCACGCGGGGCGAGGGACCTCGGACACGGTTCCGTGCTAAGCGCCGGCCGGGGGCGGGGAAGATATCCGCACCCCCGAAAAGGGTCAATCGGTCCACCCTACCGAGGCTCGCCCCGGCGGTTACCGAGCCGGGTCCGCGGGGGGCGTCGGACGCGCGGGGGGAGCGAGCCCGAGCTCGCGCATCGCCAGCTGGATGTCCTGCCAGCAGTCCTTCTTCGCGCTCGGCGTGCGCAGCAGGTAGGCCGGGTGGTAGGTCGCCACCAGCCGGCGGCGCCCGAAGGCGTGCACTCTTCCGCGCAGACGCCCGATCGTGAGCTCGCTCTGCAGCAGGTGCTGGGCCGCGTGGGTTCCGAGGGCGATCACGAGCTCCGGATCGAGGAGCTCGATCTGGCGGTCCAGGTAGGGGGTGCAGAGGGCCTTCTCCTCGGGCGCGGGATCGCGGTTTTCCGGGGGGCGGCACTTCAGGATGTTCGCGATGTAGACCTCGCTGCGGGAGAGGCCCATGCCCTTCTGGATGATGTCGCTCAGGAGCTGGCCGGCCGCGCCCACGAAGGGCACACCGCTCAGGTCCTCCTGCTCGCCCGGGGCCTCACCCACGAACATCACGCGCGCGCCTTCGCGTCCATCCGCGAAGACGGTCTGGGTGCGCGTGCGCTCGAGGCCGCAGGCCTGGCAGGCCTGGACCAGGGCGCGCAGCTCGCCCAGGCCGGCGCAGGCCGCGGCGCGGCGCCGATGCTCCTCGACCGCGGGGGAGGCCGGGACCGGGGTGGAGGACGGCGGAGGCTGCGGGGTCAGGAGGCGCGTCGGCTCGGCGGGGCGGGGGGGCGGAGCCGGCGGTGCGGTGGGGGCGGGGGCGGTGGGGGGCTGTGCGGTCCGGTGCGGTGCCGTGGGGGCCGCCGGGGCGGTCGTCGGAGCGGGGGCGGAGGCCGCGGCCTGGGCGGGGACGCGCCGGCGCCCGGCCTCGCGCTCGCGCTCGAGGTGCGCGCCCAGGGCGGCCGCCAGGGCGGCCAGCTCGGCGCGGGGATCGGGCTCGACGCTCACCGCCACCAGGATAGCGGCCCCGCCCGCCGCTCGGGTGTCCGCACGCGCCAGAAGTCACCGCGCCTCCGCGGCCGGGTAGAGGGTCCTCGCCCGCGCTCCGCCCGGGACCTCGGTATAGACTCCCCCGCGCGCATGCGTCCTCGCTCCTTCCCGCTGCTTTCCGTGCTGGTTCTCCTCTGGGCGGGTTGCGGGGGGGAGCCGGAGGCGCCGGCGCCCCCCGCCGACGCCGCTTCTGCGCTGCCCTTCGGCTACCTCCGGCTGGCCAGCCCCGAGCTCGAGCCGGTGCGGGCCTTCCTCGAGCGCGGGGAGGGGGCGCGGGCCCTGGCGCTGCTCGAGCGGCTGCAGGGCTTCGAGGCCGGGCTCCTGCGGGCGCGGGCCAGGTTCCTGGAGGGGGACACCGTCGCGGCCCTGGCGGAGGTCGAAGAGGCTCAGCGCCTGGCGCCCGAGGACCCGGAGGGAATCGCGGTCGAGATCGAGCTCCTGGCGGCCCTGGACCGCCTGCGCGGGGCCGCCGAGCTGCTCGAGCCGGCCGTGCGGCGCAGCGGCCGCCACCCGGCCCTGTTGCGTGCCCAGGGGGTGATCGAGCTGCGTAACTCGGGCCACGGCCGGGAGGCCCTGGCGGCCCTCGAGCGCGCCCAGGCCCTCGATCCCGAGCTCCCGTTCCTGCGCTTTCCGCTGGCCCAGGCCTACCTCCTGGCGGGGCGCGCCGACCTGGAGCGCCGGCCGGCCGACGCCCTGGCCAAGGCGCACGCGGCCGAGCGCGTCTGGCCGGGGCTGATCGAGGTCCTGGAGCTCGAGGCCGAGGCCCAGGCGGGGCTGCTCGATTTCGAGGCCGCGCTGGCGGCCTACGCCGCCCTCGAGGCGCGCGGCCAGGACCACCGCCTGACGCGCGCGCGCCTCGAGCAGCGCTGGTCGACGCGCTGCCTGCTGGAGCGCGACCGGGCGGCGGCCCTGGAGCATGCCCTGGCGGCGCGGCGCCTCGGGCTGGTGGGCGAGGAGCTCGGTTTCGCGGCCGAATTGCTGGCCGAGGGCAAGGAGGCGGCCCTCGAGCGCGGCGTGGCGGCGGCCGAGGGCGCCGACTGGGCCGCGGCGCAGGCCGAGTTCGGGCGCGCGCTGGAACTCGCGCCCGACGACCTGGAGGCCCGCAGTCACCTGGCCGCGGCCCACTTCCAGGCCGGCGAGTACCGCACCGCCGCCGAGCAGTGGAGCGAGCTCCTGCGGCGGGCAGAGGCGCGCGGCCTCGCGCTGCCCGAACCGGTGCCCCTGCATCTGGCGCGCGCCTGGCGCCTGGCGGGCGAGAGTGCGCGGGCGCGCGTCACGCTCGAGGAGCTGCTCGACCGCGAGCCGGAGGGAGTCTGGAGCGAACAGGCGCGGGTCCTCTTGCTCGATCTCGAGAGCGAGGCCCTGTCCGGCCAGGGAGTCCAGCCCGGCAAGTAGGGCTCGTCCGTTGCCGGATCCGTGCGCCGGAAGTACCCTCTCGCGTTTCTCCCAGCGCCCTCCCATGTCCGGCAAGAAGAACCTGCTCGAGGCCTTTCAGAGCCGCGAGTCCTCCGGCCCCGCCGCCCCGGCGGCTCCGTCGGCGCCGCGCCTGCCCTTCGAGGGGCGCGCGGTCGGTTCGGCCGGCGCGCGCCGGGGGCTCGCGCTGCTGGCGCTCTTGCTCGTGACCTTCGCGCTGGGCTACGCCCTCGGTCGGCGCGGCGCGCCCGAGACCCGGGCCGGCGCGGGGGAAGTCGAGGCTCCGCTCAAGCCGACGCCGCGCCCGGTGGCCCAGCCGCGCAGCTTCGACCAGCGCGCGGAGGCCGGCCAGGGCTCGGCAGCGACGAGCCCCGGCGCGACGCGCATCGAGGATTCGGCGCTCTTCGACCCGAGCAACCAGTACACGATCGTCGCCGGCGCCTACTCGAAGGCCAAGACCGATTACGCCTGGGCGACCCACGACCATCTGCTCGAGGAGGGCCTGGCGGTGTTCCCGCCGGTTGCCTCGGGCAACCTCTTGATCGTGCTCGTCGGAACCGCCGCGAACAAGGCGGGGCTCGACGAGCTGCTCGCGCGCGTGAAGCGCCTCGAGCGCGACGGCAAGAAGGTCTACGACGACGCCTACGTCCACCCGATCGACAAGCTCATCTCCCGGAACCTGACGAAAGACTGATCTCCCATGACGATCCACTCCAGCCTGCGCGGCGTGAACAACCTGGTCGGCGAACGCAGCGTGCTCACGCGCACCGAGCGCATCGCCAAGCTCCAGAAGGACGGCAAGTTCGACCCCGCGAAGAGCAAGGTCTGGGGCCTCCAGAAGGTGCGCACCAAGTTCAAGATCGGGGGCGCGAAGAAGGCGCCCAAGGCCGACGCGGCCGCTCCGGCCGCGGGCGCCGCGAAACCGGCCGCCAAGTCGGGCAAGAAGTAGGACGACTCGCGCTCCGCGCGAGGTCCCGTTGGCTCTCCATCCCGAAGAGGTCGTCGAGCGCGTGCCCGCAGGCGGAACCTCCGCGCGGGCGCCGGTGCTCGAGGTCTTCGCCTCGATCCAGGGCGAGGGACGCTTCGTGGGCGAAGCGCAGACCTTCCTGCGGCTGGCCGGCTGTCCGCTGCGCTGCCGCTGGTGCGACACGCCCGCCTCGTGGCTGCTGGCCGACGAACCGCTGGCGCGCGTCGAGGCCCCGAGCGGCCGGCGGCGCGAGGCCGGCTGGGCGACCCCTTTCCAGGCCGCGACCTGGATCGCGGCGGTCGAGCCGGGGCTCCCGCGCACGGTCAGCGTGACCGGCGGCGAGCCGCTCCTGTGGCCCGAGTTCGTGCGCGCGCTGAAGGGTTTCCTGGGCGCGCGCCGCGTGCACCTCGAGACGGCCGGCGTGCATCCGCGCGCCCTGGCGCGCGTGCTCGAGCGCGTCGACCACGTCAGCCTCGATCTGAAGCTCTTCGAGGACCTCGACGCGCCCGTCGAGCTCGACGGCGCGCTCGGCGCTGAATTCGACGGCGCGCGCGAGCGCGTCCCGAGCGACGCCCGCACCTTCGCCGCCGTGCGCGCCGAGGTGCTGCGGCTCGTGCGCGGGCGGGACGCTTGCGGCAAGCTGATCGTCGCCGGCGGCCGGGCCGCGGCCGAGTTCGAGCCGATCCTCGCCGACGTGCTCGCCTGCGCGCCCGAGCTGCCGCTCGTGCTGCAGCCCGTCACGCCCCTCAACGGCGTCCGCGCGCCCACGCCCGCCGTGCTCGGCGAGCTGTGCGAAGCGGCGCGCGAGCGCGGACTCTCCGTGCGCGTCCTGCCCCAGATCCACCGCCAGCTCGGGATCCCCTGAACATGACGCTGCCGAAGGTCGCCATCGTCGGCCGCCCCAACGTGGGCAAGTCGACGCTCTTCAACCGCTTGACCGGTTCGCGCATCGCGATCGTCGAGCCGACCCCGGGCGTCACGCGTGACCGCGTCACGGCCGTCGCGCGCCTGCGCGGCCAGGAGGGCGCGCGCGCGGTCGAGCTGACCGACACGGGGGGCATCGGGATCGTCGACCGCGACGACCTCGGGCCGGTGGTCGAGCGCGAGATCCAGCGCGCGCTCGAGAGCGCGGACCTGATCCTGTTCGTGGTCGATGCGCGCGCCGGACTCGCGCCGGCCGACGCCGAGATCGCGCAGCGCCTGCGCGTGCTCGCGAAGCCGACCCTGCTCGTGATCAACAAGGTCGAGAGCGAGCGCCTCGGGTGGGAAACCGACGAGTTCCGTCGCCTCGGCATCAAGGGCGAGCCGCTCGTGATCAGCGCCCAGAACGGCGAGGGCATCCACGAGCTCGCCGACGCGATGATGGCGCTCTTGCCCGACGCGCAGGGCGAGGAGGGCGTCCCGATCCCGAACTTCATGCTGGCCATCGTCGGCCGGCGCAACGCGGGCAAGTCGACCCTGGTCAATGCCCTGGCCGGCGAGGAGCGCGTGATCGTCTCGCCCGTGGCCGGCACCACGCGCGACGCGCTCGACATCGTGGTCCAGCGCGACGGCGAGAGCTTCACGCTGGTCGACACGGCCGGCGTGCGCAAGCCCAACAAGCACGACGACGCGATCGAGTTCTTCTCGTTTGCGCGCAGCTACCGCGCCATGCGCCGCGCCGACGTCGTGCTGCTGATGTTCGACGCCACCGAGCGCATCTCGCAGGTCGAGAAGCGCCTGGCGCGCTACGTCCGCGACCACTACCGCGTCGTGCTGCTCGGCGCGAACAAGTGGGACCTCGTGCGCGCGGGCCTCGAGCCCGAGGATTTCCGCGCCTACCTCGACCAGGAGCTGCCGGGCCTCTCCTACGCGCCGATCACCTTCCTGTCGGCCAAGAATGGCCTGAACGTCGACGGCACCTTCCGCCTGGCGCGCGAGCTGGCCGCGAAGGCGCGCACGCGCATCTCGACCAGCGAGCTCAACCGCATCGTCGAGAAGGCCGTCGAGTCGCGCTCGCCCTCCGCCAAGGGCCAGCGCGTGAAGATCCAGTACGCGACCCAGGCCGAGAGCGCGCCGCCGACCTTCGTGCTGTTCGTCAACGACGCGAAGCTGATCGGCAAGGACTACCTGCGCTACCTCGAGAACCGTCTGCGCGAGCGCACCGAGCTCTCCGAGGTCCCGATCCGCTTCGTCGTGCGCGACAAGAACCAGAGCGCGCACGAGGATTCCCGTTCCGGAAGGTGAAGTCGATGTCGCTCCTCCGCGTGCTGCTCGTCCCGCTCCTCGTGCTGCTCGGTGCCTGCCAGTCCGTCGCGCGCAAGGAGGCCGAGCAGGAGAAGCTCGCCCAGTGGCGCGAGATCGAGGTCGAGGCGCCCTCCGATCGCATGGTGTGGCAGCTCATGCTGCTGTCCATGCAGAACCAGGGCTTCCCGATGGCGGGCGGAACCGATCCGGGTGCGCGGCAGGTCGAGTCGGGCTGGAAGACCGATCTGCAGCCGTTCCAGGGCGACGGCCGCCGCCGGCGCGCGGTCCTGAAGCTCGCGCCGATCGAGAAGGGACGCTGGAAGCTCGAGGCCCGCGTGGTCGTGCAGAAGAACATGAACCTCGTCACGCCGCTCGATGCGACGCGCGCCGAGTGGAAGCCGACGGCCGACGATCCGATGATGGCGCAGATCCTGCTGCAGCACGTCAAGTCGCGCCTGCGTCCGGAGCTCGAGTTCGGGGCGACCGACAAGTAGCCCCGCGCGCGAGGCCCGGACTTTTTTTCCCACCCCTCGCCCGCTACGGTCGCGACAGCCGACATAGGTGCGGCCCCTGCGATGACTCCCGATCCCCACAGCGCGCCCCTCTCGATGGAGGGTGAGTGGATCAGTGCCCGGCCCGCCCGGGCGCGCGAGGTCCTGGCCCGGCTCGCGACCCTGCCCGCGCTGGTCGCGCGCCACCGCGACCTCGTCACGACCACGCTGAAGCGCGACCTCACCTCGCGCTTCCAGGGGACGCTGCTCGGCTGGGCCTGGCCCGTCCTGCAGCCCCTGTTCCTGTTCGCGGTCTACTACTTCATCTTCACGCAGCTGCTCGGGCAGAAGATGCCCTTCCTGCCCGAGGAGCAGAAGGCGGGCATCGGCGTCTACATGTTCGTCGGGATGCTGGCCTGGACCGCGATCGGTGAGGCGCTCGCGCGCGGCACGGGCGTGATCGTCGAGAACGGCAACCTGATCAAGAAGCTCGCCTTCCCCTCCGAGATCCTGCCGCTCAACGTCGTCCTGGCCGGGCTCGTGATGATGCTGTTCTCGGTGCTCGCCTTCGTGCTGGCCGCGCTGTTCACGCCGATCTGGCCCGCGCCGGGGATGGCGATCCTGTGGCTGCCCTTGATCGTGCTCCTGCAGGGACTCTTCACCTACGGGCTCGTGCTCGGGCTCTCGACCCTGCAGGTGTTCCTGCGCGACACGCAGCAGCTCGTGGGCATGGTCACGACGGTGTGGATGCTGGCCACGCCGATCTTCTGGGTGCCCGAGGCGATGGCCAAGGACAGCGCCATCGCGGCGAACTTCGGCCTTCTCGCGCTGAATCCCGTCTACCACCTCGTGCGCGCCTGGCGCGGGGCGCTGATGGGCGACGTGAACCTGCCCGAGAGCGAGTACATCACCGGCGGAGCGGCGGTCTCGAGCGCCTCGGTCCCGCACCACCTGTGGAGCTTCGGGCTGTGGGCCGTCGGTGCCTACGTGCTCGGCTATGCCTTCTTCGTGCTGGCCCAGCGCCGCTTCGCGGACGAGGTGTGAGCCGGTGAGCACGCCCCGCTACGCCCTGGAGTGCGAGCAGCTCGGCAAGGCCTATCGCGTCTACTCGCAGCCGATGAAGCGCGTGGTCGAGACGCTCTCGCTCGGACGCTACCGCGGGCACCACGAGTTCTGGGCCCTGCGCGGCGTGAACCTGCAGCTGCGCCCGGGCGCGTCGCTCGGGCTGTGCGGCGCGAACGGCGCGGGCAAGTCGACCCTGCTCAAGGTGCTGGCGGGCACCACCGCGCCGACCGAGGGGCGTTACCGCACGAACGGGCGCGTGGCCAGCCTGCTCGAGCTCGGGGCCGGCTTCCACATGGACTTCACCGGGCGCGCCAACATCGTGCTGAACGGCGTGATGATGGGCTTCTCGAAGCGCGACCTCGAGCAGAAGACGCCCGAGATCCTCGAGTTCGCCGAGCTCGGCAGCCACATCGACGAGCCCGTGCGCACGTACTCGTCGGGCATGGGCCTGCGGCTCGGCTTCGCGATCGCGGCCGCGCTCGATCCCGAGGTGCTGATCATCGACGAGGTCTTCGCGGTCGGCGACATGTACTTCCAGAAGAAGTGCGTCGACCGCATCTACCAGTTCAAGAAGCGCAACAAGACGATCGTCTTCTGCAGCCACAGCCTCTACGACCTGCGCCAGTTCTGCGACGAGGCCATCTGGCTCGAGCACGGCGTCACGCGCGCGCAGGGCGACTCGGTCTTCGCCACCAACGAGTACGCGGCCTTCCAGCGCAAGCACATCGGCTCGGCCGAGGAAGCCGCGCGCAGCGAGCACCCCGAGGTGCCGGGCCTGGGCGCGCGCGCGCGTCACGAGCTGCCGCGCGTGGTCGACGCGCGCATCTACCGCCTCGGGACCGACGAGGAGGTCTACGAGATCCAGAGCGGTGATTCGATCGAGGTGCGTGTGTGGTGGGAGAATGCGCATCCCGAGGAGAACCCGATCCAGGTCGGCATCGCCTTCATGCGCGCCGACATGACCACCTGCGGCGGCCAGGCCACGCACTTCCAGGGCGTGAAGCTCGCCGGCAAGCAGGGCTGTCTCGTGCTGCAGGCGCCGCGCCTGGCGCTGCTCTCCGGGCAGTTCCTCGTGCCGATCGTGCTGTTCGACGGCGAGGGCGTGCACAAGTACCAGGAGTACCTGATGCCCGAGAACCTGCTGGTGCGCGCCTACACGCGCGACATCGGCCTCTTCCGCCTGGACCTCGCCTTCACCCAGCGCGAGCTCGCCCCGCCGCCGCCGCGCGCGGAGCAGCGCGTCGCCTCCGGCGCATGAAGCACGACGTCCGCCTGGCCGCGCTGGTGGTCAACTACAACACCGGCTCCTACGCCGAGTGCTGCATCGAGTCCCTGCTGCACGAGTGGCAGCGCGAGGGGCGCGCGCGGGAGAAGCTCGAGATCGTGCTGGTCGAGAACGCCTCGCCGCTGCCGCAGGAGGAGTACCTCGTGCGCATCGAGGCCCTGGGCGTGAAGGTCATCCGCTCGCGCGAGAACCTGGGCTACGCGCGCGGCATGAACGTCGCCTACGAGCACACGCGCGGCGCGCCGGGCGACGTGGTCGCGGTGCTGAACCCCGACCTGCACTTCCTGCCCGGCGCGGTGGGCACGATGCTCGACTACGTGCTCGACCATCCCGAGGTCGGCGTGATCGATCCGGCCACCTCGGTCGACCCGCTGGGGGTCTTCAATCTGCCGCGCAACCTGCTGCCGACGCCGCTCGAGCAGCTGCGCGTGACGCTGGCCAACATGCACCCCTTCTTCGCGCGCGCTTACACCCGCTATCGCCTGCCGCGCGCGATGGTGTGGTGGACCTCGCGCGAACCGGTCGAGACGGACATGCTCTCGGGCTGCTGCCTCTTCCTGCGGCGCGAGGTGGTCGAGCGCATGGGGCGCGTGATGGATCCGCGCTATCCGCTCTACTTCGAGGACACCGACCTCTTCCGCACGCTGAACGGGATGGGCCTGAAGGTCGTGCACCACACGACCGCGCGCATCCTGCACCACTGGTCGCGCTCGGCCAAGGTCGCCGGCCAGCCGCACGATCCGGCCATGGCGCGCTTCGAGGCCGCGCGGCGCGAGTATTACCGCAAGTTCTACGGACCGCTCGGGCGCGGGGTCCTGTGGGCCGTGGGCTGGATCGGGCGCCACTGGCCCGCGCGCTGGATGGGCCGGCCGATCCAGCCGCTGACCTGGCTGGGCGAGTTCGCGGCCCCGGTCGAGCTCGAGCTGCCGCGCGCGGCGCGCTACCTGATCGAGATGTCGGTGCACCCTTCGTTCGTGATCTGCTCGGGCACCTTCGTCGAGGGCAAGCGCTGGGTGTGTCCGCCCGAGGCCTGGGAGTGGCTCTTCGGGCTCGACTACTACCTGCGCGTGGTCGACCTCGAGCGCGGGACGGTGGTCGGCTGCTACCACTTCCGTAAGACCGTCGAGTGTCGCGCCGAGGCCATGCGTCCGGCCGAGATCGAGGCCCTCGGGCCGAAGCTCCTCGCCCACGCGCCCGTGCGCTAGGCGCGCGCCGCCGCTATCGTCGTGCCCGGGGGCGCCGCGCCCCGAACCGCCGTGATGGACCCGGACGATCCCCTGCGCGAGCGCGCGCCCCTGCCCGAGACGCTGCTCCAGCCCGAGCGCGGGCGCGTGCTCTACGTCGTGCCGCACCCCGACGACGACGTGCTCGGCGCGGGCGGCACCTGCGCCCTGCACGCGGCCCAGGGCGACCCGGTGCACGTCGTGGTGGCCTTCGACGGCACGGCCGGCGACCCGGACGGACGCCACGGGCGGGCCGAGCTCCGCGCCCTGCGCCAGGCCGAGGCGCGCGCCGGCGGGCGGCACCTCGGGCTCACCGACTACGAGTTCCTCGACTACCCGGAGGGCCACGTGCCCGCGCCGGCCGAGCTCTCGGCCGCGGCCGAGCGCCTGGCCGGGGTCGTGCGCGCCTTCGCGCCCACGCTCGTCTACGCGCCCTGGGTGGGGGAGCAGCACGTCGACCACCACGTGCTCGCCCGCGCCGTGCGCATCGCCCTGGCCCGCACCGGTTTCGCCGGCCAGGCCTTCGGCTTCGAGGTCTGGAGCGCGCTCGTCCCGACGCGCATCGTCGACGTCTCGCGCGTCCTGGAGCAGAAGCGCCGGGCCCTGGCCGAGCACGCGAGCCAGCTCGCCTACCACGACCTCCTCGCGCGCGGCCTCGCCCTGGGTTCCCAGCGCGCCATGTTCCTCGCCAAGGACGCCCTGCACGGGGAAGGGTTTGCCCCGCTGGGCGAGCCCTTCGGGCGCGACCGCGCGCTCGTCTGAGCGACCCTCGGGCGCCTCGCCTCTGGAGCGGGCCGCGCGGATGTCTTCCAATGGCGCCGCACCGTGGCGCACAGCAGGACTTCTTCCGTCTGGTTGCTCGTGTGGGGCGGGCTCGTCTACGCGAGCTTCCGGCCCGTCGAGCCGCTCGAGCGTGGCCTTTCCGCCGCCCTGGCGCCGCTGCGCTGGGCGGCGCGTCTCGGCGCTCCGTTCGAGCTCCTCGCCAGTCGCCGCGTCGAGGCCGCCGAGCGCGAGCTCGCGCGTCTGGGCGCGGACGAGGCGGCCGAGGGCGCGCGCGCGCTCGCACGCCTGGCCGAGCGCGCCCTGCCACTCGATTCGGCGCTGCACGCCGGACGGCGCTTCGTGCCGGCCGAGGTCGTCGGCCGGGCGCGCAAGGACGAGTGCTGGCTGGCCCTGCCCGCGCTCGAGGGCGTCGCGCTCGGCGCGCCGGTCGTGTGCGGCGATGCCTACGTCGGACGCGTGGTCGAGCTGCGCCCCGCGCGCGCGGGCGAGCGCGCCCACGTGCGCATCGAGCTCGTGACCGGGGCCGAGTTCCGGGTCGGTGCCGAGGTGCGTCGCGGCGAGGAGCGCGTGTTCCTGACCGTCGGTGGCCTGGCCGCGCGCCGCCCGGGTGAGCCCCGCACCGTGCGGCTCGCCGCGCATCAACCCTCCGATCCCGCTCTCGCCGAGGGCGTGGCGCGCGTGCACGAGCTCTTCCCCGACGCCCAGCCCTGCTCGCCGCTCGCCGAGGGGTTCCGGCTGGGCGTCCTGCGGCGTGAAGGCGAGCGCGGCGCGGCGTGGCTCGAGCCCGAGCTCGATTACCTCGACGGCCTGTACCAGGTGGCGATCGTGGTCGAAGCGCAGAGCGGTGTCGGCACGCGCTCGCCCTTCGAACCCGCGCTCGAGGACGGGCGCTGGCTGGCGACGCGCGCCTCGACCGCGCTCGAGCCGGCCGCCTGGCGCCGCACGTTGCGCCTCCCGCTCGGACGCGCCGACGGCGTCGCACCGGGCGCGGCGGTGACCGGCTTCGGCGCGCGCTTGATCGGGCGCATCGACCGCGCCGAGCTCGCCACCTCGGCCGTGGCGTTGCTGACCGATCCCGGTTGCACGCTCGTGGCGCTCGCGCTCGATCCAGCCGATGGTGAGCCGCACGTGCTCGGACGCCTGACCTCGCTCGGCGCGGCCGAGCACGGCGTGCGCTTCCGCTGGTCGGTGCGCGTGCCGCTCGCGCTCGCGGGCGCCGCCGGCGAGGTGCGCGCGCGGCTCTTCACCGGCTCGGGCGAGCCGGGCCTGCCGGGCGGCCTGTTCCTGGGCGAGGCGCTGCTGCCGCAGCGCGCAGCGGCCGGCGAGGAGCGCGAGCTCGTGCTCCTCACCTCGGTCGATCCCGCCGACCTGCGCACCGTGTTCGTGCGGCGTGCGCCGGCCGCGGAGGGGGCACCGTGACTCCCGCGCGGCTCCTGGCCTGGGTCCTGTTCTTCCTGTACGCGGCCTGGGCCACGGCGCTCACCGGGCTGTGCGCGACCGGCGGCCTCGGACGCTTCACGCCGGACCTCGGACTCGTGCTGCTGTACGCCTGGGCCGCACGCCTGCCCGGGGCGCGCGCCCCGCTCGCGGCCCTGTGCGTGGCCCTGGCGCGCGCGTGCTTCAGCGCCGATCCGCCGCTCGCTCTGGCCGCGGCCGAGCTCACCGCCCTGGGGCTGTTCGCTGCCCTGGGCGCGGGCCTCGAGGTCGATCGAGCGCTGCTGCGCGCCGTGCTGTGCGCCGCGGGCGCGTGGCTCTCCGCGCTGCTGCTCGTCGGCGTGCGCGCGCTCGCGCTGGGGGCCGAGGCCGGACTCGTGGCCGCGCATCCGCTCTGGCCGGGAGCGCTCGCCACGGGGCTCGCGTGTCTCGTCCTGGCGCCGTTCGTGACGCGTCTGGCCGGTCTCTCGCCGCTCGCGAAGGTGCGCCCGTGACGCGCCACCGCGCCCTGCTCCTCGTGCTGTTCCTGACCGGGATCGCGCTCGTGGCGCGGCTCTTCCAGGTGCAGCTCGGCGAGCACGCGCTGTGGGCGCGCGAGGCCTCGCGCCTGGTCAAGAGCGGCAAGGAGCTGCCCTACCGGCGCGGGCGCATCCTCGACGCCGCGGGCACGGTGCTGGCGCGCGACGAGAGCCTGCGCAGCGTCGTCCTGGTGTACCGCAAGTTCCGGCGCGGGCATCCGCTCGGACAGGTGGCCCACGGGCGCTCGCTGCTCGAGGGGCGACCGGTGACGCTGCGCGATGCGCGTGCGCAGCTCCAGCCGTGGGCGCGCGAGCTCGTCGGCCTGTCGCCGCGCGACGTGCGTGCCCTGGCGCGCGGCGAGGCGGTCGGGGTCGGGGCTGGCTTCGCGACGCGCTTCGAGGACGAGCGCCTGCGTGGCCGGCGCGCGGCCGACCTGCTGTTCTACGTGCGCGGCCTCTTGCTCGTGGACGAGCGCACCGAGTGGCGCGAGCTCCTGCCGCTGGCGCGGGCCGAGGACACCGAGGCGCTGTCGTTCCTCGAGCTCGTCGCGCGCGTGCGCCACGGCGACGACCCGGACGGAGTCGCGCGCGAGCGCGCCGCGCTCGAGGCGCGCCTGGAGCACTCCATGGAGCGTCTGGCCGTGCTGGCGGGCTGGCTGGTCGGGCCCTGGCTGGTCGAGCCGGAGGGCGCGGGCGAGCCGCTGGCGCGCCTGGTGGAGGAGCTCGAGGACGTGCGCCGCGCGGTCGAGGATGCCGCCGCCACGCGCCTGTTCCAGGAAGCGACGGGCTTCGCGCCCGGACGCATCGCCTCCGAGACCCTGCGCACGCGCCTCGACCAGCGCTGGATCGCCGAGCTCTCGGGCTGGGACGACGCGCGCGTGGCGGAGTGGTGCGCGCACGTGCACGCGAGCTGGAAGCGCGGCTGGCGCGCCGAGGAGTGTCTGCCGCAGGTGCTGTGGTCGATGGTGCTCGATCCCTCCGTCGACCTCGGGCCCGACGACCTGCTCGATGCCCTGGCCGTCGCTTACCAGCCCGAGGAGGCCTTCGTACGCGCGCTCGAGGAGGGCCCGCGCGCGTGGCGCGAGGTCGACGAGCTGGCCGTCTTCGAGGCTCTGCCGCGCGTGCTCGCCGTGCAGCCCTCCGAGGCGGCGCTGGCGCCTGCGCGCGAGGCGCTGCCGATCCTGCTCGACGAGGCGCGCGACGATCCGGACCTCGCGCCGCTGTTCCCGCGCGGAGAGGGCGGCGAGCCGTTCCTCGAGGCCCTCGAGCGCACGCTGTCCGGCCGGCGCAGCGTGGACGTCGAGGCCCTGCTGGAGCTCGGCGAGGAGCAGCTCGCCCTGTGGGACCTCGTCTACCAGGATGCGCTCGAGCGCACGCTCGACGCGCTGCGCGCCGAGGCGCAGCCGGACGAGCTCGGCTCCGCGGGCGGACTGCTGCTCTCCGAGGAGGCCCGCGAACGCGCCTCCGAGCGCGCCGAGTACTGGTTCAAGGACTTCGGCTCGCGCGCGCGTCCGCTGGGCGCGCGCGAGCTCTCCTACGACGTCGTCTACCTCCTGACGCGCTACGAGCGCGACTTCCCGGGCTTCGAGGTGCGCGAGTACTCGGCGCGCGAGGCGCTGGTCACGGCCGAGGACGACGTGCGTCCGGCCGACCTCGTGGTCGGGCGCGTGCAGGCTCCGACGCGCGACGACGAGGCGCGCGAGCGCCGTGCGCGCGTGCGCAAGAACGAGCTCCTCGCCGAGCACGAGCGCAGTCCGGCCGAGAACGCCGAGCTCGAGCGCCTGGTGGGCGAGGGGCGGCTCGCGGACCAGGCGCGCGGTGTGAGCGGCGTCGAGGCCTTCTTCGAGCGCGAGCTGGCCGGGCGCAACGGCTTCGCCGAGACGCGCGGCCTGTCCGAGCTTTCCGGGCCCGACGGCGACCGGCTCTTCGCGAGCGAGGCCGTGGACGGCGAGGACGTGGTCCTGACGCTCGATTCGGCGCTGGTTGCCGCGGCCCAGCGCACGCTGCGCGAGCCCGAGCGGCCGAACGACGAGAAGCGCGACGACGCCTGGTACGACGCGCCGGTGGGGGCAATCGTCTTGCTGTCGGGCCAGGGCTACGTGCTCGCCATGGCCTCCGAGCCCGACGAGGGCTCGCGGATCGATCCCGAGGCGCGCGGCGAGCGTCAGTTCCGGCGCGAGCGCACGCTGAAGAAGCCGACCTTCCAGCCGCCCGGCTCGGTCTTCAAGCCCTTCGTCGCGGCCTGGGCGCTCGAGCACGGCCTCGACGCCGGTCGCACGGTGGTCTGCGCGCCGCTCGAGAAGGGCGGCGCCGGCTACAAGGATCTGCGCTGCTGGAACTCGAGCGGGCACGGCACGATGGACCTGCACGCGGCCCTCGAGCAGTCCTGCAACGCCTACTTCGCCTGGCTGGGCGAGACCATGCCGACCGACGGGCTCGTGCGCCTGTGCGCCGAGTTCGGCTTCGGCCAGCCGACCGGCGTGCGCCGCCTGCCGCCCTGGGACGATGGTCTCGTGCGGCGCTCGGGACTGTCGGAGGATCTCGCCGGCCTCGCCCTGCCTGAGGGCGGGGCCGAGCTGTCCGAGACGCTGCGCCGGCGCACCGCCAACGGCCTCGCGCGCATCGAGGCGACGCCCATGCAGCTCGCGCGCGCGATGCTGGCGCTCGGAACCGGCGTGCAGCGCGAGCTGCGCCTCGTGCAGCGCGTGGGCGCGCGCGAGCTTCCGCCGGCCGAGCCGCGCGCGCTCGCCCTGGCGCCCTCCGCGCTCGACTTCGTGCGCCGCGCGATGGTCGACGTGGCCGCGGCCCCGCTCGGCTCGGCCCACAACGCGCTCTCGTTCGAGGACCTCGGCGTGCGCGTGGCGGTCAAGACCGGCAGCGCCGACATCGAGGGCCGCAAGGATCAGGGCGATCCGCGCGTCCTGAAGCACACCTGGGTCGCCGGCTGGTTGCCGGCCGAGAAGCCCGAGCTCGTGTTCGTGGTCTTCGTGCACCGCACGCTGGCGACCTCCTCGCACGGCGCCGTCTACGTGGCGCGCCAGCTGCTCACGCAGCCCGCCGTGCGTGCCTGGCTCGAGCAGCGCGGCGTCGCGCTCACCGGAGGAGCGCGATGAGGCCGTGGAGCATCAAGGGCCAGCGCCCGCTCTCCGGCTGGCGCGCGGCGCTCTCGCTCGAGGTGCCGTGGTGGCGCCTGGACTGGCCGATCCTCTTGCTCGGCGCGGGCTTCGTCGCGCTCGGGTTGCTGTTCGTCGAGCACATGGCGCGCGCCGACGAGCTCTTCGCGCGCGAGCGCCCGATCCTGGCGGGCAGTCAGCTCAAGAAGGCCATCGTCGTGGCGCCGGCGCTCCTGTTCGGGCTCCTGCTGCGCCCGCGCTGGCTGCGGCGCAACGCCTACCTCCTGTACGGGCTCGCGCTCGTCTCGGTGGCGCTCTTGCCGGTCTTCGGGCTCGAGCGCAACGGCACGAAGAGCTGGTTCCAGCTGCCGCTCGTGGGCTTCGACCTGCAGCCCTCGGAGCTGCTCAAGCTGGGCGTGATCCTGGCCCTGGCGCGCGCGCTGTACCGCACGCACCTGTCGGAGGCCGGCGACTGGCGTCTGCCGGCCCTGCTCGTGCTCGTGCCGATGGCGATGGTCGCGGCGCAGCCCGACCTCGGCACGGCCATGACGCTCGTGCCGATCTCGCTCGGCATGTTCTGGCTGGCCGGAGCGCGCACGCGCTGGCTCGTCGCGCTGGTGGCGGTCGTCGCGCTGGCCGGGCTGGCGGCCTGGAAGCTCGAGTGGATCCACGGCTACCAGGCGAAGCGCCTGGACTCCTGGGTCTCGGGCTTCGGCAGCCAGGAGCTGATCGCGAACCGCACGGGCGACGAGTACCACCTCTACCAGGCGCGCGTCGCGATCGGGAACGGCGGCCTGGCCGGCACCGGGCTCGGGCGCGGCGTGGCGAACGAGGCCGGGCACCTGCCCGAGCGCGAGAGCGACTCGATCTTCGCCGTGATCGCCGAGGAGACGGGCTTCCTGGGCGCGAGCGGCCTCGTCGCGGCTTATCTGGCCTTTTCCGGCCTCTTGCTGGTCGCCGCGGCGCGCACGCGCGAGCGCTTCGCGCGCCTCGTGATCGCCGGCGCGGGGCTCTACTTCGCCGCGCACTTCGCCATCAACGCGGGCGTGAACCTCGGGCTCGTGCCGATGACCGGTTTGACGCTGCCGCTCGTCTCGACCGGCGGCTCGTCGCTGCTTGCCAGCCTGGCGCTGCTCGGACTCGCGCTCGGCCTCTCGGCGCGGGCCGAGGTCGGGCTCGACCAGGACTCGTTCCGCGAGTAGTCAGGGCGCGCGCCGCTCGAGCACGGCGAGGGCCTCGAGGTGCGGCGTGCGCGGGAAGAGATCGATCGTGACGAGCTCGCGCAGGGCATAGCCCTCGGCGAGCTGCGCGAGGTCGCGCAGGAACGTGTCGGGGTCGCAGGAGACGACCACGAGGCGCGGCACGGCGAGCTTCAGCAGGAGCTCGAGGGTGGCGCGCGCGAGGCCGCGGCGCGGCGGATCGACCACGATCGCGTCGAGCGGAACGGGCGCGTGCTCCACGTACTCGCGCAGCAGGCGCCCGGCGTCGCCGGCGGCGAAGGTCACGCGCTCGGTCAGGCCACTGGCCTCGGCCGAGCGCTCGCCCTCGCGCACGGCCTGGGCCGAGTACTCGACCGCGTGCACGCGCGCGCCGCGCGCGGCGAGGCGCAGGGCGATCGGTCCGTAGCCCGAGAAGAGGTCGACGACGTGCTTCCCGGCGAGGGGCTCGAGCCGGCGCACGACCTCGTCGTGCAGCACGCGCCCCTGGGCCGCGTTGACCTGTGCGAAGGTCGTCAGCGAGGTCAGGAGGGTCAGGCCGTCGAGCTCTTCGCGCAGCTCGCCACGCCCGGCGAGGAGGCGCGTCTCGGGCCCGAGCACGGCCGAGCCGCGCTCGCGGTTCACGTTCTCGGAGACGCCGATCAGGCCGTGCTTCGCGCCGCGCTCGAGCAGCCGCTCGGCCAGGCGCTGCGTCTCGCGGTCGCGGTCGTAGCGCACGACGAAGCCGGCCACGACCTCGCCCGTGCCCGGCGCCACGCGCGCGAGGAAGTGGCGCAAGAGGCCCTTGTGCGAGCGCTCGTCGTGGATCGGCGTGCCGAGCTCGGTGGCGCACTGGCGCGCCAGCACGAGCAGCTTCGTCAGCGCCGGATGCTGGATCGCGCAGGTGTTGAGGTCGACGATCTCGTGGCTGCCCGGGCGGTAGAAGCCGATCACCGGCTTTCCGCGCCGCAGACCGAAGGGCGCCTTCAGCGACGTGCGGTAGAAGAGCGGCTCGCGCGCCGCCTTCACCGGCTCGACCGCGACGCCCGTGAGGTCGAGCCGCGCGCGGGCCGCACGCAGAAAGGCCGCCTCCTTGGCCGCAGCCTCCTCGGCATAATCGTCCTCGAGGAAGCTGCAGCCTCCGCAGGGTCCGAAGTGCGGACAGCGCACGCCGCCCGAGGTCTCGGGAGTCGCCTCGGCGACCAGGGTCAAGGAGCGCGCCGGCGGTTGCTTCGAAGACTGTTCCAAGCCGACGAGTGTAGCGGCTGGCTGGAAGCGGGGCCCGTCAGCCCATGGACGTCGCCAGGGTGGCCAGATGGGGACGACGTGGAGTCTCCCGGGGTCTCGGCGCGCGGGCGGTGAAGGGCGGTCGAGACTCTGCGCGCGCCCGGCGGCTCAGGGGTCGTGAAGAACTCCTCCGCTCAGATCCCCGACAGGATCGGCAGGCCGAACGAGATGATCACCCAGGCGAGCAGGGACAGCGGCAGGCCGAGGCGGACAAAATCCGCGTAGCGGTAGCCGCCCGGGCCCATCACCATCAGGTTGACCTGGTGGCCGACCGGGGTGGCGAAGCACAGGGAACCTCCGAAGGCGATTGCCAGGATGCAGGCGCGCAGGAAGCTCGCGGCCTCGGGCGAATCGGGGGCCAGGCCCTCGGCCAGGGCCATGGTCTCGGCGGTGCGCACGGCGATCGGCGTGAGCAGGACGGCCACGGCGCTGTGGGCGATCAGGGTGTTCAGCACGAGGCACAGCAGCACGAAGCCCGACAGGATCGCGGCCTCGCCGTGTCCGGCGAGTGCGCCGACGATGCGCTCGGCGATCGTGGCGGCGGCGCCGGTCGACTCCATCGCGCGTCCCAGGGCCAGGGTCCCGGCGATGAACAGCAGGATCGGCCAGTCGATCGTGCGGTACACGCGGCGCGGCGTGACGCAGCCGGTCGTGATCATGAGCAGCGCGCCCAGCACGGCCACGAAGGGCTGCGGCAGCCAGGGCATCTTGACCAGCGAGGTCAGCGCGAAGAAGAGCACCACGAGACCCGCCACGATCAGGGCCCGCCGCCCGCGGTGGCGCAGCTTGACCGACTTGTGCGCGCCCGTGACGAGATAGAAGTCGTTCGAGGACTCGAGGCGCGACTCGGCTTCCTCGTCGGCCATGACGAGCAGGAGGTCGCCGGCGCGCAGGTGCATCTTGGACAGGCGCTCCTTCACGTGCTGCCCGGCGCGCATGATCGCGACGGTCACGGCCCCGAAGTCGCGCCACAGCTGCAGCTCCTCGGCACGCCGGCCCACGAGCGGCGAGTGCGGGGAGATGGCGAGCTCGAAGAAGCTCATGTCCTTCTGCTGCGAGCGCTGGCCAGCGGCGTGCTTGAGCTGCAGCTCGCTCTCGAGGGCAGCGATCTCGTCGACGCTGCCCTTCAGCATCAGGACATCGCCGGGCTTGAGCACGTGCCCGTCGAAGGGGCCCCACACGACGTTCTCGCCCCGCACGTAGAAGATCAGCGTCGCGCGGACGCTCCCGATCACGTTGGGCAGGGCGCGTCCGACCAGCGGCGAGGAGCGACCGATCACGAGCTCGGTCAGGTATTCGCGTGCGCTGCTTGCGCCCAGCGCGGCCGTCAGGCTCTCGCGTCGCGGCAGCAGGATCGGGGCGGCCCAGGTCATGTAGGCCACGCCCACCAGGAACAGCACCAGCGCCAGCGGCGTCATCTCGAACATCCCGATCGGGGCCTGGCCGAGCTTCTCGGCCGTGCCGCTGACCAGGATGTTGGTCGAGGTGCCGATCAGGGTGTTCATGCCGCCGAGCAGCGACGCGAACGAGAGCGGCATCAGGAGGTGCGAGGCCGGCACGCCCGACGAGCGGCTGAGCTCGAGCAGGAGCGGGATGAACACGAGCACGACGGCGGTGTCGTTCAGCACGCTCGAGATGACGCCGGCCACGAGCGCCGTCAGGAAGATCGTGCGCCGGGCACTCCCGCCCGTGACGCGCATGAGGAAGCGCGCCACGAACTCGACCGCGCCCGTGCGCGTCAGGCCCTCGCCCACGACGAACAGTCCGCCGATCGTCAGGATCGCCTTGTTGCCGAGACCCTCGACGGCCTCGTCGTAGCCGATGATCCCGGCCGCGACCAGGGCGACCATCAGGAGCAGGCCGATGGCGTCGTGTCGCACGCGTCCCGAGACGAGCGCGAAGAGCATCGCCAGCGTGAGTCCGAGGACGAAATAGCTCTGCCAGTTCATCGCCAGCGGCAGGGTAGCGATCGGAAACGGGAGAGGCGACGCACGGCGGAGGGAAAGGCGTGCTTGAATCGGCGCACGTGCCGCGCTGGCATGAGCCCTTTCCCCGGCCCCGGCCCATGCCCTCACCGACCCGCTCCATCTACTTCGCCACCTGCGCCCCCGGGGTCGAGCCGCTGCTGCATGCCGAGGCGAAGGAGCTCGGGCTCGCGCGCCTCGAGCGCCAGGTGGGCGGGCTCTACTTCGAGGGCACGCGCGCCGACGCCTGGCGTGCCAACTTGCGCCTGGCCACCGCCGTGCGCGTGCTCGAGCGCGTGGCGCGCTTCGAGGCGCCGGACGGCGACGCGCTGCTGGCCGGCGCCACCGAGCTGCCGTGGGAGCAGTGGCTCGCGCCCGAGGGCAGCCTGGCCGTGCAGGCCCAGAGCCATCTGTCCGCGCTCGACCACACGCAGTTCATCGAGCAGCGCGTCAAGGACGCGATCGTCGACCGCTTCCGCGCGCGCTCGGGGGCGCGCCCCTCGGTCGATCGCGACGATCCCGACCTGCGCGTGCACGTGCACGTCTACAAGGACCGCGCGACGCTCGCGCTCGATACCTCGGGCGAACCCCTGCACAAGCGCGGCTGGCGTCGCCACCAGGGACGCGCGCCGCTGGCCGAGAACCTGGCGGCGGCGCTCCTGCGCCTGTCGGGCTGGGACCGTCGGGCGCCGCTCGTGGATCCCTTCGCCGGTTCCGGCACGGTCCTGATCGAAGCGGCGCGCTGGGCCGCGGGGGTCGCGCCGGGCGAGCGCCGCACCTTCGGTTGCGAGCGCTGGCTGGATCACGATGCGCGTGCCTACGCCGCGTTCCGCGCGCGCGAGCTCGCGCCACCGCAGGCGCGCAAGCCGCCGGTGTTCGTGGGGCTCGAGCTCGATCCCGAGCGCGCGCGCGAGGCGAACGAGAACGCCGAGGCCGCGGGGGTTTCCGATCGCGTGCGCATCGAGGTGGGGGACGCGCGCGAACTCGAGCTGCGTCCCGGGTGGAATGCCTGGCTGGTGACCAACGCGCCCTACGGCGTGCGCGTCGGCGAGAAGGAGGATCCTCTCGAGCTCCTGCGCGCCCTCGGCGCGCGCCTGCGCGCCGGTGCGCAGGGCACGCATCTCGCGGTGCTCGTCGGCCGCTCCGAGCACGCCAAGGCCCTCGGACTGCGCGGTCTCGAGCGCCACGCGCTGGTCAACGGCGGGCTCGAGTGTCTGGTGGCGGTGGGCGAGGTGTAGGGCGGAGGGCGGAGGCCGAGAGCGCCTCGCGCCGGGGGCCCGCGCATCGCCCGGGAGCTTGATCGCCGGACCCGTGGCGCGTTGCGGAACGACCCCGAGTTGCGCCACGAAGGGCCGGCGAGTCTCCCGGGGTGCGCAACCCCGACGCGAGGCGGAGCGCGGGCGCAGGGCGAAGGAGGAGCGCGTGCCGAGGGGAGAGTCCTCTCGGCGCCCGCGCGGCTCGGCGCGCGGGCGGTGAGAAGCGGTCTCGCATCTTCAGCGCGCAATCAGGATCTCGGTCTACGCCTCTCGGCGCGAGCGCGGCTTTGCGCGCGAGCGGAGTGAAGCGATCTCGGTCTCGGCGAGGGTCATCGCTCAATCAAGAAAGCGCACAAATACAGCGATAAAAGCGAACCTTTCTGCCCTCGCGTGCGTCCAAG
>Ga0172373_10001522_pt1 | contig 37483 bp, 32 predicted proteins | sample Lak10m_2_FD_114546 | JGI IMG/M metagenome (GOLD analysis project Ga0172373, IMG submission 114546) | Freshwater microbial communities from Kabuno Bay, South-Kivu, Congo - kab_092012_10m | ecosystem: Environmental > Aquatic > Freshwater > Lake | place: Democratic Republic of the Congo... | reverse complement strand
ATGAATTTAAGGATTACGATTTAGCTCAATAGAATTTGTTGAATCTGTACTTAAAAGAAGACAACTGAACTAAAAGATCAAATATTAGATTTTCTGAAAAAGAAATTGCAGATCTTAGTATTTGTATATCCTTAATGAATGCTTTAAATAGAATAGCAATAACATAAGGAATTTTTAATTTATTGCTCGTCTGGCAGGGATTTAGTAAATCTTGTAAGTCCGATAGTTCTACTGTAATCAATTTTATTAGAATTAACTATTCAAAACTCTAAAATAATAAAAGCAAAATATGGCAGCAAAAATAAGGTGCTGTCCTCTTATATATTGGTAAAACGGCAGGTAAAAGCATACCGTAAATATTTTCTACTTTACAGAATTTTAAGAGGTATCACCTATTTATGTTTTTATGCTCTTTAGGTTCTTATTAGTTAAAGCTTTTACATCATAAAAAAGGTCATCGTATATTTTTATTGCATTTTTGTAATTTATCTCAAAATTTTTGCGCTGAGATTCGATAAAATCTGCTGCTGTCTTACACTTTAAAACTTCCTGCCCCAGTTCCATATTCTGTTCAAAACCTCGTCTTATATTATTAGATAATTTTGTTATCATATTATCTATTATACTTCTTCCATCATTGTTTCCAGCCTGTGGGCTACACATAGACCCGATGCTGGCTTTCATAAAACTTTCCATTTTTTCTTTAACATCATCAGTTACAAAGCTAAAGGGAGGATTTAAATTTTTATTTGTTAAGTTATCGTTCCCTTCTTCTGAACCGTGAGAACCTAATTTTGCTGAGTTTATAGATCTTGCTGAAGTTTGTTTTACATCAGATATTTTTGTTGGTTTTTTGATTTTGGACATTTTGTAAAACTCTGTTGATATATCATAATTAACTTAAGTTAAATTATATATTAACTTACACTGTACATTCTATATCATTACTGCCTTACATCACGAATTTTGATAACTTCTGTGTTTTTTAGGCTCACGTTAGTTCTGAAGGGGTTAATATCAACCCCTCCTCTTCTGGTATATTTTGCAAAAACAGTCAATTCTTCCGGTTTACAATTTTCTAATATATCAACAAATATATGTTCTATACATTCTTCGTGAAAGCCATTGTGATCTCTGTAAGAAATTAAATATTTTAAGAGAGATCGATGATCTATTTTTTTACCTTTATAACTGATCTGGATAGAGGCCCAATCAGGTTGACCGGTAACTAAACAATTAGATTTTAATAAATTTGAATATAAAATCTCTTCTACAATCTGCTCTTTATTGCTTAAATCTATTTTTAGCAATTCAGAAGTAACTTGGTACTTAGAAATTTCTACAGGAAGTTCATCAAGTAAAATCCCTTCAAAAATATTAAGTGGTTGATTTTTATAATGACTTAGTTTGTTTATATACACTTTTACCGGCGAACCAGCTATCTGGCTTAGATCGGATTTTATCAGATTGTATACTTCTTCTTGAGTGGCAAATTTAGTATTATTAAAAGAGTTTAAGTATAATTTAACAGATTTTGATTCTATTAAAAATTCTGAATCTGCCGATAGCACAAAATGCATAATTCTTACTTCCGGTTTGCCTTTTGAATCGAGCCAGGAGAGCTCATAACAGCTCCATAAATCATAACCATTAAATGGCAGAGATGATTCCTTAATTATCTTGGCTCTACCTAGACTCCTTTTTATAGGAAATAATAATGAATTATCGTAATCGCTTTTATATGATACTTGTCTACCAAGTAATATTTCTGACATATATTTTTTAATTATCCAATTAAATGGTGCATCTGATTGGATTTGAACCAACGACCTCTGCCTTCGGAGGGCAACGCTCTATCCAGCTGAGCTACAGATGCTTAAATAATTAAGCCTAAATTAGTATAGAAAATCTTAAATGTAAACATTTAATCAGTCTCTGCTATTGTTTGAACTATCTAAACTAATTTGCTACTTTTCTGATCCGAACAAAACAAAAGCAAATATTGATTTCTTTTTATTACATAAATAATTTATAGTGAGTTAAAAATTGCGATTTTAAAATGAATTATTTCGAATTATTTGATATAGAGCAAAATTACATTATTGACCAGACGCGCTTAAGAAAACAATATTTAGCTTTGCAGGAGAAATACCACCCCGACAAGGCAAAAGATGAACTACAGCGTCATAAAAATGCTGCATACTCGATGTTTGCTAACGAAGCTTTTAAAGTTTTAAAAGATGACTATTTAAGGGCTGAATATATTCTAAAAACCAAAGGTGAAATCCTTGATAATGACAAATTAAAGTCAGTTTTATCTGCTGCCCAACTGGAAGAAATACTAGAAGAATATGAATCAATAGAAAGTCTCAGCTGTAATTTATCAAGTTTATATGTCATTAAAAAGGATAAAATCGCAATTTGTGAAAAACTGGTGCATGATATAGGTATTGCTTTTTCAGAAAATAATATTAAACAAGCTCTTGATCTTACTGTGCGGCTAAAGTATCTTACTAATTTAGTCAACAATATAAAGTTAAAGATTAAGAATGCAGATAATTGAAATTGAAGAACCTGGAAAAAGAGATTTACAAGAAGAAATAGTAGTAGGAATCGATTTTGGCACTACTAACTCTTTAATTGCTTATTCCAAGCACAACAATCCGCAAATAATTAACTCCGTAGGAAAAAATGGCCTTTTACCATCAGTTATATTTTATGACGATCGACTAGAAAAATTTGTAATAGGTAAAAATAGAGGAGAAAAAAACTCTATTTCTTCGATCAAAAGGCTTCTTTCTAAATCATACGAAGAAATTAAATCAACGGAAGTTCTGCATAAAATATTATCAGATTTTGTTCTAGTAGATTATACTTCATCTATGCCGAAAGTTACATTTGGTACTACGAAGTATAGTTTTCCTGAACTAGCAGCAAAGGTATTTTTATTCTTAAAGGAACATGCAGAGCAGGAGCTTGGAACAGCTATAAGTAAAGCTGTTGTATCAGTTCCAGCTTATTTTGATGATACATCTAGGGGGGCGGTTATGCTAGCTGCTAAAATTGCTGGCTTTGACGTATTACGACTTATTGCTGAGCCGACGGCAGCGGCTTATGCTTACGGATTTCATAAAAAATCCCAAGGTGCTTATATGATCTACGATCTTGGAGGGGGTACTTTTGATGTTTCCATATTAAACATGGAAGCAGGAGTTTTGCAGGTTATTGCCACAGGAGGGGATAATTTGCTCGGCGGTGACGATTTAGATCATATTTTAGCTGAGCATATTGCCAAAGAACTAAATATTAGTTTAGAACCGGCTTTATATCTGAAGGCAAAGGAGCTTAAAGAGCTCCTATCATTCCAAAATAGCGCTTTCCTAAATTTTGGTAGTAAAAAGTTTAAAATTACAAGGGAAGTTTTTGAAAATCTTATTTCGCCATTAATTAACAGAACAATTAAAATAGCTAAAGATACTTTATTTGACGCTGATGTTAAACTTGACGGTATAATACTAGTTGGGGGATCAACAAGGATTCCGTTTATTGCTCAAAATTTAACCAGATCATTTGGCATTGAGGTGTTCTCTGATATTGATCCTGACAGAGCAGTTGTTATTGGAGCTGCTCTCCAAGCAGAAAATTTATCTTTAGCTTCTAGCCGGAACTCGCTACTGATAGATGTCTTACCTCTATCAGTAGGTATGGAGTTATATGGAGGTATTGCTGAAAAGATTATCATGCGTAACACCCCAATTCCTTTTTCTATTACTAAAACTTTTACCACTTATGCGGATCACCAAAACGGTATGCAATTTCATATAGTGCAAGGAGAAAGGGAAATGGTACAAGATTGTAGGTCGCTTGCTAGGTTTGAACTAAAAAATATTCCACCTAGGAAAGCAGGTATGGCAAAAATAGAAGTAACTTTTGCTGTTGATGCCAATGGTATTTTATCTGTTACCGCCAAGGAAAATACTAGCGGAATAGCTCAAAATATTGAATTAAAACCTAGCTATGGATTAAGCCAGACAGAAATAAATAATATGCTGGAGAATGCTTTTAAAAATGCTGAAGAAGATTATAAAATTAGGCTTTTGACTGAAACTCGAATTGATGCGCAGAATGTAATTGCAGGAATCACAAAAGCTATGAATGAAACCCCTGATATTTTAAATATTAACGAAAAAGAATCCATTATGGCTTTAATAAATTCTTTGCAGAATATTATATATACTAATAATCGGGATGAGATTTTAACCAAAATCGGGGAATTAAATAAGTCGGCAGCAGATTTTATCGAAAAATACTTAAATAGTGGAGCTAAATCTTTACTTGAAGGCAAACATATAAGTGATATTTAAGCTTTTAAAAAAGTAGCCAATAGGTGGCATCCAAGATAAGGAATAACGAATATTAAATAAAACTATATTTCTTGCCAATTATCGCCATGAGATATATCTACTTTAATTGGTACATCCAAGGCAATTATATTTTCCATGGTAGATTTTATTAATTTAGTTACTGATTCAACTTCGGATAGAGGTGCTTCAAATACCAATTCATCATGAATCTGTAAAGTCATTGTTGTTTTTAGTAAGTTTGCTTGTAATTTCCTATCTATGGCAATCATTGCCATCTTTGCAATATCAGCAGTAAGGCTTTGCATCGGAGCATTTATAGCTGCTCTTTCTGCAAAAGAACGCAAACTATGATTTTTGTTATTAATCATCGGAATGTAACATCTTCTGCCAAGCAGATTTTCTACATAAAGGTTTTGGCGGGCAAAATTAATAGTATCTGCCATATATTTTTCAATACCTGGATATTCCTGAAAATATTTTGCTATATAGTCTGCTGCAGCTTTTTTAGTAATATTGAGATTTTTCGCAAGGCCAAATGAACTAATACCGTAAATAATCCCAAAGTTAATTGCTTTGGCATTTCTTCTTAACTCTGGTGTTACTTTATCCATTTCTACACCAAAAATCTGACTGGCAGTTTGTTTATGGATATCCTCTCCTTTTGTAAATGCTTCTTTAAGAGCCTGTATATTTGCTACATGGCTTAAAATTCTGAGTTCTATTTGAGAATAATCTGCCGAAATTAATTTATACCCTGCAGGAGCAATAAAGGCAGCTCTGATGTTATTACCTTCTGGCGTGCGGATTGGGATATTCTGAACATTTGGGTTATTTGAGCTTAAACGTCCAGTTGTAGTAGATGTTTGTAGAAAAGTGGTATGTAACCTACTAGTTATGGGATCAACTTGTTTAGGTAAAGTATCAGTATAAGTATTTTTTAGTTTTGTTAAATGTCGGTATCTTAAAATTAAGTCAGCAATTTCGTATCCTTCATCACTTAACTTCTCGAGAATTTCTACGCCGGTGCCATAGGTTTTCGATTTACCGGATATTTTTGAAAACGGCAACTGTAGCTTATCAAATAAAATCCCACCAAGTTGCTTTGGCGATGCAATATTAAATTCTTGCCCGCAGTATGAGAAAATCTCTTTTTCAAGCATCTCTATTTCTTTTTGAAACTCAGTTGATAATTTTTGTAAACACGTGATATCGATTTTAATACCGTAAGCTTCCATGTTATGCAAAATTCTACATAAAGGTAAGTCAATCGTTTGATATAAATGCAGCGTTTTCTGCCTAAAAAGCTGTTTCTGCATTTCGCTATAACATTCAAGAAAATATTGGGATAAGCTTATATCAGGCAAAGATTTATCGATATTTTTCTCAGCATAATAATTTATTATTTCATGAATGGATTTCTCTTTGCTACCTGCAGAAAGGCAATAATCCATAAGGTTTAAATCTTCGAAGCTATTTAACGGGCCAGAAAAATTTTTATATAAATTTTTTAAATTAGCAGTGATTTTTTTAATAGAGTAATTTGCAAATAATTCGTCAATAAAATTGTTGTGGTCTAATACTGTAGAATCATTTTTTGCATAAGAAAACAAATCTACTGCATAAGTTGATTTGTGAGGATTATAATTAAGCAAGTAAATTTGATTTTCTAAAGAAATAGAAACAGTTATATGCGAATCATTTTCTTCTAAAGTTACTGCTACTAAACCAAACCTTTCTATTTTGTTTTTTAACTCAGATAAGGATTGAGCTGAATTAATGGCTATTTTCTTGGGTTGGAACTCTTGTAGTGTCAATTCCTTTGGTATTTCAATATTAACCTTATTTTCAATTTTAATATTAAACAAAGTTTCAATTCTTTTATTTAGAGATTTAAATCCATATTTTGCAATAAATTCAATAATTTTTGATTCTTGCTTACCAGTTAACGCAAATAAATTCAGATTATAAGGAACTTCAACATTTTGATCTAGCCCTACTAGTTGCCAGGATAGAAAAGCTTGAGCTTTGTAGTTGAGCAATAAATCCCTTTGCCTATTGTTTTTAACCTGGTCTATACAGTTATATATACCTGCTAAATCCCCGAAATTATTTATTAATTCAGAGGCGGTTTTAGGACCTATGCCTTTTACTCCTGGAATATTATCGGACGCATCCCCGACAAGAGCTTGCACTTCTCTGACTTTATTTGGTAACACCCCAAATTTTGCTAAAACATCCTCTTGGAGGACAAATTTTGACTTTACCGGATCATAAATTTTAATCCCATTATCCATTAGCTGTAGCAGATCCTTATCAGATGAAACGATAACAGCTTTAACATTATCATCGGTACAATTTTTTGCCAGAGTTGCAATAATGTCGTCTGCTTCAAACCCTTCCTTAGAGAGGACACAAAAATTAAGGGCTTCGGCTGCGCTTTGAACTATCGGTAGCTGAGAAAGAAGTTCTTCTGGAGCAGGGGGGCGATGTGCTTTATATTCTTTAAACAAATCATGGCGAAAATTTTTGCCTTTACTATCTAAAACCACTACGGCATATTCTGGTCTAAAATCATTAATTATTTTTAAAAGCATCGAAGTAAAACCATAAATAGCTCCTACTGGCTGCCCGTCCGGCGATATAAGAGGGGGCTGTACATGATACGCTCTAAAAACAAAACCATATCCGTCAATTATTAGCAATTGCTTGTTTTGAGATTCACTATTCATAATATTTTCATTCTCATAACTCAAATTTGCACTACGTTTACCAAGCCCCAAAGCTTGCCTAGTATAGCTAAGTGGCTAAACAGAATTCAAGCTAAATATAGCGCATTGGTAAAGATTGATAATATTGTTATAATTTGGCCGCAAGGCAAGCTTTGCATATCAAGAAACTTGCCAATAAACTGATATAGTTTGCTTGACAAACACCTCAGATTCGTTATCATGATATATGAGTTTAAGTTTAGGTGTACGAGTTTCACCTTATCTTAGAGTAACATCCTAGCTTTTAAAAGTGTTGTATTAGTTAGTTATTTAACCACTTAAAGTTAGTCTGCTGCCGGCCTAATAAAATTTCCAAATAAATATTACTTTTAAGCTGTATAAATGACTTATTTGTTAATCTAGCCAATTTCCAAAATTAATTATTAATTCAATCAAATGACAATAGAAGAAAACGAATATCCAAAAGTTTCCGATAATAATTCCTTAAGTAGAACTTTAAAAATTAGAAAAACTATTAAATCACCGCTTAATCCTTCGGAAGAATCTTTAGGCGTAAACTATCCAAAGTCCTCTTCTTTAGAAGACAAAGCTTTAGTAAACAACCATGTAGCAGAAAATGTTCCTGAAAGAGAAAATGAGCCATCCGAGCTCGAAATGGTCACTGGAATAAAAGAAAGAAAGGCACGCAGAATTAATGAATTCCCTTCTTCTAAAAAATCCCAAGATGCTGAACAGACAAAACGACAGAATACGGAAGAGTCGAAAGAAAGCAACGGTGTGAGAGTAACGTTAAGGCAATTAAAGCAAAAGTCACCAGAAGAACTCCAATCCCAAGCTGAGGCGCTGGGAATAGAAAATGCCAGTTCTTTATTAAAGCAAGAACTAGTTTTTGCAATTCTGAAAAAAATTGTTGATCAAGGTGGCCATATTTCCGGTGAAGGGGTTCTAGAAGTACTGCCTGATGGATTTGGTTTTTTAAGATCACCAGATGCTAATTACTTAGCGGGGCCTGATGATATTTATGTTTCGCCTAATCAAATACGGCGGTTTGGTTTAAAAAAGGGTGATACTGTAGAAGGTCAGATTAGAGCGCCTAAAGCTGGAGAAAGATACTTTGCCTTGCTTAAACTGAGTAAAGTTAATTTTGAAGATAATGAAAACGCTTACCATCGAGTTCATTTTGATAATCTAACACCTTTATATCCTGATGAAAAATTACTCCTTGAGATGGATAATGGAAATAAGGATTTTAGTACAAGAACAATAGAGCTTGTGGCCCCTATGGGTAAGGGACAAAGAGCCTTAATAGTCGCACCGCCGAGAACCGGAAAAACTGTTCTGCTACAAAACATTGCCCATGCAATTACTACTAATCACCCAGAAGTATATTTGATGGTTCTTCTTATAGATGAGCGACCAGAGGAAGTAACAGATATGCAACGCTCTGTTAAAGGTGAAGTAGTTAGTTCTACCTTCGATGAACCGGCAGCAAGACACGTGCAATTGGCTGAAATGGTCATTGAGAAAGCAAAACGATTAGTTGAACATAAGAAAGATGTTGTGATATTATTAGATTCAATAACTAGATTAGCAAGAGCCTATAATACTGTGGTGCCATCGTCAGGAAAGGTTCTAACTGGAGGGGTAGATGCAAACGCCCTACAAAGACCTAAAAGGTTTTTTGGTGCTGCACGTAATATAGAAAATGGCGGTTCGTTAACTATTATTGCCACCGCATTAATTGAAACTGGTTCGAGAATGGATGAGGTAATATTTGAAGAATTTAAAGGTACTGGTAATTCTGAAATTGTTCTTGACCGTAAAGTTGCAGATAAGAGAATCTATCCAGCCATTGATATTACCAAATCTGGTACTAGAAAGGAAGAATTACTTGTTGATAGAGCCATACTTTCAAAAATGTGGGTTTTACGCCGTATTATTAACCCCATGGGCACTGTTGATGCGATGGAGTTTTTGCTTAGTAAGTTTAAAGAAACGAAAACTAATAATGAGTTCTTTAATTCGATGAACTCTTAACAAAAATTATTCACATAGGAGGGTTTTATGCATAAACGACCAAAAATATCTTTAATAGGCGGTGGTAATATCGGTGGTACTTTAGCCCATATTTCTGCTTATCACGCACTAGGAGATGTAGTTCTATTTGATGTGGCAGATGGTAGAGCTAAAGGCAAAGCTCTTGATATTGCTCAAAGTAAGACTTTAGACGGCTCAGATATCAGTTTAAAAGGAACTGGGAGTTATGCAGATATACAAGGCTCAGATGTGGTAATTATTACAGCTGGTATACCTAGGAAGCCAGGCATGAGTCGGGATGATTTAGTTGCTACCAATGCAAATGTTATGAAAGAAGTAGCACAAGGTATAAAGCAGTATGCCCGTGATGCATTTGTAATTGTCATTACTAATCCACTTGATGCTATGGTATATGTTTTGCAGAAAGAAAGTGGATTGCCTGCAAATAAAGTTGTGGGGATGGCTGGTGTGCTTGATTCAGCTAGGTTTAATTATTTTCTGGCAGAAGAGTTCAAAGTATCTGTTGAGAACGTAACTAGTTTTGTGCTTGGCGGTCACGGAGATTCTATGGTTCCCCTAGTTAGATACTCAACCGTAGCTGGTATTCCAGTCCCTGATCTAATTAGAATGGGTTGGAGTACGAAAGAAAAAATTGATGCAATAGTAGAGCGGACTAAAAATGGTGGCGGTGAAATAGTAGCGTTACTTGAAACTGGTTCTGCTTATTATGCTCCTGCGGTATCGGCAATTGAAATGGCTAGGAGCTACTTGCATGACAAACGCAAAATTATGCCTTGCGCAGCATATTTAAACGGTGAATATGGGGAAAAGGATATTTACGTAGGTGTACCGGTAGTTATTGGGAAAAACGGTGTGGAAAAAGTTGTTGAAATTGAACTAACCAAAGAAGAGAAAACAAGTTTTACATCTTCAGTTAATGCTGTTAAAGAGCTGATAAAAAATATTAAGTAGGCATAGCTCTATATTTATTGGATTTAGTATATTCATAAAAAAGCTTTATTAAATCCAATTTTCGGCCCTTATTAATCACCTACCCTCGTTCTACGAGCGGTATCTAAAGCTACACCTAGCAGTTTCTCCTGTATGTGCGTTAGCTAAGCTTAATGTCCTACGAATTTATTTCTAATTGCTTATGGAGAGAGGCAATTCAAGCCAAGGTTTTTCTTTTTACATAAAGAGAAGTAGCCTTAAGCTATTTATTCGGCCAGGAATTTTTGGGCTAGAGTAAAATAAAATGGTATCCCTAAAGTAATATTAAATGGAAAAGTAACAGCTAGAGTCATTGGTATATAAATGGCGGCTCTAGCTTCTGGTAAAGAGGTACGCATTGCAGCAGTTACCACAATATAAGAAGCACTAGAAATTAACACTGTAAATAAAAATCCTGTTCCTAGGTCCAGTCCTATGAGAATGCTTAAAGATATTCCTATTACTGAACCTATTAAAGGCATATATATGCCAAAAAGAGCTAGTTTTAAGGTAAACTCTTTTAATTCGGCTAAGTGCTTTGTAATTAGCAATCCCATATCTAATAGGAAAAGTGACAAGATACCTTGAAAAGGGCTGATTACAAAGCCATCCATTTTCTGCATTCCTTGAGTTCCTGATACCCATCCTATAAAAAATGAACCTAATAACAATAATATTGATCCATTGGTAAATACTTCCTTTAGAAGGAAAGGCTTCAATTGATTCTGGTTACCTAGATTTTTTTGCTTTGATGTATAAGCTATTAGTATACCACTTAAAATTGCGGGAGCTTCCATTAAAGAGAGTACGGAAATGATATATCCGGAATAAATTATAGAATTTAATTCTAAAAAATTAATTGCTGTTACAAATGTTACTAGACTAACGGAGCCATAATGAGCAGCAAGCGCCGCTGCAGTTAATTTATCTATTCTAGTGGTATGTTTTAAGAAAAAATAACCAATAAATGGTTGTATAAAACCTGCTATTATGCCAGCAAGAATAGTTAAAATGGCCTTACTATCAACGTTAGTAGTTTCCGAAATAACAACGCCTCCTTTAAAACCTATTGCAATCATTAGGTATATAGCTAGATATTTACTAATTTGTTCTGGAATTTCCAGATTTGATTTCAAAACCCCCGAAATAATACCTAGTAAAAAAAATAATATAGGAGGGGATAATAAATTTTCTACGAAAAAAGAGAATAATTCTACCATGTTAGATATTTTTTATCTTAATTAATTTTATTATTTTAGATAATGTCCAAATATTCTTATATCTGATAAATTAAACCTTTTTATATACTAAAAAAATCAATTAGCCAGCATAAATTTATAAAAATAGATTTAATTTTGGGAAACTTGTGCTTTGTCTTAATGAACACTAACTGTGAATTTTATACCTTCAGTATTATTTGACACTGCTAAATTATTAGTTTAACTTACGAAAATTTAATAAATAGAGTTACTAATATTAATAAATCTTATAAATTATGCCCTTTCGAAGGTTTTACTAAAGAACTAGAGAATTTTGTATTTAGAGTAGATAAATGAAGCTTTCTGATTTTGATTTTAATCTTCCTTCTGAATTAATAGCTTACGAACCAGTAGCACAACGTGATCAATCCAACTTAATTTTGCCATTTGATAACAATAAAGTAGTGAAGTTTGCTAATATAATTGATTATTTAAATCCGGGTGATGTTATGGTTTTCAACGATAGTAGGGTAATTAACTCTAAGATAACTTTAGAAAAATCTGGCACGAAAATTAATATTAACTTAAATAAACCGTCATTAACCCAAAATTTGTGGCGAGCTTTTGCTAAACCTGCTCGAAAGCTCATTATAGGGGATGAGTTCTTTTTCGGTAATCATAAATTAGTTATTACTGATAAGTTTGAATTTGGTGAGATAGAAGTAAATTTTGTGCTAAGGGATATTGAGGTTTTTACTTTTCTGGATCAATACGGTCAAGTACCTCTGCCATTATATATAAAAAGGCCGCCAAAAAATGAACTAGATGTACACAGATATCAAACTGTTTATAGCCGTGAAAAAGGTTCTGTAGCAGCTCCTACAGCCGGTTTGCATTTTACTCTGGAATTACTTGAGCAAATCAAGGCAAAAAACGTCACGATTCAATTTATAACTTTACATGTTGGCGCAGGCACATTTTTACCAGTAAAAACTGAAAACATTTACACTCATAAAATGCATTCTGAATATTCGTATATTAGCCCGCTAGTAGCAGAAACTATTAACAAAGCTAAATCGGAAAACAGAAGAATTATATCAGTTGGTACAACTGCGCTTAGGAGTCTGGAATCTTTCAGTCGAAATGGGAAATTATATCACGGAGCTAAAGAAACTGATATATTCATAACTCCGGGTTACAAATTTCAGATAGTAGACAGCTTAATTACCAATTTCCATTTACCAAAATCAACTTTATTTATGCTAGTTTGTGCGTTTTCTGGGATAGGGGAGGTGAAAAACCTTTATAAATATGCTATAGATAATAAAATGCGCTTTTTTAGTTATGGTGATGCGATGATGCTTCATAGAAAGACTCACTAGCAGTATTATTAAATTACTTAATATTTATAAATTGTTACTTGCATCTTGCTTAGAAATAATGTATCATTCGCAGATGCTTAGGACGATTATAACTGCTCAAACCTGAATTATTCTGGTGAAGCTTACAAAAAATATAATTTTTTAGTCAGAATTAAGTTTTTCAAAATATTTGCCGCGGGGTGGAGCAGTCTGGTAGCTCGTCAGGCTCATAACCTGAAGGTCGTTGGTTCAAATCCAGCCCCCGCAACCAATTCTTCCAAAATCCTTAATTAATCAGCGTTCTTAATTGTAATAATAACGTAAGATGAAAATAATTTCTGGAAAACACAAGAACAGAATAATCCCAACGTCCAAGGCCTCAGAATATAGACCTACTACTGCTAAACTTCGAGAAGCGCTATTTAGCATAATAGTCTCTGGCGAATTTTTTAATTCTAAACCGCTAGATAATGCTCAAACATTGGATTTATTTGCTGGTACAGGAATATTATCCTTTGAAGCGTTGTCTCGAGGGGCCAAAAATGCGACCTTAATTGATAATAATCTTGAACATCTCAAGCTGATTAAAAAGTTTGCTGATAAAATAGGGGAGAAAAATAATATCTATTGTCAATTAGCTGATGCATCTTCTTTGCCGAAATCTAATAGGCAATATAATATTGTTTTCATTGATCCTCCTTACTATAATAACTTATGCGTAAAAACCCTAACCTGCCTAATTAAGAATAATTGGTTAGAAAATAATGCAATTATTGCCATGGAAATGGAAAAAACTGCTAAATTGGTTTTAGGAGATTTTCCAAACTTGCATCTGCTCAAGGAAAAAGTTTACGGTAACAGTAGGTTAATAATAGTAAGATATGAGCAAAAATAAAAAGGTTTTTTCCTGTAATAACTGTGGTAGCGTTTCTAATAAATGGCTAGGTCAATGTCCTGATTGTGGTCAGTGGGGATCAATTACCGAGGAGCTTGCTTCCAGTAGTAAAATTATTGTTCCCAAAACTGGCACGGCGCAGGAATTAGATTTTTTAAGCGATCCAATAGTTGAAACCATGAGGGTTAAAACACCTATAGAGGAGTTAAATAGAGTTCTCGGGGGCGGGTTAGTTAGTGGATCTGCTATTCTGATTGGGGGCGATCCAGGTATTGGCAAATCAACCCTTTTACTGCAACTCTGTTCAAAGCTCGCTCAAAATGATGTTGGCTGCCTTTATATAACAGGTGAGGAATCAACTAATCAGATTAAACTGAGAGCTAAAAGAGTTGGGATTACTAACAACAAAACAGGTTTACTTGCTGCAACTAATGTAGAAGACATAATTTCCACTATCGATAAATACAAAGATAAGCTGGATTTAGTAGTTATTGATTCTATACAAACTGTAGCTACCACTGAATTATCCTCAGCTGCTGGAACAGTTTCTCAGATAAGAGCTTCAGCGCATGTGCTCATTAATTACGTTAAGCAAAATAATATTACAGTACTTCTTGCCTGTCATGTAAACAAAGATGGCCAACTTGCCGGACCGAAGGTCCTTGAACATATGGTAGATACTGTCCTGTATTTTGAAGGTGACCATAATAATCATTTCAGAATCCTTCGTTCAATAAAGAATCGCTTTGGCGGTGTTAATGAAATAGGGGTTTTTGAAATGACCTCAGCTGGATTGCTTGAAATTACCAATCCTTCTGAATTATTTTTAATGGAGCGGGAAAATAATGTTAGTGGTACTGCTGTATTTGCTGGCACACAAGGCTCAAGGCCGTTGCTTATTGAAATTCAAGCGCTAACTTGTCCTACTACTATGCCAACACCTAGAAGATCTGTAGTAGGATGGGATGTAAATAGATTATCTATGATAATAGCCGTACTTGGAGTAAGATTCGGTTTGAATTTATCTTCTCATGAAGTATATTTAAGTGTTGCCGGTGGCTTAAAAATAACTGATCCGGCAGCGGATTTAGCAGTAGTTGCTGCTCTTATTTCTGCTGCTGCTAATAAATCCCTACCAGCAAAAAGTATTTTTTTTGGAGAAGTAGGGCTTTCCGGGGAGGTCAGGAAAGTTGCCCAAACTGAGGCTCGAATTAAGGAAGCCTCAAAACTTGGCTTTAAAAGAGTTTTTTGTGCGGCTAGCCATGGCTTGAAAGGTTCCGTTGAACCAATAATACATCTCAAACAACTAAAAGACTTAATTCTTTAGTTTATTTTTTCTAATTTTTTTGTAAAATTTTCTGCGTGTTATTGGGAGGCGTTCCTATAGTAATTATATCTAATAAGATTCTGCAGTTATAACATAATATAAAACATGTTAGCTTAGTAAGTTGCTGGAACATATTAGGGATATCTTTAAAATTCCTTTTATGTATATTCTAAGTGCTCTTCCATTTACAGGTACGACAGAGCCCTTTACCCAATTCACTAGCATTTGCAACAGAGCTATATAAACGAGAAATTTGCACAGTCATTCAGACAGAGCCATTTGTTAGGCAAAAACTATAATAGTTAAAACTACAGCACCTCCGGTTATCTGTATACAGTTTTTTAATTGGCTTTAAAATAACCCCAACTGTGGTTAAGGATTTAATTTTAGCAACTGATCTAACGAAGGTTTATCATCACGGGTTTGATAGCTAATAAGTCCTGCAAACAAGTGAGTGAAAGCATTAACTGGTGACCTATGTCTATGATGTATTAGCGTACCTAAGAGCTTAATGGACGAAAATATAGTTTCAATAAAAGATCTTTTCATTAGCATCATTTTGTCGGTCATATCCATTAAGCAATTTTTCATTTTTTTCTTAATTTTGGTAATTAAGGTAACGTTTTGGTTAAATAATTCAGCTGATAATTTTTTAGAGATATAACCCTTATCGCCAATAAGTTTAGCAGATATATCTTTTACCAAAGTCATAACAGGCGAACGATCATCAATGTTACCGCCAGTAATTTGCATTCTTACTATTTCACCATAAGTATTAAAGATAAAATGAAGTTTAAACCCAAAGAACCAACCTGTAGAGGTTTTACCTTTTTTAGCTAACCCTTTAAAAACTTTATGTCTTTTCTCTCGTAGATTATGACATACCGCCATTGGTGTAGCATCAATAAAAAGGTATTCTGTAACTGTCCCTCCAAGCGTTTTTAGTAAACAAATCAATGCCGGAAAGCAAGCTTAATCAAGGCTACAAATCGATCATAATGCACTAAATAGCTGAATAAATTCCTATAATTTCTCATAAGTTCAAGGTAAAAATATTTAAAGCAAGCCATACCTGATTGATGGAAAGCTATCAAAATTGTTATTATTTCTGAGAAACTCATTTTACACTCCCTGTTTCGTTTCTTTGTGCCACAGGTAAGTAGAGCTTTTTTATACCACGGCTCAAAGCCTTTATAAAAATCATCGACAAAACAGAATAAACTATCGTAATCTATATTCATTAGGGTAATCGTTTTTGTTGAAAAACTCTAGAATACCCTAATACCTTCAGTTATTCAGCTATTTTCTTAACCACAGTTGGGGTTACATTAGTTCTTTAGCAGCGGCAAGTGAATTAGCAGTTATTTCTTTACCGGAAATCATTCTAGCTAGTTCGTGTGGTCTTTCTTCCAGATCCAGAGAGCGAGCAGTCACTGAAGTATTTGCGATCGTTTGAGTTTTTTCCACTAAAATATGCTGATTGGCTTTACCAGCAACTTGCGGCTGATGGGTAATTACTATAACTTGTGCAACCGTGCTTAAAGTTTTTAGTCTCTCTCCTACAGAATCAGCAACACTACCGCTAACTCCCACATCCACCTCATCAAAAATAATAGTTTTTTTGGTAGTTTTATCAAATAATGCAGTTCTAAAGGCAAGCATGAATCTTGACAATTCACCCCCAGAAGCTATTTTATCAATGGGAACTTTTGGCATACCCGGGTTGGTTGAAGCAAGAAACCTTACTTCATCTATGCCGTTAATTCCCGCATTCTTTTCTTCTGAATTAATTTCAATAACAAATAGTGCTTTTTTCATATCAAGCATCGACAACTCGTCCGTAGTTTTTTTCTCAAGCCCTCGGGCAGCTATTCGCCTATTTTCAGATAGTAATTGTGCTTTATGCAAATACTCTTGTTTAACAGTGAGCACTTTATCGTTTAGCTCTGCGCTATTTTTAATCTTCTGCTCAAGTGCTATAAGTCTCTGGCTGCTCTGTTGCATAAAGTTGCCTAATTCACTTACTGCATATCCATGTTTTCTAGCGATAGATCTAATTGCATATATTCTGTCTTCTATTTCTGGCAGCGAATGCTCTGATAAATCAAAACTGTGTAAAATATTAGTTAAAGCTGATTTCGCCTCTTCTACTTTATTATATATTTCTTCCAGGGAGATATTTACGTTACTATATATTTCAATATTGTCTGATTTACTTATATTTCTTTGAGCTTTAGCTATAATTTGTACTATATTACTTGCTTCTACATCATCTAAAATAGATTCTATCAACTTAATCTCTTTCTCTCTGGTTTGTAGACGTTTTTTAATTTCAGTTAACTCTTCTTCTTCCCCGTCTTTAATATCAAGAGCTCTTAGCTCCTGGCACATATGAGATAGATAATCTATTTCTTTAATAATTGCTTCCTTCTCTGCGGCAGCTGTTAATAATTCAGAATGTAATTCTTGCCATAGTTTATATAGACCCATTACTTCTTTTTTTAATTGAATATTACCAGCAGATTGATCAAGTATTTCCAAGTGGGAAGAGTTTTTAAGAAGTAAAGTATGATTATGCTGACCATGAATTTCTAAAAGGTAATCAAATAGATCAGAGGCTACCTTTTGAGTTACTAGATTATCATTAATAAGGAACTTTCTACGGCCGTTAGCGTACTGAATTCTCTTTATTATTATATCATCATCTGGATCTAGATTGATATCATACTCGGATAAATATTCAGCAGCTTGCTCTACCCTAGTAAAAGTAAGAACAACTACAGCTTTTTCTTGATTAGCACGTACAACTTCTCCACTGGCCTTAGAACCTAAAGCAAATAGAATAGCGTCAAGTAATATGGACTTACCAGCGCCGGTTTGGCCGGTAATAACGCAAAACCCATCTTCAAAATCCAGGTCTAATTTCTCAATTAGTAGAAAATCCTGAATTGATAGGTTTTGCAGCATAAGGTAGCATTATTTTAATAAATTACGCGCATTATGAAGCCAGCTTCCGCTCGGATAATTATGACTAAGCACGGCAGCATATTTTTCTGCTTCGTCTTTTAAACCCAGCATTACATTACTCTCAACTAGCCTATATAATGCTTCTTCTGCATGCGAAGTAGTTTGGTATTCATCAATAACATTTTGAAATCTTTTGATAGCTGCTATTGGGTTTTTTCTTTTCAAGTAGTATCTCCCCACAGACATTTCCTTACCTGCTAAATGGTCGTTTACTAAATCTATTTTAAGAGCAGCATCAATAGCGTACTTTGTACCAGGGAAGCGCCTCATTAGTTCTTCTAAACTTTCCTTTGCATATCTGGTCCTAGACTGATCCAATAAAACGCTTGAAATCTGAACGTAATTAGAGAGAGCTTTCAAATAATAAGCGTAAGCTATATCTTCATGCCTTGGGTGTAGTTTTATGAATATGTCAAGTACATCAATTGCTTCGTCGTACTCACCGGCAACATACAAAGAGTAAGCTTGCATTAATTCGGCTTGAGGAGTTATTGCATTTCCAGGGTGCTGAAAAAACACCTTTTCAAAATGTTCTGCTGCCTTTTTGTATTCACCTTTTTCAAGTTGGACTACACCGGCATCATAGCTTTCCTGCGGAGGGATTATTTCTTCATCTTTCAATTTACTTTTACACGATATAAGAGAAAAAACCAATATACCAAACAAAGGTAAAATAAACTTCTTATTTTCCATAAACTCAATTATCAAATATTACTTATCATTATTTTCGTCCTTACTGTCTTTCATTCCATCCCGAAAAGACTTAAGCCCTTTACTTAAATCAGACATTACCTGAGGTAATTTTCCCGCCCCAAATAACACTAGAATAATCACCAAAATAATTAGCAATTGACCAGCACCAATGCTCATAAACTTTACCTAAATTAGAACTACACTTTTATCTTTCTTGCGATAATAACTAATATTCCTTGTTTTATCTACAAAAATATCAGCCTCTTTTTAGAATAATTTTAAGAGATTAACATACTTAAGGTATACAAGACCAATGCTATAAAATTGGGGAATGTACATGGTGACCCCTACGGGAATCGAACCCGTGTTTTCACCGTGAAAGGGTAACGTCCTAACCGCTAGACGAAGGGGCCACAACTTACTGCGCATATAGCCACAGAGTTAAATATATTTATTTAGTAGTAGATTGCGTCAGCAAGATTCTTTATATAGATACAAATGATTTAATGCAACAAGTTTTTACAGATACGCTACCCAAATAATTTATTCGTTTGTAAAAAATAACTTTCTCATAAAAAATAAAACAGAATTAGAAACCTATTTATAATGTCTATACCCAATAAGCCTTTCTATGCTCTTGTCTGGATTTTAGTGTTCCAATTTATAGGATTTGGTCTTGGCAGTATTACCAGTTCAAATATGGATTGGTATCACACTATTATAAAGTCATCGCTAACCCCTCCGAATGTTGTTTTCCCGATAGTATGGAGCATATTATATACTTTGCTTGCCTTAGTGGGTCATTTTCTATGGCAAAATAGAGAAGAGCAAAAAGTAAATCACATATTGGTATTTTTTATAATACAGTTAGTACTGAACTGGCTGTGGACTCCAATTTTTTTTGGATGGCACTTAACTGGCATAGCTTTGGTAGATATCCTTATGATTGCAGCAATCACCGTATATATAATAATTAAAAGCTGGGCTAAGCATTCTATTATAACATATGTCATGATAGTTTATTTATTATGGTTACTATTTGCTTCTTACCTCAATTTTGTAATATGGATAAGCTCTTAAAATCCCGAGATACCAAGTCATAAGTAGGAACTATTATTTTTTCGTGGTAACTGACGCTTTATTTAACTCACAATTCAAGAATCTTAAAACTTCTTGTTAACGGAAATTGATAATAGACTATTCTGTAAGTCGCCGCTTACTACTGCGGCCTATCGATATTGGTTAAATACCAGGTAGGGTCACTACTTAAAGTGCTTTTAGAAAAAGTCCATTCTTCCTGCAAGTTCTTAATTTTATCAGTAATATTATTACCGGTAAATAACACCTTTATGAAAATGTTATTACCAAATAAGTATATGTCAGATATGAAAGCCTCAAGCTTATTGTCATTTGAATTAAAATTACCGTAGTTTGAAGCTATTGTTTTAAAACTGTCAATATACCTTTTATCTACTAGTTCTTCTAATTGTTTCTCATCATTTTGCAAAGCAGATTCAACGATCATTTGAAAAGCCAATTTTGCGCCATTAGCGAAACGCTGAATATCAAAAGCAGGAACTTTATCTAACACTTCTTGCAGCCCTTTCTCAACCGCTTCTTTATTCTCTTCTAAAACAACACCTTTTAAATTTGGTTTACTTGCTTTTAAGAATTTTGGCTTTAATATGCTTGCAGTACTAGCACTATATGTTACGTCTTTTAGTTTACTACCTATATTCTCACCAAAAAAGCTGTTGTTTTTAGCTGGATCGTCACCTGAGGTTTTTCCTAAAGTAGATATGAGCTTATTTATTATAAAAAAAGCAATAGCTGCAAAAATTATAAGTTCCAAAATTTGACCTGACATTACCGAAATCCACCTGTAAAATACCTAAGACCATTCTATAACTAGAACAAATAATATGCAAATGATGATTTAGCTGATTAGCTCATGTTATATATTTAATTTGATTGTATTTAGTGTTAAAAGTACAGTTAACGCCTGTATTTAATTTAAGAATTGGTTATACCTTAGATTATTTTTGCGGTTTAAGAAATTAGGTTATACGATTGCCTATTATCGTAATTTAAATGGCATATTCTATATGGGTATACAAAATTTTGCTTGGAGTGTTTTTGCTTGCGTAGTAGTTGCTCTCTTGATCTTCGATTTAGGAGTATTCAATAGAAAAGATGAAGTAATTACCCTCAAAAAAAGCATGTATCTTAGTTTTTTTTATATAACTATATCGTGCTTATTTGGTTTGTTTGTTTTTAATGAATTTGGCTCAGGAAGCGCAAGTGAATATTATACGGGATTCCTTCTAGAGAAAACTATGTCGCTTGACAATATTTTTATGATATCAATGATTTTCAAATTTTTTAAAATTCCTCAACAATACCAGCATAGAGTTTTATTTTGGGGAATATTAGGAGTAATCATTTTAAGAGCTGTAATGATTTATGCCGGAGCAGCTTTACTTGAGCAATTTTCGTGGATATTATTTATTTTAGCCGCGGTTCTTATCGTTACCGGTATTAAGACCCTATACATGCTTGATAAGCCTGCTACCAAAATAAACGATACTTTTATCTATAAATGGCTTAGTAAGCATTTAAATCTTCATCCGGAATTAGTCGGTAATAAATTTACTATTCGAAAAGAAGGTAAACTATTTTTTACTCCCTTATTTATGGCATTGGTTACTATTGAATCAATGGACCTGATTTTTGCCATTGATAGTATACCCGCTATTTTTGCAGTTACCCAAAATAGCTTTATAGTATATAGCTCCAATATTTTTGCTATTTTAGGGCTTAGAGCTTTGTTTTTTTGCTTGGAGAATATTGTAGAAAGATTCAAATATATTAAATATTCTCTTGCTGTTATTTTGATCTTAATAGGCATTAAAATCTTTGTTGCGCATTTTGTGCCGATACCGAAATTGATTCCGCTTTTAATAACTATAGTTTTGATATTAACAGGAATCGGCGTCTCGGTAATTAAGGCAAAATGAAATAATCACCGGTATAAAACTGTGGTAAATTTACATATTAAAAAAATTTGTCTTATTTATAATAAACGTAATCATTGCTCATTGTACATCTGAGCTTTTATACTCAGCTCGTAATTGACGTTTAGGGTATCTCTTAGGGAGAAGGCTCGCAATAGACTTAAGTGGCTAATCCATAATTTTGGTAGTCACTAATTAATTTGTTTTAAGTAAATATTTATTAACCGTAAATAAAATAAGGGAAAAACTATGGCAAAAAAATCAAAATTATTAAAAAATCTGTTAACAACAGTTTCTACTTTAGCCATCATCACTACTGCAGTTAATACTTATGCTGCTCTTGATGCCGATGATAAATATAATGAGTCGATAATAGCAAGTGATGGTATGACCCAAGCAGTAGCAGGCATGAATGATGCAGCATGGGAAGATGCAATTAAGCGTTTAACTCCGACTGAAACACCTATACTTGCAGATTTAACAAGAGATGTTAGTTCTAATATAATAGCAAATCGGATAGGCGGTAGACCTCAGGTTCTTGACCATAAAGCAGAATTAGCTTCAGCCGGAAATAGCGGTTTATCTGCTGGTGATTATCCCACTGCGTACGGTTTATGGACTAACCCTTCTATGCTTAAGGTAAAGCAGAAAGCCAGTAAAGGAGCGGCCGGATACAAGGCTTCAGTGGGCGGAGCAAGCTTAGGTTTTGATACCAAGGCTAATGAGGATATGGTTATCGGTCTTGCCCTTTCATATCTAAATACCCATGTTAAGCATAAAGATTTCAAATCTGGTGATAAAACAAAGGTTGACTCTGTTATGCTTTCTATATACGGTTTACAACAACTCACAGATAATTGGTATACACACGGTATTGTAACCGTAGGAACTAATAAAGTAAAAACTAAAGAAACAAGAAGAACAAGTAATACAACTACTGCGCTTGCTTCTGGTACCTACAGATCTATGTCATTTTCAGGAGAATTAATGCTGGGCTATAATACTTATCTGAAACAAGCATCATTTACTCCAATGGTAGGGGTTAGGGTAACTAAAGTTAATAATGCTGGATATACAGAAACTGGTACAGAAACTGGTGCATTTAATCAAAACTTGACAGTTTCTAGAAAAGAGCTAAATAGAGTAGAATTAGTAGCAGGAGCAAGGATCTACGGTTCTGACTATACGCTAAATGGATTAACCATCCTTCCTGAGATGCATGGATTCGTAAACCAGGATGTAGTAGGTAAAAAACCAAAAACAGATATTAGGTTAGCAGGAGTTTCCGGTTACCTCAACGGTAAAGGTGGAAAACCAGTTAAGACTTTATTTAATGCCGGTCTGAGCTTAAATACGTCTTATAACAAGATGGAATATGGTTTAGGTTATGATGCTCACATGGCTAAAAAATATGTAGCGCACCAAGCTAATTTAAGGGTTAGAGTTAACTTCTAATATCCTTTTAAACCATAAATTTGTTAAAGTATTTTAAATAAATACATTAAAAGCCTCTGTAAAATTTACAGGGGCTTTTCTTTATTGCCTCTATATGGTATTGTAATTGAAGTTTTTTGCGTGCGGTGTATATCAATTCTATTTCTTCCATAAATCGGGTATTTATAGTTTTTCCCAAAAATTAATTAGTTATATGGAATCAAGATGCTATATCCTGCAAAAACCGTACTCAAGGAAATCTGGCTTTTTAACGAAATTATTATTGTATAAGGTAATATTGCCTACATTATGAATGGTCAAAAATCTTCTATCGGTTTAAGTCTTAAAAGAAAAGTAATCAAGGTCCTTAGGCTTTTACTATTTGGAATCCTATATACAAGAATATCAGTATTAAAATTAAGGCATTATTTTTCAAAAAGAACCAAAAAACTTCTTACAACGAAGAAGAAGCTTCCGGAAACATTAAATAATAGAATTAAGTTCAATAAAAATTTAGCAAGACAAATATTTATCTGGGACACTTCAGAGAATGCAATAAAAATCAGGTTAATTTTGGTAATTACAGGTTTTTTACTGTTTTTTTCCATTGTGGCTATAAGACTAATCTTTATAGCAAGTACCGATTTCATTGAAGCTAATAAGTTTCTTGGCGAAAACAACACGCTTAGACGTGATATTGTTGATAGGTACGGTAACTTACTAGCAGTAAATTTACCTATAGCTTCATTATACGCCAAACCTCAAAAAATCGTTGATACTGACTCTTTAGCACAAAAATTAATTACTGTTTTTCCAGAATTGGAAAAGAAAAAGGTATTAGAATTACTCCGAAGTGATAAGAAATTTGTGTGGATAAAAAGAGACATTTCACCGAAACAGCAAGAGCATATATATAACCTTGGTATACCTGGTCTTGAATTTGAAAGAGAACAAAAAAGAATATATACTTACGGTAATTTGTTGTCTCATATTGTAGGTTATGTAGGCCGCGACATGGAAGGATTAGCAGGCATCGAAAAATTTTTTGATAAGCTATTAACAACCAAGGATGAAGATATTCATCCTAATGGTTTGAGTTTACAACTCTCTATAGATGTCAGAGTACAAAGTATACTCGAAGAGGAAATTGCCAAAACCGTTCAAAAATTTAAGGCTAAGGGAGCCGCTGGTATTATTGTCGATCCAAATAACGGAGAGATAATTGCCATGGTTAGTAATCCTGATTTTGATCCACATTACCCAGGTAATGCTGCAAGTAATCAGTTGTTTAACATGGTTACCCAAGGAGCTTACGAAATGGGTTCCGGAATGAAAGCTCTAACTTTAGCAATAGGGCTTGATACTGGCGTTATCTCAATGAATGATGCTTATGACCTGAGTTATATGAAGGTAGGTAAATTTAAGGTAAAAGATTATCATCCTGTCAAAGGCTGGCATAGCATCGGGCAAATATTCCTCCACTCCAGTAATATAGGCGTAAGCCAGATAATGCTTGAGATTGGTAAAAACAGCTTAAGAAACTATCTGAAAAAACTGAAGTTATTAGACAAGCTTGAAATTGAATTAGCAGAAAGAGCAAGGCCTCTTTTCCCTCCCTATTCAAGGTGGAATGATTTAAGTTTAGTAACAATGTCGTACGGTTATGCGATTTCAGAAAGCCCTGCTCATTTTGTGCAAGCAATGATGCCACTTGTTAATGGCGGTATCATGTACCCCCTTACTCTACTTAAGAGAAAAACCGGTGAACCGGTTATAGGAGAACGTATTTTTAAGGAAAACACCTCGAAATACATGAGACAACTTATGAGGTTAGTAGTTTTAGAAGGTACTGGTAAAAAGGCAGAAGTAAAGGGATATTATGTAGGAGGAAAAACAGGAACGGCAGAAAAAGTTATTGGTGGTAAATATTATAAGGATAAAAGAATGTCTTCGTTTTTTGGAATCATGCCGGCTACAAATCCTAAGTATATTATTTATATAATAGTGGACGAGCCACAAGGTATTAAGGAAACATATGGTTTTGCAGGGGGCGGTTGGACAGCTGCTCCAACAGTTGGAGCGATTTTTGAGCGAATGGCAGTCTTATACGGAATGAATAAACTTGAGGAACATGATCCAGAAGTTCAAGAATTAAATGATATTGATTATATAATAAATGGCCGGACCTAAGTGAAAAGGAAAATAGAAAATTTATTTAGAAAATATAATGTCCAAGGTATTTCTTGTGATTCTAGAAATCTCAAACCAGGTGACGCATTTTTTGCAATAAAAGGAGAGAAAATAGATGGTAACCGGTTCATTAATGAAGCTTTAAAAACTGCTAAAATCGTTTTTACAGGTGATTCAAGCTGGAAAGGAGAAAAAGTTTTTTATATCCAGGATATAAGGTTAGCTGTTGCAATTGCTGCTGAGATAATTTATCCGAACCTTCCTGCAAATCTTGTGGCTGTAACTGGGACTAATGGTAAAACTTCGGTAGTCTCTTATATTTATCAAATCCTAAAATTACTTGGGCAGGAAGCAGCAACAATAGGTACTATTGGTGTTAACTCCACGATAAAGCTCGAGGAAAAATTCTTAAAGGAGTTACCCCAGTCTCTAACTACGGCCGATCCAATTACTTTTAGAAAAATATTAAATGAGCTAGAAGAGAAGGAGGTCAGTAACGTCATATTTGAAGCTTCAAGCCACGGAATCGCTCAACGTAGATTAGGAGAGATAAAGATAAAAACAGCTGGTTTTACTAGTTTTTCCCAAGATCATTTAGATTACCACAAAACCATGGAAAATTACCTTGAGGCTAAATTACAGCTTTTCAGAGAAAATTTAGAAGAAGGAGGAGAAGTGGTAATTAATTCAGAAATACTAGCTTCGAGCTATGGCGATGGGGTTAAAAATTTCTTTGCTAAACATAGGATACGTTATTTTGGGATTGGGAGAAATGGCAATATAACAGTAAAAAATATTAATAGTTCTCTTACCGGCAGCAAAGTTGTCTTTGAATATAATAAAAAAGAATACACTTTTACCACTAATATCATCGGATCTTTCCAAGCCGTAAACCTTCTTATCGCTGCTAAAATGACAGCAAATCTCGGGTTTAATTTTGATCACATAGTTGAAGTTCTAGAAAAAGTTACTGCTGTAACCGGTAGGTTACAACGAATAGGTTTCCTTGAAAGTGAAGTTCAGGTATTTGTTGATTATGCACACACGCCAGATGCTTTAGAAAAGTCATTATGGGAGTTAAGAAACATCAAGGCACAGCAAGGGGGGAAATTATATGTGGTATTTGGTTGTGGCGGCGATCGCGATCCCTCAAAAAGAGAACTAATGGGACAAGTCGCTTGCAAATTAGCTGATTATGTTGTAGTTACAGATGATAACCCACGAAGCGAAAACCCTCGAAAAATTCGGCTTGATGTCCTAAAAGGAGCAGACGGAGCAGAAGAGATAGAAGGAAGGGAATTTGCGATAGAAAGTACTATAGAAAAACTAAAAAAAAACGATATATTATTGATTGCGGGCAAAGGGCATGAAACTTACCAGATTATCGGAAACAGAACTGTGTTTTTTAGCGATATTGAAATTGCAAGAAAAATACTGCTGTTGAAAAATAAATAATTTTAATAAATGTGAAAAATATGATTTGGACATCAGAACAAATTGGTAAGGCTCTATCACTTACCCTGACAACTAATGATAAATTTGGACAAGTTCAGTTTAATTCCAAAGACATAGAAAAAGGGGATATTTTTATCGCTCTGAAAGGCAGAGCAAGAGACGGACACGAATTTGTTCTTGACGCTTTTGCAAAAGGTGCTGCTTTAGCTATTGTAAGCGAAGACATAAAAAATGCGCCAGTAAATAAAATAATAAAAGTAGAAGATACCTTTGAAGCTTTAGAAGATTTAGCCGAGTACAAAAGGCAAAATTCTAAAGCTCATTTTATCGGTGTTACCGGCAGTGTAGGAAAAACCAGTACCAAGGAAATAATAGGCTTAATCCTGAGTTCCTTCGGTAAAACTTTTGTTAGTAGAGGTAATTTTAATAACCACATCGGTGTACCAATTAATCTAGCTTCTATTGCAGATGATGTTGAATTTGCCGTAATTGAAATGGGAATGAATAAAGCCGGAGAAATTAGCCTTTTAACCAAACAGGTTACACCGGATATAGCTGTAATTACTTCAGTATCTCCCGTACATCTGGAATTTTTTGATTCTATTGAGAAAATCGCCGATGCAAAATCAGAAATTTTTGAAGGATTAGATATTAATACTGGGATTGCAATACTTAATCGTGATATTTCAACTTATAGAAGATGTATTGAGAATATAGATAGGGCTGGAATTGGCAATATTAAAACTTTTGGTAAATCGCAATTCGCTAATATAAGATTTGTATCTTATTCACTGATAAACCAAAATATGGTTAAATTAACTTATAGTATTTTTCATGAGAAAATAGAATTTGTTATGCCTGCTGTACCAAAGCATATGGCAATTAATTTCGCAGCCGCTCTTTCCGTTGTCTACTGTTTGGGACTTGATATAAATCAGGCAGTAAAAGTTCTTGCGCAATTCAAACCTCAAATGGGCAGGGGATTGATCGTGGATATTAAAAAAGAAGATAAGGAATATTCCATAATAACTGATTACTATAATGCGAGTCCTGAATCCCTGAAAGCAGGTCTTGAGTATTTACATCAATTTAAAAACCCAAAAAAGAGTGCCATATTAGGTGACATGAAGGAGCTTGGTAAGGACGAATTAAAGTTTCATTTCGCCGCTGTCCCACATATTGTTAAATCCGGTGTAAAGAAATTGTTTTTAGTGGGGGATATTATTCCCCAGCTTATACAAGAAATCCCAAAAAATATTTTGGTCTATACCTATAAAAATTCTGAGGAACTAGCTTACGATATTAATAAATACATTGAAGGAGAAGAAATTATCCTAATTAAAGGTTCAAGAGGTATTCATCTGGAAAAAGTTGCCGAAGCTCTAGGAGTTACAAATGCTTTATAATATATTACTGCCATATGCAAGTCATTGGCATATAGCCAATTTAATGACTTACATTACATTTAGAAGCGGTATGGCAATACTAAGCAGTCTGCTTATAAGTTTTCTAATAGGCTCGAAAATTATTCTGAAATTAAGGACGTTACAAAAACAAGGGCAACCAATTAGGGAAGACGGTCCGGATACTCATTTTGCTAAAGCGGGGACTCCTACAATGGGTGGGTTAATCATTATTAGCTCCATGTTATTTTCTATATTATTATTTTCAGATCTTACAAATCCTTACGTTTGGATAATTATTTTTGTTCTGATAATGTTCGGATTACTTGGTTTTTTAGATGATTATACTAAAGTCAGCAAGTTTAATTACCGTGGTATCACGGGTAAAAAGAAGTTATTTTTTCAATTTGCTGTTAGCCTTATCGCATTTGGAGGTATAAAATATTGCTCCCTCCATTCCCACGCAACGGATTTAGCTGTTCCATTTTTCAAGACTCTCTTAGTCGACCTTGGTTATTTTTATTTTCCTTTTGCAATGTGCGTTATTATCGGTTCTTCTAATGCGGTAAATCTAACTGATGGCCTTGATGGGCTAGCTATTGGTACGCTAACAATAGCGGCTAGTGCTTTTGCTATTATTTCTTATCTAGTAGGTAATTTTACCTATGCAAATTATCTGCAAATTATATATGTCCCACACGTTGGGGAGCTCGCGGTAGTATGTTCTGCAATGGTTGGCAGTGGCCTTGGTTTTTTGTGGTATAACTGCAAACCTGCGGAAGTATTTATGGGGGATACTGGAAGTTTATCTCTTGGAGCAGTTATCGGTACTATTAGCGTTATTACCAAACATGAAATTGTGCTGGCTATAATAGGAGGGGTGTTCGTTATTGAAACGTTATCGGTCATTATACAAGTTTATTATTTTAAAATGACTAAGGGTAAAAGGTTTTTCAAAATGGCGCCTATCCATCATCACTTTGAAAAGAAAGGATGGCCGGAGACTAAAGTGGTCATAAGATTTTGGATTTTAGCAATTGCTTTTGCTTTAATTGGGTTATCATCGCTAAAGTTAAGGTAGTTTCATATGTTTGGCGATAACTTAAAGCGTCCAGTGGTTAAAGGAGATGGTCAGTTTTTATCTATAAAAAGTATTTTTAAAACTTTACAAGCTGAAGGACCTTATTGCGGAGTTCCAGCAATTTTTATTAGGTTAGGCGGATGTAACTTAGCTTGCAGTTTTTGTGATACCGAATTTGAGGATTATCTAGAAAAATCTCTTGAAGAAATAATTGGACAGGTTGAATACTTAAGCAAAAATAGTAATAAAATACGATCAATATTCCTAGTGGTTATTACCGGAGGAGAACCACTGAGACAGCCAATCTATAGATTATGCGAAAAATTATTGCAATTAAATTACAATGTGCAAATCGAGACTAATGGCACATTATATCAAGACCTTCCGGATGGAATTGATATAATTTGTTCTCCTAAGGTAACGAACTTGAAATACCACAATATTAGAGAAGAGCTAATGCCTAAAATTACAGCTTTTAAGTATATTATATCTGAGCACGTAGCAGGTTATAACAAAGTTCCGGAATTAGGCCAATCACTGTATAGTATACCGGTATTTGTGCAAGCAATGGACGAATATGATGAAAAGCGCAATAGTGCCAATAAGAAACTAGCCGTATCTATTGCTCTTGAGAATAATTATCGTTTATCATATCAGATTCACAAAGAACTGGGGATTGAGTAAGAAAGATGGTATTAGTAAATATATTATTTACTCTACCTGAGTAAGGTTATAAAGTATAAATGCTAAGGTAATTTTTCAACTTAAAATTAGTGTTATTATGGACCATGAAAAAATCGCTAATGCTTTGAAATCGGTATTAGCAGATAGCTATAGTTTATATTTTAAAACCCAAAACTTCCATTGGAACGTGACTGGACCTAACTTTAAATCGTTACATGGTTTATTCGAAGAACAATACACAGATCTTGCCAACGCCATTGATGAAATAGCTGAGCGAATTAGATGGCTTGGGCAAAAAGTACCAGGGAGTTTAAAGTTCTACTCAGATTTAACCTCAATTTCGTCAAGCGATGAACATGCTGATTCAGCTACCATGATCAGAGAATTAATCAAAGGCCAAGATTTAGTCATTAAAACTTTAAAGGCTACCCTAACTATTGCACGAACATTTGATGATGAAGGAACATGCGACCTTTTAATTGCAAGGATCAAAACTCATGAAAAAAATTCCTGGATACTTAAAAGCAGCATGTAAGGTAGATGATAAGATTAATATATACTTTTTATATAGGTAACAACTATTGTTTATCGCAAGCCTCTTTAAACGATTGATGAAATATCTTTGATGTGCACCCTGAACTGGAACAGAATTAAATTTATAGAACATGGTTAGATAAATAATGACAAAGAAAGCAATAGTATTGGTAAGCGGAGGGGTTGATTCCTCAACAGTTTTAGCTTACGTAGAACAACAGGGTTATGAGATATGCGCAATTAGTTTTAATTATGGGCAGAAGCAAATTGTTGAGATCAAAAAAATCCAGGAATTTATTAAAAACTACAAAGTAAAAGAACACAAAATTATAAATATTGATCTAAAGAATTTTGGTGGATCCGCTTTAACGGATGATAGTATAGAAGTACCGAATTATCAAAGCGCAAGTGAGGTAGGAAATGAAATTCCACCTACATATGTTCCGGCAAGAAATACGATTTTTCTAAGTTATGCTCTTGCTCTTGCTGAAGTAAAAGGTATTAGTGATATATTTCTTGGAGTACATGCAACCGATTATTCCAATTATCCGGATTGCCGGCCTGAATATATCAAGAGTTTCGAAACTATGGCCAACCTCGCAACTGCTGAAGGGGTAAAAGGAAATAAAATTAATATCCATGCACCTCTTATTAATATGACAAAAACCGAAATAGTTGCCATGGGACTTAAAATGGGAGTAGATTATTCGACAACTATCTCCTGTTATAACCCTACTAACGAAGGTGATTCCTGCGGGAAATGCCTTGCCTGTTTAGTAAGAATTAAGGCTTTTGAGGAGAATGGTGTGCGAGATCAGATTCCATATACTAAGAGTTAACTGATTATGAATGTGCAACCTTTTTTTGATCCATTTCCGACAATCGATTTGGGTGACATTATTCTGAGAGAAATTACTAAAGAAGACGCACAAGCTTACTTAGACTATATGAGTAATGATCAAATGGCTGGATTTTTAACAAATGAAAATAGACCAAAAACCTTTGACGCAGCACTTGAAGAAGTTAGCTATTGGGGTGGTTTGTTTCCATCTAAAAGAAGTATATATTGGGCTATTGCTCTTAAAGAAAGTAATAGAATGGTCGGTACGGCTGGTTTTAACATGATTTCTTTTGCAAATTCCAGAGCTGAAATCAGTTATGATTTAGACCCGAATTTTTGGGGTAAGGGAATAATGCTCCGTTCTATAAAAGCTATACTAAAATTTTCCGATTATACACTTGGAATAATTAGGGTACAAGCAACTGTTATTACAACTAATGAACGTTCGATAAAAGTTTTAGACCGATGTGGTTTTCAGAAAGAAGGTTGCCTAAGAAAATATGAATTAGTCGAAGGAGAGTTGAAAGATTATTATATGTATGCAAGAGTCCTTATATGAACAAGACTATATATTTACTTAAAAGTACGGTTAGTGTTTTTATTATATTCTTTGCTTTTTATGCGAAGGCTGAAGTATTAGAGGCAACGGATATTGGTATCATCAAAGATGAGATTGCCAAATTAAAAAGTGGAGATATGGTTTTGCTTGATGTAAAACATGTCATTTTTTGTTCCGGTGATCAGGTTATGCTCCATGAACATAAATCGTTTTTTAAACAAAAATTTGCTCAAATCGAAGCAAATCTTGGTAAAGAGGAGGCAACCAGACTTAAAAGCATAGTACTTAGCTCTTATAAACCAATCATAGTGGACCACGAAATAGCAGAACTTATTAATAAAGCTCAAAAATCTGGAATTATTGTTTTTGCTCTAACCAGTGGTAATACCAGTAATTACGGTATCATCCCAAACAGAGCTGATTTACGTATTAAAACCATCAAAGATATTGGCATCGATTTTTCAAAATCTATGAATTTACCATATATTGATTTGAGCGGTGAAATGCCATTATCTACAAAAGATGGCAGTAGTAAGCCAATATTTCAAGAGGGGGTAATTTTTGCCGCTAAGAGACAAAAAGGAGAAATACTTGGCAAGTTTTTGAATTTCTCTAAATTAGACCCAGAAAAAATAATTTTTGTTAATAACCAATTAAAGAACGTGCTTTCTGTAGAAGCAAAATGCAAAGAACTCGGCATTGATTATACAGGCATACATTTTACTAAATTAGATAATAAACCTTCTACGCAGTTAGATAAAAAAATTGCTGAGAAAAAGTTTGAAATCCTCCTAGCTGAAAGTAGATGGATTGATGATAACGAAGCGAGCCTTATGATCAAAAAATAAGTATCTTTTTTGAAGATCAGCTTTATCATTACTTTAAGAGTTTTATCTAATTACGAGCAGTAGGTGCTGTGCCTTTTATAGTCCAAGTTTATCTAAATATGACTTATGAAAATCTTTAATATTATAATGAACAGGAAACTTGGCGGTGCGGAGCAGGCCTTCTTGGACTATTATAGCGCTTTAACCTTAAAGGGGCATGAGGTAGTCAACATAACCAGTTTGTTTGCGAAGATTAACAATAAAAAAATTAGTTCTTTAAAACTCCCCAATTTATTTCCGTGGTGTATCCTTTCTAAAATATATTTGAAATTACTAATATTATTTTACAGACCGGATGTGATAATAGTTCATGGGGGAAGAGCAGTTAATTTTGCTTATGGTACACGTGTAGAAGGTACGCCTATAATAGGCATTACTCATTCTTACAGTACTCGGCATATCTTAAAATGTAATTATATAATTGCCTTAGATCAACTGCTCAAGCAACATTTAATTAATAGCGGGTATCCTGAGTCCCAGATATTTATTGTTCCGAATATGATAAACACTCCTCCAAGGAGGCTAAATAATTTCAGTCAAAAAAAAACCGAATATGTTATAGGGGCTCTTGGTAGGTTCGTACCGGAAAAAGGATTCAATTATTTAATAGAAGCTATAAGTATACTAAGGGATAAGAAATACCACGTTAAATTGCTCATTGGAGGGGCTGGACCACTAGAAATTCAACTTAGGAAACTTGCACGTGGGCTTAATATTGATAAAAATGTTGAGTTTATTGGATGGGTAAATGATAAAGAGAGTTTTTTTAAAACTGTAGATATTTTCTGCATCCCTTCAGTTTTTGAAACTTTTGGTATTGTGGCCTTAGAGGCAATGAGTCATCAAGTGCCTATCGTTGCGACAAAGACTGCTGGAGCATCCCAAATTTTTGAAGCAGATAGTGACGCTTTAATTACAAATACAGCTTCAAATCAGGGATTAGCTGACAATATCGCCTATCTTATAGATAACCCGCTTAAGGCACAAGAATTAATAGACACAGCCTACAGTAAGATTACCACTTATTACGATAAAAAAATTATTGCAGATAGGCTTGCAGCCACATTAAAGATAATTATTCAAAAAAGCTGATTTTAAGTAAATGATGATAAAAAAGTTTTTTGTTGCCTCTACCAATAAAGGTAAAATTCTAGAAATCAAAGAGCTTATAAAAAGTTCTAAACTATCTAGCTTCTCGATTGAGACTTTAGAAGATAATTTTATAAAAGAACCGGATGAGCCTTACGATAGTTTTTTAGAAAATGCAAAGCACAAAGCACTGTATTATGTTGAACATACAAAACTACCTACCATTTGTGATGATTCCGGTTTATGCATAGAGGCCTTAAATGGTTTCCCCGGGGTCAAGACTAAAAATTTCCTAGAAAAATGCGGCAGCTTAAATAACGCATTTGCTGAATTAGAAAAACTCCTTCCTAACTATGATACCCACAAAGCATATTTTCAAACGGCGATATGTTTATACCTGCCGGAAACAAGAAATTTTATAGTTTCTGAAGCACAAAGCTATGGTTATATAACCTTTCCAGCTAGGGGGGCTGAAGGTTTTGGTTTTGATCCAATTTTTATTCCCGAAGGTTATACTGAAACTTTAGCAGAACTAGGGATAAAAATAAAAAATCAGGTTAGCCATCGGTCTAAAGCTATAAAAAGATTAGTTATTAGCATTGAAAAGCTTTTTCAACACTAATAGCTTAAGGGATTATTGCTGAATTTGTTATTTTCTTTAGCGTTTATAAATGGTATAAATATAGCACATTTATGTAATAATTAGTGTGCATGCTAAAAAAAATATTTTTATACAGTAAAGTAAGAGCTACTACCCTATTATTCTTGGCAGTGTTACTGCTTCTTTCTCTTGGTTCTTATAGTGATACTGATCCATCGCTAAATCTTTCTACGTTAAATGAACCAAGGAACTTACTAGGTTATTTTGGTTCTTATCTAGCTGATATATTTTATCAACTTTTTGGAGTTGCATCTTTTATTATTCCATTGTCATTTATTGTCTGGTCTTATCTAATTTACAAGAATGAAATATTAAGCTGGAAAAGTTTAAAGATCATTTCATTAATAATGGCTATATCTTGTATTTCGGTGGCTTTAAGTGGCCTCAAAATAAGTTATCTTCCGGCAAATGGAGGCGGGGCATTTGGAATTTACTTGTTTAACATGAGTATTAAATATTTAGATTTAGCTGAATTTCAACAATTAATAATTCCAGCTACCTTCTTACTTTCAACATTATTCTTAATATTAGCACTTGGCATCAAATTTACTTCTTATGTTAAATTCACTCTCTATTTAAAAAGCTTGTGGGTTAAAATAACGGCACTAGTAAAAATTCCAAAATTTTCTTTCAATAAAATTAAATCAGCTAATCCTGCTAAAATCCCATCAAAAATTATTAAAGAACCTATCATTACCGGGAACGGTAGTAGCCCTGAAGTTAGCCGTGTAATACCAACTATTGGGAACAAACTCCAAGTGATACCGAGTCCTGTAAAGAGTGAGGTTCAGCGTATAGAACAAGATGCAGGTGTTTTACCCCCTGTGGACTTATTAGATGAAGCAAGTAACCATAACATTAAATTCCAATCACCTACGGAATTAGAAGCCAAGGCTGAGGAACTTTTAGCTGTTCTCGGTGATTTCGGCGTCAAAGGAAAAGTTATAGATATAAGACAAGGTCCGGTAGTAACGATGTATGAATTTGAACCGGCAGCCGGTACTAAATCATCAAGAGTAATAGGATTGTCCGATGATATCGCCCGTTCATTATCGGCTCATTCTACCCGTATTGCAGTTATACCAGGCAGAAACGCTCTGGGTATTGAGCTGCCTAATAAACAGCGTATGTTTTTTCGTTTAAAGGAGCTAGTTGAAACAGAAGAATTCCAGGATCAGAACGTAATATTACCTATTATTCTTGGCAAGGATCTTAGCGGCCGGCCTTTAGTAGCTGATCTGGCCAAAATGCCTCACCTGCTTGTAGCGGGAACAACCGGTTCGGGTAAATCGGTTGCTATTAACGCTATGATAATGTCCTTACTTTATAAATACACTCCCGCCGAATGTAGAATGATAATGATTGATCCTAAAATACTTGAATTATCTTCTTATGATAATATACCTCACCTTATGACCCCTGTTGTTACTGAACCCGGAAAGGCAGTAGTAGCGCTTAAATGGGCTGTTAAAGAAATGGAAAATAGATATCGTTTAATGTCTCATTTAGGAGTTAGAAATATTGCTAATTTTAATGCAAAAATTCTGGAAGCGGTAAAAGAAGGCAAAGTACTGGAACGAAGAGTACAAACTGGTTTTGACCCGGAAACAGGAAAACCAGTTTTTGAATCTGTGCCCATTGATATGCAAAAAATGCCGTTTATAGTAGTAATAGTTGATGAAATGGCTGACCTAATGCTTGTTGCCGGGAAAGATATCGAAACTTCTATTCAGCGTTTAGCCCAGATGGCACGGGCTGCTGGTATTCACATTATTATGGCAACTCAAAGACCATCGGTAGATGTAATTACTGGCGTAATAAAAGCTAACTTTCCAAGCAGAATTAGTTTCAAAGTAACTTCAAAAATCGACAGTAGAACAATTCTAGGTGAACAGGGAGCTGAACAATTACTCGGGATGGGAGATATGCTGTATATGGGCAATAGCGCTAGAATACTTCGTGTCCACGGACCTTTTGTTGATGACAAGGAAGTAGAAAAGGTAACATCTTTCCTCAGAAGTACTGGTGTTCCTGAATATATTTCTGCAGTTACTGAATCTGAAGAGGATTTTGCTGCTGATGAACTAGGTGAATCAGATAATGACGATATGTATAAGCAAGCATTAAATATTGTCAGGAATGAAAAGAAAGCTTCAATCAGTTATATCCAAAGATCCCTTCGAATTGGGTACAATCGCGCTGCAAGTATTGTTGAAGAAATGGAAAAAAATGGTATCCTTTCCCCCCCTAACCACTCCGGTAAAAGGGAGGTTTTATTACCAGAGGATTAATTTGTTTATTAATTAAGCGCTTTTATTTCTTATATAAATATGATATAATCCTTGGCAATTCGATTCTATTAAAAATGAGGTATGAATGTCTAAAAATCTCGAATTTAAGGTAGGTGAAAGAGTAGTATATCCGTCCCACGGAGTCGGAGAAATTGTTGACGTCGAAGCTCAAATGATTGCCGATATTAGCCTTAAAGTTTATGTTATTTCTTTTCCTCAAGACAAAATGATTCTACGAGTTCCTGTAAATAGAGCATCTGCAGTTGGTCTTAGAACTCTAATTAATAAAAACGATATCCATGAAGTATATGCAATTCTACAAGGGAAACCCAAGCGTGGTAACAAGATGTGGAGTAGGCGTGCTCAAGAATATGAAACCAAAATCAATTCTGGAGAAATATCTGCGATTGCTGAGGTTGTCAGGGATCTTTACAAAAATGTTGATAACGATCGTTCATATAGTGAAAGGACAATATATGAGTCAGCTTTAAATAGGCTAGCTTCCGAAATAGCTGTCCTTGAGAATATTTCAGAAGCTGAAAGCTCTGCTAAACTAATTGACCTTCTAAAAGAAAAATTAGCAGCATAGTTACGGATTTTTAAAGTTTTAAAACCTATTTAGTTAGTAAAAAAATAAATAGTTATTAGGATTAGTAATTTAAAATTGTCAGCATTAAAGATAAAATTCCTTCGACTTTAGTTTGATTTTTACTAACTATCTGTAAATTTTACATGTTT
>Ga0172373_10001521_pt1 | contig 37486 bp, 30 predicted proteins | sample Lak10m_2_FD_114546 | JGI IMG/M metagenome (GOLD analysis project Ga0172373, IMG submission 114546) | Freshwater microbial communities from Kabuno Bay, South-Kivu, Congo - kab_092012_10m | ecosystem: Environmental > Aquatic > Freshwater > Lake | place: Democratic Republic of the Congo... | reverse complement strand
CGACGCGTTCGTCGCCATTCCCTCAGCCGATCGGCAACTTCTCCATACACATCGCAGTTGGGGACACTCGGGGAATCAGATGATCGCGTTTCCATATCTCGCCCCTCACCTTATCTCTCCTCCATTCAAATGTTACGCACTCTTGCCGAAAGGACACGCCGCAATAGAGCGGAACTCGATGTTCCACACCCCAGTCGATGCCTTGCTTGAAGCGGCCGGCGAGTTTGTCTTTGTTCCATTGGTCGCGTCCGTATTTCTCCACCAAAGTCTTGGAGACCGGATGGGCGGTGAGATCAGGCAGGAGGGGGGCGACGGCTTCGGGTGTAGAAGGATAGGGGACTTGTCGCAACGGTTTCACCCCTTCGCCCGACCATGTCGCGCCTTGGTGTGTGAACGGAAAAGGGTCGTAGCAATGGAACGAGTAGACGATGTTGCGATCCTGAAGGAGGGTGAGCTTGCGCAAGCCGTCGATACCGCCCCAGTTCGGTCCCGAGGTCATGAGGGTGTGTTCGGGGGCGTGGGTGCGCATGGTGGCGGTGAGGCGGGAGTTGAGCTGGTTCCATTCCGGTTCGCGTTTCTCGAAGACGGGTTCGTTGACGGTTTCGAGCAGGGTGAGGTCGGGATCAAAGGAGGCGAGGCGGCCTGCAAGCGTGCCCCAGAACCGGACGAAAGCGTCTTGCCATTGGGGATCGAGTTCCGCAGCGCGGTTTTCGTTGTGCATGTCCACGATGACGAGCAAGCCGACGTGATGGAAACGTCGGAGAGCGGCTTCGAGGAAACGCGCACGGTCTTCGCGGAGGGCGCCTGTGACGGGATCCATGATGATCTCGGGAGCGACGCAGAGTCGGACGTGTTTGAGGCCGATCCAAGCCATCATGGCGGCTTCGGCATCGGAGATGTAACCGCTGAAATGTGCGTCGGACTGGTCTTTAGGAAAGCGGAACCACCGGCAGACATTGGCTCCGGTGGCGAGGTGATTGAGTCGACGAGGAGGCACTGCGGAGAGCGGACTGGCGGCACTGGCGGGTGAGAGCAGGGGATGGATGGTTTGCGTGACGGCAAGCCCGGCAGCGGTGAGTGAGGTTTTTTGGATGAAGCGCCGACGGGGGAGGGGAGGAACGTTCGAGTCCATGGAGAATAGACGACGGAGGCACGCGGATCTTCAAATGACATTGGACCGCGGATGACGATAGGGATGGGGAGGCGGGAGGGGTTCACCGCGGATCACGCGGAGCACGCGGAAGGGGGGGATTATTGTCGACGGCCTCGAAAGGAAGGTCGAATCGCTTATAACCAAGGCGTCAAACCTCGTTCCTCATCGTTGTCCAAGCGTTCGTTCTGGCTCCAGTCCGGCTTCGGGCGTGATCCTAAAGGGAGGAACTGGGGGAGGAAGTTCTATTCGTCGGCGAGGATCGGTTGAAACGACATCTCGAACGGTGTTACGGGCATAGATGGCCCTGCGGCCGGGGGGGGCGGTGACCTCGGAACGAGGACAAGTTCATTTGTGAGCGTCGTAGGCTTAAGAGCTTTATCTTCCAGCACAACCGCAATGGATGCGGTTCTTTAAGATCATCGCCACATTCTCACTTCACGGAGCAAAACTCCATGGGTAACTTCTGCACATGAATCGGCTCGCCCAGGTTTTCGGATCTTTGTTGCTGGCTCTGTTCATCTCGAACACGACTCACGCGGCGAGGGTGGTTCTCGTCGCTGGCGGTAACAATCCTGCGGACTCGGTCCCAGCCAGGGAAGCGCTGCTGAAGGAACCGTTCGGCACGGACTTCGATAAGAACGGCAACACCTTCGTCATCGAGATGGCCTCAGGCAATCGCCTACTGAAGATCGATGCTGCGGGCAAACTGATGCACATTGCCGGCTCCGGCAAAGCTGGGAATGACGGCGACGGTGGCCCCGCCTTGCAGGCCGAGTTCAACGGGCCGCACAACCTCGCCGTGCTTCCCGATGGCAAGGTTTTGATCGGTGATACGTGGAACGGTCGTGTGCGCCGGGTCGATGTGAAGACCGGCAAGGTTTCTGCGGTTTCTGGCTTCGGTGTCGATGTCGGCAAAGCGAAAAGCTCCGGCCCCTACTGCATCACGCTTGATTTTACCGGGACGAAACTCTACATCGCCGACCTGCTCCGCGTGCATCTGGTCGATCTGAATACCGGCACTGCAAAAGTGATCGCGGGTAATGGACAGAAAGGGAAGCCGACCGACAGTACCCTGGCCACCGACGCGCCGTTGTCCGATCCGCGCGCCGTCGCGCCGGACCGCCAGGGCAATGTTTACATCCTCGAACGTGGTGGAAACGCCCTTCGCGTCGTTGATGGGGCCGGCAGGATTCGCACCGTGGTAAATTCGAGTGGCAAAGCCGGAAATACTGGGGATGGAGGTCCCGCACTCGAAGCCACATTGAGCGGCCCGAAACATCTGTGCGTGGACCTTGACGACAACGTCATCATTGCCGACGCCGAGAACCACCTTGTCCGCCGGTATCTGCCGAAAGAGGGAAAAATCGTCCGCGTGGCGGGCACGGGAAAAAAGGGCAGTGCTGGCGTGGGCGGTGATCCAACCCAATGCGAACTCGCGCGTCCGCACGGTGTCGTCGTACATCCACAGACTGGCGAGCTTTACATCACGGACACTTACAACCATCGCGTGCTGAAGATTGTGAAGTAATGCGGGCAGCGCGTGAGCAAGGATTCTTGGTAGGGACGTCCCGCTGGGACGTCCCCGTCCCGCAAAAGCGGGACGGATCGGGGCTTTGCGTCAAGGAGCGTGCTGGCCTTGGGGAAGGCCAGGAGACTCTGGGCTCCGGAGCGTCCGGCTGGCGCCGGACGCGGACGGCGCAGCGCACCGTCCCTACCTGCTGCAGCATCGTCGCGGCGATGGTATTCCATTCGACACGCGCATCCGACCCGGGAGCAGCGGGCAGATCCTCGTTTAGATGACGGGCCGTTTTACCATGAAAACTCGAATCTTCGTCAATCTCGTCGCACTGGGTGCTTTGAGCTGCGTGGCCCTTGATGCTGCGGAAATGGCCGACACACCCGCCATTGCTCTCAGCTATCCGCGCGATGTTGGAATCGAGCGCGATCCGCGCGTCATTTTCACGGAAGACTTCGAGGAGACATCCATCGACTTACTCGCGAAACGGTGGGATACCGCAGGGGCCACGAATAGCATGTCATTCACGGACGACGTGCCTGCGGGAAGTCGCGGCAGACAGTCGTTGCTCATGGATCGTCAGAAGGGTCCAGGCGGTCAGCTGTATCGTCGGCTTCGCAACACGAAGGGTGGCTGGGGTTATGATCGCGTTTTCGCGCGGTACTATGTGAAGTTCGACCCGGATTGCGGGGAGATTCATCACTTCGGAACGTGTCTGGGTGGGAACCTGCCCGCGACACCGTGGCCGAGCGTGAAGGCGGGGCAACCGACCGATGGCGCAAAGAGTTTCTGGTCGGGCATTGAACCTTTCGGCTCCGCGTGGACGTGGGACTTCTACACGTATTGGTGCGAGATGCGCGGGAGCCCGCCGCGTGGGCAGACCTGGGGCAACAGCTTCGTGCACGACCCAAACTTGCGTGTGGAGAGGGGACGCTGGATCTGCATTGAGCAGATGATCCAGATTAATTCGGTGGGCGAGTCCGACGGCGAGCAGGCGCTTTGGATCGACGGGAAGCTGATCCGTCATCTCGGCAAGGGCTTTCCGAAGGGGCGCTGGACTTTCGACAAGTTCTATCCTGGAGGCAGCGGTCGCGGCATCCGCTGGGATCCTGCGGCGGGAGACCGGCGCGAGTTCGAAGTGCCGGAAGGGGGTGCGCCATTTGAAGGTTTCCGCTGGCGCACCGTGCCGGAGTTGAATGTGAACTATGTCTGGCTCTACATCTTCACGCAGAAGCCGGAGGGGCATCGCATGAAGGTAAGGTTCGATCACGTAGTCGTTGCCACGCAATACATCGGCCCGATCCAGGATGAGAAGCCCCGCGTCGCACCTCGTTGAGGGGGGATTCGGGCAAAAACTGCGGATTCATGCGGTCGGATACGACCCGTAGGACCCCGCATAGGCGGAATCCTGCGCGTTCAAGGTGGTGTGTTGTCAGGATAGAAGTCGTGTTCTGTAGCTTCTGAGTGGGAACCCGTTAGATCAGCGGCAGGGTGTAGAGCTCCGCCTGCATTGCTCTAGGCGACGACCCTATCACCCGCGGCATGGGCGTTGCGGTGATGACGCAGATCACGCGGTTCCATCATGCCTTCTTGGCTGAGATCTACGCTCTGACCCTCAGGCACCCATAGCACCGTCGGTTTAACCACCCGCTACTGACTTGCTCCGAAGCTTCACGTGGAAGGTTTGGCTGTGGAAGTCTGTTGGCCTTTGGGGGGCAAAGAATGCAAAAGGGGGTATGCCCAATTCTGAGTCTTTGATCGTCTCGACGGCTATGGCGCGGTGGCTGAGTTTATGGGTGGTGGCGTGGAGTTGGGCATCGACGGATTTGATGGCGATCACGCTGGATTTGCAACGGCGAGAGCCTTCGACAGGTGCGATTTTGGTTCAGCGAGAAGAGGTGGATCCCAAGCGGGTGGGGGTGATAGCGGTGGATGTATGGAACTTCCATTGGTGCAAGACGGCGACGATGCGTGTGGACGCGATCGTGCCGCGGATCAACAAGGCGTTGGAGGCGGCGCGCGAGTTGGGGATGACGGTGATGCTGTGTCCGAGCGATGTCGTGGATAACTATGTGGGGTATCCACAACGCGAGGCGATCTTTGCGCTGCCCAAGGTGAGCGTGCCGAGTGTGGTGAATGTGACGTGCCCGCCCGTGCCGGACGCGGGGGGATGCGCCTGCGGTCGAGAGCGGTGTGGTGTCAACTACGGATGGGACGGCATGCATCCTGGACTACGGATTGGGGATGCCGACCTCATGCCGGATACCCAGTCGGAGGTGTATGCGATCTGTCAAAAGTATGGACTGACCCATTTGATTTACGTGGGGTTTCACACGCAGGTGTGTTTATTGGGCAAACCCATGGGCCTGCGGGCGATGAAATCGGCGGGGCTCCAGTGCGTCTTGGCGCGAGACATGACGGACGCTCATCCTGGATACGATCCGGCGCGCCAATTCACACCGGACCTGAATACCGAACAGGTTGTCGAACATTTCGAGAAACACTTGGCACCGACGATTCATTTACAAGGGGAGCTCGCGAAGATTGGTAAATGGGATGCCGACGCGGTGCTGGATCCGGTTCGCATCACGCCCTGGGGCACGCCGATGCGGCCTCATCTCTTTGAGTTGCCCATCACGGTGACGTTGTCGACACCCCTTCAGCCGGGGGCTGAGATTCGGTATACGGTGGATGGTTCGGAGCCGACGCTTATGGCACCGCTTTACAAGCAACCTTTGGCGGTGAGCGAAACGACGCATTTACGAGTAGCCGCGTTTCGGGGTGGGCGTCGTGTGTGTGTGGATTCCGAAGGATCATTTGCGCGCATGGGGTCGATGCCGCCGGAGCCGGACGTGTATTTGGGGGATTTGAAGCCGGTGCGGAACGTTGGTTTTGGGCATACGTATGGCGGGGTGGTTCGGTATTCGGGACGGACGCGAGCTCCGCAGACGGATCTTTCAAACTGGGGTGAGCCGCTGAAGATCAACCGACAAACCTATCGGCGCGGGATAGGGGTTCACGCTCCATGTGCGTTGATGTATGAACTGAAACCGGAGTTTCGTCGATTCGTCGCGTTGGTGGGAGCGGATGAGAACGTTGTGGGCTTGAACCATGGATCGAACCTAGCCAAGTATCCGAGCGTGGTGTTTAAAGTGTTCATTGATGGTCAGGAGAAAGCGGCGAGTCCGGTGATGCGAGTGCTGTCCTTGGCGTGGCGATTCGATGTGCCTATTCCACCAGGGGCTCGAAACATCAGCTTGGTCGCGATGGATGCTGGCGACGGGTCTCGGGAAGACTTTGCGGATTGGGCCAACGCTGGCTTTATAGTGGCTGGGAAGAACTGAATTTCGAATTCTTCATTCACGCAACTCAATCAAACCAAACCAAACACGGCAGAACGCACTATGACGACTCCGGTTCAACTCATCCACGCCGGGCCTGGCGAAGGCGCGGCCTATTCGGCGGTTGGGGATGTGTATCGATTCTTGGCTACGGGTGAGCAGACGGGTGGCGCGTACACGTTATGCGAAGCCCGAGTGCCTGCGGGGGGAGGGCCTCCTCCCCATATCCATCACCGTGAGGATGAATCGTTTTTCGTGCTGGAGGGAGAGATCACATTCCAGTTGGCCGACCGGAAGGTGGTGGCGAAGGCGGGGAGTTTTATCCAAGGCCCACGAGGAGTTCCGCATGCGTTCAAGAACGAGAGCGGTCGGCCTGCCCGGATGCTCATCCAGGTGATGCCTTCGGGGTTTGAGCATTTTCTCGCCGAATTCGGGACACCGGTGCCGTCCTTTGAATCGGACCCTGTGCCGGTGACGCCGGTTGAGATCCAGAAACTGATGGCTGCGGCCCCGCGGTATGGTATCGAACTGCTACCGCCGCCGCATTGAAGTCGACGACTCGATTCAATCCATATGGAACTGAATCCCGAAACGACCTATGCCGTAACAATTCGGAAGAGTTTTAACGCAAGGGCGCAAAGGGACAAAGGCGCAGAGGAATTGAGTTTAGCTCCATCGAGTATAGAGACGGGTCGTTGTGTGGGGTTCCCCTTGCAACGGAGGGGGCTTCCTTTGTCATGACCAAGCGTTATCCCGCTGCTGGGTTCCGCCGTCTGGGGGCGGCGGGGACGTCGTATCGCGCTTCCCTGCCCTGGGAGCGCCGGCATCCCTGCCGGCTTGGGTGGCCTGCAGTGGGCTGCTCCGAGCGAGAGTCTCCCGGTGTCCGTCGCGGTTCCGAGGTAGGGACGTCGCGCTGCGGCGTCCCGTCCGGCGCGAGCCGGACGCTCGGGAGGCTGAGCGACTGAGAGCTGTGTTCTTGCGGGGAAGGCCAAGCGACCCAGGGCCTCTCCTGCGCGGGTAGGCTGGGAGACTCATGGCCTCGTTCCGTCCCGCTTTCGCGGGACGGGGACAGCCCAGCGGGCTGTCCCTACCTAGCCGCCGGCCATGGCACCGACGACGAGCAGGGGCTCCCCGCCTGATGCGATGGCTTGAGGCAGGGGGGTGTCGGGCGAGTCGAGGGAGAGATCTTCTTTGCAAGCGAAGAAACGGATGAAGGGCCGACGCTTGAGCGTGCCGTGGTCGCGCAGAGTGCCCCGAAGCACTGGGTAGCGCGCTTCAAGGGCATCCAGAACACGGTGGAGCGTGATGGGTGGCGGCACCTCGATTTCGACCTCGCCTTCCACTCGGGCCAGGTTGCGCAGGTGATACGGAATGACCACCCGGATCATGGCAGGGTCTGGGCCTCGACGGACAGCACCGCAGGGAGATCACGCACGATGGGCATCCAGGAATCGCCACCGTCGGCTGAACCGTAAACCTGTCCACCTGTGGTGCCGAAATACACTCCGCAGGGTTCGAGAGAATCGACCGCCATGGCGTCGCGGAGGATATTGACGTAGCAATCTTGCTGGGGGAGCCCGTGGGTGAGCGGTTCCCATTCGTGGCCTCCGGTGCGGCTGCGATAAACGCGGAGTTTGCCGTCGGGTGGGAAGTGTTCCGAGTCGCTTTTGATCGGCACCACATACGTCGTGTTCGGCTCGTGCGCATGGACGTCGATGGGGAAGCCGAAGTCGGACGGCAGATTGCCGCTGACTTCATTCCAGGAATCTCCGGCGTTGTCGCTGCGCATGATGTCCCAATGCTTTTGCATGAACAACACGTCGGGCCGTGAGGGATGGAGGGCGATGCGATGCACGCAATGTCCGACCTCGGCGTCGGGGTCGGGCAGTTCGTAGGGTGACTTGAGCCCACGATTGATGGGTTTCCAGGTTTGACCTGCGTCGTCCGATCGGAAGACTCCAGCCGCCGAGATGGCGACGTAGATTCGGTCGGGGCGGGTTGGGTCGAGCAGGATGGTGTGCAACCCCATGCCCCCGGCACCGGGCTGCCAGAGGTGCCCCTTGGCGCTGCGGAGTCCGGACAATTCTGCCCAAGTCTTGCCGCCGTCGGTGCTCTTAAACAGTGCTGCATCTTCGGCTCCGGCGTACACCGTTTCGGGATCGGTCAGCGAAGGTTCGAGGTGCCAGACCCGTTTGAACTCCCACGGGTGCTGCGTTCCGTCGTACCATTTGTGGGTGCCGACGAGACCTTGATAAGCAAACTCATTACCCACTGCTTCCCAGGTTTTGCCACCGTCATCGGATCGCTGGATCAGTTGACCGAACCAACCGCTGGTCTGTGAGGCGTAGATTCGGTTGGGGTTAAGCGGCGAACCTTTGAGGTGGTACATCTCCCAACCGGCGAAGTGCGGGCCGCTGACTTCCCACTGTTTGCGTGTGCCATCGGCACTGAGAATAAAGGCGCCTTTTTTGGTTCCGACTAACAATCGTATGCGGCTCATGGTCGGGGAGGTGGATGAAGGTTTTGGGTGGGGGAGGTGGTGGTGTCTTGGGTTGGCCCTTTCTTGTCATTGGTGGGGTTGGAGATCAAGCCTGTTTCGGTGTTGTTTGTAGGGGGAATGTCGTGGGAAACTGGGCCTCGTGAACCCGTTGACGCTGATTCGCCACTTGATAGTCGGCGCACTGATGCTGAGTCTGGGTGTGGTGGGGCGATGCGGGGATAAAGCGCCTCGACCGTCGGCATCCCATGTCGCAGCAGGTCGTGGGGAATCTGGGATTCCGAAGGAGATGCAGCTCACGGCACTTCCCGAGCCGGGTCTGAGTGTGGACCAGGACACGATGACTCGGGATCGTGTGGAGCTGGGGCGATTGCTATTCTTTGACCCGATCCTTTCGAGCACAGGCGACGTGGCATGCGCGACGTGCCATGTGCCGGAGTTTGGGTGGGGGGACGGGAGGCCAGCCCCGATTGGGGTTGGGGGACGAGGGGTGGGACCGATGCGAGTTTGGGTGGGGGTGGAGGGCGGTTCGACGGTGAGCGCGCGTGCACTGCCGATCCTCACGCGCAATGTTCCGACCCTGCTGAACGTGGCGTTCAATGGATGGTTGACCGGCCTTGAGATTGAACCGTTGAGGGCTCCGATGTTTTGGGACTCGCGAGAGCAGGGCTTGGAGGCCCAGGCGCTGGTTCCGTTGAGGACACTTGGGGAGATGCTTGGGCCGGGCTGCGATGAAGCGAGCGCGGTGCCGCGGGCGGTAGAACGACTTGGTGCGGTTGCGGAGTACCGATCGCGATTCCAATCCGCGTTCGGCGGGCGAGGGACTACGGAGGAGCGCACTCGATCGGAGGTGCGCGGGAACGCCGGTAACGTTTCTGCTCGGGAGCCTTCGAGGACGGATGCTGATGAGGCGAGGGAGAGGGTGGGCGCGGATGCGGTGACTGCAGAACGCCTCGCGATGGCCCTGGCAGCGTTTGAGCGCACGTTGGTCACTGGAGGCGCTCGGGTGGACCGATACTTACGCGGAGACACACGTGCGTTCGAGTCGCGGGAGGTGGCAGGCCTGCGAGTCTTTGAGCGAGCCGGGTGTCAACAGTGCCACGGAGGGCCGATGTTTTCCGACTACAAACTGCATTTTATCGGTGCGCCGGATACTTCGTCGAATGGCGATGGATCACGGGCGCTTCGTACACCGACCCTTCGCAACCTACGGCGTACGGCCCCTTACATGCACAACGGAAGCCTGCGCACGCTGCGCGAGGTTTTGGTGTTTTATGAGGCCCTGTCCGATCGGGTCAGCGAGACATTGGATGGTGGGGATTTGCAGTCGCAACCGCCCTTGGATCCATTGCTCCGGAACCTAAACCTCGCGGCTGACGACTTTGAGGCGCTCGAGGCGTTTCTCGGCACACTGGAATCTCCGACCTACGAGTCCTCGCGACCGACACACGTTCCGAGCGGCCTTGCGGTTCCAGTGCCGATTCGATCGACCCCGCCCTTATGAATTCCAAGCTGCCACACTCCGCCCTGGCTCCCCCGATCTGTTTTGTGTTTGGTTTGATGATCCTTTTTTGGTCGACGCGGTGGATTGTGGCGCAACCCGTGCCCGAGCCGATTCCGGTAAACACGTTGTTTCGTGATTTCAACGGCGATGGAGTGCGGGAGAAGCTTGTCAGCCAGGACGGTGTCAGCACGATTTACGAGTGGCACGCAGACACTCAGGCGTGGATGCAGGCCGATTATGGCCTCCCGGCGGGGACGACGTGGTTGGATCGGCAGGGGCATGATGCCGGATTGCGATTCGTGGATTTGAACGGGGACGGATTCGACGACGTTCTGTTTTCCAATTCAGAACGACTTTCCACACATCTTTGGAACAAGAACGTACGTCCTGATTTGGGGTGGGTGAGGGGATGGTCGCAACTGGTGCGTTCCGGTGCGCGCAGCGGGGCTGGCTGGGAGATTCCGTCGCTGGTGAACGCGACCCATCGAATCGAGGGCAGCGAGTTGGTTCTGAGCTGGCCCGGAACCGGGACACAACCCTCACGAATGGAGCGACGTCGATTGTTGGACCTGATCGCGTTCGACATGCCACCGCCGAAAACGCCGGAGCAAGCCCTCGCGAGCTTTCGGGTGCGTCCTGGGTTCCGAGTCGAATTGGTTGCAGCCGAACCCATCGTGATCGATCCGGTGTCGTTCGACTGGGGGGCGGATGGTCGGTTGTGGGTGGTGGAGATGAGAGACTATCCGTTGGGAGTCGACGGCCGGGGCAAGCCTGGGGGTGTGGTCAAGGTGCTGGAGGACCTGGATGGCGACGGACGTTACGAGAAGATGAGCGTCTTTCTGGAGGGGTTATCGTTTCCATCGAGTGTGATGCCCTGGAGAAAAGGGGTGCTGATTGCGGCGGCTCCGGATTTGATTTATGCCGAGGACACGGATGGGGATGGGCGAGCGGACGCGCGACGTGTTTTATTCACCGGATTCACGGAGGGGAATCAGCAGCATCGATTCAACGGATTCGAGTGGGGCTTGGACGGTTGGGTTTACGTGGCGAATGGCGATGGCGGAGGAACGGTGAAGTCTGTAGCAACGGGCAAGACGCTGTCGATACGAGGTCGTGATTTACGCCTGCTGCCGGACACGGGAGAGATGGAGACGGTCTCCGCGCAGACGCAGTATGGACGCCGACGCGACGACTGGGGCCATTGGTTTGGCAACAACAACCCGACGTGGTTGTGGCACGTGACACTGCCGGAGCATTACCTTCGACGGAACCCACGATTAGCGGTTAAGAGCGTGTTGCACGTGCTGGCGAATTACGAGGACTCGACCCGCGTTTATCCCGTGAGCGCGGAGATGGTGCGACCGAACCAGCCGTGGTCGTTGAATCATGTGACCAGCGGATGCAGCCCGTGTCCGTATCGTGACGACCTCTTTGGACTTGAATGTGTGACGAGCGTCTTCGCCAACGAACCGGTTCACAATGCGATCCATCGCGAGGTCTTGGAGCGGCGTGGAACGGGATTTGTGAGCCGACGGGCGGTGGGCGAGGAGCGATCGGAGTTTTTAGCCAGCACCGACAATTGGTTTCGGCCGGTGACGACGAGGACCGGGCCGGACGGAGCGTTGTATGTCGCGGACATGTATCGGTTTGTGTTGGAACACCCCGAATGGATTTCGCCCGAGATGTTATCGCGGTTGGACACGAGAGCGGGAACCGACAAAGGACGTATCTACCGGGTAGTGCCGGAGGGGCGGGCGCGCAGGTCGATTCCGAACCTGGCGAAGAAGGAGTTTTCGCAACTGGTGGTCGCGTTGGACAGCCCGAACGGTTGGACCCGGGACATGGCACAACGATTGATCGTCGAGCGTGGCGCTGTGTCTGGGGTTGAGGTTGAGGCTTTGGGAGGATTGCTCGAGGTGACGCACGCACCTCAGGTTCGCGTGCAAACGTTGGCCACGTTGGGGTTGTTAGGAAAGTTGAGCGAGCCACAGCTGATCCGAGCCCTGGCGGATCCCCATGCGGAGGTTCGATGTGAAGCGTTGCGACAGAGTGAGCCCCGAGCGGAGGAGAGGAGATCCGGGGACGGTGTGAACACCGGGAGTGGTGCGCGTTTTGGAGCGGTTGCGGCGTTGGCTTCGGACAGTGATCCGTTCGTGCGGTTGCAAGCGGCGTTTTCATTAGGCGCCTGGCCTCTGGAGCGCGCGGAGCCTGTGCTGCGCCAACTCTCCGAGCGGGAGGATGGAGATCCCTTGTTGCGCGTGGCCATCTTGTCCTCGTTGCGACCGGACAGCGCGCTCTTTGCTGAACTGAACGCGTCGACGCCCATTCCGAAACGCAGTTCGACGGTGAGGTCGATGCCGGCTTCCTCACCCGATCGGGCGCAGGTCATCGCGGGTTATGCTGGGGTCGACCGTTTAGTTGGCGATCCTGCGCGTGGCAGGCAGCACTTTCAGGCTCTATGCTTGCCCTGCCATCGTTTGCGGGGAGAAGGACATGAGGTGGGACCCGATCTGGGCATGGTGGGAGCAAAGCCTGTGGAGTGGTTAATGACAGCGATCTTAGATCCCAACCAAGCGGTCGAGGCCCGATATCGGTCGTGGAGGATCGATCTGAAGTCGGGCGACGTCATCGAAGGCCTAGTGTCGTTGGAAACGGCCAACAACATCGTGGTGCGTGTCGCGGGTGGGATGGAGCAAGCGGTGCTGCGTGAGGACATTCTGGCCATGGTGCCGTCGACCCTCTCACTCATGCCCAATGGATTTGAGGTTTCCCTAAAGCCGCAAGACATGGCCGATCTGATTCGATGGATCAAGGCACCCTGATCGAAGCCTGGAGTGGAATCTCACGAGAAGCCCTTGCGCACTCCAGGTTTTGAGTGTGCGAACCCTGCGAGTGGTGGTTAGAACTTGCGGTGTGAATCGTGCCCCTGAGGGTGGCTTGGGATCGAAGTCATTCGGACTACGATTTCCCTAGCCTCTCCGGGGTACATGGGTTCTATTGTGGGCCAAACTCATGCGCTACCAAATCAAAGAAAAGTTGTTCTGCTTCGGCGATGATTTCCGCATTCAAGACTCCGAGGGGCGGGATGCGTATTTCGTCGATGGCAAGGCGTTCACCCTACTTCGCGAGAAGCTGTCGTTTCAGGACATGAGCGGGCGAGAATTGGCGTTCATTCGTCAGCGGATTTTATCGTTGCGCAAGTCTTATGAAATCCACCGGAACGGGCAATTGGCGGCCGTGGTCAGCAAGGATCTTTTCACGTTCTTGCGGTGCCATTTTACGGTGGATGTCCCAGGCCCGGATGACCTCGAAGCCACCGGGAGTTTTCTGGATTATGAATATATCTTCCGGCGGGGAGGTCGGACCGTAGCGAGTGTCTCAAAAAAGTGGCTCTCGCTGACGGACAGCTACGGAGTGGAGATCGACGATCGCGAGGATCAGGTGCTGGTGTTGGCGAGCACGGTGGTGATCGATCAGATTTGCCACGACGAAAGGTCCCACGATTGAAGGTTTTGTTTGGGGCTGGCCGCCTCACTTATTGGAGTTGGCCTGAGCGCGCATCTCTCTGGTGTGGGCTAGATAAGTGGGGTTTTTGGCAAACTCCCCTGTGCATGATCGGCCTATGTTCGATTTGAATTTCAGAGTGACTACGTGAGATGAAGCGCATGGATCCATACATTCGCCAGATCGTCGACCGATGGGCACGGCGGCCCTGGATTTGGGGGTGTATCTTGGTCGCTGTGCTATGGGGCACGTCGACAGGCTGCAGCACCGCTCACTACCGTAAGGCTGCGGATAACGAGACCTATCGGCTGGTGCAGCAGGTGGAAAAAAGCCTGTTTGGGCGCACCAATGAATTCCGTATCGAGACCCCGTATTCAGGGCGTGAGCCGGGATCGATTCAGCCACTAGAGATCATTGAGAACCGACTAGGAACCGGTTCGCAGAAGTTGTCCTTGGAGCAGGCACTGGACCTCGCGGTGGCGACGAGTCGAGAATACCAAACCGAGAAGGAGCGCCTCTATCTTACCGCCTTAACCCTTTCGGGTGAGCGCCACGCGTTTGGGCCGCAGTTTTTCGCCCGATCCAGTGCGGGGCTTGATCGAGCGTCGAATGGGGAACGGAGTGGATCCGTGAGCTCCCGCCTTGGGGTGGACCAAGCGTTGAAGACGGGAGGGAGCCTGAGTGTTTCCCTGGTGAATGACTTGCTGCGCTATTACACGGGCAATGCTCGAAACAGTGCGATCAACACGCTCTCGGTCAATCTCGTTCAGCCGGTGCTGCGTGGTTTCGGGAAGAACAATCCGGCGGTGGAACAGTTGACCCAGGCCGAGCGGAATGTGATCTACGCGGTACGCAGTTTCAGCCACTTCCAAAACCGCTTCGCCATTCAGATCGTCAATCAATACTTCAACCTGCTCGCTCAGAAGAATGTCATCCGCAATACCTACTCGAATTATCTGAGCCAAGTGACTTCCACCAAACGATTAGAGGCGCGCTCCAAGGATCGAGCGAACCGAAGTGATGTCGATCAGGCGCGGCAGTCCGAACTCAACGTCAAAAACAGCTACGTCAATTCGGTCTCGGGCTATCTCAACGCGTTGGATCAATTCAAGCTCACCCTGGGCGTTCCTTTGAATACGAAACTCCAGCTGGATGATTCCGAACTCGAGCAGTTGAAAGCGATCGGCTTGATCCCGGCGAACATCGATCGCGACCGATCTTTCCGACTCGCCGTCGAACGTCAGTTGCCGTTGCTCAACGAGATCGATCGCTTTGAGGACTCCAAGCGCAAGATCAAGGTCGCCGCCAGTCAGCTTCGTCCGGGCTTGAACATTTTAGGAAATGCCAGCCTCAGCTCCGATGCGCCGACGGATTACACTCGATTCGACATCGACCGTGTTCGCTACGGTGTGGGGCTCGAATTGGATCTTCCCCTGGACCGTTTGCGGCAGCGCAACAACTACCGAGCGACGCTCGTCTCGTTTGAGTCGCAGTTGCGCAGCCTGGGACTGTCCTTGGACACCTTGAAGGACGACATCGACAGCTCGCTTCGGAATCTGGAGCAGCGTCGGCAGAATTACCTGATCCAGAAGAACGCGTTGCAAGTGGCCGATCGGCGCGTGGAGATGTTCATCATTCGGCAGCAAGCCGGCGAGCTCAATGTCCGTGACCTTGTCGAGTCGCAGAACGCACAGATTTCAGCCCAGAACGCTGTGACGGCTGCGCTGGTTGCCTATCAGCAGATTCGATTGGAGCTACTGTTGACACTGGGTGCTATCGACACTCGGTCCGAACGTTTTTGGTTTAAGGAGCAGCTGGCGGACTTTGCACCCTCTGGAGCGGTTGGGCCTGCGGGGCCCACAGTTGCGGTCGGCACCGAGGAGTTGCTGACCCCGGACCAGGTCTTTAACAACCAATAATCCACCCGGAACGTCATGCAAACCCTTCTACGCCTCGCCAAGTCCAAGCCATGGCTTACCGCGATCCTCCTGCTCGTCGTGGTTGTCGGGCTTTTGAAACTCGTTCCCGGAGCCGATTCCGGTAAACTTGAAACCACCTACTACGACGTGAAGCGCGGAGACTTCCTCATCTCCATCATTGAGGGTGGCAGCATTGAGGCGGTGAATGAGATCAGCATTCGCAACGAGGTGGAGGGCAGTGCACGGATCATCTACATCGTTCCCGAGGGCACCTACGTTAAAAAGAATCAATTGCTGGTGGAGCTGGATTCGGCGAGCGCACTCGACCAAGTGAACCAGCAGCAGATCAGTTTCGAGAAAGCGCAGTTTTCCCTGATCCAAGCCGAGGAAACCCTCGCGATTCAGAAAAGCCTGACCGATAGCGAGATTCGGGCTGCGGAGTTGAAATTGGAGTTTGCCCGGATTGATCTTGAAAAGTTTCTGAAGGGCGATTCCTTCCAGACCCTGCGAGATGCGCAAATTGCCGAGGAGAAACTCCGCGAGAACCTGGCCCTCGCGAAAGACAAGCTCTTCTGGTCTCAGGAGTTATTTAAGAAGGACTTTGAGAACAAGACCGTCGTCGACAACGACCGCCTTGCTGTGAACAACCTCCAACTCAGCCTTGAGGCGGCGACGAACAAGATTTGGGTGATCCAGACCTACGAACATCCTAAAATGCTTCGCAAAGCTCAATCGGACTTGGAGGAAGCAAAGAACGACCTGGATCGTGTGAAGCACCAGGTGGAAGCCAAGCTCGCGCAATACAAGGCGGATGTGGCGACTCAGAAGAACACCTTGGCTTTGCAGGAGCGAAAGCTTGAGCGCGACAAAAAGAACCTCGCCGGCACCAAGATCCTTGCGCCCGCCGATGGTCTCGCCGTGTATCCCGTCAGCAATAACCGATTCAGCAGCGAGTCGTTGATCGAGGAGGGAGCGACGGTGCGCAACCGGCAAGAACTGCTCAAGTTACCGGACATTTCACGCATGAAACTTGCAGTAAAGATTCATGAATCACACGTCGGTAAGGTGAAACCCGGCCTGCCCGCCTATATCGTTTTGGATCCCATGCCCGACAAACGCTTCCAAGGCTTGGTGTCGAAGGTGGCATTGCTGCCGGACACATCGAGTCGGTTTGGTAACCCAGATCTGAAAGTTTACAATACCGAGATCCTTGTATCCGACGAAATTCCGGAGGTGAAGCCTGGGGTTTCGGCACATGCCGAGATTCTGATCACAAACCTGGTCGATGTGATCACCGTTCCGATCCAGGCGGTAACCACCCTCAAGGGCAAGCCGGTTGTTTACACCGAGGGCTCCGGTGCACGCGCGGTGCCGGTGGAAGTTGGACTCTTCAACACGAAGTTCATCCAGATTGTCTCTGGGCTGAAAGTTGGTGACCGCGTCATGCTTTCGCCGCCGTTGGACACGAAATCGAGTGATTTGGAGGGCGCGATTCTGGAGGAAGGAGAGAAGCCTCCCACGAACACCATGAAGATGCCGACTGCGCCAAACGATCCCAGTCGGGGAAGCGGTGTCGGTCCGGGTTCAGGGGGAGCGCCGACTTCGGGAGGTGGGACTACCATGCGTCGTGAAGGGCGTTCGTCGGTCGGAGGTTCCTCCACGAACGAATCTCGCCGCGGTTTCGGGGGCGGTGGAGGGGGTGGGAATCGCGAAGAGATGATGAAGCGCTTTGACAAGAACGGCGACGGCAAGATCGACGAGGAAGAGCGAGCGGCTATGCGAGCGGCCATGCCAGCCGGAGCCGGAGGGCCCGGAGGGAACAACCGAGGCGGGGACAATTCTGGTTCCTCGCCAACTCCGCGCCCGAGGGAGAATCCCTGAACCCATGAGCCGTCACGCCCCCCATTCGCGAGCCTCTGCGCCAACGTCCTCTTCGGACAAAGACGGACGTGCGATCATACGAATCGAGGGGATCGAGAAAACCTATGTCTTGGGGGCGGATAACATCGTCCGTGCCTTGCGTGGGGTAAACCTCGACATCAACCGCGGTTCGTATGTGGCGATCATGGGCCCTTCAGGGTCCGGCAAGTCCACCATGCTGAACATTCTCGGATGCCTGGACCGACCGACCGCCGGGAACTACTGGTTGGGAGGGGAAAACGTCGCGACCATGCCCGATGACGAACTTTCGGCCGCGCGCGGCAAGAAGATCGGATTCATTTTTCAGTCTTACAACCTCATTGCACAGCTCACCGTGATCGAGAACATCCAAGTTCCGTTATTCTACCAAGGAGCGGATCTCGCGTCGTCTTATGACCGCTGCGTGGAGTTGGCGAAGTTGGTGGGGCTGGGCAACCGACTCGACCATCGGCCTTCCCAGCTTTCGGGTGGGCAGCAGCAGCGCGTAGCGATCGCCCGCTCGTTGGTTAACGATCCCATTATGATCCTCGCGGATGAACCCACTGGAAACTTGGATTCGACCACAGGAACGGAGGTTTTGGGAATGATCGACGACCTCAACGCCCACGGGAAGACGATCGTGCTGGTCACGCACGACGAGAAGGTTGCGGCTCGGGCACACCGTGTCATTCACATGAAGGACGGACAAATTGATCGCGAGGTCATCAACCGCGCCCCGCCTGAACCGTCTCCGTCCCGATAACAAACCACCAGCGCCTTCCGTCATGGTTAGCTTCAAACTCGTTAGCGCGGTTCGCTTGGGCATCAAGAGCCTTCGCCTGCACAAGCTGCGGTCGGGGTTGACCATGCTGGGCATCATCTTCGGCGTCTGCTCGGTGATCGCGATGCTGGCCATTGGCGAAGGTGCCTCCTATGAAGCCCAGGAAGCGATCAAGAAGCTTGGGAGCAACAATATCATCATCCGCAGTGTAAAACCCCCGGAAGAAACGCGTCAGTCGGGAAACATGGGGCGCACCTTCCTGTTGGACTATGGGCTCACCTATGCCGATGGTGCGCGACTGGCTTCAACCATTCCCGGCGTTGGTCGGGTGCTCCCGATGCGGATCATCCGCGAGTCGATCCGCTACGACCAAAACGAGGTGGCCTGCCAGGTCATCGGCACGCTGCCTTTTTACAAGGAGATCGTTGGGGTCGACGTCTTGCGTGGACGATTTCTCACCGATGCCGACGAACTACATCACAACAATGTGTGCGTGTTGACCGCAGGGTTGGCGAGTCGACTCTTTCCGTATCAGGATCCCCTTAAAATGTCGCTTCGCGTGGCTTCGACCTACTATCACATCGTCGGTTTGATCCAGGAACGCAACACGGTTGAGCAGCGCGCACAACCTGGAAAGTTGAACGGGGAACCCTTAGATAACAATGTGTATATCCCGTTGTCGACTGCGCGGTCACGTTTTGGAGAGGTGCTGATCCGTCGTGCGGCGGGCAGTTTTCAGATGGAGAAAATCGAGCTGCACCAAATGACGGTGCAGATGAAGGACACGTCGGCAGTGGAAACCGCAGATCCTCAGATTCGCACCCTGCTCAAGCATTTCCACACCAAGAATGACTACGAGCTGATTGTGCCCCTTGAGCTTTTGAGGCAGGCGCGACAGACCCAGCGCATCTTTAATATCGTGCTCGGATCCATCGCGGCCATTTCGCTTTTGGTGGGGGGCATTGGCATCATGAACATCATGCTCGCGACCGTGACGGAGCGGACGCGCGAGATCGGGGTGCGCCGCGCACTCGGCGCAAAAAAACGGGACATCACAACCCAGTTTCTGGTGGAGACTGTGGTGCTCTCCATCGGGGGTGGTTTAGCAGGGGTAGTGATCGGCGTGATCACGCCGTTCCTCGTGACACATTTCTCCGGTATGAAAACGATCGTGACGGTTCCATCGGTGGTCCTGGCCTTTGGCATTTCCGGCGCGATCGGAATCATCTTCGGCCTGTATCCAGCCAACGCCGCAGCACAGCTTGATCCGATCGAAGCCCTGCGTCACGAGTGATCCCCATGCGGTGATCGGAGAGAATGTCAGTCAGATCCCACCTTGATGAGTATAAGGGGACCGTGCACAAGGGTTACCAGCGGTTTGTGGCACACTGTGGGCTTTGGGTCCTGACGCAATCCGAGTTGGTGACGAGCGTGATCGTGTAAGGCGTGGTATTCCATGGCGGTGGGTCTCGGGTGGGTCTCGTTGCGTCGGGGGCGCTTGGTTTTGTGGCGGGCGGTTACTTCGGCATCGTGTGGGGCATTGATTCGTGCCAAAGCCGCCCTGCGTTCCCGGTGCCTCCCGCCTCCACTCACTACCCCAGACTCTTGCGCCAGTTCATCATATGCAGGGTAAGATCGGAGGACGCCGTGGCATAGTCGCCTCCGAGATTCATGGATTTCTCGGCTTCTGGTTTCTTGCCTGAAACCGCCAGTTCCAGCGTCCTACCGGCTTCCGCATGGAACCGTTTATGCAGCTCAATCGCCCGCTTGGCATGCGGGTTCGCGAGTTCTGTGGGCGAGAGGGCGAGCAACCATTTCCCGAACTCGCATTCGCGATCCGATTTTGCGACCGCTATGGAGATGTTGGATTTTCCGGAGGTGATGGCATCGCTGAGTTTGCGTTTCCATTCGCCATGTGTGCCTATGGCCTTGGAGACGGCGTCAAAGGTATTCATAGGATGCATATCGGAAGAGACGCCGAGGGCTTGAGGGGGTTCGTGCCGAGGCTGCGGTGTGGATGGGGGCGGGGAAGAGGGCGGGTTCAAAGGATTGCTCTAGGCGCGCTTGCGAACCGGAGCCGCATTCGTCAACACTCGGGGTCTCATGGTTAATCCTTCCAAGCGATTTCTGGCACGCGGCGGCCTGTGGGTCTTGGCGCAATCCGTGCTGATGACCGGCGTGATCGTGTGTGGCGTGCGATTCCATGGAGATTGGTCTCGGATAAGCATCGTTGGGTTGGGCGCGGTGGGTTTTGTGATCGGCGGTTACTTCGGCATCGTGGGAGTCGTTGATCTAGGCAAGAACCGTACGCCTTTCCCACGGCCTCTCAACTCCGCTCGGTTGATCCAAACGGGAATTTACGCGCAGGTGCGGCACCCGCTCTACACCGGGGTGATGTGTGCTTGCCTGGGTTGGGCCGGCATTTGGCAAAGCGTTCCGTCGCTCGGCATCGCGTTGGTTACAGTCATGTTCTTCAATGCCAAAGCGCGACGTGAGGAACGGTGGTTGCATGAGCGCTTTTCGGAGTATGCCGACTACGCCAAGCGTGTGCCCCGGTTTATTCCCAGCCTCTGACGACTGGCCCGATGAATCTTCCCAACCCTCTCCACTTGCCTCCAGGCCTTCCATAGCGCAACATCTAATGAGCTGCTTAAAACCTGTTTAATTGGTGCCACCATGATCAAGCTCGATGACATCCATTCCTTGACTGAGTTCCAGCGCGACGCAAAAAACCACGTCAAACTACTCAAGAAAAGCGGCCGACCAGCTGTGTTGACCATTAACGGGAAGGCGGCCCTCGTCGTTCAGGATGCATCTGCTTACCAGTCCATGCTTGACGTCATCGAAAGGGCAGAGGCCATTGTTGGAATTCAGAAGGGCCTCGATTCGGCGGACCGAGGGGAAGGAGAATCAGCACATGAGGTCTTCGCTCGTCTCCGAAAGAAGCACAGCATTGTTCCTGAATGCCCAAGTTCCGCGTGATCATCCAACCGTCGGCGTCTGCCGAAATGGAGGTGGCGTTGCTCTGGATCGCCGAAAAGAACGCCGCTGCGGCCGTGAAGTGGTTCAATGGGCTTCAATCAGCAGTTCAGAAACTCGAATCTTTCCCCGAGCGGTGTCCGCTTGCGCCGGAAAATGACTTCTTCCAGGAGGAGATTCGGCAGCTCATTTACGGTCGACGTACCGGCCGATACCGAATCATTTTTAGCATCCGAGCTGATGCTGTTCACATCCTGCACGTTCGCCACGGGGCCCGGGACTACATGCAACCCGGTTCCGAAGCGTGAGCGATGAACTGGTTTCGTGTGGGGGACCAATTCGGTCAATCCTCCATGTACCAGTACGAGTGCACCACGTTCTTTTTGGCATCGACCTCCCACAGTTTCTGGAACGGCACGCGTTCCACATGGCCGTCGAGGAGGACCAAGTTGGCACCGCGACTATGAACCGTGGGGCGTGCTGAGTTGAAGGGGGTGTCCGGGTATTGGGGCATGGTGTCGGCCTTGCCATCGCCATCCATGTCCAAACTGAACTTGTAGTTGGGGTCCACCGGGGAATAAACGTAGTGGGTGATGGTGTCCATGAACATTAACGCGTCGGAGGGACTCCGAATCTTCGAGGCCTTGATGGGGGGGACGTTGTCGCCGTAGTAGAAGGGGCCGCTCAACGGGTTTCCATACGCGCCGAAATTGGCACCGATCCAGCAATTCCAATTCGTAGACTTGGCGGTGGCGGGGGCTTTGGAGAAGGGGACCCGACCGACGCTGCCACCGGGGCAGCGTCGGAGTTCATCATAGAAGATCTCGGTTTGGTCGAAGGTTTTACCCGTCTCGGTTTTCTTGGCGACGTAGGGGGCGAGTTTCGTATGCCAAAACGCGGCTTTGTAGTTCGAGGAGAGATCTCCGAAGAGCGGGAGACGATCTTCGCTGTCATCGGCATACATCACCGTGGCGAACCCCCAGTTGCGCATGTTCGAGGAGCACTTGGTGGTCTGTGCCTTGGCTTTCGCCTTGCTCAATGCAGGCAGCAGCATGCCCGCTAAAATCGCGATGATGGCGATGACGACCAGAAGTTCAATGAGCGTGAACGCGAAGAGCGGCGTTCTCCCGAGGCGAGAGCATGCTTTAGGACGCACTCTTTCTTGCTATCGGGTCAGGCCGCTTTTGGCAATGCTCTTTCTTAAAAAAAACATGTGCCTCGGAGGAACTCGAAAGCTCGGGCCTAGGGCGCAGGTTGAACGATGTAGAACGCGGGGTTGACGACCACCCCCGCTTCTTGGTCGAGCCATGTGCTCTGGTTGGACGTCGCTACAACCTCTGCTACAGCTTTCGATTCACTCCCGCTCACGGTTGTCAGCCGAAGGATTCGATACCTCTTGCCCACGACCGAGCTCCATCGAACCTCCGGCACCGCTCGTATTCCCACCTGAAACCCGGACAACGGATCCAGTGGGGCTGTGCCTGACGTGAACTCTTGTCGATTCGAAGTGCCGTCGCCGTCGGGATCCGCTGTGGCTGCCGCTCTCGGATCCGTTGCAAAATCCCGGCCGAAGTGTTGTTCCCGCCAGGTCGACGGGATGCCGTCGTCGCCAAACACATACACGCGTTTGTAATCGGACGACATCACCTCTGTGACCGGAAAGCCATTGAGAAACGCTCGGGCCTTGATCGAAGCTGCGGCGGTCAGACGGATGGGTTCAAGATAGCGCTGCGATGCCAATACGGGCTCTGCGCCATCCATGGGCCATCGGATCTCGGCGTTGGGAATGGTCGAGCTGAGGCTGATCTCCACGACGTTTGTGAACAATCCTCCCGCAGGTGCAAAACGTAGTGGAGCTTTTGGCACGAACTCCGTCGACCGGACCTCGCTCACGGGGAATCCGTTCACGAACAGCCTCGCTTTGACGGTGGTTTTCGAGGATAGGGTGAGCTGCGCGGCGTAGAGACTCGACGTCGCGATGGGTTCTGAGCCGTCGAGAGTGAATCGAATTTGGGCCCCCGGGATATTGGAAATGAGGGTGACGCGCACCGAGCCTTCGAACGATCCACCGTCGGGTAGGATTTCGATCGGTCCGGGGATCGTCTCCTCCACAAGTAGCACCTGGTTTACAGCCACGTTGGAGAGTTCCTGAACCTGTCCGGACGGCCATTCCACTCGGACCGTCTCGGCGACGCTCGCGCTGCCGACACCGAAATGAGCGATCAATTCCTGAGAGCCCATGCTGTCGAACCCGCCAACCATGCGAAGCTGCCAGACCTCCTTGCCATCCACGGTGGTGCGTAGGCGAACCTTGGCACCGATCCCTGCGGCGTTGGATCGATGCCCGTGCAGGCGAACTCGGAGCGAATTGTGTTTGGGGCTGTCGTTGCGGAAAAGCGAGGTATACAACGAATGCTGCCCCCAGTTGGAAAACCAGACATCGAGATCCCCATCCAGATCGAAGTCCGCTACGGCGACACCGTTGGATAGCACGTCGGTCGCTACGCTCTTCGGTGTGATGTCCTCAAACGTACCATCGCCCACGCCTTTGAGAAACAGGGGGGCAGCGGAGCGTCGGGCAACGACGATGTCGAGAACTCCGTCGTTGTCGAGGTCGGCCCAAGCAGCCCCGAAGGGATCTCCGGCCAGGTTCGTGAGGTTGCTCGTGGTCAGGCGGTTGAGCCGACCTTCCTCGTTGCGAAACAGCAGGCTTGTGGGGCCTGCGTTGATCAAGAGCAGATCGAGATCGCCGTCGTTGTCGAAATCGCCCCATGCTGGGGTTGCGGCACCGCCTGCGGTGTCGGTGCCGACATCGCCGCTGGTCGTGCGCGTGAAGTTTCCACCTCCATCGTTGCGAAAGAGCGCGTTGGGTTGGTTCCAGGCCGACGTCACGATGAGATCGTCATCGCCGTCGCCATCGTAATCACCGAACGCCGCACCTTCCGAGAATTGGCCATACGCCGCGAGGTCGCCGGACTGGAGGCGGATCAGGTTTCCGTTGCCCGTATTTTTGAGCACAAACCCGGTTTCAGCCGCCGCCCCACCGCCGTTCACCACATAGGCATCTACGGCGCCGTCGCGGTCGAAGTCGCTCCACACGACGCTGATCCCTTGGCCTTGCGTGATGTCATCGACCGAGCTGGGTTGAAGAAGGCCTTTGCCGTTGTTCGTGTAGAAGGAGTCTGGGCGGGAGAACGCTCCGGCGACATAGAAGTCCAGCGCTCCATCATTATTCGCATCGCCCCAGGCCCCTGCGGCGCGCGGGACGAACTCATTGGCCAAATGACCCTCGTTTACTCGCACAAAACCCGCAGGTGTGTTGCGATACAAGTTTCCCGGGGCTTCGGCGAGCCCCGCCAGGAAGAGGTCCGGCCTGCCATCGTTGTCAAAATCGCCCCAAGCCCCAGAGAAAACCTCTTGGTTAGGGCTTGGAAACAGCGAGATAGGCACACGGTTAAACTCAAACGCTGCGGCCATCAGCTCACCGCTGTTTGGAACACAGGCGAGAATGGTGGCCAGGAGTCGTAGGAAGGTGGAACGCATACGAACTTCCTACGAAGTCGCCATCGCTTTGTCAAACGTGGGACAAGCGTGTGCACATCTCCGATTCTTCTCGCTCGGCTTTTCCTGCCCATGAACCAACGCGCGAGCTGCACGCAACCAGCCCCAGGCGATGCCTCCAGATACCAGGGGCCGGACACGGAAGTGGCCGTTCGCGAGGTAGGGACGTCCCGCCCTTGTCCGGCCGAAGCCCGAGCGAAGGTGGATGGGACGTCCGCGTCCGGCGCCAGCCGGACGCTCGGAGGCTTCAAGTCTCCGAGCGTCCCCCAAAACCAAGGTGCTCAATGACTCAAAGCTCCCTTCCGTCCGGCCGTTGGCCGGACGGGGACGTCCCAGCGGGGCGTCCCTACCTCGACACCGGGCACCCCTACAGGTTCATCGCGCCGGCGCGCGAGGTTGGCGAGGGCGTCGGTTGAGTTCCACGCCGGATCTCCATGGACAGGGGACTCTAACCCGATAAAACAGACCCATGACCATGACACGACGCCGATTGCTTTTGGCCCTTACCGCCTTCGCGGCCGCAGGTTGCCGGACTCAGCCAAAGACCACCTTGGCACACCGGGCATCACTTCGAGTGATGACCTACAATCTGCACCATGGGGAAGGCTTGGATGGTCGGATTGATTTGGCGCGCATCGCCGCAGTGATTCGCAAGGCCGAGCCGGATCTGGTCGCGCTTCAGGAGGTCGATCGCAAGGCGCGACGCACCGGCGTGGTGGATCAGGCCGCCGAATACATTCGCCTCACAGGCATGCACGGTTGGTATGGGGCGGCGATGCCGTTCCAAGGTGGGGAGTATGGTCAGGTGCTGCTGAGTCGATGGCCGCTGAGGGAACCGCGCGTCGTGCGGTTGCCGGGGACGCCGGGCCGGGAGCCGCGCATTGCCACGACGGCATGCGTGGACATTCCTGGGCTAGGTACGATTCGCTGGGCGGGACTGCACCTGGATGCCTCTCGTGAGGACGCGGACCGATGGCAACAAGCGGGCGCGTTGCTGGCGGCGTTTCCGATTCAGGAGATGCCGACACTTCTGGCGGGGGATTTTAACGCCGTGCCAGAGAGCCGCGTGATGAAGCGACTCTTGGATCCGAGCACAGGCTGGGTGGACACTGCGGGAGTGCGCGCGGCGCTTACTGATCCGGCTGATACCCCGAAGGTGCGCATCGACTACGTGCTCGCCGCCCCAGGTTCGGCTTGGCGGATCCTGGATTCACAAGTCATTGCCGAGACTGTGGCCTCCGACCACCGACCCGTCGTCGTTGAGTTGCAATTACTCGCCGCCCGATCCAGGCGCTGAAGTCGGAGAGAGCAGGTGCGCATCAGGAAAACCATGGGATCCCATCCTTTGGTAGGCAGTCGTCTTGGCCTTCAGTTGCCCATAACCACGGGCATTAAACTCGCGATAAACTGTGAGCGGGCCTGTCTCAGCCACGAGCTTTCGCCCCACGGCTAAACCCGGTTCGTCCTCGACGGTTAGACAAATCGATCGGAGGCGAGAGGAGAGCGGGTTTTCCAACCCGGTTGTTGGGGAACCCGGCAGGGACGTCGTCGGCCCCGGGGGACTTTGAAACAGCCCTGTCCGACGACCGATTGTGAAAAAATTCACTGCGTTCAGCGGATCGTTGCGCTAAGCTGCGCTCCCTCAATCCAATCTAATCCAAACTTTCCTTTCGCCCTATGAACTTATCACGCATCGGCCGCACCTTGGCCCTCGCATCTACACTGACCTTTGGCTCTGTGTCTCGCGCCAATGACTGGCCGCAGTGGAGAGGGCCGTCGCGCGACGGGGTGTCGTCGGAGAAGCAGCTTCTGGGCGAATGGCCCAAGGACGGACCACGGATGCGGTGGCACATCTCCGACGCGGGCGCGGGATACGCCACACCCTCTGTGGTCGGAGACTCCATCTACCTTCTTGGAAACGAGGGAATCGAGAACGAGTTTGTTTCGGCTCTGGACTTCAAGGATGGCCATCGCGTGTGGCGAACTCGGATCGGGAAGGTGGGAAACCCGAACCAGCGACCGAGTTTTCCGGGGGCGAGATCGACACCGACGGTTGTGGGGGATCGCGTTTACGCTTTAGGATCCGACGGTGACCTGGTCTGTTTGGATCGCAAGGATGGGAAGATGATCTGGGCCAAGAGCCTCCGCGCGGATTTTGCCGGGAAACCGGGCGACTGGGCCTACAGCGAGTCGCCCTTGGTGTTTGGTGATACGTTAGTAATAACCCCGGGAGGCCCCGAATCCACGATCCTAGCATTGAACCGCAGCACCGGCGCGGTGCTCTGGAAATTTGCCTCGGAGGATGCGGACCTAGCGGGTTATGCCTCTGCCATTCTCGTGCAGGGTGCCGGCACGGAGCAGGTCGTGCAGTTGCTCCAAAAGGGGATGGTCGGCTTGAACTCCAAGACGGGTGCCTTGCTCTGGCGACATACGAAGCCGGTCAGCCGCTACGGGGCCAACATCCCAAGCCCACTGGCTTCGGGTGATCTGATCTACGCCTCCGCAGCCGGCACGGGTGGAGGAACTGTTCGGGTGAAGCAAAACGGGGCACAGGTTGAGATCGAGTCACTTTATTTCGAAGCCAAATTTCCGACGGCCATCGGCGGCGCAGTGAAAGTGGGCGATTTTCTGTACGGCACCACCGCGCAGTCGCTGATGTGTTCAGAGTTCACCACGGGCAAGGTGCGCTGGGAAGAGCGCGGGATCGGGGCTGCATCCATCCTGGCTGCCGATGGGCGATTGTATCTGCGCGGCGAAAACGGAGAGGTGGCCTTGGTGGAGTCGACTCCAGACGGCTACCGTGAGAAGGGGCGCTTCAAGCCGGAGGGAGGTCCGGCACGTTCGAATCCCATGGAGAAGTCGTGGGCCTATCCCGTGGTGGCTCAAGGAAGTCTTATCCTTCGCGACCACGGCTCGGTGTGGAGCTACGACGTCCGATCGGTCGCCGCGAGCCGTTGACTGGGAGGGGGTTGCCTTTCACGGCTGCACCCGCCCGCTGAATGCTCCGGATCTTTGCCGCAATAGGGAGGAGTTTGAGCAGCGCCGGAGGGGGGGAAGTGCCACCATCACACAGCGTGCTGTCGGTGTCGGTGAAATGGACGCACGCGACATTTTTGATGTCCAAACCGACAAAAACCTCGTTGGCTTGCCCGAGGATCCGTTGGACAGGTCGCAGTGGCTGGGGGCGTGAATGTGAGACGGGGGATTGGCCTTGGGGGCGGGGCTGCCAACCTCGGCGTGCGTTTCAGGAAGTCATCGACAAGTTCGAACTGCAACATGCGGTTCGAAGGCACTGCTGTCGGCAAGGTCATTGTTTTGTCGTCGGAGGGGAGTTGAGCAGGGCCCGGGCTTCGGCGCGGGCAAGGAAAGCCGCCATCACGTCGGCACTCCGGAAGACAGCCCAACCCGCAGGCGGCTCTGCGAAACGGGGTAGCAGTGGTTCCAGTTCGGCCAAGTCGGCCCTGGCTTCGCTCAATCGGTTTTGCTGCGCCCGCGCGATCGCGCGCCAGGCCAGCGCAAAAACGCGGCGCTCCTTGTTATCGTCCGGTTTTGCCAGAAGTCCGCCATTCGTGAGCAGTCCGTTCAACAAGTCTTCGGCCTCGGTTGGCTTTTGAGCCCGCACTTCGGCGATGGCCGCCGTGATAATGAACCAACTGCGATTCTCGTCGTAGGCACCCGCCAGCCTCAGCGCCTGGCGCCCGGACGCCACCGCGAGCCTCGACGTCTCCGGGTCAGGATTCGCCTGAATCAGGTAAGACTTGGCGGCACGGTCGTGAACAGTGGGATCCTTGGAGTTCGCAGCCTCCTCCAGCAGCTTCCGGCAGATGGCCTGGTGCTCGTTGGTCTGTCCCAGCCAGAGATGAATCGTGGCCAGCTGCTTGGCCTTGTCGGTGTCGGCGGGGTTGGCGGCCGCTTGTTGGCGAATGGTGGTCAACCACTTCCCCACGGACGGGCTGACGGACGTAGCAGGCGAGCGGTTCGTCTCCGCCTTTGCATCCGTCAGCCAGAACTCGGACTCGGCGAGGCGATAGGCAGCTTCTCTGCCGCGGTCATCATCCGGGAAAGACTTCTGCGTGGCGCGAAGGATGGGCAGGGCCTCCTCGTACCGCTCCCGTTCAAACAGCGACCTGCCGAGCCAGTAAATGACGTCCTTGATGGGGTCAATTCGCACGGCCTCCTGCCAGGCTTTGATGGCGTCGTCCCGCCTGCCCAGATCGTTGAATGTGAACCCAAGCCCGGCATAAGCAGCCGCGGTCGCCGGGGAATCTGGATCGTTTTTGCGGGACTGTTCGAGTCTCTCTTCCCGCAACTTCAGGGCGTCATCTCCCCGCTTGGTTCGCACGTAGAAAAAAGACAGACTGTTCATGGTTCTCAGTGTGTCGGGGTGTTCCGGACCATCCACCCTTTGGCGGAGGGTCAACACCTTCTCAAGCAGATCGACCGCTTCGCTCAGCCGGCCGCGTTGTGCGAGGGAAATTGCCAGGTTGTTCATGGCTGTCAGCGTGTTGGGGTGTTCCGGACCCATCACCTTCTGGTTGAGGGTCAACACCTTCTCGAACAGTTTGACCGCCGCGTCTCGCCGCTCGGATACGTAGGAGTGCGCCAGGTTGTTCATGGCAGTCAGCGTGTCAGGATGTTCCGGGCCGCTCACCTTCTGGCGAAGGGTCAACAGCTGTTGCCGCAAATTGAGCGCGTCTTCCCGTCGGCCGCCCACGTCGTAGCTGTTCGCGAGGACGTCCGCTGCCACGAGTGTGTCGGGGTGTTCCGGGCCGAGCACTTTGTTGAAGAGCGCCCGAGCCTCTTCCGCCACCCTTAGGGCTTCACTGTTGCGGCCGGCCCGTTGGTAGCACTCGGCCAGGCGGATGGCCGCATTCAGCGTATTGGTGTGCTCCGGTCCGGATGTCGTCAGAAAATACTCCCGGACCTTTTCATGTAACGGAATCGCATCGCGGTAGAGGCCGAGGCCGAAATAGGTTCTGCCGAGCGCACCCTGCAACCGCGCCCGCTGGGCGGGCTCGGTGGCGAGGTCGGTCTCCAGTTTCCGTGCGGCCTTCTCCAGCAGCTCCACCACCTTGATCGCGCGCCCATCCCGCGACGGGTCGGGGCTCTGGAACACTTCGGTCATGAATTTCGAAATGGCCTCGGATTCGGTCAGTCGCTGCCGGGCGATGCCTTCGGCGGCCACGGCCCGCCGGGCCTCCCGGTTCGCCCGGGCCGCCTGCCAGGCGCTGATCACCCCCCCCCAGCACCAGCACTGCAAACACCAGCGTAGCTGCCGCGAAAGCAAGCTGGTTCCGGCGAAACGCCTTCTGAAACTTGTAGGCTGCGCTGGGGGGGCGGGCGACGACAGGTTCGTTGCCGAGGTGCCGCTGGAGGTCTGCCGCCAGCCCGTTGGCCGTCTCATAGCGGCGCGTCCGGTCTTTCTCCAGGCACTTCATCACGATCCAGTCAAGGTCGCCCTGCAACTGCCGTAACAGCTTCGGCGCTTCGGTCGCGCGGCGCTTGGCTGTCGTACTCAGTTCGTCGCCCCGAAGTGTCCCCAGCTTCGTGCTCGGTCGCGCAGGCTCCTGTTCGCGTATCACCTTGCGCATGGAGTCGAGCCCGGCGGCCATGAGTTCCTTCGCTTCGAAGGGCGTCCTGCCGGAAAGCAATTCGTAAAGCAACACGCCCAGGCTGTAGATGTCCGATCGCGTATCAATGTCCAGGCTCGTCATCTCCGCCTGCTCCGGACTCATGTAGGCCGGTGTGCCGATAAACTGGTGCAACTGTGTATAGACCGTGTTGTCGGTCAGGCGTCCTTCCGTCGCCTTGGCAATTCCGAAATCAATCACCTTGGGCACGGGCACGCCGTCGTTCACCGTGACAAGGATGTTCGACGGCTTGATGTCGCGGTGTATGATGCCCTTCTGGTGTGCGTGTTGGATGGCTTGGCAGACCTTGATGAACAGCTCCAACCGGGAATGCGTGTTGAGGTTGTTTTGGTCGCAGTAGTGGGTGATGGGGATGCCCCGCACCAGTTCCATCACGAAGTAGGGTCGGCCCAGTTCGGTGGCACCGGCATCCAGCACCCTGGCGATGTTGGGATGGTCCATCATCGCCAGCGCCTGACGTTCCGCTTCGAAGCGCGCGACGACGGCCTTGGTGTCCATGCCCAGCTTGATGACCTTGAGCGCGACCCGGCGCCGCATGGGTTCTGTCTGTTCGGCGACATACACCACGCCGCAACCGCCTTCTCCGACGCGCTCCAGCAGCTTGTACCGTCCCAGGAGGTCACTAGGTGCCTCGCCGGGCAGCGCTTCGGTTGTGGCTGCAAGCGAATGAGAAACCTCGGGCAGAAACGCGGCAGTGACCTCGTGCGCGGCCAGCAAGGCATTGAGTCTGGAACGGAGGAGTTCGTCTGAACCGCATTCCCGGTCGAGAAAGGCTGCACGTTCTTCCGGGGTGGATATTTCGAGGGCCTGGACAAAGAGGGTTTGTTCGCGATTGGAGTTCATGGGGTGCGTCCGTTTCCTGTCGCAGCTCAGCGCGCCGTTATTTGGGAACTTGGGCCAAAGCCTAGGAGCCATTTTTGAAAAAGCGAGTCCCGGCGGACACAAGGGTTCTTCCACCAGGACCCGTGCCTCCGCACACGCGGAGACAAATGCATTTCCATTCAAGGGAACTGGAACCGGTAGTAGCGGCCGGGATGGTTGGCGCTGTCGGAGTCCAGGAACGGGGCCGTTCCGCCGGTCAGCACGTGGGTGCCCAGTCGAATCCAGACCGGGTTCGTCAGGTCTGTGCAGGCCTCCACGGCCACGGACAGCCCCGGCGCGCCGGTGAGGGTGAAACCAAACTTCCCGTCACGGAAGCCGGGAGCGCCGTCGCCGCTGGCCGCCCGTGGATCCCAAAGCATGGCCGGCCGGCCGGCGAAGGTGCTTTGCCAGCCGGTGGTGCCGGGCCGGTAATAAACCGTGGGGCCGTGTTCAGGCAAAGCCGTGAGTGCATCTGGTCCGGCTGCAGGCGGGTTGCCTTCGAAGTATAGATCTACGTTCACGGTGCCGGTGCCGTCGTCTGGCAACAAATCGAATACCCCCATGCCCAGCGTGCGAACGCTGCCAGGAATAATGAGGGTCCTCAGCGCCGTGCATCCGGCGAAGGCTGAACTCCCCAGACTCTTCAGTCCCGCGGGCAGCACGACGTGGGTCAATCCAGTGCAGCCTGAGAAGGTCCACCCTGGAAGATCTGTGACGCCTTGGGGGAGTATAACCCTGGTCAGTGTTTTGCACGTAGCAAAGGCAGATTGCCGAATCTCCGTCACGCCCTCAGGGATCACAACAGCTCCGGGCTTTCCGGGCGGGCATTGGATAAGAGTCGTCCGGTCCTTGTTCATCAGGATTCCATTCAGGCTGGAGAAAGTTGCATTCAGGGGATCCACCTCGAATGCGTTCACGTTGTAGCATTGGTAGAATGCGCCCCCAATCTCTGTGACGGTGGCGGGGATCTTAAAAGTCCCCTGATTCGTCATGAGGCTGTGACAGCGTAAGAACGCGGCATTCCCAATTCGTGTCAGACCCGAGGGAAGGCTGATGTCCCGCAAACTGGTGCAGTCGGCGAAGGCGTAATCGTCAAAATTCCTAACGCTATCGGGATAGCTCACACGGGCCAAACGATAACAAGCATTGAAAGTCTCGAAGGCAATGTCGGTGACCGGTCCGAGGATCTCGACGTTGGTCAGTTGGAGACACGAATAGAACGCACTCATTCCAATCGAAGTTACGCCGACTGGGATGGTGATACGGGTGATGCCGCTCCCCCAGAAGGCGCGTTCCTCAATGGCGGTTAACCCGGAAGGAAGCGTGAGCGTTTGCAGGCGGAACTTGGGGTTTCCGCCGCTGGAACGGAAAGCGTCGCGTCCAATGCGAGTCACGGGCAGGTCGGTGATCTTCTCGGGCACCCGCACATAACTCCGTTCCCCGGTGTAGCCGGTGATGGTGACCGCGCCGGCCTGGGTGGTGTAGGTCCACTGCGGTTCGGGGGGAGGACCGGCCTTGGCCTCCTCGAAGGTCGTGGCCACCACCAAATCATCGATGGTCACCGCCCCCATCCCGTTGCCCTCATCATCCGTAAGCCCCTGCCGGAAAGCGAAGCCGGCGATGGCACCCGGAATGGGCGTGTAGTCTGGAGCTTGCAAGCCGCCTTCGGCTTCCGAGACGGGATTCAGCCAGAGGGTGGAGCGGAAGGGGAAGTCACCGGGCGAAACGACAGGCGAAACGACGAGGCGGATCAACGCCCGGTAGGCCGTGTTCAACTGGAGTTCGTCCGGCAGGATGGCGAGCGCGCGAGGGAAGGCTGTCGAAACGCCCAGACGATACGTGCCTGGTGCCGCCCCTTCGGATGTCACAAAAGTCCGGCCGACCGTGCGTGGGCCTTCGGCAGCGGAGAAGGCCGCGAAGTAGGCCCCGGTGCCCGATGGCAAGGCCGTGACGGTCAGGGAGAAACTGGCGTAGAGCGTCGCGTCGGAATACGGCCGGCCTTCGAGGAAGGTCTCCACGATTTCGAATTCGCCTTCGGCTGCCTGGAGGGCTCCGTTGTCGATCCGGATTTTTCCCGGTGTGCCGGTCAGGTTTCGCCAGAACGGAGCGGCCTTCTCGGTGACGGGGCCGTCGGGGTACGTGAAGCGTTCAGCGAACAGGATTTCGGAGTGGGCCGTGAAGTTGCCGAGGCAGAGGAGCGCTGTGAGCAGGAGCAGGGGTGTTCTGCGAAGACCCGGCGTGCCCCGATTTTGAGGTTTGAGGAATGATTCTAAAGCGTGCATAGGATGGTGTTTTCTTTGCGGCCCTGACTGGCCGTTCATCCTACAGCGCGATAATTCGACTGAGATTGGGCCAACAAGTTTTCGCGAATCCCAGCTGAGTAAAAAACCGTGTGGTTCTTGGACCTGAGACCTCCTCAGCCTGCGGGCACCGGTTCCCGTCAATCTGCGCGATTCCTCATCAAAGCTGACGCCGGATTTCCTCGTACAACCACGCACGGGCGTAGGCCCAAGTGCGTTTGGCCGTACGTTCGGAAAGTCCAAGCATTTCAGCGGCCTGGACGTTGGAGAGCCCGACGAAGAAACGTAACTTGATCAGTTCGGCTCCGGTGGGGTCTTGCCGGGCAAACCTGCCCAGCGACTCATTCACAAGAAGCAGCAGGTCATCATCGGTTTCACTGGCGAGATCCAGACCTTCGAGCGATTCGCGCTTGAGACCGCCACCATGCCGTACGCAGCCGCGCTGCCGGGCGCGTTCGACAAGGATGCGACGCATGGCTTCGGCTGCTGCGGAGAAGAACTGTCGGCGGTTCGCCCAGGAATGATTCTCGCCCGCGAGCCGCAGCCAGGCTTCGTGGACCAGCGCGGTGGGCTGAAGTGTCTGGCCGGAGTTCTCCTGCGCCATCTTTGCCGAGGCCAGCTTGCGCAGTTCCTCATAGACGAGAACCAGCAGTTGATCCGCCGCCTGGGGGTCGCCCGATTCCATCCCCTCCAGTAATAGTGTGACCGGTACCGTGGCGTTGAAGCTGCTGGTCGGAACTGGATTTTGACCCATCGTTTGACCTGGGTTGTTATTGCTTGTCTGGGGAGTGTGGACTTGATTGTGGTTCGATGGCGAAAAAAGCTCCACCACAAAACCGTCCAGCGCAGAGCAAGATCCCACTGCGACATCGACAGAACTGTTGCGTTGATCGGTTGCAAGACCCTCCAGCTCTGCCGAAGGGTTCGCGAAGTGTGTCAACTCATGGAGTCGGTGGGCAGCCTGCCATTCGTGAGCCCTTGAAAGATAATGAAAGTAACGAACATGAAATCGTGTGAAAGTGTGAAACACTGCGGCTCTGCCTGTCGTTGCCGACAAAACAGTTCTCGTGAGGACTGTTTGCCGATACTTTCAAGGCCACCCATGAATCCGATGTTCTTCCTCTTCACAATCCTGCCGTTGATGGCGGGCATTTTCCTTCCAGAGGTGGTGGCCGGAGAGACAAAACGTCCGCGAAGTATCTCGGGAATTTATCCCCATCTGGCCTCATTCAATAACGAAAACGAATGCGGTACGGGTGCCGTGGTTCCCTGGGCGGACCGACTCTGGGTGGTCACCTATGGACCGCATCTTCCCAAAGGCTCCAGCGACAAACTGTACGAGATCGACCGGAATTTAAATCTGGTTGTGCGTCCCGAGAGCATTGGTGGAACCCCGGCAAACCGCATGATTCATCGGGAGTCTGAACAACTTTTCATTGGGCCTTACGCCATCGATTCGGCTCGTCGGGTTCGCGCGATTCCCTACACCACCATGTTCGGACGTCACACCGGCACCGCCAGACACCTCACCGATCCCACCCACTGGGTTTATTACGCGACCATGGAGGAAGGGGTTTATGAGCTCAATGTTCACAGTCTCGAAGTCAGGCGGCTTTGGACGGACGAGCAACAGCAGGGCGGTCGGCATTCCGGTCTGCCGGGGTATCACGGCAAAGGCTTTTTTTCTGGGCAGGGGAGGGTGGTTTATTCCAACAATGGCGAGCATGGTGCAGCGGCCCTGGTCAACCCCTCGATACCATCCGGAGTCCTTGCTGAATGGGATGGAATCTCGGACCAGTGGCGGATCATACGCAGGAATCAGTTCACCGAGGTTACGGGCTTGCGAGGTTTGACGGGAAACGCAGGTAACGAGGGCGGCCCGATCTGGTCGATTGGCTGGGATCATCGTTCGCTGATCCTGATGGTGTTGGATGGCGGAAAATGGTTTTCCTACCGGCTCCCAAAGGCCAGTCATTGTTACGATGGCGCGCACGGGTGGAACACAGAATGGCCCCGCATCAGGGATGTCGGAACCCCAGGCCGTCCTGATCTGCTGATGACCATGCACGGGATGTTCTGGAGTTTTCCCGAAGGCTTTTCCTCCAGCCGGTTGGCCGGGATCCGACCCCGGTCCACATATCTGAAGGTGATCGGTGATTTTTGCAGATGGAATGATCGGGTTGTCTTTGGATGTGATGACACGGCACGCAGCGAGTTTTTGAACAAGCGGCGCACCAAGGGAAACCTGGAAGGGCCTGGTCAATCCCAGTCCAATCTCTGGTTCGTGGACCCGGAGACACCCGACCAGCTGGGGGCTCCGCTGGGGCGAGGTGGCGTCTGGGTGCAGGACTCACTTCAAGCCGGGGAGACCTCCGAGCCGTTCCTTTTTTCGGGGTTTGATCGGCGCGGGCTTCAACTGACCCATGACTCAGGTCATCCCGTCACCTTTCGACTCGAAACCGATCTGTTGGGGAACGGTCGTTGGGAAACGCTTCGGGAATGCACCGTACAGCCCGGAGCACTGGAATGGATTGAATTCGGCGCTCGTGAGCGAGGGGCATGGATCCGTCTTCAGTGTCTGCAGGAGGCAAAATCTGTGACTGCCTTTTTCCAATACTCAAACCGGGACCGCCGACGTGATCGGCCGGACGCGCGGTTTTCGGGGGTCGCTGAGTTGGATTCTAGACATGTTCAAGGAGGTATTGTTCGTGCCCGTGGCGAAAAGAAAAAAACCCTGGCGCTCGCTGCCGCGACCTCTTCCAACGGGGTGTACCGCACGACCGGATTTTATGAATTGGATGGCGATCTGAAACTCAGGCGGGTCACGGACCCAACTGCGGAGGAATACACGCGATCCCGGGCGGCAATCCCGGCCGGGGTTGTTACCGTCGATTCAACCTCGGTCCTCGTCGTGGATGATCTCGGTCGACGGTGGCGTCTGCCCAAGGGAGATCCAGCATTCGATCGTCCCGGCGCATTGGGGCCGGAGCGGGTGGACCGGGAAATTTGCACGGAAAGGGATGTGTTCCATGTGCACGGCACATTTTACGAACTCCCGGCTGAAAATGCTGGTGGGTTTTCAAGGATCCGACCCATAGCTACGCACAACTTTCGCATCCATGATTTCTGTTCGTATCGTGGCATGATGGTGTGGACGGGGCTTAAAGCCGGAGTCGCCACTTCAGGTCATGTTATCAGGTCCGATGACGGCTTGGCCTCCGTCTGGTTGGGCACGGTGGATGACCTGTGGTTTCTGGGCAAGGTTCGCGGCAGGGGTGGCCCTTGGGAACGGACCAGGGTTCGGGCCGGTGAGACCAGCGATCCGTATCTGCTGGCTGGTTATGATCAAAAAACACTCCGACTCACGAATTATGGCGAGGCTGATGTGGAGATGGAGGTGCAGGTGGATCTGACGGGATCAGGATGTTGGAAGACCTACAGGCTGTTTACGGTAAAGCCTGGCAAACCAACGGAGCACAGGTTTTCGGACGCCTTTTCAGCCTACTGGATCCGGTTCTTTTCACGATCGGACGCAGTCGTGTCTACATCGCTCGACTACCGCTGATGGGGGTGACTTCTAATGAGGTTAACAAGCCAAAAAAGGGATGGCTCTAGCTTTTGACAGCCGGAGGGCCGGCCGATAGTTTTGGAGCATGAAATCCCTAGCACAGACTAAGCCGGGGGAGACCCGCACCCCATTCCGAATTTTGGCGGGAGTCGTGGCGGCGGTGGTTTTGATCATCGGGTTTCCGGCCGCGGTGATGGAGACCTTTCGCACTGGCGGTTGGGAAGCTGCGTTCTGCGGGATCTGCTGTGTCTACGCTGGAGTAGGGCTCGCAATGGGCGCTCGAACCGGTCGGTGGTACGGGGCTTAAAACTTCAAGCCTAGCCGCGACTTACGCGAAGGGCCTTAGCCGTAACAATTCAGCAGAGTTTTTAACGCGAAGGCGCAAAGGGCCAGAGGCGCAGAGGAATTGATTCTATTTCCATGGAGTGTACGCCTCACTATTTGGTGCGTGG
>Ga0172373_10001520_pt1 | contig 37488 bp, 38 predicted proteins | sample Lak10m_2_FD_114546 | JGI IMG/M metagenome (GOLD analysis project Ga0172373, IMG submission 114546) | Freshwater microbial communities from Kabuno Bay, South-Kivu, Congo - kab_092012_10m | ecosystem: Environmental > Aquatic > Freshwater > Lake | place: Democratic Republic of the Congo... | reverse complement strand
GGGGCACGCGGCATGATTCAACTCTCGGCCCACTACACAGTGGCCAGAATGCTTGAGCGAGATGACTTCACTAAGCGTTATAAGGGCGGAGTCCCCATCTCGGTCCATGAGTTTCTCTATCCTTTAGTCCAGGGCTACGATTCAGTCGCCTTGAGGGCGGATTTAGAGCTCGGGGGCACCGATCAGAAATTTAACCTCCTCATGGGCCGTGAGTTGCAACGTGAGTATGGGCAAGAGCCCCAGTGCATTCTGACGATGCCACTTCTGGTCGGACTGGATGGCGTTGAGAAGATGTCCAAGAGCAAGGGTAACTATGTTGGGATCTCTGAGAAGCCTTCCGAAATGTTTGGCAAACTTATGTCGATCTCTGATGTGCTGATGTGGAATTACTTTGAACTCTTGTCGTGGCGACCCATGACTCAGATTGCCGCATTGAAGGCCGAAGTCGAGTCGGGTCGAAACCCGCGTGACGTCAAAGTTGATCTCGCCGTTGAACTTGTCGCTCGGTTTCACGGCGACGTGGCCGCCCATCGAGCGGTCGAGGATTTTGAGGCGCGCGTCAAGCAGGGTGCAATCCCGGACGATATTGCGGAGATCACCTGCACGGCGACGCAGGCGAATGGCCTGGGCTTGGTTGCGGTGCTCAAGCAGGCCGGCCTTGTTCCGTCATCCTCTGAGGGGATTCGCAATATTGAGCAAGGAGGCGTTCGTGTTAACGGTGAGAGGATTGAAGATCGGCAGTGTCAACTCAGTCCTGGGGTCTATGTCGTCCAGGTGGGCAAGCGCAAATTCTCAAGGGTGACGATTAAATGAGCACCGAGCATGGCCTGGATCCCGTTTCATCGACGTTGAACATGTCGACGGGTAGGCCGCTAAGCCCTCTGCAAATCCTAGGCTGGATCACCATTACCGCTGTCTATTTTCTGATTCTGGTGGGCGGTACGGTGCGGGCGACGGGGGCGGGTATGGGGTGCCCCGACTGGCCGCTGTGCTTTGGTCAGTGGATTCCGCCGGTAGATGAGAGTCAGTTGCCTGCCAACTGGCGAGAAATTTATGCTGATCGTGGATATTCAACAGCCCCATTTGACGCAACAAAAACCTGGATCGAGTACATCAATCGACTCGTCGGGGCGTCAATTGGTGTGCTAATTCTGGCCTTCGTTGTGGTCTCTAGCCGGTATCGTCGGATTGATCCGCCCGTCTTCTGGGCAGCGGTCATTGCGCTTGTAGCGGTCGCCTTTAACGGATGGCTTGGATCACGGGTCGTATCATCGAATCTTAAGCCCGTCATGATTTCGCTGCATATGGCGGGCGCATTCTTTGTGCAGATGGCTCTGATCTACGCCACGACACGTGCGAGTCGGGAAGGGTTTGTGACCGAGGTGCGAGGGGTGTTGCCCTCTTGGTTTCGCAGTCTCTTGCTGTTCACGATGGGCGCGTTGATTGTGCAGATTATCTTGGGTTTACAGATTCGGGAGAGTATTGACGGGATTAGCAGAAGTATGACGGGAGCGGAGCGTGACCAGTGGATCGCGCTGGTACCGCAGATTTTCTATGTGCATCGCTCATTTTCATGGGTGATTCTTGGCCTTGCCAGCCTGCTCGTCTGGAAGATTTTCAGAAGTCGTCTTCGCAGAACCCGAGTGGGTCGATCCGCCGTGGTTTTAGTCGCATTGATCGTTTTTGAGATGCTTCTTGGCGGCGCTTTAAATCACCTGGGTTTTCCTGCCGTGGCCCAGCCCGTGCATCTGCTTGCGGCCCACCTTATTTTCGGGGTGTTGTGGTTTCAATGGTGTGTCTTGACGGTGAGTCGAGATACAGCCAGCACGATATTTTCTTCTCCAACGACGAATAGGAATTCTTATGTTTGATCGCCATATGCACCTCAATCAGCTTGATTCAGCTGTCGCCAAGGCCATTGCAGATGAGAATCTGCGGCAAGAGGCGCATATTGAACTGATTGCGTCTGAAAACTATGCAAGCCCAGCGGTAATGGAGGCGCAGGGCTCACAGCTGACAAATAAATACGCCGAAGGCTATCCGGGCAAGCGTTACTACGGGGGCTGCGAGCATGTCGACACGGTCGAGCAGATTGCGATTGATCGGCTAAAGAAGCTCTATGGGGCCGAGGCTGCAAATGTTCAGCCACACTCAGGGGCTCAGGCAAACCAGGCGGTATTCCTTGCATTTCTCAAGCCCGGTGACACGATCATGGGTTTGTCGTTGGCCGAGGGTGGCCATCTCACCCATGGAATGCCGCTCAACATGTCAGGCAAGTGGTTCAACGTTGTTGCCTATGGCCTAAACGCCAAAGAGGAAATTGATTACGACCGGATGGAGGCATTAGCCCATGCCCACAAGCCGAAACTTCTCATTGCCGGTGCCTCGGCCTACGCCTTAAAAACAGACTGGGCACGTTTTGCCAGGGTTGCCAAGGATATTGGCGCGATTTTTATGGTGGATATGGCGCACTACTCGGGGCTCATTGCGGGTGGTGTGTATCCGAATCCGGTGCCCCATGCGGATATTGTCACGTCAACCACTCACAAGAGTCTTCGTGGACCTCGAGGGGGCATTATTTTAATGAAGGCTGAGCATGAAAAAGCAATCAATAGCGCGGTCTTTCCGGGCCTGCAGGGGGGGCCTCTGATGCACGTGATTGCCGCTAAGGCGGTTGCTTTTGGAGAGGCGTTAAAACCGGAATTTAAAATTTACTCTCAAAAGATTCTTGATAACGCGCAGGCACTGTCTCAGGCGCTTGTCGCCCGAGGATTGCGGATCGTGTCGAGCCGAACAGAAAGCCACGTCATGCTCGTTGATCTTCGCGCAAAGTCAATTACAGGAAAGGCCGCCGAAGCGGCGCTCGGTGCGGCGCACATTACGGTGAATAAGAATGCGATCCCGAATGACCCCGAAAAACCCATGGTGACCAGCGGGATTCGGCTTGGAACTCCAGCCTGTACGACTCGGGGCTTTGGCGCTGAGGAGATGGCCCTGGTGGGCGACCTCATTGCAGACGTTCTTGAGGCGCCCTCTGATGATCGGGTCATCACAAAAGTACGTACTCAGGTGGGCAACCTCACGGCGAAGTTTCCGGTCTATCGCTAACTGAGACCGACGCGATGCATTGCCCCGCCTGCGGATCAGAGGATACCCAAGTCACTGAGACTCGGGTCTCAGAGGACGGTGTCGAGATTCGCCGTCGCCGGCGATGCCTTGCCTGCGGTCGACGATTCAAGACGGTTGAGCGAATTGAGCTGTCTCTGCCCTATGTTGTTAAAAAGAATGGGGCACGTCTTGAGTTTGATGAGAAACGGTTGCGCGCAAGTTTCTTGCTAGCTTTACGGAAGCGTCCAGTTCCGGCGGAAATTGTGGACGCAGCAGTTCGGCGCGTGGAAGAGCAGCTTGCGGCGAGTGGGGAACGCGAGGTCTCAACACAGCGTATTGGTGAGCTTGTGATGCATGAGCTCAAAAAGTTAGACAAGGTTGCTTATATTCGTTTTGCTTCGGTCTATCGCAGCTTTCAGGATGTAGCGGAGTTCCAAGAGCTTGTCGCTGAGGTGAGTCCGCGGCAGGGCTTGAGACCCAACCCAAAAATCCTCCGAAAATCAGAAAAGAAGAAGTAGATGTACACCTCCGATGATGAACGACTAATGCGTCATGCGCTTGGTTTGGCATCTCGGGGGCTCTATACGACCACGCCGAATCCAAGAGTAGGCTGCGTGCTGGCGAAAGATGGGATTATTGTGGGTGAGGGCTGGCATCGTCGTGCGGGTGAGGCCCATGCGGAGGTCCTGGCGATCGCAGATGCCGGCGCCCATCGTGCGTTGGGCGCAACCGCCTACATTACGCTCGAACCGTGTAACCATGTGGGTCGCACCCCCCCTTGTGTGGATGCGCTGCACCAGGCCGGGATTAAGCGGGTGATTGTCGCAATACAAGATCCAAATCCTCGGGTTGCAGGCCAGGGATTGCAACGATGCCGTGAGCTCGGCATGGATGTTCGGTGCGGCCTCCTCTCAGACGATGCAATGGATTTAAACCCGGGTTTTTTTAAACGAATGACGACCGGCCGGCCCTGGGTTCGAGCGAAGACAGCGATCTCCGTGGATGGACGCACTGCACTGTCTAATGGTGATAGTCACTGGATCACCAGCAGACTCGCGCGTGACGATGGTCATGCGTGGCGTGCGCGTGCCTGCGCAGTGTTAACCGGGATTGGTACCGTCAGGCACGATAACCCCCAGTTGAATGTGCGGGCTGTAGAAACGACGCGCCAGCCTCTGCGTGTGGTGGTTGATGCACGATTTGAAATTGATCTGCAGTCCGCGATTCTCGCGGGAGGGCATGCGCTCATTGTCGTTATTGTTGACCTAGAAAAGCCTGTTTATGCTGAAAAATTTTCGGCTTTACAAGAACGGGGTGTGGAGGTGGTGCAACTGCCGCCGACATCCGATGGCAAGGTCGATTTGGGTCAGCTGATGCAGGTACTCAGTCAGCGCGCAATGAATGAAGTGCATGTCGAGGCGGGCGCCCAGCTCACTGGCGCAATGATGCAGCAGGGCCTGATTGATGAGTGGCTGGTCTACATGGCTCCTATATTTCTCGGGGAGGGCCTTCCAATTGCCGCAGGCATCGGGCCATGGTCATCACCCGATCAGGCACCGCGTTGGCACTGGAAGCAGCCGACAGTAGTTGGGGATGCCCTGCGTGCCCAATTGGTAAAGGCTTAGGCGAAACGGCTAGACTCAGGCTATGTTTACGGGAATAGTCCAGGCGATTGGTGAGATTACCGAGGTTGTGCGACAGGGGGGTGACAGCCGTCTAACGATCACCTTTCGGGAATTGGACCGCACAGATGTTCGGATAGGCGACTCGATCGCGATTAATGGCGCATGCATGACGGTTGTCGCCTTGATGCCGCTGTCGTTTCAAGTCGACTTGTCCCAGGAAAGTCTTCAGCGCACCACACGGCTTGGTCAGCCTGGGCTGGTCAACCTCGAGAAGGCCATGTCCGCCTCAGATCGATTTGGTGGTCATCTGGTCAGTGGGCATATTGATGGGGTCGGGCAGATCAAAACAATTACGCCTATCGGAGAGTCCTGGGAAATGGTGGTGACATTACCTGCACACTGGGCACTGTACGTCTCGGAGAAGGGCTCCATTGCGCTCGACGGTGTTAGTCTCACGATCAATTCAGTCTGTGATCATGAGTCGACGACTGACGTTTACCTTAATCTCATCCCGCATACCTGGCAGCACACGACGCTGCAGCATCGACAGCCAGGCGATGCAATTAATGTTGAAATCGATTTGATCGCAAAACAAGTCGCCCGTACCCTCGAGAGGCTTCATCTAAAAAAGTAATCTATGACGACACGTTTTCTTTCTGAGTCAACTGAATTAATCAACGAGATCCGTGCGGGCCGAATGGTCGTTCTCGTTGATGATGAAGATCGAGAAAACGAGGGCGATCTTGTGATGGCGGCCTCAGCGGTAACCGCAGATGCCATTAATTTTATGGCCAAGCATGGCCGAGGTTTAATCTGCCTTACCCTGACACAGGCCCGCTGCGAGCAGTTAAATCTTCAGCTGATGGTGACCGATAATCGCTCATCGCATGGCACTGCATTTACGGTTTCAATTGAGGCGGCCCATGGGGTGACCACTGGGATCAGCGCTTCGGATCGTGCGACCACCATTGCGGCAGCTGTGGCGCAAACTGCGAGGCCTCAAGATCTCGTGCAGCCCGGACACATTTTTCCGTTAAAAGCTCAGCCGGGTGGCGTGCTGGCCAGGGCGGGGCATACAGAGGCCGGCTGCGACTTAGCCCAGCTTGCAGGCCTTGAGCCGGCTTCAGTGATCTGTGAGATTTTAAAAGACGACGGATCGATGGCACGACTTCCTGATCTTATCGAGTTTGCAAGAGTTCATGGCCTGAAAATCGGAACCATTGCAGATCTCATCAAATACCGCAGTGCTAATGAGAGTCTCGTCACGCGGCTATCTGATCGTCCGATCCGTACCGTTCACGGTGAGTTTCGTCTTGTCGTTTACGAGGACCGGGCGGCCCATCAACCCCATCTCGCCCTCGTGATGGGCAGTCTCGCGCCGGAGCGTGAGAGTCTGGTTCGGGTTCACGAGCCCTTTACCGTTCTAGATGCCATTGACACGGAGGGTGGTGCCCACAGCTGGGGCCTTGCGCGGGCTCTCGAGGCGGTTCGGGCCCATGGGGAGGGCGTGGTCGTGATGCTGAATTGCGCACCTCCCGCGGGTGTTCTGCTTGAGAAATTGCGGGCAACGAATCCTCGGGAATCATCGGGTGGGCCGAGTGCACAATTACGGAACTATGGGCTCGGGGCAGCAATCTTGCGGGATCTGGGTGTGGGCAAGATGCGGATATTGTCGCAACCCAGAAAAATGCCCAGCATGATGGGCTTCGGTTTGGAAGTCGTCGGATATCGAGGTGGGGATGATGATGAATGAATTAAAGGTTGACTCCGATGGTGAAGGCCTTCGGATTGCAATTGTTCAAGCCCGGTTTAATGAGTCGATTGGTGAGGCGCAGCGCGAGGCCTGTCTAAAGGAATTATTAGCACTCGGCGTCGATCTCAACGACATCGTCGCGATTACGGTCCCCGGCGCTCTCGAGATTCCATTGGCCTTGTCGCAGCTTGCAGAAACGGGGCGTTTCGACGCCTTGATCGCGCTTGGCGCTGTGATTCGTGGGGAGACCTATCACTTTGAAATTGTTTCTCATGAATCAGCTGCAGGAATTGGGCGGGTTGCAATGGAATTTCATATTCCGATTGCCAATGGGGTCCTGACAACCGACACCGATGAACAGGCAGCCGCCCGGGCGACTGACAAAGGCCGGGATTGCGCCCGGGTAGCGGTTGAGATGGCGAACCTACTGTTTGCGATTGATGATCAATTAAGCCGTGATGACGAATAAGACCCCTGGTACTGCGGGCCGTGTCGATCGGGTTGCGCGGGGAACGCGCCGCGCCTCTCGGGGGCTGGCAGTGCAGGGGATCTATCAGTGGCTCGTTGCCAGCCAAGAGGCGGAGGCGATTGAGGCATTTCTACGCGAGCAGGACGCTTTTGAGCGCTGTGACAAGGAGTATTTCTCGGAGCTTTTGTATGGCGTCTTGCGCGACCCCACTGCACTTCGAGAGTCGTTTTCGTCTCAGCTTGATCGACCACTGCAGGAGTTATCCCCGGTTGAGCACGCCATTTTGTTGCTCGCAACCTATGAGTTCTTGCATGCCCCAGCGGTTCCCTATCGCGTGATCATCAATGAAGCCATTGAACTGGGAAAGTCATTTGGCGGGACTGACGGTCATAAGTACATTAACGGCGTCCTCGATAAACTTGGGTCTCAACTCCGTCCACATGGCTAGGGTCGGCGAATTTAATTTTATTGATCAATTCCTGAAGACCCAGTCGGCGCAGGCACAGTCGTTTCATCGCCAGCCTTATGCCCTAGGAATTGGCGACGATGCGGCACTCATCCCGCCTTCAGCGTTGGGCCCTGACGAGCAGCTCGCCGTCTCAACAGACATGCTCATCGAGGGCCGTCATTACGTTGTCGATGTGGATCCCCGGTCGCTCGGCCACAAAGCGCTCGCCGTTAATCTGTCCGACCTTGCGGCCATGGGCGCAAGGCCCGTGGGGTGCACCCTCGCCGCCGCGTTACGGTCCATTGACGAGGCCTGGCTGAGAGAATTTCTAGAGGGTTTTTTTGAGTTATCTCGAGACTTTCAGTGCCCGCTGATCGGCGGCGACACAACAGGCCTATCCGCGGGGGCTTCTCAGGTGTTCTCGGTTACGGTGTTAGGCGCGGTTCCGGTTGGGCAGGCCCTGCGGCGCGACGGCGTTCGTATCGGTGATGACCTGTGGGTTTCGGGGATGCTGGGGGGGCCAGCCTACGCCCTGAGTCAAGCGTCTCAACAAGAGAAGTTGAATTGGCCAGCACCGCGACTCGCCTTGGGTGCGCAACTCCGCGGAATTGCGACAGCCGCTATTGATGTCTCGGATGGTCTGGGCTCTGAGATTGGGCACCTGTTGACCGCATCGGGAGCGGTCTGCGCCGCACGGGGCGAGAGCGGTGCCCTTTCAGCAGTAATGAACTGGGAGGCGATCCCGCTCAGTCGAGATGTACAGAGGGCAGTTGACGCCCAAGCACTTGATGTTAACGACGCACGAATATTTGCTGTTACGGGTGGCGACGAGTACGAACTCGCCTTTACTGCGCCCGTTCAGCGCCGCGAGGAAATCCGAGGTCTGATGCAGCCTCTCGGTCTCGAGCTCACTCGCATCGGATCAATCCAGGGGTCGAATTCGCAACAGATTGTTTGGCAGACCGCCGATGGCAGCGCCATTGACCGCGCAACTGAGGCAAGATGTCAACAGCCTGGGTTTACTCATTTTTAATTTCACCGCGCAAGCTCTATGAAAACGCTCGCATCAGAGATTTGGAGGCAGCATCCAGCGCATCTTATTGCCTTTGGTTTTGGTAGCGGCCTATTTCCAGTTGCACCTGGAACTATTGCGACACTCTGGGCCTGGGTTGTCTTCATTATGATCGATCCCTTGTTATCTGATCTGTCTTGGGCGGTACTGCTGTCTGCGGGCTTATTTATTGGGGTCTGGGCCTGCTCGATCACCGGGCGCGCTATGGGGGACCCCGATTCTTCGGCGATGGTCTGGGATGAAATCATTGCATTCTGGTGTGTACTGTGGGTATTGCCCAAGGCGACCGATCCTGCGGGGTTTGTCGCCATGGGCGAAGTGCCGGAGTGGCTAATTCAGCTCGTTGGCTTCGCCTTGTTCCGGTTTTTCGACATCGTGAAGCCCCCGCCGATTCGGACGATTGATCGCCTCAGCCATGATGGCTGGGGCGTCATGCTTGATGACCTTTTTGCCGCAGGCTATACCCTTATCGCCTGCGCTCTATTGCTGCGCCTCGCCCACTTAATCGGTTTTTAATGTCAGGCGTGCGACACGATACAACCCCGCTGTTGTTCGGCCTTGCCATCGGATTTGCATTGACTCGAATCGGTGGTCGTTTGATGACGGCAGAGTCTTGTACCGGAGGCCTCGTCAGTCATTGGATCACCGCAGTTCCTGGTACAAGCGCATGGTTCGATGGGGGTGTTGTGGCCTACGCCAATGCGGCCAAGGTCGGATTGTTGGAAGTCCGTGACGCGACGCTCGCCAGCCGGGGTGCAGTGAGCGCGGAGACAGCGGCTGAGATGGCCCAGGGGTTACGAAGACAACACCGTCATTGTCTTGGCGGCTTAGTCGAGGCCGAAGCAGATCCGTTGTTTGCAATTTCAGTGACCGGCATTGCAGGGCCGGAGGGGGCGTTACCGGGTAAGCCGATTGGAACAGTCTTCTTCGGCTGGGCCACGCCCCAGAATGTCACCACGGGTCGACGGGTATTTTCCGGCGGGCGCGGGGAGATCCAGCGTCAGGCCGCGTTCTGGGCGCTTTCAGGCCTATTGGGCCGACTCATAACCTAGACTTTTTTCTAATGGCCGCATCGGGATCGGGCCCGTAGAATCAAAAAATGCTTGTACCCTGGTTTTTTGTACAGTAGTATTTCACCCAAGCGGCAGCGCTGGTCACTTCGGGGATCCCACTGCTTTGGCCCCATGATTTCTCAAAGGAAAAATAATGCAAGACAAACAAGATAAGAACCGCGCAGAAAAAGCAAAAGCGCTTGCCGCTGCCCTGTCTCAAATTGAAAAGCAGTTTGGCAAGGGGTCGGTGATGCGAATGGGCGAGAACGAGATCGCACCCGATATCCAGGTAGTTTCGACAGGCTCTCTTGGCCTCGACATCGCTTTAGGTGTCGGTGGCCTGCCCCGCGGCCGAGTCGTTGAGATTTACGGGCCAGAGTCTTCCGGGAAGACCACGCTCACCCTGCAGGTGATCGCAGAAATGCAGAAACTCGGCGGGACCTGTGCCTTTATCGATGCCGAGCACGCCCTCGATACTCAGTACGCGCAAAAGTTAGGCGTCACGCTCAGCGATTTATTAATCTCTCAGCCCGACACGGGCGAGCAGGCGCTTGAGATTGTGGATGCTTTGGTGCGCTCAAGTTCAGTCGATCTTATTGTGATCGATTCAGTCGCTGCCCTTACACCTAAGGCGGAGATTGAGGGTGAGATGGGAGACTCGCTTCCGGGCCTGCAGGCGCGGTTGATGTCACAGGCGTTGCGAAAACTTACAGGCACGATTAATCGTACCAATACGCTCGTGATCTTTATCAACCAGATACGTATGAAGATTGGTGTGATGTTTGGAAACCCGGAGACGACAACGGGCGGGAATGCGCTGAAGTTCTATTCGTCAGTCCGGCTCGACATACGTCGAACGGGCTCCATCAAGAAGGGCGATGAGGTCACCGGGTCCGAAACGAAGGTCAAGGTCGTTAAGAACAAGGTTGCGCCTCCGTTTAAAGCTGCGACCTTCGATATTTTGTACGGTGAGGGCATTTCCCGCCTCGGCGAGATTATCGATCTTGGGTCTGAGGCTGATATCGTCGAAAAGTCGGGGGCGTGGTACAGCTATAACGGCGAGCGTATTGGGCAGGGTAAAGATAACGCTCGTGAGTTTTTGAAACAGAATCCTGATATGGCGATTGAGATTGAAAATAAGCTTCGGGAAAAATTCGGGGTCAATGCGCGCCAGGTTGGTGAAGCAGCGTCGATCACTGAAGACGAGGTCTAAAAACAAGCGCAGCCTTGAAGCCTCCGCTCGCGCCCCTTTCTTGCGCTGCTCTTCGGGTTAGGGCTATCGCAGCACTGACCCGAAGAGAGTACTCTCGAGCGGAGCTTTTCAAAAAACTCGCATCATTGGCTGAGTGTCCAGATCAACTTAATCAGGTGCTCGATCTGTTGGTCCGAGAGGGCCTCCTGTCTGACGAGCGCTTTGCCGATTCAGTCACTCGATTGCGGGGTGCAAAGTACGGAGCCGACCGGGTGCGCTATGAGTTGCGGCAGAAAGGAATTTCAGGCGACACGCTCGAAGCCGCGGTTCAGCACTTAAGAGATACAGAGTCAGAGCGGCTAGAGGTCGTCTGGACACGCAAGTTCGGCACCGCTCCGTTGGGGCTGGAGGAGTCTGCACGACAGCAGCGCTTTCTGGCCCAACGGGGATTTACGACTGAGTCCATCGGGCAGTTCTTTCGACGCCTGAGATCCCGCTAGAGTCCCTGTTTTCCGGAGTTTTCTCCAAAAGTTGACTGTGCGCTGCGTGATAAACTTCGCGAGTCACTCAGGGGGCTTACGACATGAAAATTCATGAATACCAGGGCAAAGAAATTCTGCGCAAATATGGGGTTGCGGTGCCGCGTGGCACACCCTGCTTCACGGCTGATGAGGCGGTCAAGGCAGCCCAGGGCCTTGGGGGCTCCGTCTGGGTTGTAAAAGCCCAGATTCACGCCGGGGGGCGCGGAAAAGGTGGTGGCGTTAAGGTTGCGAAGTCGCTCGATGAGGTCAAGAGCTATGCCTCGAGTATTCTCGGAATGCAGCTGATCACCCACCAGACTGGATCCGGCGGCCAGAAAGTGCGTCGGCTCTTGATCGAAGAGGGCGCCAATATTCAAAAGGAGCTCTACGTCGCGGTGGTCACCGATCGCGTGACCCAGCGCGTTTGCGTGATGGCCTCAAGCGAGGGCGGAATGGATATCGAAGAGGTGGCCGCAACCCATCCAGAAAAGATTCATAAGGTCTTTGTTGACCCAGCAAAAGGCTTGACAGACTCCGAGGCCGATCAGCTTGCGACAGAGATTGGCGTACCAGCGGCATCCGTACCCCAGGCAAGAATTATTTTGAAGGGTCTGTACCAGGCGTTTTGGGATACTGATGCATCTCTCGCTGAGATTAATCCACTCATCCTGACCGGTGATGGCAGAGTCATTGCATTAGATGCCAAGTGGAATTTTGATTCAAACGCGCTGTTTCGGCACCCAGACATTATTGAGATGCGCGACCTCGACGAAGAAGATCCCGCTGAAATTGAGGCCTCCAAATTTGATCTGGCCTATATTCAGCTTGACGGAAACATTGGGTGTCTCGTCAACGGTGCCGGACTTGCAATGGCCACAATGGATACCATCAAGCTGTTTGGTGGCGAGCCCGCCAACTTCCTCGATGTAGGGGGCGGTGCGACCACTGAAAAAGTCACAGAAGCTTTCAAAATCATGCTGGGCAATCCAAAGGTGAAGGCTATTCTCGTCAATATCTTTGGCGGCATCATGCGTTGTGATGTCATCGCCGAGGGTGTTGTCGCCGCATCGCGTGCGGTTGGCTTAAAAGTACCGTTAGTGGTCAGGATGAAGGGCACTAATGAGGATCAGGGTAAAAAGATTCTTGCTGATTCTGGGCTGCCCATCATCACTGCAGACACGATGGCGGATGCTGCAAAGCAGGTTGTTGACGCCGCCAAAAAAGCTTGAGGCCAAGGAGAAACTCAAACCATGTCGATTCTTATCAACAAAAATACGAAGGTGATCACCCAAGGTATCACGGGTAAGACCGGTCAGTTTCACACGCGGATGTGTCGTGATTACGCCAATGGAAAGAATTGTTTTGTCGCGGGCGTGAACCCGAAAAAGGCAGGCGAGGATTTTGAGGGCATTCCAATTTATGCATCCGTTAAAGATGCCAAAGCCGCCACAGGCGCGACGGTATCGGTGATCTATGTTCCGCCTGCGGGCGCCGCAGAGGCGATATGGGAAGCGGTTGAGGCTGATCTCGATTTGGCGATTTGTATCACAGAAGGTATCCCAGTCCGGGACATGATGGTTGTAAGGAACAAAATGAGAGCGCAGAACAAGCGCACCCTGGTCCTGGGTCCAAACTGTCCGGGGCTGATCACACCCGAGGAGATCAAGATTGGCATCATGCCGGGTCATATTCATCGCAAAGGCAAGATCGGGATTGTCTCCCGGTCCGGCACCCTCACTTACGAGGCGGTTGGTCAGGTAACCGAGATGGGCCTGGGCCAGTCCTCGGCCGTCGGTATTGGGGGCGATCCGATTAATGGCCTAAAGCACCTCGATATTCTGAAGCTCTTCAATGATGATCCGGACACTGAAGCGGTGATTATGATTGGTGAAATTGGTGGGCCCGACGAGGTTAACGCAGCCGAGTGGGCAAAGGCGAATATGAAAAAGCCCATTGTTGGATTTATCGCCGGGGTGACGGCCCCGCCTGGAAAACGTATGGGACATGCGGGCGCGCTGATATCCGGAGGCGCCGATACCGCGCAGGCAAAGCTCGAAATCATGGAGGCATGCGGCATCCGGACAACTAAAAACCCGTCAGAAATGGGAAAATTATTAAAGTCTGTGCTGTAGAGTCTCGGGCTTGACCATTCAGGGGGCCTTGCCGAACAGGGGTTGGCAAAGGCCCTTTGGTTTTGTGTTGCATTCGACCGAGAGGTAGCTATGGAATTTGGAAGCCCGGCGTTTTGGATCGCACTATTACAGATTGTTTGGATTGACCTACTTCTGTCTGGCGATAACGCAATTGTCATCGCTCTAGCCTGCCGCAATCTCCCCGAGAAACAGCGGCGTCTCGGAATATTCTGGGGTGTATTTGCTGCTGTAGCGCTGCGGGTCGTGTTAACCGCATTCGCCGTGCAACTCTTAGAGATACCCTACCTTAAAAGTTTCGGAGGGTTACTCCTGGTTTGGATAGGGGTAAAACTTGTCATGCCTCAGGCCGACGAGGCAGGTCACGAGATCGAGGCCAAAGATAAACTCTGGGCTGCTGTCAAAACAATCGTGATCGCGGATTTTGCAATGTCGCTGGATAACGTAATTGCGGTGGCCGGCGCAGCAAAGGGCAGCATGTTCCTCTTGATTTTTGGACTTGCGCTCTCGATTCCCTTAGTGGTCTGGGGGTCGAAGATTGTATTGGCGCTTATGAATCGATTCTCATGGATTGTTGTCGCCGGAGGTGGTCTGCTGGGCTATCTCGCTGGTGAGATGATTCAGACCGACCCAGGTCTTCGCGACCTCTGGAGCGTGTCCCTCGGCCTGCCGCCTCATGCACTTTCTTGGGCCGGGATCGTGTTGGTCATTGGACTCGGTAAGTGGTTAACGATGCGAGCAGAAAAGAAAGAGACAACGACATGAACCCTCCGGATAAAAATTCCAAAACCTTATTGAAAACAATGGGCCTTGTCGCCCTATTGGCCTTTATCGTCGCCGTGCTGATTCGTTAAGGTCTGACGAGATCTCGAAATTGTCAATGAGTCGCGTTTTGCCGAGCCGAGCGGCACCGAGCACGACGAGATCGACTGCCTGGGCAAGGTCCTCGGCTGTGGGCAGCTTCAAATCAACACGGCGTCTAACGGAGAGGTAGTCGGTCTCCCAACCCCGCTGATTGAGAGTCTGTGTCGCGGACGACTCAAGAGCCTTGAGGTCGGGCGATGTAAGTGGCCCTCTCATGGTGGTCTCTTGAACCCGTGAGGCAACCTGCCACAATGTCTTTGACAGCCAGACTGCCTCAGCCCGCTCATCTTTATTGAGATAACGGTTTCGCGATGACATTGCGAGCCCATCTGATTCGCGAACTGTCTCGGCAGCAACAATTTCTGTCGGAATAGAGAACTGATTGCACATCCGGCGAATAATCATGAGTTGCTGATAATCCTTCTTACCAAAGATCGAGACCTGAGGCTGCACACATTGAAATAATTTCATAACGACCGTGGTGACCCCCACAAAGAATCCCGGCCTGAATTCGCCCTCTAGAATATCGCCAAGATCGTGTGGCGGGCTAATTCGATACTCCTGGGGTACCGGATACATCTCTCGCTCGTTCGGAGCAAACAACACATAGACTCCTTCCTTTTCGAGTTTCTCAACGTCATCCTCCAGCGTGCGCGGGTAGGAATCAAAATCTTCGTTCGGGCCAAACTGGAGTCGATTCACAAAAATTGATGCAACGACTGGATCCCCGTGCTGTGCAGCAAGCCGCATGAGGGAGAGATGGCCATCGTGAAGGTTCCCCATAGTGGGTACAAATGCGGTTCGAAGCTGCCCGCGGAGTTGGGCGCGCAACTCGGCAATGGAGTGTATGACCTTCACTAGCGACCCCTCTCAATGCTAATCATGAAGCGCGTTAAAAAAAGATCGGCGACCGCGGTAGCCCGCAATCTGCTGGATCAGAGCGTCGAAATCATCTTCGCGATCAATCGGATTAAGCTGATCAGTATTCACAATCAATAGCGGTGACTGATCATAATGATGAAAATAACTGGTATACGCCTCAGAGAGTCTACGCAGATAATCTTCAGACATGGACTGCTCCATTGGAACACCGCGCTGTCGAATACGCTCAATGAGGCTCTCGGCTGAGGCCTGAAGGACCACGACCAGGTCAGCGGCAGGCGCCTGCGGGCGTTGGGCCTCATAGATCTTTCGATAGAGCGATAACTCCTCATCAGACAGGGTTAGGCTTGCAAAAAGAGGATCTTTTTCAATCATAAAATCACTGACAATCAGCTCAGCAAACAGGTCGCGCTGCGCGACCTCGCGAAGCTGATCAATACGCTGAAATAAGAAAAAGAGCTGTGTCGGTAGTGCGTAACGCGCGCTATCACGATAGAACTTTGATAGAAAAGGATTCCCCTCAGGCGCCTCGAGCAGGGGAGAATATCCAAATCGGCTTGCAAACTTCATGGCAAGACTGCTCTTCCCAACGCCAATCGGGCCCTCAATAACAATCGAGCGAAAACGATCCGTCCACGCGGGTCTCTGATTAATCGGGGGTGTTGTGCTGCTCATCAACTCTATTGTCTCACCATGCGGTGACCTGCTCACGCTGCGTTGGGCTGAGCTGGGCACACCAAAAGCTCGCGGGCTGCAAGGTCTTCGAATCTGGGGGGCCAAGTAATACGGTGTCGTCGAGTTCGCATAAGGGGATCAGCACAAACGCACGACCGTGTGCCCGAGGGTGTGGCAGGGTAAGCGCGTCGCTCTCAAGACGCTGGCCGCTTTGCGCAATGAGATCAAGGTCGAGTGTCCGCGGGGCATGCCGTGCGAGTCGCGTGCGACCAAACTCCGATTCGAGGCTTAGTAGCACCGCCATGAGCGTCGACGGGCATAACCCCGTCGAGACCTCAACCACGGCATTACAGAAGTCCGGCCCAGTTGCGTCAATAGGCACTGTTCGGTAGAACCGGGAGCGCCGCCTGAGATGAAGATCAGCCAACTCTGAGAGCCGATTAATCGCACGCTCGAGGGCCTTGCCGGGATCACTCAGATTAGCTCCGAGCGCAATATAGGCGGATCCCAACATCTCGGGTGGACGTCTATGAATCCAGGAATGAATCGGACAGGCGCTGCGCTCCCTCGGGCGAGACCCGCTTGCGTCGTCGTCGGCTTGGCCTTGCACTGGATCCGCTGCTGCGCGCGCCGGAGATCTGCGACTGTAGGGTCGCCCGAGCGCTGGAGTCGCCCTCAATGTAGTGTGTCCACCAGTCCGAGAGACTTACGTCGCACTGCCCAGATTCAGCGCGCAGTAAGAGAAAGTCATATCCCGCCCGAAATCGCATGTGGGCCATCAGGCGGGCTACACTCGCCGCCTGCCGCTTCTCAAAACGGGGCTGCAACAGCCAGATCTCCCGCATGTCGGCAACGTAACGACGCTGAATCGCTAGCGCATCGAGGTGTTGGTCAATAACCTCGTCAATTGCTTGATTCAGCGCAGGGATGAGATGCTCGCCCTCCTGGTGTAGCTGTTGCCATCGGACACGGACAAGATTCCAAAGCAAGGCGGCAAATAAGAATCCGGCCGAGACGGGCTTGCCTTCGTGAATTCGGTCGTCAGTCGCTCGTAGCGCCAGTGCTATGAACTGAACAGCACTTGGCTCACGCTCCTCAAAAATAAGATCAAGCAGGGGTAGGCAGCCGTGATGTAAACCCTGCTCTCGGAGTTGTCTGAGACCTTCATAGGAGTTGCCGGAATATAAGAGCTTCAACATTTCATCAAAAAGTCGCGCATTTGGGACATTCTGAATCAGGCTCGCCAGTTGACGAATCGGCTGACTGGTGCTGGGTTCAATCTCAAAATCGAGTTTCGTCGATAGCCGAATCGCACGCAGCATACGGACAGGATCTTCTCGGTATCGGTGCTCGGCATTACCGATCATCCGTAGAATGCGATCATTTAGATCTTTTACCCCGCGGTGATAGTCAAGAACCTTGTCACTGATTGGGTCGTAATACAAGGCGTTCACAGTGAAGTCACGGCGCGTCGCATCCTCATGCTGCTCGCCAAATACATTGTCGCGTAGCACTCGGCCATGTTCGTCGATATCAGTATCTTCGGCTTGTAGAGCACGGAATGTAGAGACCTCAATGGTGTCTGGACCAAACATGACATGAACCAACCGAAATCGCCTTCCAATAATTCGGGCACGTCGAAAACATTGCTGTACCTGCTCAGGCTCTGCGTTCGTTGCAACATCAAAATCCTTGGGTCGTATACCGAGCAGTAGGTCGCGGACTGCCCCGCCGACCACAAAGGCGTGGAACCCTGCTTTTTGGAGCCCTTCAATGGTTCGCATCGCGGCCTGAGAGACGAGGCGCTGATCAATTCCAATCCGGCCCCCTTTAAATACCTCTGGCTCATGAGGTGTCCGCTCATGACTGCGCCGGATCGCCTTCGATGAGAGCCCCCCCGGGGCAAGTCGTGAGAGTGTCTTAAAAATTTTTCGAATCATGGGGTGACTAATCGTCCGTTGTGGCGGTGCGATCGAATAGCGCAAGTACAGGCCATCCCGCCGAAATCGCATGAGCCCGGAGTCGTTGGTCAGGATTGACAGCGATCGGATCGGTAACGGCTGCTAACAGCGGTAGGTCATTAAACGAGTCGCTATAAAAAAGCGATGAAGAGAAATCGCTCAGCCCCAATCCTTGCTGGGCAAGCCACTGATTCACCCGAGTCACCTTGCCCTCCCGAAAGCTCGGCAATCCGTGGGGCCTGCCTGTAAAGTTTCCATCTGCGTCGGTCTCAACTTCGGTCGCAATGAGATGTTGAAGTCCAAATTCGCGTGCAATCGGCCCCGTGATGAACGCGTTAGTCGCAGTGACAATGGCGCAGAGCGCACCGCTATCCTGGTGTTGCTGTACAAGCGCCTTGGCGTTCGGATGGAGATTTGGGCGAATCACCTCTTGGATGAACTGCTCCCGCCAGGTAAGGAGTTGCGCTCTTGGGTGTTGCGCCAGAGGGGCGAGTTGGAAGTCCAGGAATTCGGCGATATTAAGCGTTCCTGCACAGTACTGGGCGTAGAAGTAATCATTTCGCTTGGAGTACCAATCCGCATTAACGACCTTGATATCAACTAGAAAATTAGCCCAAGAGACATCGCTATCGATAGGCAACAGGGTATTGTCGAGATCAAAGAGTGCGAGCTGCTGCATGCGGAGGATCCAGGAGTTCTTTGAGAAGTGGAATGGTGACTGGCCGTTGTTGTGACAGCGATAATTCATTAAGGCCGTCTAATACCCTGATGAGCAGACCAAGATCGCGCGGAAGGTGTGTCAGTAAATAGGCCAAGAGTTCATCTGTAATTGGTAGCCCCAGCTTGAGCGCCCTGTCGCGTAGTGCCTGTTTTTTTTCATCGTCGTTAAGTTCATGTAGTTCAAAAATCAGGCTCTGACTAATCCGGGTTCTCAGGTCATCTCGCAGCTGCAGGTGGTGTGGCGCAGACGTTGCAGTTGACACAATTCGGTCTCCAGCCTCCCGCGCGGCATTGTAAAGGCGAAACAGTGCCTCAGCGGTCTTTTCTGAGGCGGCGTCAAGATTATCAATCAGCCAAATCGAGGGGCCTACAGCCGGATGGTCCGCCTTTGCATTGATGCTGTCCTGGATGAATTCGGCGGTGCTGGAGTTGTCCGTCCGGTCCAAGTTCAGGATTCGCGCCGTCTGGCCGAGCTGGTTGGCCCAAGCCCTGAGCCAGAAGCTCTTCCCGGCTCCCGGCCCTCCCCAGAGGTGAACCGTCGCGAAGCGACCTTTCGCCTGTGGCGACAAGAGGGCCTGCAGGGCCGTTAAGGCCGCCGCATTTCGACCTGCGACACCCTGGTCGAGGCGTGGTGAGGGCGGGTCGATGAGATTGAGGGGTAACTGCATGGCCTCCAGGTGTCCGCGGTGGGACCGTAAGTTCAATAAAATGGCGATTTTAGAAAGAAACCCGCCATGAGTTCAGCAAACCCCAGCCCACCATCGGCCATACCGATGACCTATCGTGATGCCGGTGTCGATATCGATGCGGGCGATGCCTTGGTCGATCGTATCAAGCCTCTAGCAAAACGCACGATTCGGCCCGAGGTTTTGGCGGGAATCGGGGGGTTCGGTGCCTTATTTGAGGTACCTAAAAAATATCAGGCTCCCGTCTTAGTCTCGGGCACCGATGGCGTGGGTACGAAATTGAAACTCGCATTCTCGTTGAGTCGACACGATACCGTTGGTATTGATCTGGTCGCCATGAGTGTAAACGACATCCTGGTTCAGGGGGCCGAGCCACTTTTCTTCCTTGATTATTTTGCCTGCGGACATCTATCCGTCGATATCGCAGAGCGCGTCGTGGGGGGGATTGCCAGAGGCTGCGAGCTCTCGGGTTGCGCACTAATTGGGGGAGAGACGGCTGAAATGCCAGGTATGTACCCTGAAGGTGAGTACGATCTCGCCGGATTCGCTGTTGGCGTCGTGGAAAAAAATGAAATTCTTAACAGTCAGCATGTTGCCGCTGGCGACGTTGTACTCGGTCTCGCGTCGAGCGGCTTTCATAGCAATGGATACTCGTTAGTCCGTAAAGTCTTACTCCATGCGTGTGGCGAACTCTCTGTGAATGCGCTTAATCAGGTCCGGATCCCGAACGTCTCTGAATCGCTCGCAGATCTCGTCATGGCGCCAACAAAGCTCTATGTGAAATCAATCTTATCGGCCTTGGATCAATATCGTGGCGCGATTACCGCTATGGCCCACATCACAGGTGGCGGGCTTATTGGTAATCTGCCCCGGGTATGTCCTGAACACCTCATCGTCTGTCTGAACAAAAACTCGTGGACGCTACCGCCGCTGATGAAATGGGTTCAGGGGCAGGGCAGCATTCCTGAAGAAGAGATGCATCGTGTGTTTAACTGCGGAATCGGAATGGCAGTGATTGTTAGGGCAACCCAGGCCGAGGCGGTTGCTGCCCACTTGACGGCGCAAGGGGAGACGGTCTATCGGATTGGAGAGGTGCGAATGCGGCAGGGCACTGAGGCTCAGACCCAGATTGTCTAGGCAGACAGTCATCATCGACACAAACATTCTCTTGGACATGTTTGTGTTTCAAGATCCTGCGGTGGAGATGCTCCGAGAGCATATACAAACCCAACGGGTTGTCGTCGCAGTCTGCCAGCGTATGGAGGATGAATTTTCCAGCGTCATCTCCCGAGATAAATTCGGCCCGAAAACACGTTTTGGGTTGACCTTGCAGCGCCGAGAAGCGCTGTTATCGTTATGGCGGTCGTTAACCACACGCGTGAATTTTGAATCGATTCAGAGATCACCTTGGAGATGCAGAGATAAAGATGACCAGATATTTCTCGATCTTGCCTACACTCTCAAGCCTACTTGGTTGATTTCTAAGGATCGGCAGGTTTTGAAATTTCGAAAGCGCGCCGCTCGCGACGGCGTGATAATTGCCTCTGACTACGAAGGCTAACGCACTAAACTCTCGCATAATTGAGGCAATCCGCTTGAATTCTCTTGGCTAAAGGGATCGATGCGCACCACGGATTCGAGTCGTCGGATCCAAGTCAATTGACGCTTAGCGAGTTGACGTGTTGCGGCTAGCCCCGCCTCTCGGAACTCTCGAGTATTCGTGCGGCCCGCCAGATGCTCCCAGGCTTGACGGTATCCAACACATCGCATGCTCGGATGGTCTGGTCGGAGGTTGCCCGCTGCCATCAGTCGGGCGACTTCGTCGAGAAATCCATCTTTGATCATTTGATCAAATCGCTGCGCGATTCGTGTGTGCAGAACTGAGCGGTCGGTGGGTTCTAGAACGATTACCTTGAGGGCTTCGCGCCTGCCGGGGCCGGGTCGAGACCGAGGGGCGCTCTGGGCAATGAGTGCGCTCATTGTTTGCCCCGTGTATTCGAAGAGTTCTATTGCCCGTGAAATCCTTTGGGCATCGGTAGGCTTCAGTCGCGCTGCAGTATTGGGGTCAATCTGGGCGAGCTCGCGATGCAGGGCCGGCCAGCCTTGCACTGCAGCCCGCATTTTGATCGAATCACGGATTGTTGCCGGAACACTGGGTAAGTCATCTAGCCCATCCACATAGGCCTTGAAATACAGCATTGTTCCTCCAACAAGCAGAGGAATCTTCTGCTGTGATCGAATCGTTTCGCAGGCTGCTTGAGCATCCCGAACAAATCGGGCAGCTGAATACGTCTCGCTTGGGGTAATCAGATCGAGCAGATGGTGCGTAACTGCCAATCGGTCTTGCGCGGAGGGTTTCGCGGTTCCGATGTCCATTCCTTTATAGACCAGTGCGGAGTCCATGCTGATAATCTCAATACGAGGATCATGCTGCGCTAAAGTCATCGCGAGTGAGGACTTGCCGCTTGCGGTAGGCCCGAGTATGCAAAGCATTACTGCCCTCGCATAAAGAGCTTATCGAGATCAGATATCGGGAAAGAAATCCAGGTTGGCCGGCCATGATTACATTGGTCTGCCCGCTCTGTTCTCTCCATCTCTCTCAGCAAGGCGTTCATCTCCGGAATGCTGAGCTGTCGATTGGCGCGTACCGCAGCATGACAAGCCATTCGAGAGAGAATTTCATTACGCTGACGTTCGATATCCGTGGTGTTGCCATGCTGGGCAAGCTCCGCGAGGGTGTCTCGCACTAAGGTGATGGGGTTTGATTGCATCAACAACGCGGGAAGCCCGCGAATGGCAATCTGGCTCACCCCGAGAGGGCTCAGCATGAAGCCGAGCTCATCGATTAGCGCTGAGTACTGCCCAAGGAGCTCTAGTTCAAGTGGTGTCGCTTGGAATGACACGGGCGAGAGTAGAGATTGGCTGGTATGCGTCTGATGTTTCAGGGCCTCATAAACGACCCGCTCATGAGCCGCATGCATGTCCACTAGAACAAGCCCCGCTTTGTTTTGGGCCAGAATATAAATTCCATGGAGCTGCGCTAATGCAAAGCCGAGTGGATGCTCCTCATGGTCGGGGACGGGTGCATCGCGCAGAGCGGGCGTTCGAGCAGAGAGTTGCTCTCGTGCTAAGTAAGCAGACACCTGAGGACTATCACTTAGGGGCTGCTGGAAGAGGCCGGGTGTCATTACCCCGGTGGAGGGTGCCTGTCGCCCGAGGAATTGTCGAGATAGCGTCGTCGACGCTGGCGGGCTATCAGCAAAACGGTTCCCCGGAGGTACACCGAGGGCATCACGTACTGTTCGTAATACAGCCTGATAGACGGCCTGTCCATCGCGGAAACGTACCTCGGTCTTGGCAGGATGGACATTGACGTCAACCAGCTCTGGATTGAGGTCAATGGCGAGCAGGAATGCGGGCTGTCGATCGCCGTGAAGTACATCGCTGTATGCGCTTCTTACGGCATGCTGCAGCGCTCGGTCGCGAATAGATCGGCCATTGACATAGAGATACTGATCATCTGCGCGCGCACGTGATTGCACAGGTGGCACAAGCCAGGCACGAATATGCATGGGACCGACTGTTGACTCAATGGTTCTTAGAGTGGCAGCCTCTGTGCCGAGACACTGTGCGACTCTATTCTCGGCCGAGCCTGCGGCGTAGCGGATAATGGGTTTTCCCTGGTGGGAAAGTAGCCATTGAATAGCCGGCCGAATTAATGCGATCCGTGTAAACGCATCCTTGCAGTAGTTGAGCTCTGTGGCAGGGGACTTAAGAAATCGCTTTCGGGCTGGGACTTGGTCAAATAGCCCAGCCACCTCAATCTGTGTTCCATTGGGCCCTGAAGCGGGGCTGATCGACCATTGTCCCGAATGATTGTCGAGCCTCTTGGCGTGTGTCATCGCTAGGGTTCGGCTTGTTATCGAACAGCGGGACACCGAGCCGATCGCTGCGAGGGCTTCGCCTCGAAACCCGTGCGTCGTAACCCGGGCTAAATCCTCAAGCGAGCCAATTTTGCTGGTCGCGTGACGCTGTACAGCCAGAGGCAGCTCCTCTTCTGGAATTCCATCGCCATCATCACGAATACGAATCGCTCGAATCCCGCCTTCTTCAAGTTCGACATGGATCACTCTTGCGTTTGCATCGACCGAATTCTCAAGCAACTCTTTCACGACCGAGGCGGGCCGCTCCACCACCTCGCCAGCAGCAATTTGGCTAATTAATGCATCAGGTAATAATCGGATGGTCATGGGGAGAGTGACGAGAATCCTGTTTACATCAGTCTTGATTTTGATAACGGCGGGTTCGCACGGAAATAACGTCGAATCCCTGCGATCAACGCAATGGCCATCTGATCCTGGTAGGCGTCGTCTTTGAGCCGGAGTTCTTCTTCGGGATTACTAATAAACGCTGTTTCAACCAGAATCGAGGGAATCTCCGGCGCCCGCAGGACCGCGAATCCAGCCTGCTCGACCTTAGTTTTGTGTAAGACGTTGATCCCGCCGATTTCTTTCAATACCGATTGACCAAGCTTCAAAGAATCTTTGATCTGAGCAGTCGTTGACATATCGAGTAGTGCCTCTGCCACAGTGCGATCTTTGTGGCGGATATTGAGGCCACCAATCAAATCCGCGCTATTTTCTTTGTCGGCCATCCAGCGGGCAGCGCTACTTGACGCACCTTTTTCTGACAGCGCAAAGACTGAGGACCCGCGAGCCGTTGGGGAGACCCATGCGTCGGCATGAATTGATACAAAAAGGTCGGCTTGGACACGGCGGGCTTTTTGCACGCGGGTGTGCAAGGGGACGAAGTAGTCGCCGTCTCGTGTGAGATAGGCACGCATATTGGGTTCTTGATCAATCAGCGTTTTAAGTCGTTTCGCAATCGAGAGTACGACATCTTTCTCGTACGTCCCCCTCTTCCCGATTGCACCGGGGTCTTCACCGCCGTGTCCCGCATCCAGCGCGACCGTGACGAGCCGGCTGACAACTGCCGTTCGGCGTTCTTTGGGGGTGGCGGGGTCGGTCATCTCGGGTGCCCGCGTGGCCGAGGGTGGTATTGCGCGTTCCTTTTCGTAGGTTGCCAGAAAGGACATCAATGGATCTTGCTCTGTTGTGGGGTAGAGGTCCAGGACAAGACGATTCTGATAGAGAGCAATTGCAGGTAGGCTGAAGACTTGCGGCTGAATCGCCTGCTTTAGTTCGAATACGATTCGAATGATTCGTGGCTGGTACTGGCCTACACGCACAGTCTTAATATAAGGATCATTTGTCGTGACCAGTGCGCTTAACGCACGTAACGCATCGTTTAAGACCGTACCTTCAATGTCCAGTACGAAACGCAGTGGATTCTCAAGGTGCTGGGTTTTATATTGGAGGCCCTCGGTGTCATGCTCGATGGTGATGCGAGTGTAATCCTTGGCCGGCCAGACACGAACTGCGAGCATTTTCGCCGCATAGGACGGAGCGGACCGAACGCCTAACAGCAGAGTCACTCCCAGCAAGAGTAGAAGCTGACGGCGTTCCCCCGACGCTGGAATTAGCGCATCTTTCCAGGCCTGAAGGTGAGGTAGAAAATCAATTGTGTCGGCACAATCGTTAATGCAGATGCGCAGGCAGCGGGGCGCCTGAACATCGGGATCATCCGCCCAGTCCATGTGAATCTGAATATGGGCGGGCGCAATTCCTCGGGCCCGCTCCGGCCACTCAATTAACTGGATTGCGGGCTCGATCAGGAGATCTCTTAGACCGCCGCCTTGCCAGGCCGAGGGATCAGCCTGACGATAGAAATCAAAATGGTGCATCTGAAGGCCGCCAGCCTCATAGGATTCCACCACACTAAAACTCGGGCTCTTAATTCGCCCGGTAACACCAAGCGCCCGTAAAAAGCTACGTACCCATGTGGTCTTACCCACACCAAGGCTGCCCTCTAGCGAGATCCGAATCCCGACGGATGGATCTGCCCTCCGGATCATTGCGACCCGCGTGAGGATAGCGGTCGCCTTGGCGATTTGAGCCGATAGGGCCTCATCCACGACAGCAAACTCATGTTGCAGTAGTCGTTTTGGTTTTTGGCTCATACTTTTATGCATGGTTTTTAACTCAGATAGCCTCATTCTAAGTGCCAAGTCACTTGGCTTTTCTCGGCTCGGCGTCGTTGCGCTTGATGCGGATGACAGCCTGCGTGAGGAGATGGCCCGTTTCAAGGGGTGGCTAACCGCGGGCTATGGGGGTGACATGGGGTATCTGGCGCGCCACCAGGAATTGCGCGCCAACCCAAAGACGCTTTTTAAGAGACCTGCGGGCGTCTGTCGCGCGATTGTGGTGACTATGGATTACCTCCCGGCCACGGCGCATCCGAACTGGCGTGACGAGGACTCTTCCGCACTCAAGCAACCTGATCGTGCAGTTATTTCTGTTTATGCGCAGGGCCGGGATTATCACAAGATCCTGCGGAGACGATTGACCGCTCTGGCACGCCTGCTGTCTGAGCAGGCGGGGCACGCCGGGCAGGCGGAACACACCTATCAATTCCGCGCCTGCGTTGATTCCGCTCCCGTCTTGGAGATTGCGCTGGCACAGCGATGCGGCCTCGGATGGCGAGGCAAACACACCCTATTACTCAATCGAGAGCAAGGGTCCATGTTCTTTCTCGGCGTGTTACTCACGGATATGCCCATCTCGGAGATCTATTGTGAGCCCGCTCTGCCCGAGTCTCCTGACGGACATTGCGGAACCTGCAGGCAGTGCATGTCGGCCTGCCCAACGCAGGCGTTTGTGACACCTTATCAACTTGATGCGCGTCGCTGTATCTCTTATCTCACGATCGAGCACTCGGGGACAATTCCGGTGCCGCTTCGGGGGCTCATGGGCAATCGGGTCTATGGCTGCGATGACTGTCAGCAGGTCTGCCCATGGAATCGGTTCGCGCGTGTGGCCTCTGTACAGGATTTTGAGGTACGAAACGGCCTCGATCAGGCCCTGTTAGTCGAATTGTTTTCCTGGAGCGAAACGGAGTTTACTCGTCGGCATCAGGGTAGCGTGATCCTTCGAATTGGCTATCTCCAGTGGTTGAGAAATATCGCAATTGCAATGGGCAATAGTCTCGCTCGGCCTGACTGCCCACCCCCGTTGAGGCAAGAATTATTGGCGGCCTTGGGCACACGAGCAGACTCTGAATCTGAGATGCTTCGTGAGCATATCCATTGGGCGATTGCGCAGGCCAGGGTTCAGGCATAAGGCTCAGGTGATGTCCCGTCCCAGCGCGCCAGCATCGAGGCGTTATGAGAAGCTTTTTAGAACTGCATACCAGATCGTGATCGTCACCATTGACGCGAGGGTTGAGAGCGAGACCATGCTCGCTGCAAGCGGACCGTTACCCCCCATCCGAACTGCCAAAATATACGCGCTAGTCGCTGTTGGCATGGTTGCAAACAGAATTGCAATGTCGCGCTGAATACCGGTTAATCCCATGGCGCTGCATAGACCCCAGGTCATCAGCGGAACCGCAATTAGCTTAATGACCGTGACGGTTCCTGCCTGCCATTTAGCCGTCGCGCTTCGGATTCCTTCAAAGTTTAAGCCGGCGCCCACACACATCAATCCAAGCGCGAGTGATGCCGAACTCGCACGATCAAGAACCCCGTAGATTAATTCCGGAGGATGGAGGCTAAGAAGATTGGCAACGATGCCTGCGACTGTTGCAAGCAGAAGAGGGTTTCGAGAGAGCTCTTTCAAGAGCTTAACGGGATGAAAAGTGTTCGCAAGAAATGAGACAGCGAAGAGGTTTGCGACAGGAACTGTGAATCCGACAATCACCGCCATGAGTGCCAGACCCTCGCTGCCGGCAGCGCGTGCTGCGATGGCAAAGCCAACGTAGGTGTTGAAGCGAAAGGCACACTGAACCCCCGAGGCCCAATCCCTCCGGGTCAATCCCGGAATCCAGCGCGTCAGCACACCAAGAACAGCGGCGCCGAGCATCGCCAGCAGCGAGATCTGGACCATTAACGCCGTCTGGTCTGATCCCAGGTCGCTTCGGGTGATGGCCGCAAACAGCAGTGCGGGAAATAACACGAAGTAAACGAGTTTTTCGCAGCCCTCCCAGAAGGGACGGCCCAGCCACTGCGTACGCATCATGAGGTAGCCTGCGGCAATCATGGCGAAGTCTGGAAAAAGAAGTGAAAATCCGTTCATGGACCCTCAGAAAAGGCTCGAGTCTACCGTGACTAAGCGTTTGATCACTTCGACGGCACCTGCATTGAGCCCGCAGGACCAGGCCGAAATCGATCGTTTCTGTGATGGACTCTGGCTCGAGGATGGCCTCTCTAAGAATACTCTGGCGGCCTATCGACAGGATTTGTCTGATCTGGCGGCCTGGCTGTCTGAGCAGCAGTTGGAGGGTCTGGCACAGTTGTCGCGCGAGCAAGTCAGCCGCTATTTTTCAGAACGGTTCTCGGTGGTTCGCGCAACCACCGCCAATCGACGGCTCTCCTCCCTACGCCGTTATTTTGGCTGGCTGATGCGGCACGGCCGTCGTGATGATGATCCTTGCCTACTCTTAAAGAGTGCCCGGCGGCCGGACCGATTTCCGAAGGCACCGATTGAATCGCAGGTTGAGCGGCTTTTGAATGCCCCTGACTGCTCGAAGGATCTTGGGTTGCGAGACCGCGCAATGCTCGAAATGATGTATGCCGCAGGATTGCGTGTGAGCGAGTTGGTTAATCTAAAAAGTATCGATGTATCGATATCAGAGGGTGTTGTTCGTGTTCTTGGAAAAGGAGATAAAGAGCGTCTCGTTCCCATTGGTGAAGAGGCGATGCAGTGGCTTCTCCGTTATATGAAGACGGCGCGGCAGGGGCTATTGCATGGTCGGCCATGCGACAGTCTCTTTGTAACAGAGCGTGCAGAGGCGATGAGCCGACAACGCTTCTGGAGAATTATTAAGAATTATGGCCTGATCGCAGGGCTTGAAATGCCACTCTCGCCGCATACACTTCGCCATGCGTTTGCAACTCATCTGTTAAATCATGGGGCCGATCTTCGGGCCGTTCAGATGCTCTTGGGGCATGCAGATATATCGACCACTCAGGTCTATACCCATGTTGCCAATGATCGTCTGAAAGTAATTCACGCAAAGCATCATCCTCGAGCATAAAATAGATCGATGTCTTCCGAACTGCTCTTGGCGCTCTGCGCGCTTATGGCTTATCTGATTGGCTCGATTTCGTTTGCCATCGTCGTAAGTCGTTTGCGCGGTATCGCAGACCCACGGTCTTATGGCTCGGGCAATCCAGGCGCGACGAATGTATTACGCAGCGGCGACAAGCTTGCGGCCGTACTGACCTTACTGGGGGATGCTACAAAAGGGTTTGTCGTTGTTTTGATGATGGGTATGATCGCGCCCCGTGTGTTACCCGAGCCGATGGTAACGGCTGCGATCGCCGTCTGCGGTGTCGCAGTTTTTCTGGGCCATTTGTACCCGATTTATTTTCGTTTTCAGGGCGGCAAAGGCGTGGCCACCGCATTCGGCGTATTGCTTGGCTTGACGCCTGAAATCGGGCTTCTCACGGGTCTGATCTGGCTGATCGTTGCGCGCGTGGGCCGTATTTCGTCTCTTGCGGCGCTCAGTGCAGCGGGGGCGGCACCCATCCTTGCATTATTCTCTAGAGGGATTGACATAACGTTTTGGGCAACACTTACGATTGCGGTGCTTCTCGTCATCCGTCATAAGAAAAATATTATTCAGCTAATGTCTGGCCGGGAACAGACATTTCGAGATCGATCTCAACCCTGAACGGCCTCGGTCATTCGCTGAGTGGCCAGCGAGGTTTTACGCGAAAGGTGCCCGCATTGACGGGTCCCGCACCAGAAAAAAGCCTTAATCCGCCGGCCCAAGCAATCATGACGCCATTGTCAGTGCAGAGGGCAGGGGCGGGGAAAAGGATTTCAATTCCGTCTGTTTTTTCCAGCCGGTAAAGCTTAGACCGGAGTTCTTGATTGGCGCTCACGCCACCCGCAATGACAAGCCGGGGAATCTTCGTCTGATTCAATGCGCGCTGACACTTGGCGACCAACACGTCTACGATGGCGGCTTGTACACTGGCCGCGATGTCGGCCTTGGTTTGGTGGTCAAGCTCGCTTGGGCCCTGAAGTTTTTTGACCTGCGTCAAGACAGCAGTCTTTAGACCCGCGAAGCTAAAGTCTAAGGTTGTGCGTTTCATGAGGGGACGCGGAAACTCAAATCGTTTCGGATCCCCCCTAGCGGCCCATTGGCTGATTGCTGGTCCTCCGGGATAGCCGAGCCCGAGGAGTTGAGCCGATTTGTCAAACGCCTCGCCCGCCGCATCATCGATGGTCTCGCCAAGGAGTGCATAGTCGCCCAGGGCCCTGACCTCCATGATCTGGGTGTGCCCCCCACTGACAAGCAAGGCGAGAAAGGGGAAGGTCAGCGCAGCAGCGTTCGGATCGAGCAGAGGCGAAAGGAGGTGTCCTTCAAGGTGGTGCACTCCAAGGGTTGGCCGATCAATTGCCGCCGCAAGACCGTGTGCGGTACTTGCGCCAACCAAGAGGGCGCCTGCTAGGCCGGGCCCCTCGGTATAGGCGATTGCGTCAAGATCTGACCAGCGCAGTCTAGCCTCATTAAGCACTGCCTGAGCCAGGCCAGGGAGCCTGCGGATATGGTCTCGGGAGGCCAATTCAGGGACAACCCCGCCGTAGTCTGCGTGCATGGCCACCTGGCTGTGGAGGGCCTGCCCTAGAATTTCCCCGGTTGGGAGTAGTCCCTCTGAATTTGGGGTAAGGCGCACGATCGCCACGCCCGTCTCATCGCAGGATGTTTCGATTCCGAGGACGATCCTCCCCGTTTGGTCATTCGCAGGATTCGGCGAAGACCACCGGGTTTTGTTCGTGCTCGGGGGATGCTGGGAAAATAGGGGGGGCGTCACTTGCCAGAAAGCCTTTAGTCCGCGATACTTATGGGTTCCCAATAAACAACTCTGTCCGGACGAATTTCACAATGCCTCTTGTACGCCTGAAAGAAAACGAGCCCTTTGAGGCAGCACTTCGCCGCTTTAAGCGCACGATCGAAAAAATTGGGCTCTTAACTGAGCTGCGCGCCCGCGAATTCTACGAAAAGCCAACCGCTGAGCGCAAACGCAAGAAAGCCGCCGCAGTCAAACGTCACTATAAGCGTGTTCGCAGCATGATGCTTCCCAAGCGGAAGTACTAAAGCCGGGCAAGAAATCCGGCAACTGGGGAATTGATGTCCCTGAAAGAAAAACTCCAAGACGATATCAAGACGGCCATGCGGGCCAAGGAGGGCGACAGGCTCACGACCTTGCGCCTCGTTTCGGCTGCAATCAAACAAAAAGAAGTTGACGAACGTATTGAATTAACCGATTCGGCGGTACTTGCCATCATCGAGAAGATGATCAAGCAGCGCAAGGATTCGATTGAGCAGTTTCAGCGGGGTGGCCGGCAAGACCTTGTAGACAAGGAGCAGGCAGAGCTCGCACTCCTGGCCAGCTACATGCCTGCCCCGATGTCGGAAGCCGAACTCGTGCAGGTCATCCACACGGCAATATTGCAAGCCAATGCCACTGGCCCTCAAGATATGGGTAAGGTCATGGCCTTGATCAAACCAGTTCTCGCGGGTCGGGCCGATATGGGCCTTGCATCCCAAATTCTGAAAACCAGGCTCGCCCAATAAGTTGTGATGGGTGGCTTAAGAATTGATTCCTCAGCAATTCATTGACGAATTAATTCGACGTGTTGATGTTGTTGAATTGGTTGGTCAATATGTTCCTCTAAAACGTACAGGGGCCAATTATTCGGGTCTCTGCCCGTTTCACACCGAAAAGTCCCCATCGTTTTCGGTCAGCCCATCGAAACAGTTTTATCACTGCTTCGGGTGCGGGGCGCATGGAACGGCGCTTGGTTTTTTAATCGAACACCTTGGCCTTCCGTTTCCCCAGGCGGTGGAAGATCTTGCAAGACGTGTTGGGCTAGAGGTTCCAAGGCAGACCCCGGACACCAATCCCGAGTTAAAGAAAAAAGAAACTGACTTCCGGGCGCGGTTGCGGGCTGTACTCCTGGAGGCGGCCAGGTTTTATCAGCGCCGGCTCAAGGATTCACCGCAGGCGGTTTCTTACCTCAAACAGCGCGGCCTTTCAGGCGAGATCGCGGCAAAGTATCACCTTGGATACGCTCCCGAAGGTTGGCAACCGCTGCAATCTGTATTTGCAGATTATACGAATCACGATCTTGTGGAAGCAGGCTTGGTGATTGAGGGCGAGTCGGGCAAACGGTATGACCGTTTCCGGGATCGCATTATGTTCCCGATATTGAGTGGTCGCGGTGAGGTCTTAGGATTTGGCGCGAGAACCCTCTCGGATGCTGAGCCAAAGTATTTAAATTCCCCAGAGACACCGGTCTTCTCCAAGGGGTATGAGCTCTATGGTGGTTTTGAGGCGCGGCCACTGATTCGTCAGGCCGGTCAGGTCTGGGTGGTCGAGGGCTACATGGATGTTGTGGCCTTAGCACAGCATGGTCTCGGTCATGTGGTGGCAACCCTCGGAACGGCGACCACACCGCAACACGTGCAGCAATTGCTGCGACTCAGCGATCACATTGTTTTTATGTTTGATGGCGATGCGGCGGGGCGTCGCGCAGCCTCGCGTGCACTTGAGACATCATTGCCTTTCGCATCAGAGAAGAATCGAATTGATTTTGTTTTCCTTCCTCAAGATCACGACCCCGACAGCTTTATTCGCACGTTTGGACAGGATGCCCTGGTTCAGTCTTCGAATAAGGCGACGCCCCTTTCTGCACTGTTAATTGAAACGGCCTGTGGAGGCCAAGACCTAGAGGTTGCAGAGGGCCGTGCTGCTGCGGGCAGTCAGGCGCAGCGGCTTTTGAAACTCATGCCCGCTAACGGATTGCGCGCGCAGATTCTCCGGGAGACCTCTCGACGACTGGATATTCACGAGGCGAGCCTGCTCGCAGCGCTCATCGCTGGGCCCGGCGCGCGTGAGGCCGGCGGCGTTGCGCCGTCAAGGCCTGAGGAGGTCGGGGGAGGTTATGTCCCGACGACGAAAGGCCGGTTTAAGAGCAATTCGGCACCGACCCCAATCCGACTGCCGAGGCCGGTGATAAGACCGTTAGCCGAGCGGGCCCTGCAGATCCTGGTACGACGGCCAGATTGGGTGACGGATCTTGATCCTGATTTTTTTGATTGTCTTGAGCAGTCTCAGGCCGATTTACTTCAGTGGGTTCAGGAGAGGACCGCAGGAAAACCAGGGACAACCTTTGCATTGCTCCACGAGGCGGCGCTGGCCGAGGGGCGGGAGCGGGGTTCGGACGTCATCAGGTTTTTTTTGAGGCTGGCCAAGTTCGATCCCGGGCTAGATGATCTGATGGAGGCACAACCCGAGACCCTTAAGAAAGAACTTTATCTGGCCGTTAGGCGTCTGAAGGTCAGGGCTCTCGAGGAGCAGGCTGCTCGTCTTGCGGGCCAAGTCTCCACCGATCCCAATGCCCTTTTAACGTTGCAAGAGGTCCGGTTGAAGATTCGGCAACTAAATCTCAACCCTGAAAACCCCGATAGCTAGGTCCCAAGGTTCGTGTAAAGCATTGATTTTTAATAGCTATTTTTGTATAATGGAAGGTTCCGCTTAGCTTCGGGTGGACGGTCCAGTCGCCCACCACCAAAGGATTCGATTCCCGTGATCAAGACTCAGAAATCAAACTCGAAAGCAGCCGCCAAGCCGGTATCCAAATCATCCGCCAAATCAGGAACTAAGCCAGCGGGCCAGGCAAAAAAGGCCACCTCGTCTAAGTCGGGCAAGGGAGTCAAGGCCGCGCCGACGGCGCCAAAAAAGGTTGCTGCGAAAGCGCCCGGCAAGAAGGCTGCCCTCCCCGTTAAGGCAAAGCCGACAAAGGCGGCAGCCAAGCCCACGAAGAAGAGTGCATCGAAGCCCGCACCGAAGGTTAAGCAAGGAGCTCGGGCCCCCTTGAAGCCCTCAGGCAAGGCATCGGTTAAGGCGAAGCCGAAGCGCCTGAGCTCTGAGAAGGCCTCAAAGGGAAAGTCCGCCGCGCAGGCGAGACCATCCAAGCAGAGCGCGTCGAAAGGGCCAGCGAAGCCCCCGATAGGGAAGCAGATTGCCACGAAATCTTCGGATAAAGGCCAGACGAAGGGCGCCAATCCAAAAAGCCCGATCAAGGCAGAGACCAGCAAAACCAAGGCGAAGCACCCTGAGGGCAAGACGGTTGAGTTAAAAAAGTCTTCAGTAAAAACTCTGGTTGAGAAATCAAAGCCCGTCACAGAAAAAAAGATCGCCGAGCCAAAGCCAGTCAAGCCAAAGGGAAAACCAGGGCGTCCCGCGAAGAAATCGCCCGAACAACTCGAGGCAGAGGCCAGTGGCTTAGACGACACCGTTATGGACGACGACGCCGTTGACGCTGCGATGGAACCCCCACCCCCTCCGAAAAAAGGCAGTGCGCGTCGGGCGAGAGATCGGGTGCTTAAGGAATTTCTTCCTGCAGGCGGGGCGGTGACTCCCGAGGAGTTAGAGGCGAGAAAGACCAAGCTTAAGACGCTCTTTAAGCTTGGAAAAGAGCGGGGTTATCTCACCTATGCTGAGATTAACGATCACCTGCCAGAAAATGTGGTTGAGGCCGAACAGATTGAATCCATCGTATCGACTTTCAACGATATGGGTATTGCGATTTACGAGCAGGCCCCTGATACGGAAACCTTGTTGCTCACCAGTAATGCGCCGGCGGCCGATGACGATGATGCGGAGGAGCAAGCAGAAGCCGCCCTGCAGACTGTTGACTCCGAGTTCGGTCGTACAACCGATCCGGTTCGCATGTACATGCGTGAAATGGGTACCGTCGAGCTTCTGACCCGTGAGGGTGAAATCGTTATTGCCAAGAAGATTGAGGAAGGTCTCCGTGACATCGTGATGGCAATTTCAGCCTGCCCGGTAACGATTGCAGAGGTTCTGGATTGCGCAACCAAAATTCGAGAAGGAACAATGCCCATCAACGACATGGTCGATGGCATTGTTGATCCCAACGCGCCAGAGGAAGACCTCTTGTCTTCCACCGAGGCAGAGTTCGCCGCTATCGAGGCCACCGAAGAGGTCGATGACGATGGCGCTGCGGCTGCCGCAGCCAACACAGCGCGGCTTGAAGAACGCAAAGTGGCGGCCTTGGAGAAATTTGAGGTCATTCAAAAAGCCTTCGACAAAATGCGTAAAGCGGTCGATGGGGATGGCTATAAATCGCCAGCCTATGCAAAGGCGCAGCAGTCGATTAGCAATGAGTTTATGAGTCTGCGCTTCACCGCCAAGATGGTCGAGAGACTCGCCGATACGCTGCGGGCTCAGGTCGAGGATGTCCGTCGGATTGAACGTAAGATCCGTTCGATCGCAGTTGATAAAGTTGGGCTGAGCCAAGAGTGGTTTATTAAAGAGTTTCCGGGTAATGAAATTAATCTGGAACTTTTCGCGAAGAAGATCCCTTCGGCGGGCCCATCAACACCGCTACTTCAGCGCAATCTGCCCGCCTTACAGGAAGAGCAGCAGAAGCTGATCGCGATGCAGACCAAGGTGGTACTGCCCCTCGTAGATCTCCGAGATATCCATAAGCAGATGACGGCCGGGGAGCGCAAGGCCCGTGCAGCGAAGAAGGAAATGACCGAGGCTAATCTGCGGCTCGTGATTTCAATCGCGAAGAAATATACAAACCGAGGCTTGCAGTTCTTGGACTTGATTCAAGAGGGCAACATCGGCCTCATGAAGGCCGTTGATAAGTTTGAATATCGTCGGGGCTATAAATTCTCAACGTATGCCACGTGGTGGATTCGTCAGGCGATTACACGCTCAATTGCTGATCAGGCACGGACGATCCGAATTCCGGTCCATATGATTGAAACGATTAACAAGATGAATCGTATTTCTCGCCAGATCCTGCAGGAGACGGGCAAAGAGCCGGACCCTGCAACGCTGGCGATTAAAATGGAAATGCCGGAAGATAAGATTCGAAAGATTCTAAAAATCGCCAAAGAGCCAATCTCGATGGAGACCCCAATTGGCGATGACGATGATTCGCATCTCGGCGATTTTATTGAGGATACGAATACGGTTGCCCCGATGGAGGCCGCTCTTCAGGATTCCATGCGTGATGTTGTAAAGGAGGTTCTAGATTCGCTCACTCCGCGAGAGGCGAAAGTTCTGCGGATGCGTTTTGGTGTTGAAATGGCAACCGACCACACACTGGAGGAGGTTGGAAAACAGTTCGATGTGACGCGTGAGCGAATACGTCAAATCGAAGCGAAAGCCTTGAGAAAGCTGCGTCACCCCAGTCGTAGCGATAAACTCAAGAGCTTTCTAGATACACTGTAATTTGAAAGGGCCCGGGGAACCGGGTCTTTTTTCTCAAGGTAGATCTCGGCAGATCTGTTGGGTACATTTCTTTAGGGGCCGTTAGCTCAGTTGGTTAGAGCAGAGGACTCATAATCCTTTGGTCGCTGGTTCGAGTCCAGCACGGCCCACCAATCCATCAAAAAAATCCAGAGCCCAAATGACAAGCCAGCGATTAACCCCCCCCTGATCGATTGTCGGTCAGGGAAGAATCGTTTCGACCCATTCAATTGATAACCACTACGATTGGAGAGGTCTGTTAGGCATCTTCTCAGAAATGTCCAAGGCGTGGAAAACGGAACCGACAAATAGGAGCGAATCATGTACTACGATACACAGACTAACAATCACGGGATGCGGTATGACCCCATTAAGGCGATTGTTGGACCGCGTCCAATTGCTTGGATTGGATCGGTTTCTCCGGAGGGTGTTTACAACCTAGCGCCCTACAGTTTTTTTAATTTGGTGAGCGATGATCCTCCGATGATTATGTTTTCATCGGGCGGCCGTAAAGATACCCAGCGCAATATTGAGGAGAGTGGTGAGTTTACAGTTTCGTTGGTGGTTAGTTCTCTGATCGAGAACATGAACCTGAGCTCCGCGGCCGTCGTCGCGGACGTGGATGAATTTGTGCTTGCCGGTCTGACACCCGTAACGGGAGTTCAGGTGAAGGCCCCGCGCGTTGGGGAGAGCCCCGTTGCGCTGGAGTGCAGACTTTGGAAAACTGTCCCGCTGCGCCCACCACAGGGCAAGAGTGAGCCCTTTTGGACGGCCCTGATCGCCTCTATCGTGGGCGTTCATATTGACGAGGCCTATATTCGCGATGGCCGTGTGGATACAGCGGCGCTTCAACCGGTCGCTCGACTAGGGTATATGGACTACACGCGAGTGTCCTCTGAGTCACTTTTTACCTTGAATCGACCCGCAGTTGATCTCAAGACAGGTGCTGTTAGAGTGGAGGATCAACCATGGGACGGTCGTTATCCTTAGATCTCTCAGCTTATTGTGTCAAAGACTCCAAACTATCTGACGCCGCAAGGGTATGCAGCGCTTACGAATGAGCGTAATCAGTTGCTCAAGGTCGAGCGACCCAAGACGGTCGAGATCGTTTCATGGGCAGCTTCCAACGGTGATCGATCTGAGAATGGTGACTATATCTATGGCAAACGCCGCCTGAGAGAGATTGATCGACGCCTTCGTTTTCTATCCAAACGACTCGAGCTCGCAAAGATCGTTGATTCGTCTGCCCAAATGATGCAAGACCAAGTCTTCTTTGGGGCAACGGTCACCCTTCTCGACGGAGAAGGCCTTGAACAGACCCTGAGGATTGTTGGGGTAGATGAGACGCATCTCGGGCCGAATTACATTAGCTGGATATCGCCAATCGCACGGGCTCTGATTAAATCCCGGCAGGGTGATTCGGTAACTTTTGAGAGCCCCTCAGGGGTTCGAACCGTTGAGATCACTCGCGTCTCATATTCAGAGCAATGACCGACCACCCTATTCGCATTCACTTTCCGCATTTAATAGCCTTAAAACCGTTACCAATATGCACCGAAAGTTCTTTTCAAATCTTCAATATCGGGTCCGGATAACTCAGGGATCGGAGCGCCCGCGATGCTCAACAGTTTTGCGGTTTCTTCAAGCTCCTCGAGTACCCCCATCGCCGCACTGGGAGAGTCATGCCAGACATTCGGTCCCAGACGTGCGAGCATGACCGCGCGAAGGATTCGACCGGATTGGCCATAGGCGGTAATCGACTCTGCAACCTGATCAGCAACCGCTGGACTCCCTGGTCGGCTGTAAGGAATCAGCGGAACATGACCGACCTTCATGACGAAATAGGGCGTGATTGGGGGAATTAACTCCGTTGCCTCTGAGTTAAGG